>Ga0302288_1000628_pt1 | contig 26912 bp, 20 predicted proteins | sample III_Fen_N1_1_FD_194549 | JGI IMG/M metagenome (GOLD analysis project Ga0302288, IMG submission 194549) | Peat permafrost microbial communities from Stordalen Mire near Abisko, Sweden - III_Fen_N1_1 | ecosystem: Environmental > Terrestrial > Soil > Wetlands > Permafrost | place: Sweden: Abisko...
TTGGGTGAATGACCAACTGAAAATTTCGTACGAATGCGGGAAGCCCGTCAGCAAAGGCGGAAATGGCTCACTTATTGGCGAAAGTCCTGATTATTATAATGTTGAAGTTGAATTTGAACTTGTTCCTATCGGGCCAGGTTTTTAAAATTGTAGTGTGAGCATTTAAGTCTAAGAATAAAGCAATGATTTTTGATATTAAAACCAACTATTTCACAAGATTAATAATGATCTTGAAAGTTAGCTGTGTTTTTTTTCTGACATGCAATGTCTTCAGTGCTTATTCTCAAAGCAATGAACCTGATTTAGCTTTGTCGTTTGTTAAGCAAAATGACAGTATTAAAGCCGGTGACATACATTTTAATGTTCTAAGAATTGTAAACAAAACTTCTAGTTCAGTAACGGGCAGTACCAACTTTAAAGTGCCTGAAAACTGGAAACTTATTGCTTTTCCTTCCGATGTAATTACCATTCAACCCGGTGATTCAGCTCTTTTTCCTGTTCGGGTTTCTCCTTCTGCCGATGCCATAGGTGGAATTTCGTATATTCTGAATGGGTCCTTTCACACACAGCAGAAACAGTATAATTCCAATGCCTACCTCACTATACCAGCCATATCGAAATGGGAATTCTATGTGGAAAAAAATAGTATCTATTTTCCTGAAAATGAGAAAAGTGTTGCCGTTAAAATCAGAGTTATCAACCGTGGAAACCGCAATGAACTTATAAAACTCGATCTTCAGGTCGGAAAATTACTCGCACTCGAAAATCTAACTCCTGATAATTATCAGGAATATGTTAAGCTTCCTGCATTTAAAGATAGTACCATAACCTACAATATCTTGTATAAGAAAGATTTATCCTATGATGAAAAAATCAGGTACGAGAACAACTGGAAAGAAACCGCAGTAAATGTTACAGCTTCTTCAGACTTGATTTCCAAGTCTTCAACCGTTATGGTCAAGAAGCTGAATAGTGTGTTTGTTAATCAGCGCTTGCAAAATGCATCGCCACTGAATGTCGATTATCAGCTTTTTAATTTAATGTCCAACCAATTGCTGAGGAGTAACCTGAAAGTTTATGGTACGATTCTGTATCCCAAAAATGCTGAGCTTCAATACATGGCAAGCGTACAAAATGTTTATGTAGGAAGTGAGAGCACCACTCCATTTAATATTGAAAGACAATTGCTCTACACCTTGCTTTACAACAGCAAAAAAAACAAAATATTGCTGGGTTACAACGTGTCGGGAGGCGAATTGCATGGAATCAACGGGAGAGGTATTTCTGGTGAATTTAAGATTAATCAAACGAATCAATTGTCATATACTCTTGTTCAAAACCCATACAGTCAAAGTCTTGGCGCAAGTGTCGGATACGCAACTACGCTTAATAAACTTTCGCTGAGCACCGAACTTACACACGAAAGTCAGTATGTTGACAATGCTTATTCGGCAAATTCTGCTTCTTTTGGTTTTGGTTTTTCATTTCTTAAACATCACAATCTATCTTTTCAGCTTTTAGGTTCACAATCCAAGTATAAATTACCGTCAGGAATTGACACTACCTTGCTCGGCTTTAGTTATAAAATGAGTTATAGTGTTCGATATAAAAAGATTAACTTCAATTTCAGTGCACTCAATTCTACCAATAACTATATTCTCAATTCAGGATATGAGCAATATTATGTTGACGGGAGATATTCTCTCAGCGACAAAGTGGATCTGAATTTATATGGAAATCGATATTCATACAAAACCACTAATTATCCTTATAATTTCACAAATCCGGCAGGCTACAACAGTGCTGATTATTTCCGGTTTCTTACATCGATTTCGGTTGGTAACCTGTTGTTTCAGGTTGGACCGAATTATGTTGGATCGTATCGATTAATTTACGATGCAAGTACCGGATATAAGTCTGATTATCAAACTTTACAGCCGGGGATTTGGGGCGCATTGACTTTTAGATTGAATAATTACCGTACGTTGACCCCGAATGTGACAGTTAGTAATCTGCGATTTTTTTATAAATCAAACGATCCGACTGTAAATGATTATTCGTCCGTTAATAATGTGTATTATTCAGTTGGTTTGAATTATTACGATCGAATTTGGCGATTAAATGCTTATTATACAAGTGGCTCAACCAGTGATTTATATCGTAATATTTTAGTTGATTCAAAAGCTATTGTTTCTAAAAGTCTTCAAATTCGCCCGTCTTATGAAAACTACTTTTTTAAACGGACTGTTAAATTGAGTGCTTTTGTGAATTATGCCTATTACATGCCTTCCGGGCGCGAAAATATGTCGTATAATGTTCGTTACGACCATTTCTTAAAAGGTGGTTGGATGTTCTCGGTAAGTGGATTTATATACTCAAACAGTACTGTAAATGAGAATCAGAACCGCACTACGACCAAAGATATGAACTTCATTGTTGGTTTTACTAAATCCTTTAATATCCAGCAACCTCGCCTGAAATACTACGATTTGAAAGCCGTTTTCTTCAACGATTTGGATGGTAACGGTACTAAATCTAACAACGAACCTCCGGTTTCCAATATTCTAGTTAATATTCAAAAAGACCGTACTGCATCAAAGCTTCAAAGTAATATTCCTGAAGTAGAACTGCTTTCGGACAATCATGGTACGATTGAATTTGACAACCTCCCGAAAGATACCTATAACCTGTCTTTCAATCCAATGGTGAATCTCCAGAACCTGTATTTTCTAAAAGGAACCGTGCAAAAATACGTTAGTGACAAAACCAGAACTTTGTATGTTCCGTTGGCTGAAAGTTATAAAGTGAAGGGGAAAGTCATTTTGGTACGCGATATCAATAGTACCGAGGGAAAAATTGATGTGGAAGGAATTCGTGTTTTGGCAACCGGAACTAAAGGTGAAACCTATTCGGCATTGACTGATAATTTTGGAGCTTATGTTATCAGTGTGCCAAGGGCAGATAAATACAAGGTGCATGTAAGTAATGTTTTCGGTGCACAATTTGAAATTGACTCCAACGAATCGGAAGTTCAATTCTCGGACAATAAAACCATCAGTTTGGATTTTACATTTACCGAAAAGAAGCGTGGCATTCAGTTTGAAAACGGGGAATTGTTTAAATTTAGTTCGCTCGAAGGGCAATCGGCAAATGCAATGGCTGCAACTTCGGCAAAGGCAGATTCCATTCAAAATCAAGTTGCTACTGTTAGTAAAGTTCCAACCAAACAAGAAGCTGCTAAAACTCAAAAGGCAACTAATGGGAAGCAACCTGTTCAACCGTCGGCTAAATCAAAATCAAAAACGAAACCGAATACTGCCAATGCATTGACTGTTCCGGCAAGTAATGATTCTATATCGAAAGTACAGACTGCCGTTGGTAAAGCAACGCTAAATGCACCAGCTAAAACGACAACTAAATCTAAGGCGCAGACTGCGGCTGTTCAACCTAGTGATACCTTGGCTTCAGGTAAGTCAATAGTAAAATTGTCCTCTTCTAAGAAAATTGAAACTATTAAACCCACCGAAACAAAAGCTGCTCCGGTTGTTGATAAGGCGAAAAAAGATGATAAAACTACAAAATTGGCTGTAAAAACACAACCAGACAGCACTTCAAACACAGTTACAAAGAAAGTAATTATGGCTGAACCAGTGAGGGTTGAATCTGATGATGTGAAACTGGAAGATGGTCAGGTTTATACTATTCAGCTGGATGTATTGAAACAATATGTAGATCCGGCAACTTTTAAGGTGAAATACAACTACAAGGAAGATGTGTATTACATTGAGCGAAACGGTGATTTTACCTACTTTATAGGGAGTTACATTTCGATAGATGCGGCAAAAGCTGCTATTACCCGGTATGGCATGATGGGATACATTGTGATGATTGATAAAACCCAGTTGAAAACAGGAAAGTAAGTTGGTTAGCGTGTGTAAACGGCATGTACGGTAATATCCGAAGCACCGTTGTAGATGGTATAATCGAAATCAATCCGACTAAAATCGTTAGCCACTATACCTTTCCCCGACTTAACCGTCATGGTGATGCTGCCAGTGTTTATGGCTTGCATGGGGTTTATTGTCAGTGTTTTGGCTGCAAGTTTGGCTCTTACATCGGCTATGTCGTCGGTACTGATATTGTAGAAATTACTCAATAAGTATTGCGTGGAGTCGCTTTTTAGGCGGTAAATGTCGGTCAGATACGAGCGGGAACCATAGATGGTGCTTTCGGTGCAATGCCACGACCCGACGATGGAGTTTTTAGCTATGGGTTGGTTGTCGTTACACGATACAACCGCAATCAGAAATAACGATACGATAAATCCTGTGATTTTTCTCATTTTGCTTCTTCTCCATTTTTATACATTCTGGTTTCAACCAACTTTCCTTCTTTTGAATAAGCTTTCGCCATTCCGTCGCGCTGTCCTGTGGCGAAAGTAATTTCTGTCATCAACGTTCCGTTGGGGTAATATGTTTTCCAGCTACCGGTTTTCATGTCGTTGGCATAGTTTCCGCGGTTCAGCAATTCGCCTTTTTCGGTATAAAACAGCCATTCTCCCTCAGCTTTCCCGTTTTTGAATAAGCCGGTTTGTTTCAACTTCCCGTTTTTGAAGTAGATGTTCCATACGCCATCCATTTTTCCAGTGGTGAAATTCCCCGTGGAATACATTTCCCCGCTCAGGTAAAACGATTTCCAGATGCCACTTTTCTGATTCCGAAGGTAGGTGCCGCTTTCACGAACTGATACTTTCAAGGTGTCGAAATACTCGGTAAAGGTACCGACAATCAAATCGTTGTCGTACGTACATTCGTATTTTGCTCGTCCGCTCGGGTAGTAAGCCGTGAGTTTTCCGTTGAGCTTTCCATTCCGGTAAAAACAGACTTTGTTTACCGTACCGTCGGCATAATCTTTAAAATAATCGGTATATATTCCTTCGTAACGTCCGTCCTTTTTGTTCGACCGTTCTTTGATTTTGCCATTTTCGTAATAAGTAGCCCCGAAGCCTTCTTCCAATCCATTCTTCATGGTTTTGGAGAAATTCAGTTTCCCATCTTCGTAATACGATTTTATTTCGCCGCTGGGTTTGTTGTTTACATAGTTCGTTTCTTCCTGAAGTTTCCCGTTTTCGTAATAGGTCAGTGCCTTTCCGTTCAGATGATCGTCCTTATAAGTCAGCTTCTGTTGTATTTTCCCCGAAGGGTAATAATAATTCAGCACCCCATTCAGCAAGCCTTTGTCATAAGGCATTTCCTGTTTCAACGTTCCATCTTCGTAGTAGTCTTTCCATAATCCGGTCAGTTGATTGTTCTCATAACTGCCTTCCTGCCAGGTTGTTTTATTTGGATAATAGATAATGTATTTTCCGTGTTTGATAACACTGTCCTTCGCTGCGGGAATGACCGTGTATGATTCCTTGAGTTTGGTTTTTGCGGCATCGTACCAGGTATTCACCGTTTTTTGTTGTGCGAAAACGGCGGAAATCGTCAGGGTCAGAGCGAGGATACAGAGTTGAAAACGTTTGTGCATTTCGGAGGTTTTAAATATTCTGCTATTTCACTTCCAACATCATTTGTGTTCCGCCCAGCGGTTGACGGTGACCGTAATCCAGAATGGCTGCCAGTGCGTATTTCCCCGGTGTGAGGTTTGCCGGCAATTGCAGTTTCATAGTGCGCGAACCGTCGGGATACACAGTTGCTTTTACCGGATTGAATTTTTGCTCTTTGGCGGTCTGTATATCGGCTAGTGCCAGGCTGACATTGGCATCAATCACATTGTCGCCCATGTTGTTCACCTGTACTTCAAACGAGCGTTCGGCTTCGCCCGGTTTGGTAACTTCTTTCAGTCCGGTAATGGTGGCTTTGTAATTGTTATTGCTTTTGGGCGATTGTTTTACCAATATCACAATCCGGGGCATTAGTACCACACCGGTTGCCATGCTTTTGTCGGCTTCAAAGGCCGATTGTTCTTTGGCAACTTCCACGTAAATCATACACCATTTAGCCGAAAAACCATCTTTGGGAACGGTCATTAGTGCTTCTATGGTAACCGATTGATTGGGGTTTAGCTCAATCAGCGACGGATTCAACGTCATCCAGTCGGCACACGAGCGTTTGGTGGAACCGGCAGCAGCAGGTTTTTTATTCCCATCCTTGTCTAGGGTATAGTCGGCAATTCGCAACGAGTATTTCTGGGGTTTGCCCGAGTGGTTAATCAGGTTGATTTCCTTCTTTTGAATTTCGCCGGGATCGGCGGTGTATGACATTAAAACGGGAGAAACTTCAAAATCCTGAGCGAAAGCGATAGAAGCGAAAAACAGAAAACAAAGAAGCGATTTGATACGAAGCATACTTGATTTTTTATGATAGAAAATATAGTTTCAAAAGCAACACAAAAATAGTGATTTGACACTAGATTACGGCAGGAATTAATACAAAAAACAGTCAGAAATAATGAATAAATACCCATTTTATAAGCTTGTCGCATTCGTTTTCGGTTTTATGGATAATTTACAAGAATTTAGAGTACTGATTTTAGTTTTGGAGTTAAAATATATAGAGTTGGGCCTTGCGATTTCTAACTCGCGTAAATTGATTTTTATGGTGATTTGGAATCACTCCCTTTGCTTATGATAGCTGGTTTGGCAAGCCAACTTAAACGCGGCAATTGTATTTATTATAATAACTTAACATTAAAGAAGTTAATCATTAACCGTGTATTGTTTAATGGAAAATATGTTGTAAAACATAAAAATTAAGTTGTATTTTATTTGGAGATTAGAATGCAATCATTTAATTTTGACGCGTAAATTAAGTTATAATACAATAAAATATCAACTAATATGAGCTTAATATAGCCAAATAAAGCTATTTATTACACTTAAACCCTTTTATTTGTAAATATAGGAATGACTCTGTATATTAGACAATATTACGATTCTGTGACAAATATAAATCTACATGACCTTGTTCGTGTGTCAAGAGTAAGGAATGGGAACTTTAAACTTCATTATATTAATATATGTGAATATTTCCGTTTTTGCACATCGATTTGATGTGCAAAAACGGATTTTTTTTGGCTCTAACGTGAGTCATTGTTGGACGGACGATCGACGGATGATGGACGGATGATGAGCGGACTAAGATGACTACAAATTTTAATTAATTACGTCTTTTTTCTTTTTTACAATAATTAATAATAAACCATTAAAAAAACTAAAAATGGGCGAATCAAAAAACAATTTGGCTACCGAAGGACTCAGCGGTCAAGTAGGTAATTTAGTATTCCGTCTTAGAAAGGAAGATGGAAAAGTATTTGTATCGGCTCATCCTTCGGCACGCGAAGGTGAACCCAGTGTAGATCAACTGAAAGCGGAATCGAGATTTCAGGAAGCGGTAATTTACGGCAAATCCGTATTGGCAGACCCTGCAACTAAGGCACTTTACAAAGAGAAAGCAGGTCCGGGGCAGTCGGCTTACAATGTGGCTGTGGCCGATTATTGCAGTGCACCTGACATCAAGGAAGTTGACTTAAGTGCTTACACCGGACAAGCAGGTACCGTTATTAAAATTAAAGCAACGGATGATTTTAAAGTAGCCAAAGTTCAGGTAAAAATAGCCGACACTGCCGGAACATTGATTGAAGAAGGTGATGCCGTATTGAATACAGATGGTTTATACTGGATTTATACAGCTACTGTATTGAATGTATCTCCTACGGGCGATAAAATTACCGTTACAGCCTGGGATTTGCCGAATAACAGCACTGTTCAGTCGGCAGTGGTTAGTTAGCAGTCGGCAAAACTAAAAGTCATCCAATTAACAGTGACTTGCTGATAAACTTTATAAACGATTCCAAAGTCAGGGATTTTGGAATCGTTTTGTTTTTATACCTTTCCAATCCTCTCATAAATTTACACACATTAGCGCCAACAACCTAATTATTACATGCTGATCTTAAATCTATATAATGTCTATTTAATTAAATTAGCCACAACGATTGGCATATTACTATTTCACAAATCCAATTTTTATTTATATTTATTGTTTTATGTAGTCCGAAAATGCCCGTTTTTCGCATATGTTTTTCACTTAAATATACCTTGTCCCACTTTTTCTTGTTTGTCGCACTTTAAGTATCTGTTTTTCATATGATTACAAAATGGCTTGTCGCACTTTTTTTTGGACGGAAATGATAGGGTTTAATGGATAATACATTAATTTAGGAGACGAAAAAAAGATTATTTATACTTTGACTACTTGTTGTTAGAGTTTATTAATGTAAAACGGGGAAATGAAGAATGAAGGAATGTAAAATGAAGAAATGGGGAAATGAAGAATGAAGGAATGGGAAATGGAGAAAATAAAATAAATGAATAGGATTGAGCTACTAATAGATTCTTCGCTTCGCTCAGAATGACAGGGCTTTACTTTTTTATTGTGGAGGGGATTGGTGGGCGGCCTCCCCCCCCAACCAATCCCCTCCCGAAAACATAAAATGCAGATTGTCATCCCGAAACGAAGTGAGGGATCTGAAAAATGAAGGAATGAAAATAAAAGAATAGGCTTAAGCGACAAAAATATTAGTTCCGATAGCTATCGGAATCGCTTCGCTCAGAATGACAGGACTTACAACTTTTTTATTGTGGAGGGGATTGGTTGCCAGTAGGCAGTTGGGAGTAAAAAAATAAATAACATACAAAATGAAAACATCAAAATTACTTGCAGCTATTCTTTTAGTTGCTTGCTCTTCTGTTACTAAAGCACAAACAGCCACAAGCTTGGTTGTGCTTGATACTCGTAATTTAAATTCTTCGCCGAGTTATTATAGTAGAGAAGCAAAATTTGAGTTTAAGCAAAGGAGTGTTATAAATGCGCCGGGAACAGGAGATTACTCCGGTATGTTAACTATTGCACCTTGGTCTGATAACTCAGGAAATATGCATCACCAACTTAACTTCAACGATGGTGGTATTTATTACAGAACAGGACTTCCTGGAAACTCTTTATGGAATCCTTGGAAGAAAGTAGTAGTTGAAGATGATATTGGAATAACAATAGCAGACAATAAGAAATTCATGGGAGCTTTTTACCAAACAAATGATTTTTCTACAATGACCTTCTCAAGTAGGGCATGGCAATCAGTTCAAGGCATCAACGGTAAAGCATTTTCATTCCAAACCCATAATAATGGAGGTGCAACTGGATTTGAGATGATGGCAATTTACTATGGTGAAAGCGGCAAGATTATTTTAACTCCAAATGGAGGCAATGTCGGCATTGGCACTCAAAACCCTGCCTACAAACTCGATGTACTCGGTACCATTCGTGCTAAGGAAGTGAAAGTAGATTTAGATGGTCTTGCCGATTATGTTTTTCATCCCACTTATAAACTAATGCCCTTGAACCAGGTAGAGCAATATGTAAAAACCAATAATCACTTGCCCGAAATACCCTCTGCTAGTGAAGTTGCCAAAAATGGCATGAACATGGGTGAAATGCAAAACAAGCTTTTGCAGAAAGTGGAGGAATTGACGCTGTATGCTATTGAGCAAAATAAGAGTAAAAAGGAATTAGAAGCAAAGCTTGCTAAGCAAGAAAACCAATATAATACACTGTTGGAAAAAGTAGAAATGCTAACCAAACAAATAGAGAAGAAATAACATGAAACGATTTTTATTGATTGCTTTCACTGCATTAGGTATAAATGCAATTGCTCAAACAAATACATTTCCCGCAAGTGGTAATGTGGGGATAGGGACAACGACTCCTACAAGTAAATTAGAAGTATCAGGAGGTAATATCATTGTAAATAGACCATCAAACAAAGTAGATAGCAATGGCATAAGTGAATTCTCTGCTTTTGAAATAAACAATTTATTTGCACTGGGACAAACAGGTTATGTACAGGTATACTATCCAAGCTATAATAATTTATTGTTTGGGGCGGATTACGATGGTCATATTGGTGGAGTTCAACCCAACATTCAGTTTGGGCGAAGAAATAACCCTTTTCTTACTGTAGTCAATAATGGAAATTATACTGGTAACGTTGGTATCGGTACAATAACGCCAAGACAGATATTAGAGGTATCTGGGGCTTCCTTGTTTGATAGCGACATATTTACATTGCAAAATGGCGGTATCTTTTTTTCTGGAAATGGATCATACTCAGCTGGAATATATGGAAGAAATGCAGGGACTGATTTAGTTTTTAATTCGGGAGGAGCTGAAAAAATGAGAATTAATAGTAGTGGTAACCTTGGTATTGGAACTGCTAACCCTCAGAGTCAGTTACATATTGGAGGTAATTCTAATAGTGTAATATCAATAGGCAGCGTTTCGTATGGCGGCAATTCAGGTCAAGCTTTAGCAGCCATTCAAGTTACTCAAGGGGGTGGTGATGGAGGAATCATCAACTTCCAAGTTAATCCATGGAATCAAACTGGTTCTACAGGAATTTATACTCCTATTACCAGAATGATTATTAACCAATATGGCAACGTCGGCATCGGCACTACCAACCCCGCCTACAAACTCGATGTACTCGGTACCATTCGTGCCAAAGAAGTGCTGGTTAATCTGGACGGAGGAGCCGATTTTGTGTTTGAAAAAGACTACAAACTACCCACTATTGAGCATGTAGCCAACTACGTTCAGGAAAACAAACACCTACCCGATATACCCTCTGCAAATGAAATGGTAAAGAACGGTGTAAGCATGGGTGATATGCAGGTGAAACTGCTGCAAAAGGTGGAGGAGTTGACGCTGTATGCTATTCAGGAAAATAACAGCAAAAAGGAATTGGAGAAAAAATATAATGCATTACTTGAAAAAGTAGAAATGCTAACCAAACAAATGGAGAAAAAATAACATGAGAAGATTTTTATTGATTGCTTTCACGGCATTAAGTGTACACATCATTGCACAAACGAATACATTTCCGGCAAGTGGGAATGTTGGGATAGGGACAATAACTCCACAACAAACACTAACAATTGATACAAGACAAAGTTCTAGTAACGCAGGAGTTCCTGGGGTAAATGGAGAAACTCAGAATGGAATTCTAAGATTACAGGTAAATGGTAACTCTTGGGGCGAAGTTTTGGATTTTGGGATGAATGTTTTACCTTCTTATGCCTGGATACAAGCAACCAATAGATGTAATTTAGGTCTGAATTATAATCTAGTTTTAAATCCTAATGGAGGTAATATTGGGATTGGGACTACAAATCCTCAAGCAAAACTAGATGTGAATAATTCGATTAGAATTTCACCATATGCAGTTGGTGTAGTTGGAATAGGATATTTAAATACAGGAACAGAATTAAAACTAATGAATGGAGATATCTATAATTCGGGAGGCAACTCTATAACGAAAATATCTTTTGGCGGGATGTATAATCCATCGGGTTCTTCTCCTATTGATTGTGTCTACAACTCAATTGTTTGGGAATCTGGACAATTGAAGATTCAAAACAAACAGCAGGACAAACTCATCATAGGTGGCGGAGACGAATGGGGTCAGCAAAATGTTCTCATTAATCCACAGGGTGGCAACATTGGTATCGGCACCACCAACCCCGACCAAAAGCTTACTGTAAAAGGAAAAATCCATGCCGAAGAGGTGATTGTGGATTTGAATGTACCAGTGGCCGACTATGTTTTTCATCCCACTTATAAACTGATGCCTTTGAATCAGGTAGAGCAATATGTAAAAACCAACAATCATTTACCTGAAATACCCTCGGCAAGTGAAGTGGCTAAAAATGGCATGAACATGGGGGAAATGCAGAATAAGTTGCTGCAAAAGGTGGAAGAACTGACGCTGTATGCTATTGAACAAGATAAGAGTAAAAAAGAATTGGAGAAAAAATATAATGCTTTGCTTGAAAAGGTTAAGCTTATAAATAAACAGATTAAAAGCAAGTAATTGTCCAATTGATAAATCGACTTAGAAAATGAAAACAAAACGATTGCCTTTTATATTATTGCTATTTTCATGCTATTTAAATAGTTATGGTCAGATAACTGAATTAACCTACAATTTTCAACAAATAAACTTTTCAGCAGCTCCAAGAACTGCATTAAACCCAATGTCGATAAAACTTTGGGATAGTTATAACAATGGCGGTCCTACAACTTACGGTACCGTACTTGAGATTTATGGACGTTCTGGGCATCAGACGAGCCAGTTAAACTTTGGTGGTTGGGATAATTCAAGAATCAGGTATAGAGAAGCATTTTATAGTCAAAACACATGGAGTGATTGGTTGACCCTTCTGGATTCTAAAAACGATGTGGAATCACAAGGGAATCTAAAAATAAATGGAGGAGGCAATCATTTCATATTAAACGGTCGTGTGGGAATTGGTACAACAACTCCGTCTCAACAATTATCGCTAACAGGAGGCATTGGGTTTGCAAATCAAAATGCAATTGACAAAAAATTGTATTCTCCGCAGGATGGTACTTTAGAATGGTTTACGCATGATGCAGCAGGTGAACACGGATTTGCGGTAAGTCATCAAGGAGCGAGAAGGGTCTATTTTAATACTAATGGTAATAGTTATTTAATTGGTGGCAACCTCGGCATCGGCACCACCAACCCCGACCAAAAACTTACGGTAAAAGGTAAAATCCATGCCGAGGAAGTAATTGTAGATTTAAATGTACCTGTGGCCGATTTTGTTTTTCATCCCACTTATAAACTAATGCCATTGAATCAGGTAGAGCAATATGTAAAAACCAACAATCACTTACCCGAAATACCTTCTGCAAGTGAAGTAAGCAAAAATGGCATGAACATGGGTGAAATGCAAAACAAACTGCTGCAAAAGGTGGAGGAGCTGACGCTGTATGTGATTGAGCTAAATAAAAAAAATAATGAATTGGAAAAGGAACTGAATTATATCAAAAAACACTAATCTTTCATTTAAAATTATATCAATAAAACATTAATCAATTTGCTTTTATGAAAAAAATAATCATAATCATTTTTTACTTCTTGTCCATTTGTGTGGCTTTTCCACAGTCTTCAACTTTAGGTAATAACCCAACTACCCAAATAAAAGTTTTTGAGTATTTTAATCATACAGGACAAGAAAAGTGGGTAAAGTTATTTCGCATTACGAATTATAACACAGCCTTAGGCTTCTGGGGAAAAGGTGGTGTTGCGGGTACCATGTATTATGTAGATTATCAAGGTGAAGGAGCTGCCAAAGTTGACTTTGTTTTTCCTCAAAGTATCCATACAGGTCAACAACCTAACTTGATTACTTGCGGCAATGCTGCTCATGATTTTAGTTGGTACGCTTTGAAAAATGAATCTGTTCCTGGACAAGAATATTATGATATATATTTAAAAACCTCACCTTGGAATGTTGGGTTTACTTTTCTTTTAAGGGGTTCCGATTATCAAGCATTTTTTACTGAAGAAGATCCTCCTTCTCAAAATTGGACATGGAATTCCATTTCCAATGCTGAAAGTATTTTTTACTTGAGCGGAAATAATAATGTCGGCATAGGTACCATCAACCCCGACCAAAAACTCACCGTAAAAGGGAAAATCCATGCCGAGGAGGTGATTGTGGATTTGAATGTGCCTGTGGCCGATTATGTTTTTCACCCCACTTATAAACTAATGCCGTTGAATCAGGTGGAACAATATGTAAAAACCAACAATCATTTGCCCGAAATACCCGCGGCCGATGAAGTAAGCAAAAATGGCATGAACATGGGTGAAATGCAAAACAAGTTGCTGCAAAAAGTGGAGGAGTTGACGCTGTATGTGATTGAACAGCAAAAACAGATTGAGGAGCTAAAAGCCGAATTAAAAAAATAAAACCCATAGGGTTTTTCCTTTAGAAAGATTGCAATATGCTGAGAGAGTTAAAATATAACTCTATTTAGCCATACAACTATATCATTGAAATTTAATCAATCAATAATTATATAAAAATTAAACAGATGAAAACAATATCACGTATTTTATTTGTCATCGTTGTGTGTATTGCTTTTCAGGCAAAAGCACAAACTGTAAGTTTTACTTACGATGGAGATGGTAATATGACACAGCGCAAAGTCCTCTCTTTGGGAGGACCTTCTGGAATGAAAGCGGAACATAAGGACACTTTATCCGCTGCCCCGGTATCGGATATCATCGGAGTGCAAAAGATAACCATCTATCCCGTTCCTACAAAAGGGATATTTCAAGTAGCAGTAACATCCATAGACTGGAAGCAGAATAACTATTTCTGTATTTATTCACTGTCAGGAGCCAAATTAATGCAACGGAAAATCACCAATGAAAGTACCAATGTAGATATTTCAGCATATTCTTCAGGCACTTATCTGCTGGATCTGTTTTTGGGAGAAAAAGTATCCCGTTGGAAAGTGATTAAACAATAAATAACTATCGATATGAGAATTAAATATACTATTGTTTGCTTAATTGTCTGGGCGAGTACCGTAACTGCCCAAAACCAGAATTTTGTATTGAAAGCCCCTGATAGCCCTACCGACACTCACACCTATATAGGTAGAGATTATGTTCGGTTTCTCCCCGGGTATCATTTCTCGGCCACAGATAATGGAAAAACCATGAATGCAAAGATTCAACAAGGTTTGACTACCGGTAATCTTGAAATTTTTTTGGCGGCAGCTAATCCCACTCCGGGGAGTCCGGAGGGTATTGCTGCTATTGATAAAAATAAGGCTGTTGGTCAAATTCCTATATCATCTTCCGTAAGTCCTACGGGAGCTAAATGCTATAATGTACCTATAGAGATAGTTCCCGGCCGACAGGGCCTTCAGCCCGATATTTCCCTTTCATATAATAGCCAGGCAGGAAACGGAATTATGGGAATGGGATGGAGTCTTAACGGAATATCATCTATTGAAAGGGTAAATAAAAATGTATTCTTTGATGGAAAAAATGATATCCCTGCTTTTACTAAAAGCGATGCATTTGCATTGGATGGAGTAAAATTAATAAAAACAAGTGAAACAACTTCGCAAATTGACTATAAAACTGTTATTGGAAATATTATAGTGATTGGCACTATAAACAACAATGACATCAATTCCTTTAAGGTTCTCTTTCCAAATGGAAATATTGGGACATACGGTGTTGATAGTCATCAACTAACATATCCAATAAATACTTTGAAAGATAAAAACGGGTATGAAATTTATTATAACTATTATAGAAGTCCATATTATGATTATGAATATAATAGTGAATATACTAGTGACAATAAAAATGTATATATAATTGCGAGCATAGTTTACAATACAGATTTGGCAGACAGAATTGATGGCGCATATTGCTCTAATTGTGGTGACTCAAGAATAGATTTCTTATACGAAACGCGTAATGACGACATTCATTATACTTCATTTAAATATTTAAGCAGGAGATTATCAAAAATTATACTATGGGCACACGGAGATTCTGTACGAAGTTATAAATTTAGTTACTCAAATCTTGATACCAGATATTTAAATAATAATACAGACGTTTCTCATTTAAATCAAATAAATAGTTTTGCTAAGAGTGCCAAATTAAATCCAATAAAGTTTTTTTACGGGGACAACACTTCGTCAAATGTATCAGTATCAACTATCACATTCACAGGTGCTGATTTTGATATGACAAAAAACAATATTATTCGGGGTAAATTTATTGAAGATTCGAATAGTGATGGAATAATTGTTTTACCAAAAAAAGATATATATAAGAAGGATAATATGGGATGGTATAGTTGCGTATATCCTAGTAGTGAACAAATTAAAATATATCCTAACGTTCAAAATAATAATCTTTCAATATCATTAACTGCAGGCGCAGGTTTTGAAGGTATATTTGTTGGCAGTTTTGATGGTAAAAACCAGGACCATATCGTTAAAGTCAATTCTCGTTTGGATTTCTATTTAGGTACTCCTGTTGAGTTTCTTACATTTAATCATTATATTGTAAAAAAAGATTACAGTTTAGAATTATTGACTAGCTATGATATTCCTTTTGAAAATACAGTTAATAATGGTAATAGTGTCACTCCATATGCATATTTTACAGGTAATTTTACAGGTAATGGCAAAACAGAATTATTAATAATATCTTCTGATAATTCGATAAGAAATGAAACCGGGTTATATGATATTGATAATGGCTGTAGGAATTTATGGACACAAGATAACTTTATAAATCTTAATATTGAAAAAGCAATCCCTGTAGATGTTGATGGTGACGGTCAAACTGAATTTGTAAAAGCTTGTTGGAACAATTCTAATTATATTTATAAATATACAAATGGAAATGGATTTACACCAATTGTTTCAGGAGGATGGAATTCACCTAATTCTAGTATATACTATCAAGATGTTAACTTCTTTGATTTAAACAGTGATGGTATTTTGGACGTAATTTCTAAAAGTTCTACTTCCAATCAAATAATGTGTTTAGATAATAATGGACGTCAGTTGCATGAAAATCCCATATATGATTCAAACACTCAATACAAATATTCTATACATGCTATTAATGGAGATAATACGCCATATTTGATTGTTCAAAATGCAGGAACAACAAATACAACTATTTATACTTATAATTATTCAACAGAAAGTTTTAATAATACTTATTTTACTACCAATGAGCCGTTACAGAATTTTGGTTTTATTGATTATGATATCAATTCCAATCATAATTACTCATCTTTATTAGCACTTGGTTCAAATCAAATAAAGATATTTTCCTTTTCTCAAAATCATGCTCAAAATGGAATGGTTTCTCTTATGGTAAACAGCCTAGGTATAGCAGATAAAACGGATTATAGCCAGCTATCACAGGGAACTAATTACACTGTAGGAAATTCGGCTATATTCCCTTTTAGCGATTACTCCGGTTCAATGTGGTTGACAAAACAAACAAGTACTATGTACGATAAGCAGATTATTAATAGTTCTACCTATTCCTACAGCGGTGCTATCTTACATAAACAAGGATTAGGGTTATGCGGTTTCAGTTCTGTAAATACAACTGACTTAATGACTAATAAGAATTTGTTGGTAGAATTTGACCCATATCACTCTGGAGTAATAACCCATCAACTGTCAGATATTGAAGAATCAAATTTTACATACGATTTTACTTCCTGGAACAATATTAGTACGAATCCGCTACTTACTTACAAGACCATTACTGATAAACTGAAAGGGAATGCATTAACAGTTACTTGTTCCGATTATGACTCGTACGGAAATGCAAAAACAGTGGTCAGCAATTTTGGTGGTGGAATAACATCGACCGTAACAAATACTTTTGATAACAGGATAGGTGATGTAAATTTGATAGGATTGCTGACAAGCAAAGTTACCACCAATGTGCGTGGAGGTAATACTTTTAGTCAGACCGAAGAATATGTGTACCCTGCCGATAATCGCTTGCATTTTGCCCGAAAATATGTCGGGGCTACCATAGTCCCAGCTAGTATGATTGCAGAAACTGAATATAAGTATAATTCATATTTCGGGACGGTAAGCGATGAAATTGTGCATAATATTCCTACAGGTGATTATTTGACCACTTCGTACACGTATGATACAGACAATGCGATGCTCAAAACCAAAACCGATCCGCACGGATTGACAACTACTTATACCAATGATTTGAGTAAGCGTCTGGTTATGGGCGTTGCCGATTACAAAGGTAATACTGTATCGTATTTATATGATGACTGGAGACGTAAAAACACAGAAACAAGTACAATTGGAAGCTCTACAATAACCACCACAGCCGATTTACAATGGAATACAGGGCAGGATATAAAGAAACTAATCAAACTAACCCAAACTACTACCGGACAGCCGAAAACTACCGTTTATTCGGACGCTTTCGGACGTGAAACCCAAAAAAAGATAGTCGGGTTTGATGGAAGTGATGTTTTTGTCAATAAGGAATATGATTTATACGGCCGGTTAAGGAGCAGTTCTGCACCCTATAAATCTAATGAGAGTCCTTTATTGACAACCTATACCTACGATGAATATAGCCGACCTCAAAATGTTATTCAACCTAGCGGAAGTACGACTTCTTACGGCTATTCAGGTAACGAGGTATCCGAAACAAAAGATGGTATATTGACTAAAAAAACAACTGATGCTACCGGCCTGTTAGTTAGTTCGTGGGATAACGGCGGAACAGTTACCTATACCTATCGCCCCGATGGACAACCGGACAATGTGAATGCAGCAGGTGTAATTACAAGGTTTGAATACAATGATACATACAATCGCCAAACCAAACTGATTGACCCGAGTGCAGGAACAGTACAAACGGTTTACGACGATACCAATCATAAAGTAACGCAGATATGGAACAGCGGAAAAACGATTGAAACAATATTTAATCGATTTGGGCAACCAGTAACCAAAACTACTCCCGATTTTGTAAGTTCCTATAGTTACGAAGACGGGAAACCGAAAACGGTTACTTCTACCAATGGCACTTCCAAAACTATAACCTACGATACGCAGGGACAACTCTGGAAAATTGATGAAACGGTGGGAACAAAAACCTATCAGGAAGTGTATGGGTATGACAATGGACGAATAGGAAGTGTAACTTATAACACCAATACAGGTATAAATACCCTGATTTATAGTGTAGTGAACAAATACAACACAAACGGGTATTTGTATCGGTTAGAAGATGCTTCGGGCAACCGACTGAGCGAAACGAACAGTGTAAATGCACTGGGTCAGGAAACATCGGTGTTGCTTGGTAATGGGCTTACCACTACCAAAAACTATACTCCCGAAGGGCTGATTACGGGCATTCAAACCGGAACTATCCAAAACGTGAGTTACAACTTTAACCGGATAACCGGTACACTGCTTTCACGTACAGATAACAGCAATAACCGTGGGTTGACTGAGAGTTTTACCTATGACAATTTGTATCGGTTGAAAAATTATGGCTCAAAAGCACTAAATTATTCGGATAATGGAAATATCACCAGCAAAACGGATGCCGGTGGATATACATATACAGAAAGTGGCAAACCCTATACGCTATCCACAGTAACTAATGCTGCTACAGATTTAACCGGACAACTGGATGTAACTTACACGGTGATGTCACGTCCTACATCCATTGCCAATACCTCCGGGTTAACGGCGGCATTTACCTATACCGATGATTACGACCGAGCAACGATGCAAATAAAACAAGGCACTGCCGAAACGCTGAATAAGATATATTTCGGCGGTGGCAAATACGAAATAGAAACTGCAGGAGGCGTTGAGAAGCAGCGGCTGTATGTAGATGGTTCGCCTTATACGGCCTCTATCCTGTTGGAAAAAACAGGAAGTAATGCTGCTCAAATCTATTATCTTCACAGAGATTATTTAGGCAGTATTACCCAAATTACAGATAATAATGGTAATTTAGCAGCCGAATACAGTTACGATGCGTGGGGACGTATGCGGAACCCGGTGGATTGGACTCCTTATACACAAAGTCAATTGTCGCAATATCCTATCCCTTACGGAGGTCGAGGGTACACAGGGCACGAACAGTTGAACCAATTTGGCATCATCAATATGAATGCCCGATTGTATGATCCTGTATTGGGACGATTCCTCGCTCCCGACCCTTATGTAGGTTCGGGTATGACCAATGATTTTAACCGGTATGTGTATGGGCGGAATAATCCGTTGATGTATATTGACCTGAGTGGAAAGTCCTTTTGGACATGGTTGCAAAGAAATATAGTAGATCCATTTGTGAGGGAATGGAAGAGCGTTTTTGGAAATGGAATTACAGTAGGTGTCGGTACGGATTTCAAACTTTCATCAATGAGCATGACTGCGGCACCTAATGGACCAACTGGAATGCCATATGGCCCAGGATTCGGAATACAAACAAATAATTGGAAGACGATTACTCCTGTTTATGCAAATTATCAGGGAGGATTTTTTAGTACTCAACCTGTAAACTTTGAAAGCAATTTGCAAAAATCTGCAGTGCGTGCTGAACAGAGTGCAAAAGAAAAATATAATTACAATCAAACATTGCAAAATTTTGGAAACCAAAGTAGTAATTTCGATGTTGCGGCAGCCGGATTTGAAATAAACCAAATGGCGTTAAAACCTTATGTCTCTTCTGTAAGTGAGTTCTCAGATTATGTAACTCTTTACAGAAATACAGGAAGTGCTGGCAAAATGTTTAGTGTTATGGGGACTGCTGCAGGTGTAGCCAGTCTTGTAGTTGATTATAATTCTATGCGTAAAGGTGATATGTCAGAAACCCGTTTTGGATACCATACCGCAAGTTTTGGCACTTCTTTGGCAATAGGTGCTTCACTGGGAGGCGTTGCTGGTGCAACTGCTGGAGGATTATTCTGGGCGGGAGAGGAGTTATATGACCATATGGCTGTTCCTGTTATGGATTGGTATTGGCAGTTAGAAAATGGTTTACGAACCTTTCCACAACGTTTTAGTTTTCCTTATTGACAAATAATAAAAAATTGACATTTATGAACGATAATAATATTCTAAAAATAACAGGTAAAAGACAATTAAAAGCTTTATTATATTTTATATGCGGTACAGTCCTTTGTTTAGGAGTTGGATTTTATTTTGGTTTTGCTGAGGGTTACTTTGTAATTTATATTCCCTTTTTTGTTTTAACAGAAATCCCTGCAATATTTCTTCATATTGAGTATTTAAGTCGGAATAAAGGAGAGGAATTCGAGCTGTGTGGCAATAAGATAATAAAACATAAAGATGGATTAGAAACGATTTACAATTCAGACGAAATAAAAAATATAACCGTTTATGTTAGCCCCAATTATTTCAGAAACGATATATACTTTACCGGCTTTGAAAATTATCATTTTGCCCGAATAACATTAAATTCAGGGGAGACTCTATATCTGACAAGTTTACTTGCACCCGGAGGAATAGATAAAGCTCTAAGTAAATATTTAAAGGATGTACCTTTCAGAAAAGTAAAGCGACTATTTAGTACAACGTTGTATTAGATACTAATTTAACCCGTAGTGCATTTAGAAAAATAGCATAAAAAAAGTTGTTCATTTCGGAAAAATTCCGTATATTTATCTGACAACCAATCATATAAATAAAATGAACAACTTCCTAACAAAGTACGAGAAAATTCTCGAGATATTAAAGCAATTTGAGACAAAAAGTAACTTTTTGAACCAAATCCGTTGTCCACGTTTAAGCGATATTGAATTAATCGCTTTAGATATAACGGCAGAATCTCTAAGTATTGATTCAGAATATCAGTTATTTAGAACTCTGCCAAGTCCATTAAGTTCAAAAATTGAACGCAGTGTTTATAATCGTCGAAGACGAAGATTATTTTTTGTAAAAGAGCGAATCCGCAAAGCGTTAGCGGAAAAGTTGACTGGTTCTGAAAACTATTTTATCGTTGACAGTATGCCTTTGGAAATTTGCAAATTAAGTCGTTCATCAAGAACTACTATTTGCAAGGAAGACTTTTTGACAAGTCCATCTAAAGGGTATTGCGCTAGTCAGAAGTTGCATTTTTATGGTTACAAATTACATGCTGTATGTAGTTCTACCGGTGTTTTCACCAATTTTGAACTCACACAAGCTGCTGTACATGATATTCATTTTTTGAAAAACATAAAAACCAGCATGTCTTCTTGTGTTTTGATTGGCGATAAAGGTTATTTAAGTGCTGATTACCAACTCGATTTATTTACTTCAAACCAAATAAAGTTAGAAGTGCCAATGAGAGTTAATCAACATGATTATCAGAAACAACCCTATCTTTTCAGAAAAACCAGAAAACGAATTGAAACGCTCTTTTCTCAACTTTGTGACCAATTTATGATTCGTCGAAACTACGCTAAGTCTTTTGACGGGTATAAAACAAGAATACTATCAAAAATCACAGCCGTAACGGTTATTCAAATGATAAACAAATTATTAAACAGAAATATCAACAATTTAAAATCACTTGTAGTCTAAATGCACTAAGGGTTAAGTTATGTATCTGATGCATTGATAGACAATTATTGTTTTAATTATCAATAGTGAAAAATAGAAATTAACTGGAGAATGGTGGGTGTTTTGCTCACCATTCTTTGTTTCTAGATGGGCGAACGGAATTCCAATTCCGTTTTGTGAGATAAATGAACAGAGTTGGAACTCTCTTGTCCCAATAAACAGAGTTGGAACTCTGTTGTCCCAATGAACAGAATCGGAATTCTGTTGACCCAATGAACAGAGCTGGAACTCTATTGATCCAATAAACAGAGTTGGAATTCTGTTGACCCGGTTATAAAAAAAGCCCGATTGAAAATCAATCAGGCTTTAAGAATTTAATGCACGTTGGCATCTCTAATTTGTAAAAAACAGGTTAAATAGAAAAGGTAATACTTTTATGTTCACTATAAAAATTAATTCAGGAAATAGCTCTCACCGTTCAATACGGCTCTGAATGCTCTTTCCAATTTTTCTTTGCCGGATGATTTCAAAATAGCACCCACCGCACCGGCATTTCTGATTTCGGTATCGGTAGTGTATTCACTCATCATGGTAAGAACCAGAATTTTTAAATCGGGGCAGTTTTTCAACGCGGTTTTAGTGGCTTCCAGTCCGTCCATAAAGGGCATATCCATATCCATTATCACTAAATCCGGTTGATGTTTTTTCAACAGGCCTAAAAATTCAGTTCCATTTTCCGCTTCGGCCACAACCACACCAAATCCTTCTTTTTCAATTAAGAGTTTTATCCCTTCACGAAACAATAAATGATCATCGACAATAATGATTTTATTCATATCCACAAGGTATTATTACGGCTAATTTTATGTAGGCAAAGATAGAACAAAGTTGTGCATACCCATTTAGGGTTTTGTCTGAAAACGTATAGTGTAAATCCTGATTTTTTATTAGTGTAAACCCTTAGATGAAACAAAAAAGACCGATAGATATTGGATCTGTCGGTCTTTTGGTGAAAGTTTAATCTGGTGGTTTTAAATCTTCACTATCTTGTTTTTAATGGCCAGTAATACCAAATTTAGTGTATTCTTAGTATTGGTTTTCTTCAATAGGGTGGAGCGGTGTGCCTCAATGGTTTTGTGGCTTAGAAAGAGCTTGGCGGCAATTTCGTTGACGGTTAAGCCCTGGCATAGCTGGGTTAATACTTCCACTTCTCTCGAAGTCAGTTTAATGGGTTCGCTTTGGATAGCAACGTTCGGCTGCTTGGTTTCGATATTAAAAATGATTTGTCGAAGCAGTTCGTTCGAGAAGTAACTGTCGCCCGACATAACGGTTTGTATGGCTTTCTCAAATTCCTTTTTGCCGGAGGTTTTCAGCACAAATCCCATAGCTCCGGCATTGATCATGTCCTGGTAATTTTCCCTTTCGCTCAGCATGGTGAGTACCAGTATTTTTAAATCAGGGTAAATTTTCAGTGCGTTTTTAGTGGCTTCCAGCCCGTTCATTACCGGCATTTCAATGTCCATGACAACCAGATCGGGCTTGGTGGTTTTCAGGATGTCCAGAAAAACAAGTCCGTTTTCGGCTTCGGCAATTACTTTACCAAACCCGTTGCTTTCAAGCAGTAATTTTATCCCTTCGCGAAAAAGCGAATGATCATCAACGATAATTATTTTGTTCATATTGAGTTTATTAGTCTTACTCTATTCCAAATCCTGTATCCATTGTATCTTCCACCGGAAAACGTACAGTGGCTTTCATACCTTTTCCAATTTCCGATTCAATTTTCATTTCCCCTTTGAGCACTTGCACACGTTGCTGGATATTCATTAATCCCAGTCCGGTATTCGTCTTTTTCACAAAGTCGTAATCAAAGCCGCTTCCATTGTCGGTGTAGGTAAAATTGATTTTACTATTCGTTTCATCGAAATCAAAATCTATTTCAATGTGTCTGGCTCCTGCATAGGTGAGGGTATTTTTTAATAATTCGGTGGTAATGCGGTAAAGCGTTATTTCCAAAAATTGGTTGAAAAGAGTGTTCACATTCGTAGTGAAGTGAATTGAAATTTTGCCTGTGTCGTTTATCTTGCGTATAAAATCTTGTATAGCAATAATGTATCCCGATCGGACCAGCAACTGTGAGTTCAATCCCCGAGCCAGTTCGCGCGAGGTCTGTATGGCGGCTTCAATGCATTGGTTTCCTTTTTCGGTTATCAAAATGCGTTTCTCTGCATCTTCATTTTCGGACAACCACTGAAAATACAGTTTTATGGTCGAAAGCAAAGGTCCCATCCCGTCGTGCAATTCTCTGGAGAAACGATTTCTTTCCCGTTCCTCCACGTCCACAGTCACGGCGAGTAACTTATTTTCAGCATTCACCTTTTCTGTGATATCTCTGTTTGATACGCGGACTCCCAAGTATTTTCCATTGATAAAAATGGAACGGCAAATATGTCCCATCCAGCGGATTTCCCCTTTTTTGGTCACAATTCGGAAGTTGAGTTCGATGCTGTTTTCGTCGTTGGAGTTCAGAGCCCGTTCCGCTTTGTGTTTTTGCCACATTTCCACATCGTTTTTGTAAACAATCTGATTCAGCAGTTCGGGGTTTATCATAAATTCATCAATGCTGTAGCCCGTAATCCGCAATACTGCCGGCGACATGAAAAGAATTCTATTTTTTGGGCTTTTCCAATATTCCCAATCGTAGGTGAAATCGCTGATAGTCTTGAATTTTTGTTCGGATTGCAGTAACTCAGCATTGAGTTTCTCCAATTCAGCGGTTCGGATTTGAACCCGTGCTTCCAGTTTGTCGTTCAGGCTGCTCAATTCAATTTCGGTTTTCTTCCGGTCGTCAATGTTAGTATGAATACCATACATAAGCAGCGGTTTTCCATCCGGCGTCCATGTTTTTACTTTTCCTACCTGTCGCATCCATATCCAGTGACCCTTTTTGTGACGCATCCGCACTTCCACAATGTGGTAAGGCAATTCACCTAAGAAATGCCGCTTCAGCATTTCGTCTGCATAAGGAACATCGTCGGGGTGGGTAAGCATTTTCCAACCGTTTGCACCAAATAATTTAGACCCCAGTTTGAGTTCAACTTTCGATAACCCGAGGTTTTTTGCCCAAATGTCGTTGAATTTTATTTGTCCGGTTTGTATGTTCCACTCCAGCGTTCCCAGGTTAGCTCCTGTTATTACATCTTCCAACTGAATGCGTGTCTGATCTAGTTCGTTTTCAGTGTTTTTTCTTTCGGTGATGTCGTATAAAATTCCCGTCCAAATTATGTCGCCGTTACCTAATCTGCGGGGTACGGATTCCAAACGCACCCACACTATTTTTTTTCGGACAACCAGTCGCCCTTCCCACCTAAACGGGATGCATTTCAGATTTGCCTCTTCGTTTTGACTAACAAATGATGCATTGTCTTCGGGATGAACTACATCGCTGATGATATACGGATTTTTTTTGAAATCTTTGGGTGATACGCCTATAATCAGGCAAAACCTGTCGCTGGCAAATTCCATTTCGTAAGGTGGATTGTCCGAGTTGGCCCAACTTTTATCGTTCCAGTTTTCGACGGCTGTAACGCGTATTCGGTATAGTCCGGCAGGTTGGTTGTTGAAAATATCATTGTAATATTCTCTTTCAATATAGAACTCCTTTTCGTCGCTGATTAGTTTCAGGTTTTGGCCTTCCAACTCGCTTTGAACGGCCAACATCTGCAGCATAAGCTCCTTGGCAGCAGTCATTTTGCCTCCGCTTTCAAACGAAGCCGATTTAAACAATTCTTCTGCTTTCCGACGGATTTCTGTAGTAGTGAGCTTGTTTTTCATAAACAGGACGATAAATCAGGGCAAAACGATGATACCTGCTGCAAAGGTAAAAAAATATTTGTATGTTAACTATGTTTGTTCGAAAAACAGTAGGATGTTTGTGTCAAATGTTGGAAAATATGAAAGAGAATAAGCAAGAATTTGGAAATTGATTAATGTAAAGGTCTGAAATGAAAAATGATTTTGGGCTTACCCTTATATATTGTCTGATTTTTTTGGTTTGTATAAATAAAATATCTTCCATCTCGCTTTCATAAATCAACCCCTATATCCTCTAATATCTAATGGCTAATACTCGCTAATTGCCAACTGAAAAACTGTTCATTTTTCCTCTCATACAACCGTTTTCAGAAAGAAATAAAAATATTTTCGCAGGTTGTATTGTCAAATAAAATATTATGTCTATCTTTGCAACCCATTTTGGAGAAAAACCAAAGTGTATAAAAATAAAGCAATTAAAGTTATAAAAACAAAGTAAAATGCCTACAATTCAGCAATTAGTTAGAAAAGGAAGAGCAGAACTCATTGACAAAAGCAAGTCGCCTGCATTGGATTCATGTCCACAGCGTCGCGGTGTTTGTGTTCGTGTGTACACTACCACTCCAAAAAAACCGAACTCGGCTATGCGTAAAGTAGCTCGTGTACGTTTGACTAACCAAAAAGAAGTGAATGCTTACATTCCGGGCGAAGGACACAACTTACAAGAGCACTCTATCGTAATGGTACGTGGTGGTCGTGTAAAAGACCTTCCGGGAGTACGTTATCACGTGGTTCGTGGAACACTCGATACAGCCGGCGTTAATGGCCGCACGCAACGTCGTTCGAAATATGGAGCAAAACGCCCAAAACCAGGTCAACCAGCAGCTAAAGGAGCAAAAGGTGCACCAGTTAAAGGTAAAAAGAAATAGACCCCTAGCCCCTAAAGGGGTTTAAGAGGAAAATTCAAAAAAAAGTAGATTGACATACGTTCAATTCCCTTTCAAAAAAACTAACAAAATCAAGTTTAAACACTTGTTTGCGTTTTAAGGTAGCAGATGAAAGGTTGAGTAAATGATTCGGAGGAATCGTTGAAGT
>Ga0302288_1000629_pt1 | contig 26904 bp, 33 predicted proteins | sample III_Fen_N1_1_FD_194549 | JGI IMG/M metagenome (GOLD analysis project Ga0302288, IMG submission 194549) | Peat permafrost microbial communities from Stordalen Mire near Abisko, Sweden - III_Fen_N1_1 | ecosystem: Environmental > Terrestrial > Soil > Wetlands > Permafrost | place: Sweden: Abisko...
AGGTGGTCAATTTGCTCCGGATAGAAGTGGTCAGTTTGCTCCGGATAAAGGTGGTCAGTTTAGTCCGGAATTAGGTGGTCAGTTTGACCGGATTTTCCATGTGAGTCTGAATCAAAAATCAAACAACAAACGAGCAATACTGAATTAAAAAGTAATCAAGTTGATCGATTAAAAGATGCATTTGAAAATGAATATTGTAAACATCAAAATACTGAAAGTAAAATAGATAGCTTTAATCTAGAATTGTTTTCCAAATCAAAAAATAATCATGAAAAGCAACGAAATGCTACACTCTCTTTTAATACTTTTAATAAGATTAATAAAAAAGAATATAATAGAGTTAAGAATGAGAGTGTAAATGAAATTCCTGATATAACGAAAGTCATACTGTTTTTTCAAGAAAATGGGGCTTTAGAAATTGAAGCAAAAAAGTTCTTTTATTACTATGATTCCAAAGCATGGTTAATTGGCAAAAATATAAAGATGGTAAATTGGAAATCGGGAGCAATGAAATGGATTTTATCAAGCATTTCATCCATAAAAGAAAAACCAAAGGTTGACGGTTCAAACGATAAAAATTATGACATCCCCTTATAACTACGATTCAATTCTTAAAACGATAGAAAAAAAGGCTAAATAGCTTATAATAAAGATTTTAGAATAGAAGATGACGATTCTATTATTTGGCTAAAAGTTCTTTGCTATTTTCTTCGAGATGAAGTAACAGCAAAAAAACTCAATATAAATCTTCAAAAAGGAATAATAATGAATGGTCCGGTAGGTTGTGGGAAAACGACAATATTTCGCTTCCTCCATTCACTTAATGTACCCGAATTTTCATGTAAAATCATTTCGGCTCGTGAACTAAGTTTTGAATATTATAGTGATGGTTTTCAAGTTATTCGCAAATATAGTTCGCAACACTTTAATTCAAATAGTAAAGCCTGTACTTTACTCATTGATGATATTGGTAGTGAACAGGAAATAAAACTCTATGGTAACACTTGCAATGTCATCAAAGAAATTATTCTTTCTCGATATGATTTTTTTATATCACATAAGATGATAACTCACTTTACAACAAATTATAATGGTGACGAATTACTTGATTTTTATGGAGAACGAGCAAAAAGCCGACTTCGTGAAATGTGCAATCTCATTAGCTTTCAAAAGACTACACCCGATAAACGAGTGTAGTCTTAAGCTATTGGCTTTTATCTACATACCTTCAAATTATCGTTTCTCGATTTAAGTTTATCTTTCAATGTATTCATATCTGCAGATATCTTAGAATCAACTACTTTAGCATAGATTTGAGTTGTTTTTATACTTGTATGACCAAGCATTTTTGAAACAGTCTCAATGGGAACTCCATTCGTTAAAGTTACCGTTGTTGCAAAGGTATGGCGAGCAACATGAAACGAAAGTTCTTTGTTTATGTAACACACTGATGCAATTTCTTTGAGGAAAGCATTTAGCTTTTGATTTGACATTATTTTAAACAAAGGCTTTTCTTCCTTCAAATTTAAATCAGGATTATATTTTTGAATAATGCTATAAGCTTTGTCAAGTAATGGAACACTTACTGAATTTTTCGTTTTTTGCCTTTGAGTCTGAATCCAAATTTCGTTATCAATACCAACTTTTAGATTATGCGTTGTTAAATTAATTACATCGATATAAGCTAAACCCGTATAGCAACTAAAAATAAAAATGTCTTTTACTCTTTCTAGTCTAGGCATAGAAAATTCAAATTCTTCAATACGTTCAAGTTCTTCAGCCGTTAAATAAGTTCGTGTGCTAGGGGTGTTTTTAATCTTAAAACGAATAAATGGATCTTTGTCTATCCATTCATTGTTTAGAGCAACAGAAATCAACTTACGTAGTCTGATTATATGACGCATTATGGTATTGTTCTCACAAGTTTTTGGAATATCTATTCGTTTATTCCTTTTGTAAATAAAGGTCTCGAAATCTGTTACAAATTTATAGGTAAGATCTTTTAACTTAATATCAGATTTATTGTATTCTGTTTCAAGAAACTCGTGAAAGTAGCGTTTACTGACCAAGTAATGATTTAATGTTGCTTTAACATAGGTGTTCTTGGATATTTCCTGATGATAATCAAATAACATCATTAATGTGTATTTGTCGGTAGGGTCGGTAGTCAAATCATCAGCAATACCCATAAATTTATTTCTGATATTCAAATTCGTAAATGCTTTTCCCGAAATTTTGAAATCGTGATAAATTTGAAATATGCAAGATTTTATTTCATCGAGCTTTTGAATTAATTCTCGAACTTCGATCGAAGTTCCTTTCGGGTTACCACTTCCTGAATTCCAATATCGTTCAGGTATCTGAAGTTTTGTGTTAAGTATGCACTTATCACCACTTAAAGTGATTTTACAATAAATAGGCACATAGCCATTAATAATTCGTTCTCTTCTGATGTAGAAGGATACAGAAAACGTGTCTCTTTCGTTTTTCATAAAATGTAACGTTAAAATTTATACTATTTTTTGGGAAGCGACTATTCGCAACCCAGAACTAGTAAATTGAACGAAAACGAAGTAAATTTTATGAATAGTAATCAAACAATCAATAACTTAAACCTTATTCGCTACCCAAATCTAAAAATAAATTTTGGGTAGCGAATTGGGTTCATTAAATAACTGTTTTTTTACCGTTTTCTAACATCCTTTAAAATGAAAAAGCCTGTAAATCATGAAATTTACAGGCTTTTGTTCTTTTTTAATACCCTAAAAGTGATCTGGGCGCGATTCGAACGCGCGACCGACAGATTAGAAATCTGTTGCTCTATCCAGCTGAGCTACCAAACCCTAATTTGAGGCTGCAAATATACATATTTTTTTTACTTTAAAATCATTGAATAAAAAAATGATGTAAAACTTATTCTTTCATGTAATTCTATTATACCTAAACGTCTAAAGTTTAATAGTAAAATGAAATAAAAAGATATAAAATGAAACATGAAATAGTAACAAGTTGGCAAGATGGAATGTCGTTTGTCAATAATATTGATGGTTTTACCAATATCGTTGATGCCTCAAAAGAATTTGGCTGAAATGATCGTGGCCCATCACCTAAAAAACTTATTCTTATTGTATTAGTAGGTTGTACTGGAATGGATATTGTTTCTTTATTACAAAAAATGCGCGAATCACTATCATCATTAGAATTAAAGATTGAAGCTGAAATGACAGATGAACATACTAAGGTATATTCCGATATTTTGATTCGTTACGTTTTCAAAGCTTCTGATAATTTAGATAAAGCTAAGGTTGAAAAAGCCGTAAACATGTCACAAGAAACATATTGTGGAGTAGCTGCAATGCTTAAAAAAGCATCTACATTGAAATTTGAAATTCTTTATGAGTAGATTCTACAATTAAAACAATGCTAATTGATCAGTAAAATCTTCGAATCGAAGCTGCTTATTTTGATAAAGGAACGTGTCAATTAACCTAAAATATTTAGTCTTTATTCCATTCGAATAAAATAATTTTATGATAATATCACTTTCTGCAAAGTTTTTAAAATTATCGCAATCAATAATTAAATTAGCATCCATAATAGTTGCTAATTCGTGCTGAAAGAGTGGGCTAGAGTTCGTTATTGAAAAAACGGAATAATGGTCTTCAAGCCTTGCGAAATGTTGCTGTAAAACCGAAAAGTTTGGATTATATATGCCTGATGGAATATATAATTCCATTTTAAAATGATGTTCAATAACCGAACTAATATTCTTAACCAAAAATCGAGGATAAAAATTAACCTTTTGATATTTGCCTGATTCCAACGTTGGAATTCCGTTTGTATTTAATATTGCATAAATATCTATTTCAGCCTTTTTTGAACGTTGATACAATTCACGAATTTCATGTTCTTGCATAACGGTCTCTTTGAAATCAGCTCGTTTGTAAAAACGTTTATCTTCAGCCATGTGTGGAGCAACATCGCTATTCGGAATTTGTATTACAAGTATCGATTTTGAATCGTCACCATCTATTATAATTTGTTTTATTTCGAGTTTTTCTATAGATGGACAAATACTTGATTGTAGAAAATACGTGACTTGATCGATTGTTTCTTTTGAAATGAAAGCAGGAGAAAGTTCTGTAGCTTTTCGACGTTGAGCTCCAATTCCCCAAAAAATTAAACCTCCAATCGTATTTGCAAATGAAGAAACCAATATCGAAAGTTGTTCCATTTTCTTTGGACTCTGTAAATCAATATCTTTCCATGATTTAAATGCAATATGCAAATCTTCTTTAACCTTCAAGGCAATCAGTTTTTGTAAATCGACTTGCGATTCAACCGAAAAGGGTAGTGATTTGTTTGTTCTTTTATGCATTGATATGTTTTAAATCCTTGTCAAATATAGATAATACTTCGTTTATAGCAAAATCTTTAAACCATCATAACCTAATGAAATTGGTTTCGGTAATTCTTTGTTAAAATCTTCATATTTACCAATGCTATGACTAATATGAGTCAAAAAAGCTCTCTTAGGTTGAACTTTTGCAATCAAATCGGTAGCTTCTTGCACATTAAAATGAGAATAGTGTTTTCGTTTCCTCACGGCATTTACAATTAAGACATCCGAACCTTTTAGCTTTTCAATTTCACTATCTTCAATAAAACTAGCATCAGTTATATAAGAAAAATCACCAATCCGATATCCTAATATTGGCAAGTTAAAATGCATTATTCGAATTGGAGTGATTTTTATATCTCCGAGAATAAATTCATTTTCGTCGATTTCGTGTAAATTCATTTGAGGAACACCGGGATATTTATCTTCTTCAAATGCATAGGCATAATCATTTTTAATAGAGTTTATTACATTCTCTTCGCAATAGATATCAATGCTATGTTTATTTGCAAAATTAAATGGACGAATATCATCGAGTCCTCCAGTGTGATCTTTATGCTCGTGGGTAAGTAAAATAGCATCAATGTCAGTCACCTTTTCGCGCAACATTTGTTGACGAAAATCAGGTCCAGCATCTATGATGATTGTTTTGTTATTTACTTTAATCATGGCAGAGCTACGAAGTCGATTATCTCGCTTATCGGTCGAATTGCAAACCTCGCAATTACAAGCAATAACCGGAACTCCCTGCGATGTACCTGTGCCAAGTAAGGTAATTTCCATTATTTCTTTGTTAGTCGTTTAATTAATATAGAATGTTCCGGATATAAAGTTAGCAAATCTTTTCTTTTTGCTAATGTAAAATCTTCATAATCGAAACCGGGAGATACAGAACAACCAACAAAAGCATATTCTGATTTTGATTGTAATTCTGCCGCAAAATAAGTGTTTGGTTTTATTGTTAATTGTGGAATTTCTCCTTTGTCATAGTTATTTCCTAAAGTTTGTGAATGTATTTGACCATTTTCGTCAAACCAATGAATAACAAGAGAATCACCAGAATAAAAATGCCATGTTTCATATTGCAATAATTTGTGAAATGCCGAAAATTCACCTTTTTGCAATAAATAAACAATCGATGTTGTTACATATCTTGTTCCAGTAAAACAGTTTGTCAAACTATTTTTGTTCAACAGTTGATCCGACTGAAATATTCTTCTAAACCATCCCCCTTCAATGTGAGGTTCTAACTCAAATGTTTTTATTATGTTTTGCACATGTTCTGATACCTTATTCATAATGTTAAGAAAATTGATTCAACAATCTTTGTAGCTCATCAATTTGCTTAGTTGTACCTAATGCAAACAACTTGTCAGTGCAAGTCAAAATAGTATCTGGTGATGGATTGTAAAGGTATTTTCCATCGTTATTTTTAATGCCAATTATATTAGCCCCCGAATGTGAACGAATTCGTAATTGGCGTATCGATCTTTTTTCTGCAGAACAATTTTCTAGGCAATTACAAGATATTTCGTGCAATTTTACGTCTTCGGTATTTTGTTGAATTAGTACTGATTCAACGAATTCAACAACGTCGGGTTGAATAACTAATTTAGCCATACGACTTCCTCCGATTTTTCCTGGCATAATTACATTTGTTGCTCCAGCAAGCTTTAATTTGTGTTCCGACTGTGTGTATGAAGCTCGACTTATAATTGTCATTTCGGGATTCATTTCCCGAGACGTTAGTACGACAAAAAGATTATCAGCATCCGATGGTAAAACAGTAATTAAGGCTTTGGCTTGTTTTATTCCTGCAGATAGTAATACACTATCTTTAATTGCATCACCATGAATAAAAAGAAAGTCCGATTCTTCAACCATCTTTTCAATTTGTGCTTCACTCGATTCAATTAATACGAAATCAATACCACTTTGCGATAATTCTTTCGCTACTTGGCGACCATTTCTACCATAACCACATATAATAACATGGTCTTTCAGTTTTTGTATTTTCTGATTCACGCGTAAATTTTTAAAATATTTTTGAAAATTACCCTCGATTGCGTATTGCGCAACACTCGTTATTACATACCCAACAACGCCAAAACTTGCTAAAATTAGGATTGTTGTAAAAAATTTGCCAGAATATGACAGTTGTTTAATTTCTCCAAAGCCCGACGTTGATATAGCATTTATAGTCATATACCATGCTTCAAATAAGGAAAGATGCTCAATGAGAACAAAGCCAATCATTCCTATTAAAATTATAGAAATCAGTAATATACAGGCTATAATAACCCTCCTTAAACGCTTATCCATTTCTTATATTTTGTCTTTGAAAGATATGGAAAATTATAAAAGGATGTGAAATCGTAGAAAATTAAAATTTATTCAATAAAGAATTGATAGTAAATGTCATATCAATAAAATGCAAAAAAAAAGCAAAAAAAACTTTTCAGCTATTGCTATAAAACAAAAAGTATATATATTTGCAGCACCATTTACAAGCCTTATGGCTTATCAAATGCGAGAGTAGCTCAGTTGGTAGAGCACAACCTTGCCAAGGTTGGGGTCGCGAGTTCGAATCTCGTCTCTCGCTCTTTTCTTTTAATAAAAGGTACTGTTTTTTGCCCGGATGGCGGAATAGGTAGACGCGCAGGACTTAAAATCCTGTGACCATTGCGGTTGTACCGGTTCGATTCCGGTTCCGGGTACTCTTGAAACCCCTGAGAAATCAGGGGTTTTCTTGTTTTTAGCAAGGTCGTGAAGTCATAGAACGGAGTGCAGTTTTCCAACGGAGTGCGGAATGGAGTGCGGAAATTTTCAAATAGTTTCATAATGATACCTCCTTATTATTTTTTTGTTTACTAGTTTGTGTTTCTATTCTTAAATCTTTTAATTCTTCAGCTCGTTCATGTTCTTTTGAAAAAACACTAAAACCTGCCGAAGCTTTTGCTATTTCCCTTTTATCAATATAGTTTCGTTCAATCACATTATTGTCAGTATGACCAGTAATTTCTTTTGTGTTTCCTGTTCCGGAAAAGTATATCTGTAACTTTGTAATGTATGTTTTTCTGAGGCATTTAAACGTTAGATTTTTACCCGTATTTAGTTGACCATAGAAATGAGTAAAGCCTCGACTTAATACATTACACATAACCTTTCCTCGACTGATTTTTACATTGGGAGCTAAAATATATGTATCAGTATTGATTCGTTCATCGTAACCAAGTTCATGCAATAGTGCATCTAATGAAGCGGTAATCGGAATACAAATTATCTTCTTTTCATTTTCGGCTATTCTGTTTTGAATGCGATTAACTTTATAATCCTCGACCTCGATATACTTGATACCTTCACTTTCTTTAATAGCATTCCATTTCAAATTGATAACTTCTTCTCTTCTACGACCAGTTTCAAGGGCTAATTTAAATCCATCAGCAAGCCAAGGACGATACATATTCCTCGTTGGTTTTGCCCAATGCTTATTTTCTTTTATCCCATTTTCTGGCGTTATTTGTTTCAATAATGCTTCATATTCACTTCGAGTAATTGCTTCGGGATTTGGATTCAATCGTTTCCTTTTTATTCTGGTAAACCAATTTCGTATATTCACATTATATTCTTCTGAGTACCATTTCAAGAATGAAGTATAATGACTGATTGTTTTATTAAAAGTTCGATTCGCAAAATTTTTCGTTTCTAAATATGAATATATTTCTCCAACCATTTTATCGTTAACATCATGAATTGAAACTGTTGAAAGATTATATCCCTTGTTTTTCAAGCATTCGGCGAATAGTTTCAATGCTCGTTCATTATCCTTTATATGGTTAACTGTTCGAATTCTAACTCTATGCAAAGGGACATCTTCATTATTCAACCAACCTATATAACGTGCCATTGCATGGACTAATAGCTCAGGTATTTGTTGATTTTCATGTTTTTGCTTTAGTTCCTTTTGTTTTGTTATCTCACTTTGTACCGTTTTTTGTACTGCCTCAATCGGTTTTTGAATACCATTTTTTACTTCTTTTTTAAATGCTATTGCTTGAAGAATTGCTTCGTCCAAATCTCTTGTATCCAATATTTTTGTACGTCTTTCATTTTTCGACCCTGGAACACTGACGTAGCATTTAAATACATGCTTATCTCCATTGGGACATTGCTTGATTGATTTACCGGATACTTTGCAGGTGTCAAATACATTTGTTTTGCACTTGTTACAGTACACAACCAATCCTTGAACCTTCTTTGAAGGTGGAATATATAATGGTTTATGTTCCATGTTGTGCATCATAATCGTCTTTAGAAATTTTGCAAGCTTTTTAGGAAACTTTGCTCACTATTACCTTTTGGGGTATATCCTATTTTATTCTTTTGATGATGAGAATGATTACTATTCTGTTGTTCTTTTATTATTTGAAGTTGTAAATAATACTGAATATCTGCGTTAAGTACTTCGTTAATATCAACTTCGTTGTATTTTGTGTTTACATATTTTAACATCTGTTTAACTTTAGCAGATACAAATTCGGCTTTAATGATATATTTACGTTTGCATCCAATGTCTGATAATATACCGACACCGTTGTTTTTACACCATCGATATGCCGATCTGTTATCTTTCAAATCAAGCTCTTTTGCAACATCTTTTATATAAAGCTTTTCAATCATTTTTTAGTCGATTTCTTATTTGTTTTTTCTTAACTACCTTCTTTTTCTCAACAAAAGTTTCTAGCATAAGTTTATTCAAATCTAAATGACGTTCGCTACTTACTTTATTGAATTTTATTGTTTCATATTGTTTCATAATCCTAGTTTTTTTATGTAAATGTACAGTCTCATCTCTCTGATTTTATTACGCTTAACTTTACATTCGATTACATCAAGCGATCGTCAATCAAACGTTAAATATCGTTTTTGATTAGCTCCTTAATAATGTTATCGATAGTTTCAATACTCTTTTTATTATTTAAAACATTATTAAGTGAGGTTCTCAAAGTTCCATTACTAAGCTTTTTGCCTTCATTATTAATAAAATGCTCTGTTAGAAGTTGATGTGGAGTATTGTTCTCAGGAATAAATCTATAAAGTATAAGTTGATTAAACAAATAGACTAATCTTGTTGTTTGAGTATTCCATTTAATGTATTCTATTGCTCCGTTGTTTCCTGTGAAATGAATTTTGAAAGTTTCAAAATCGCAGGTAATAAATCCATGAGATATCAAAAGTTCATAAAATAATAGTAGTTTGTTTTCACCTTTTAACCAACCTATTTTACTTGATACAATTATTAAAACTGACTCTTTTGAATAATTAATCTGAGATATTGCACCTTCGAATTTAGTATGTTCAGAAAGTAATATTTTTTGTTCATCCCTTACGATTTGACGAACGAAACTTTCAAAGTATTGAACAAATTGATGATCTAATTTTGGGTTCATATTCGTACATTTTATATTTAATGACATTGTTTTCCTAATAATATCAATTCTGATACCACTTCAAAATACTCCTATATTTAACGATTTGTTAACTCAAAATTTATCAATTTCTGAAAACAATCATCTAAATTGAACTGTTTTATTGTAGATTTAATTAAGAAATAAAATGTCCAAAATTCTTATTTCATGGATGGCTTATGAAAACGATTTCATTAAAGGGAAAGGCATTGTAAATGCAGATGGACCTAATAGTACTGTGCATAAATACTTCTTTCGAGATTACGACCATCACTTACTTCTGACCACATCAAAGGATACAAATGATGACACAAAGTATCAATATTTGGTAACTTATTTGCGAAGTACTTTTAATCATACTATTTGTGAAATAGCAATGAGTATCAACGATGTGATTGATTTGAGTGAGATAAGTGCAAAGGTTAATACATTGTTACTCTCTAATAAACAACTAGAAATCGATATATTTATTTCTCCCGGTACTCCAACAATGCAGGTAGCTTGGTATTTAGCACATCAATCATTAGGCATTAAAACAAACTTGTTCCAATTGCGAAGAATGGAACACTCTAAAAATAAATTGCCAGAACAACTATTTGTTACATTAGAAAAATCAAGTTATACCGCTGCATTAATAATTAAACAATATGAATTGGATCGTGGTCTCAAGGTTACCGATACAATAATTTTAGGCTCATTAAAAGATGTTTATGTAAAAGCGGATAAAGTAGCGAGACACGACCATATTCGGGTTTTGATTACGGGTGATACAGGAACAGGTAAAGAACTACTTGCACAATATATTCACGAACATTCACCGAGAAAAGGAAAACCTTTTGAGGCAATTAATTGTTCAGCATTAGGTGATCAATTATTGGAAAGTAGATTGTTCGGTTACGAAAAAGGAGCATTCACAGGAGCTGATAAAACAACATTAGGGTTATTCCATGAATTGGATGGTGGAACAGCTTTTTTAGATGAAATTGGAGATATAAGCCCATATATGCAACAACTATTATTAAGGTTCTTGCAATCAGGAGAAGTATTAAAAGTTGGTTCAAGGAAAACAGATAAAGTTGATGTTAGAATTATTGCTGCAACAAATAAAAATGTAATGGAACTGGTAACTCAAAATAAATTCCGAGAGGATTTATATTATCGATTATCTGTTTCAGAATTTAATTTACCTTCATTAAAAGAATACCGTTCTAAAGATAAAGAACAAATATTCAATTATTTGTGGAAGAAAAGTATAAAGAAATTTAATTCTAAAGGATTACTCTGTTCGAATAACATTAGAAAACAAATTTTAGAATATCCATTCCCAGGTAATATTCGTGAAATGGAAAATATGATTGATGGAATTATTGCAGAATCAGACGATGAAGTGAAAATAGATCATCTACCCAATAGAGTATTAAAACCTAAATTGGAACAATCCTTAAAATTAAAAGATGTCGAAAATAGACATATCCACATGGTTTATGAAATATGTAATAAAAATATGACGAGAACATCCAAAGTCTTAGGTGTTAGTTATAATAAAGTAAAATCTAAATTGAATATTTAAGTTATTTTTTAAGTAATTCTAAAACTATTTTTTTTAAAACATCCCTTTCCATACATAAAATTGAATCAAAGTCTTTTTCTTCTGACTTTAAATATATATCTGAAATCATGTCAAGAATTGCTTGTTTATTCTCTGCTAATTTTAAAGCGTTTACAGAAAGAGATGCTAATTTATCTCTTTGGGAATCTATTGCTTTTATTTCTATTTCAATTTGTTCATTGCTCCTTACTCTGCTTTCTTCGTTGTCTGTTCTATGGTCAAAATCATCAGCGTCTGAAATGTATTTATTTAGAGAATTTTTAAGATCATTTTTAAAAACTTCAGTATTAAATTTTAGATTATTTTGTTCAAAATTCATACAGAAAGCATATCATATTTCAATTATTTCTGCAATACCAAATTAATATATCAATTATGATAAATCCACAAAATGACATTTTAGCTGAACTAGAATTATTTAAAAAACGATTTAGTATATTTATTGTGACTCAACTTGATCCTAATAATACGGGTAATTGGGAGTCTAAATTTCGTGAAGCTCTATATGATCCGTGTAATGATAAAGATAAAATCAAACAGCAGAATTGGATTAATTTATTCGATAAAAATAAAAACAATGAAGTTATTGACTTGATTGATTTTCATCATTTTGAACGATTTGCAAATAACAAAAAAAAACTTTTAGAACCAATCTTTGATAAAAGGATATATCAACTTCCAACTTGGCTTCATGATATTGCGGAAGTTCGACATAAGTTAGTCCATTTTAATCCCAATATAAAAACAGAAGATGTTAAAGTAGCTTTGGCAAATATTGAATTAATAGCTGTCATCATTAATGACAATGATTTACAAAATGGACTCAAAGCAATTAAAGATAAAAAAAATCATAAAAATAATGATATTACAGAAAATCAAAATAACAGTAAAAAAAATGATAGGAGTGTATTTCCAAAAGATGCAAACTACTCTGATGGAAATGAAGGTGTTCAAGAAACGTCTCAAACAGTTAGAAATTTAAACAAAGAGAAAATAGTTGATTCAAAAAATTGGAAAAATATTGCTTTGATTGTAATATTTGTTCTTATTTTAGGTTCTATTTTTATCCTATTGCTGAATAAAGATAAGACTGATGTATTAAAGACAGTTAATTCAAACAACAATACTACCACAAATAATTCTATCAATTCAAATAATAATAATGTAAATACAACTTTAAATAATATAACGAACAATTTAAAAGCAAGTAATAGTGATAAAAATACTCAACCATTACAGGTTGTTATGAATGAAGACTATAGTAACGATTTAAACAAATCCAATACGAATACGAATGAATATATTGATGTTTCTGTTACAATTATTAATTCTAATAAAGATTTAGAACAATCAGTTTCAAGTGCGATTGCAGATATATATAGAAATACAGGTAAAAAGGTAAATAATGATTTAATAAGAAGTGATTTTATTAGAAAATCAGCATTTGAGAAGTTGTTTGAGGGTAACACAAATCTAATCCAAAAATTAAATTTATTTAACTATACAGATTATCTAGTACTTGGAAAACTAAATTACACATTTAAACAGGGCAAATTGGTGAATAATACAATTATTTGTAATGCAACATTAGATATAAGTATAATTTCATTGCCTTATATGCTTAAAAGTAGTTTTAAAGTCCAAGGTAAAGGGAATGGTACTTCAGAATCTCAAGCACAAGACTATGCTCTAAATGATTTATTTACTAATTATTCACAAGACTATTCAACACTTAAAAATTAGAATGTTATGAAAAAACATACAATTATTCTTGCATTAATTTTATTCGGGTTTAACTGTTTCAGTCAACATCCATTAGATAAGGCATTAAAAGATATTAGTGACGATCTAGCAGGTAAATTGAAATTACAAGGCAAAGAAAAAATAGTTGTATTGTTTATTACAGATATTAATAAAAAGACAACCATTGCAGGGACATATCTTGCGGATAATATTTCTTATAATCTTGTGAATGACACAGCATTTAAAGTTTTTGAAAGAGAAAGTTTATCTATGATTGCCGAAGCAAAATCATTAATAGATGAAGGATATGTAACTGCTGATAATTCAAAAATGTTAGGGAAATTATTATCCGTAAATGCAATTATTATTGGAAACTATACTGTTTTTAGTAATACAATTAAACTTTCATTGAAAGCATTAAGCACATACAATGGTGCTACTATTGCAGCATCAATGATGGATTTGCCCCTAAATGCTGATGCTGGCGTAATACTTGGAATTGATATTCTCTCTCCTAATGAAAATGCTTCAAGAAATCACAATTGTAAAGAAAAAAATACTGGTGATTATTGTTTCCAGAATAATTTAGATAAAACAGTAACGGTAATTATTTCAATTCCATATGTTGATAATAGACAGATTATTTCACACTTTACTCTTACTGCAAATCAAAATCAATGTATTTATGATTTACCTATTGGAACCTTTAATTATTCAATTTCAGAAGATGAATATAATGACAGTTATGGCGGATTAACTTTAGGAGTAACTCAACCAGTATATTTGGAAGGTAATAATTACAATAATCGTGAAATTAAATTTAAAGCAAATGGTCAATTTTTTGTTGAACTATGTAAATCAAAAACATTAATAATAAAATAGATTCTGAATTTAGTAAATTCAACTTTTCTTAAAATGTTAATATTGATGTTCGATTAAATCTAATTTTTTAATCGTTCTTATTGACAACCTCCCCTTTTTACTTTCCAATCACATTTTCCCTTGACGAATTTTCGTGCGGAGCTATTATCGGTTTAAATAGTTTTTTAAACCGTAATTTCAAATAGTATAAGTATGAAAAAGAAAAAAGAAGTAGTATCTGACGAAACAGTTCCTTCAACAGAAAATGTGACTGTAACCGAAACAATCACCGAGTATCCATCATGGACAACACCTGAACACCTAAATGAAAGAGAGCATGAATCTTTAAAACAATTGTATGATTTGCTTGTTGAAGAAAAGTTTGATTTGGCAAACGAAATGGCATCAAATTTTGATACCATTGTTAAAGAAGAGATTCCCCTTTATGTATGGACTAGACTTCAGGGAATCCCAAACGATGAATCTTCTACTGAAAAGATGGTGGTATTATCAGATGAACCTAAAGAACAATTTAAACGAGTTGTTTCAAAAGCAACAGAAATCTGTTTTCCAAACGCATTAGTTGTAAAAAATGATGTAATTGAACCAATTACGAAAGATGAAGTGATGCAATTACTTGAAAGAACATTCCAATCAAAACAGGAATTGGAAGAACTTGTAATTAAAAATAACAAATCGTTTTTTGGACAACAAACTCTTGTCTTTCAGAATAAAGAGGAAACAGGTTTATTATTCCCGGATTATTGTTTGTTTGATTTGAGCGATATTGAAAGACCGAGAATGTATTTGATTGTCTTTGCACTTGTATCGGAAGATTTCGGAACAATATATGCCCGAATAACACATTTCATTGCTTCATTAAAAGGTAATCATCGACAAAGTGAGTTATTGGGTACACTCTGCGATATAATTGAATATGATTACGAACGTAACAGTGAATTGCAATTGCTTACAAACGATCGCGAATTATTATATTTTCTATCGGAAACTATTGAAAACAAACCTGAAATTCTTTTGATAATGGATGGCAGGAAAAATGATGTTCAGTTAATGCAGGAAACCTATACTGATACATGGGGTCGCATTGTAAAACCCGTTATTATAAAAAAGTATAATAACGATGATTCAACAATGTACACAATATCCCCTCTTGTTACTGCTATCAATACGGTTGAGAAAAAGAAGAAAAAAGCAGAAGTGGTGAATTTTACAGAAGAAGACCATTTACAAGCTGTTTCCGAAACGGTCAAATCGGTGTATTTGGAGATTAAAACTGCCTTATTGAATGTTGATGATTCCATCGCATTTAATCCGAAGAAGTATTATATTTCACTTCGTAAGAACAAAAACATTGCATTCTTTCAGTTTCGGAAAAAGGTTTTATCGATTGTTGTTTGCAATTCAGAAGAAGAAACAAGAACGCTTATTGTACATCATGAAATTAAATCTTTAGTGCCAAGTGTTCAAAAGTTCTGGAATGCTGAATGTTGCACCATCATTATTGATGGAATAGAGAATTTGGATGAAGTAATCAGCTTATTGCAAATGATGATTGCGAAAACATAAATTTAATGAATAAAATAATGTAAGAGGTTATCTTGATTTCAGATAGCCTCTTTTTAGTTATTTTTGGAAATTATCTTGCATCTAATATTTTTTGATTACCTTTGCTCCTTATTTTAAATGTTTTACAATTTATTGATTGTTAATATATCGGTTAGAATCTTTATTTAAAATAATGGAATATTGCTTAAAATATTCTGTAATATTGTTAATGTGAATACAGACTAAATAGTTATCCACAATTTTCGTGTATTTATTATTCGAAAATTGATATTATTATTAATAATGATTGTTCATCGACAAATGAAATTATCTTAATGTTTTCTTGAATTTGAATATAGTATTCAATATAAAACGTATAACTGAGTCTGAAGGCATTTTAGTAGATATGCTAACAAATAATTTCGTTATACCTCGTGAAATTTCTGAACGCCTAGTAAGAGAAGAATATAATCCATATATAAAATCTTTAATTGATGGAGTTTGGGTGTTTATTGAGTCTCCTTATGTAGATAAAGTATATAGAGATAGTTATTACAATTATTTTTCGTCTAAACTTAATCATAATATAAAGGATTGTATTAGAATTTCTCTTTTTAAATCTGAAATAGAATTCAATGATTTTAGGAATAATGAAGGAATTAATGATTTAAAAGATAAATTTTTAGGATTTATTGTAATCAGACCTACACCTCCTGCAATAATTGGTAGAAGTGTCATTTCCCCAGATGCATTTAAACATTATCCTTTTCAAAATTGCCAAATAAATGTAAATATTAGTGTAAATTCAGTGAAGATGTGTGTTAATGGGTTTCCTCATTCTTCTCAAGATACTGAAACTATCACATGTGCTGAAACTGTAATATGGGCGTGTTTGGAATATTTTGGAACGAAATATTCTGATTATAAAACAATATTACCTTCACAAATTACAAATGTTCTTAGTAAAGTAGCTTTTGAAAGGCAATTACCATCAGGCGGATTGAATGTTTTACAAATTTCTTCCGCTTTAAAGGAGTTTGGCTTTGGCAGCAAAATTTATTCTGCTTTCGAACACAAGTGTGACTTCCCTGTTATTTTAAGTACATACATAGAAAGTGGAATTCCTTTAATTGTGATTCTGCATAAATCTAATGGTTCTGGACATGCCGTATTGTGGATGGGGCATGAAAATTTTAAAGATTTGGATTTCGACCAATTGGATACAAAGAAAAAATATTTGAATAATATTACGGTTTATGATTTAGATTGTATTGAGAAAAAATATGTTGTAATTGATGACAACTACCCTCCATATCAAATAGCAACCTTTGATGAACCATGTAAATATTATAGCAATACAGCTTTTCATGCTTATAAAGTTGAATATATTGTTGTTCCTCTTTATTCCAAGATATATCTTGAAGCATTTGAGGCAAAAAAATTCATTTATGATTTGATTAGTTTAAGTCCATGGAAAATGCCCGATGGTATCTCCGTTGCTTTAAGATTTTATTTGTCATCAACTCGTTCGTTTAAAGATTGGGTCGCTTTGAAATCGGAAATGCAAGAAGATTTACGCGAAATTATTTTAAGTATTGCTATGCCAAAATTTATATGGGTGGCTGAATTAGGCAGTAAAGATTCTTTTAAACGAGAAAAGGCGAAAGGAATAATAATACTTGATGCAACTGGAGCAAATCGAAGGGATTTGAAGCCACTTATTATTGCCGCTTATAGTGATCACCTATTCTTTTTTGATTCGAAAACAAATGAACCACAAACACCCCTGGAAATATCGTTAGCAGAATTTTCAATATATCAAAATCTTAAAAAATAAATATATGGAAACAACAATTGACAAATTTCAAGAAATAATAGATAAGTTAAAAATGCAGAGCAAAACTACATCTATTCCTAAAATTCAGTTCACTGAAGCAATGATAAAAATGAACGAAAGTGTTGAAAGAACTAGAGAGGAATATCTTAACAGAGAAGATAATACTAAAAGTAAAGCGTCTGGTGTAATTGTTAGGTAATTCTGAATTAAATTTTAAAAAAGGTCATTTAAAAATGTCCTTTTTTTGTTGTCAATATTTTTATACTTCCTATTCCTAATTATGCGTATATAATTTAAATCTCATAATTCCCCGTCAACACCTCCGTCTTCGTCTTTTGTTTTCCTAAAGAAACTGAAACATGCATCCCCTCAATCTTTTTCGTATGCCATTTGTACTTTCTAGTGTATTTCTCAAGGATTTCCGAAGGATAGGAACTAAGCAAAAACTTTCCTTTAATTTTAGAAAGTGTTTGTAGTAGATTCTCAAAATCCTTTTCCGTATAGCATTTGTAATGACCCATATCGGAATTAAAATACGGAGGATCACAATAAAAAAAAGAATCCTTGCTATCCCATAGATTGATCACTTTTATTGCATCATTATTCTCAATCTGTGTTTGTTCCAAACGTCTTGCACAATCATCGGTGAAATTATTCCGCTTGTTTTTTAGTCGTTTCGCGGTGGAACTATCCTTAATGTCACATCGCCACGTACCGCCCAGCATTGAAGCAAAACTCTGATTTGCGAGCGTCCATATCGCCCAAGCACGTTGTATCTCATTAAATAATTGTGGGTTCTTAAACATCAATTCAGCAATCTGGTGACTTTCCCTGCTGTGTAAGGTGCATTTAATTTCTTTTACCAGTTTTTTGTAATCATTTTTAAGAACTCGGTAAAAATTGATAAGCTCACCGTTGGAATCATTTATTACTTCAATTTCAGATTGAGGTTTGGCAAAGAAAACAGCACCGCCACCGAAAAACGGTTCACCATAAATTTTATGTTTAGGAATCATGGAAATAATACATTCTGCAAGTTTTTGTTTACCCCCGTAGTAGGTTAGTGGTGGTTTCATTGGAAATTATTGTTCGGAAGAAGAATAAGTTTTTTCATCGTTCCAATCAAACGTACAAGTCATATCTTCACCAGCAATCTTTTTAAGTTCTCGTTCCGTTCCTCGTAATATCACTTCAAAATATGATGAACCGTGACTGAAATTATCGGAATCGTTGTACAGAAAGTTTAAACCTTTAAGCAAAACTTTCGCTTTTTTCTTGGAGATAATATCCCTGAAAATAATGCGAATCTTTCTGTTTATAACCTTTGGTTTGTTATATAACAAATGAAGCAGATTATAATTATTTTCACCTTGTCTGAGAACATACGTTGCAAGTCCTCCTAGAGAAATAATAAGTTCAGCTTTGATTGTTATTGTTTTTTCTTTTGAATTGTTATGCATTTGCATTTTAAAATTATTGGTAATAATAGTTTTGTAAGAGTTAATTTTGTAGAATTTCTTTTGTAATACGCATTTTTTGCGTAAGCTCGGTTACTTTTTTGCGGAAGTCCAATGCAGAATTTGCGTTAGTTGGATTCGCTGTATAGGCTTTTCCAAAACATATCCCCTTGTTTTCCACATCCGCAAAAATTGCGGATGATATGCGAAAGAAAAGTTTCTGCTGTCCTCTCCGCATTTCTGGCGTATCAAGTAAATCGCCATTTTGTGAAATGACATTGATAAGGTTTTTATCAATGAGAATATGAATAGCATCATTGATAGCTCTCTTTGAACAGCCCGTTTTTACTGCAAACTGACCACTTGAAATCCAGTCAAGTTCTTTTCGTTCCGATAATGTTTTTTTGTCCTCCCAACCGAGTGTTTGCCTGATAATGATTAAAAGCACCTTAAGTTCGGCAAGTTTAAGTTCTTTCAAATGAGTATCAAACAATGTATTCGGCACGGGTGTTGTTTTGATATTCATAGATTTGGTTATAGATCGTAATAATTGATAGAGAAAACTCCGTGAATGGAGTAGGACTTTACTTTTCCAAATCTATGATAGGTAGCGGTTCTTGTTCCCGAATATAGAAATCAACATCTGGGAAAAGAAATAAACGTAGATACATAGTTCCCCTGTCTGTCATTTTTAATATTCCCGCCTTATATGTTTTTACTTTTCTCTCACCATCTTTCTCATAAACCTTTTTTGTGTACACGTTGAATAATTGCATGTTACTTTATTTTATTAATGATTATTAATGCGTTTTGAAATAAATAGCTTGTGTTTTTCCAATTGACTAAAAAGGAAAACCCCGAAGTAAAACTTCAGGGTTAATCCTATTTTATTTTGAAAAATGTCTTAGTTAAGAAAATAGAAATATTCAGATTATATATTGATTTACTTATTTGAGCTTTATTTCTCAACACATCCTACGTCGAGCAACTGTTCTTTTGCGACGTTGGATGTGTTTTCGTGTAAGAAATAAAGTCCTTTTTGAAATCGAGTATAAAAATCTGAAATATTCCCTTTCTCTAGTCATTATTGAAAATTACTATAAAATGTGCCTGAAATATTTCACTGTGCTATTTGTTTCAAAACGAACTTCGAACCTAAGAACATAGTAACAAAATAATTTAAAAATGCAAGTTTTTTACATATTGACAAGAACCTGTTTAACTGAGATAAACTTTTGCGTTTTTCTCAAATTCTCTATCATTATATTGCTCATAGACAAAGGTTGATATGGGATTAAGATGACCAAGTCCTCTTTGTATAAAAGCTAGTGGAGCGTTTTGATCACGTCTTTTGTGTGCCCAACCATGACGAAAACTATGAGGAGTAATTTTTTCTTTTATTCCGGCTCGGTTTGTGTATTCTTTAACCCGTCTTTCTACCGTTCTAGGAGTTAATCTCATACTCCATCCGTTGTTATTATTCCATCCGACAAATAATGCGTTTGCATTATTATGATTGTGCAATTCCAATCGTATGGGCATATATTTTTTAATACAATAGTGTGTATCGTTCGACCACACAACCATGCGAGGCTTTCCTGTCTTTTTTGTGAAAATAATAGCAGATGTCCCATTTTCACTGATATTTGAAACATTTAAATCGGTTAGCTCCGAAACACGCATTCCTGTCTCCCATAATAAACGAACTATAATTAAATCACGTAAAGACATGAACTCACTATTTGGAATTACAGAAACAATTTTATTGAATTCTTCTTCTGTAATAGCACGATGCGATTTCGCTTGAATTCGCGGAGTTTTTATTAATGCCGGAGAAAGACAAAATACATTCTGGTGTTTATAAAACTGAAAAAAGTTTTTAATAATCACCATTGCATATTGAATACAATATGAACTGTAACGTGATTCCAGCCACGATCGATATTTAACAATATCGCTAACCATATACTCTTCAATAGGCTTGTCACCACAAACCTCGGTAAACCGTTCAAGCCAAATTCTATAATTGATACTGGCTCTGTGAGCATACGTCCCCTTCCAATCCAAATACTCTTTTATTTTATCTTGCATAAATACACATAATCCCCGCCGACACGAATCAGCGGGGATTATGTGTAAACTAACAGTACTATGAATATCTGTTCGAAAAGATATCTATAATATGCTACTTTAAATAATAGCCACCGTTTTCGTGTTAGTTTCGATTTGCATCGGAACCGTCCTTTCGGACAACGGTAATTTTTATTAATAATATACCGAATACTATGTTTTTATAGCAATTTGTCAAGTGTATTTTCAATAGAACACAATTATATATTCCTGTCAATGTCACAGCTATGGACAATTTAAAATATTCATCTATACTGTCCGACAAAACAATTCATTAAAAAAAGAATAGTGATGAACTCAGAAAACAATTACAAAAAATGGCAACAACATTTTGAAAAAAGTCCAAAATTGGCTGAAATAAAAGTGACGTACAAAAGTAAAAGCAGATTAAAGAGAAAGGTCATTATTTTAAACTCTAAAGAATCGTTTACTGTACTGTATCCCCTTTTTAATAATGAAACTATTGGTTTTATTGAAGAATTCTATATGCTTTTACTTAATAGGGCAAATGCAGTATTAGGTTGGGTTAAATTAAGTACAGGAGGAACAACGGGAACTATTATTGATAAAAAGATAATTGCCGTTATTGCTCTACAAATGAATGCGTCTGGAATAATTCTTTGCCACAACCATCCTAGCGGAAATATTAAACCCAGTGAAATAGATATTAAAATAACGGAAGCAGTTCAACAAGCATGTCAATTATTTGAAATTAAAGTACTTGATCATGTGATCATTTCTTCCGATGGTACGTATTACAGTTTTGCCGATGAAGGAGTTCTGATGTAAGTATTATGGTGTAAATATTAAGAAAGTCTGGACAAAATTTGTTCGGGCTTTTATTTTATTTCTTTGTTTCAGTTTCTTCTGAAAAATCAAGAAGTTCCCTAATATCTGTTTCTAATCCTTTTGATATTTCATACAAATAATAAAAGCTTGGATTAATATTTCCCTTTTCTAGTCTTTGAATAGATTGTTGGTCTTTGTTGATAGTATTAGCTAATTCCACTTGAGTTTGACCTTTGGATTTTCTAATATTTCCAATGTTTTCACCTAGCTTTTTTAACAATATTACCTTTTCCTTATCCATGTGATAAAGAAAGAATAATACCTATAAAATTAATACAACGGATACGCTGTATTAACATTGTTTTTTTATATTTGTCCCGATAAATGATAAAAAACAAGGATAACGACTTGTAATTAAGCTCAAAGCAAGTTTATTCAACCGTTACCAATAAAATTTAATATGAAGAAAATATTATTAATAATAGTTGCCTGTATTCTATATTGTAAGCAGATGCATGGACAGACAAGTTTAAATTTTGTAACAAAGCAAAGATTAGACAGCAGTATAAGTTATTCTGCAGGATATAAAGTTAAAGTAGAATTTGTATATGATTCAACGAATAGTATTTGTACACAATTATTAGTTTCTGAATGGAATTCAAGTGAAGTTCTGATTGAAAATCTTAAGGAAGAATTTATTTATGGTTTAAATGGAAAATTATCAGAAACAAAAAATTATGATGGATTAAGTAATTGGAAATTATATCACAAGGAAGTATATACATATAATAGTAATGGAAATGTTTTAACTACTCTAGGCTATAATTGGGATGGGATACAATATGGATTAAACAATAAAAATGAATATTCATATAATTCAAATAACGATTTAAAACAATATTTTAAATACATGTGGGATAATGCAAATAGTCAGTGGTTAGTATATGAAAAATGTGATTATAATATAGACAGTTATAATAATATAACAAAGATGTTCACTTATACTTGGGATAAAGCAACTACATCATGGATTGATAATTCACAAGCAGAATATATCTATGATAATACTTATCCATCAAACGAATTAATTAATCCTAAAATGTATAATGATATGTTGATTTTACAACATAAAATAACAGGATTATTTAATGGTTCAATTTGGGATGAAAGTACAAATCAGTGGATACCAATAAATTGTATGTATTATTATTCAGACCAAAATGTAAAAACAGTTTCGAATCTACTTTTGAAAGATAAAATAATTATTTCTCCCAATCCAACCAGCACTTTTTTTTCAGTAAATTCTAATGACGTTGCAACAGTTTTAGTGTATTCCATTAATGGAACTTTAGTTATAAATACGAACGTAAATAGTGAAGAACAAATTACAACTGAAGGTTTATCTTCAGGTTTATATATAGTTAAAATAATAACAAACGGTAAAATAGAAGTTAAGAGTTTGATTGTAAAATAATATAAAAATGAATTTATGAAAACAAAAGTATTATTAATTCTAAGTCTTGTTATTAATATGACGCTACAAGCACAAGTTTATAAAACGATACATATAACTACAGCTGGAACACTTAATTCGATTTTAACACCTCAGGAAGATACAATGGTTACAAACCTTACCCTTACAGGAAACATCGATGCTCGTGATTTTGTTACCATGCGAGACAGTATGTCTAATTTAACTGGGATTGATTTAAGTGGAGCTACCATTGTAGAGTATAAAGACAATAATAATAACGATTATCAAGCTAATACTATTCCACAACTGGCTTTTAGTATGATTTTTGGAACAACGTATTTAATATCTATTGTACTCCCATCATCAATAAATGAAATTGGAAATGGTGCTTTTATGCAATGTGTAGGTTTGACAACTATAACAATTCCTTCATCAGTTAAAAATTTGGGAATAGGAACTTTTAGCAGGTGTGAAAATTTAACGTCTATAACTATTCCTAATTATATTGATTCTATAGGAGATGATTTTCTATCTATTTGTAAAAATTTATCTTCGTTTTATATACCTCCATCTGTAACTTATATAGGTCATGGTGCTTTTTATAATTGTAGTAGTTTAATAACTATTTCAATACCATCTTCTGTAACTTCTATAAATTCTGAAGCTTTTTTTAATTGTACAGGTTTGACATCAATATATTCATATTCTGTTACTCCAGTCGATTTACCAACAAAAACGAACGTTTTTGGTAACATAGATACAAATAACTGTATTTTATTTGTGCCAAAAGGTTCAAAAGCTATTTATGCATCAGCCAATCAATGGAAATCGTTTACACATATAGTTGAAATGGGTGGAACACAAATCTCAAAAAAATTGACATGTACTGCTGGTAATTTATCTTCAATTTTGGGTGAGAGTAAGGATACCATAATGTCTCTCACAATTACTGGTTCTATTGATGCCCGCGATTTTAAAACAATGCGAGATAGTATGCCTATTTTGATGGAAATAGATTTAAGTGGGGGTACAATTGAAAATTATAGAGGAACAATGGGAACTGCCGATACAATAAGTACCTATTATCCTGCAAATGCAATTCCAAATTATGCTTTTCTCAAAAAAGACACATATAAAGGTAAATCAAATCTAACAACAATTATTTTACCCACTTCAATTACTTCAATTGGTATTTACGCTTTTGGCTTCTGTCGTAGTTTAATAGGGAACATTTCTATTTCATCATCAGTTGATAGTATTGGAAGTTTTGCATTTAGTCACTGTAGTAGTTTAACATCTATTAACATTCCTTCGTCGGTTATTAATATTGGAGCGGATTGTTTTAACAGTTTTTCAGGATTAACAAATATAGATGCCGTCAATCCAAATTATTCAAGTATTGATGGTGTATTATTTAATAAGAAGCAAACAATGTTGATTCAATGTCCTACAATAAAAACTGGAAGTTACTTAGTACCTTCATCCGTTAACATTATAGGAGAAGATGCCTTTGTTAGTTGTAGTAAATTAACCTCGGTAACATTACCGCCATCGGTTTGTACTATTTTGTCGGGTGCATTTGCTATGTGTTCAGGCTTACATTCAATAAATATTCCATCGTCATTAGATACTATTGGTTTATTTATATTTGTTCGTTGTTATGGTTTATCGTCAATATATGTTTATTCCACCATTCCTAAAGATTTTCTTGGTTTCGATGTAAATATGAAAACTTGCATATTATATGTTCCATTTGGCACAAAAGCAACCTACAAATTAGCAAATGGTTGGAATTCATTTAAACACATTGTAGAAATGAGAGAAATAAATCTCTCATCTTCATCGGTTTCTTTATCGAAAGAGGCTGGCAGTACTGTAACCGTAAATGTAACGGATACGGCTACGTGGACAGCAACTTCTAACAAACTATGGTTAACCTTAAATCCAGTTTCAACTACTTCAAGTGATGAAACATTAACAATTACGGCTTCAGCAAATACTGCAGATACAGCTCGCACAGCAATAGTAACTGTTTTGGCATTTGGTGCAGTAAGTACTATTACAGTAACTCAAGCAGCAGGAACGGGAACTCCAGTTGAGGAAGTAAACAATAATAATATTTCTATCTATCCTAATCCTACTTCAACAAGTTTTACTGTAAACATCGAAGAAAAAGCAACAGTTAATGTATACAATAATACTGGTGATTTGGTTTTAAACGCTATAATTTCAGGAAAAGAAGCAATACCATTGAATACAATACCGTCAGGTATATATTGGCTTAAAATCACAACAGAAAATACCGTTATAACTCGAAAATTAGTAGTGAAATAAATTTAATTTTAAAACAGATTAACATGAAAGCAACAATAATTTTATTCGTATTTTTTTCTATTATTTTATCTTCTTGTGAAATATTAGATACAAGCCCAGCAGATAAGTTTGTTGGTTCTTATAACTGTACAATTAAATCAAATCTAATAAATGGTTCAAACATTTGGTGTAATATTTCAAAGATTAGCTCAAATAGAATTTCAATTGCGTATGGAACTGGAAACACAATAACATACTCGGTAAAGTATAAGACTATTACAGAAGAAAGTGGCTATTCAATGTGTGAATCGCAAGGTAATTTACAATATAATCCAGTATATTATGTGCCTGATAGTCTACTATATAATGAATATTCAACTGGAACTATCAAAGGGAATAAGATTACAATAAATGGAACATGGACAACTGTTGATGGTTCCAAAATTGTGAATTTTACAATTATTGCAACTAAATAAAGATAATAAAATGATTTTTAAATGTTGATTTTACAAAACTTATAAACTTAAAAGAGCCGAAATTTCGGCTCTTTTTTAATATTCTTCTGCAAAAAGCATTGTCCAGTGATTATATTCTTTGATTTCATCTTCTGTATATTCTCCGCTTTCCATCATTGATTTGGAAAGTTGATCGATACAAAAGACTTTTCTACCATCTTGTCGAATATAAACGACAAGGTAGTCAATTCCCTGCTCACTCTGAACGAATGATTTTAAATCAGTAATAATCCAGAGTATTTCTTCTTGTGATACTTCTCTCGATAAATTTGTAGTTATGTATAACGTACCATTAAAGAAATAATCCCCTTTTCTTTCTTGAGGTTGTCGAACCCAATTGTTTTTTGTTGCCATAATGAAGAACTTTTAAATTTTCTTTATGTTGGCATTTTATGGGATGAAAAGCAAGCGGAATTTATGACACGATGCAAACAGAATTGAACTGAAGTAGAATCTCTTAGACAAACAAAAATTAAACAAACAGAAATAATAACATTAGATTTATTTTTATAGATTTGTATAATCACTTTTTTAACATGATAAAATGCTCAAAGAAAACATCAACTTCGATGTGGTCATTTTAGATCGGTTGGATGTGGTCATCTTGTCCGGTATTTCTAGTTACATTCGAGTCCATTTTGCAAGAAATGTATTGGTTTTTGAAAACAGAGTATTGATAAAATGGAAGGAAATTATACTATTCAGATTACTTATTTGAAACTTCATGAAATAATGACAAATTA
>Ga0302288_1000631_pt1 | contig 26872 bp, 23 predicted proteins | sample III_Fen_N1_1_FD_194549 | JGI IMG/M metagenome (GOLD analysis project Ga0302288, IMG submission 194549) | Peat permafrost microbial communities from Stordalen Mire near Abisko, Sweden - III_Fen_N1_1 | ecosystem: Environmental > Terrestrial > Soil > Wetlands > Permafrost | place: Sweden: Abisko...
CCTATTTCTTTCAATACGAATGAATCAGGAGTAAATCGACTTGGGTGTAAATAAGCTAACTCATGATAACCACAATAAGCAACTCGCTTTGAAGTAGCTCTTTGAGCACACTCCGGACTCAGTACCACGTCGGCATAAGGATGAGCATATTTTACAACAAGAGGTTCAACAACATCATCATCGTCATCCAAAAATATTGATTTCATTCCCGTTATTCGGGAAATATGTGTAATGGTGAGTGACGAACTAAACCCGATTTCGATTTTATTAGAAATCACCAATCTCCATATTTTAAAATTATACTTCAATTGTAAAAGAGCTTTAGCTATCAAACTATCTTTCTTGCCTCCTAAATACGTATAAGGAATTTGATAAATATCTAGCAGATTCATTGCTGCCGGAATATCCTTAACTGTTACAAAAACTTTGTGTCCTCGCTTTGTCAACTCATAATACGTATTCCTAAGTAAATGTACATGAGCTGGATGAGCAATATCCATTAGTATATTCATCCGTGATAATGATTAATTATTAGTGATAAATAATGATAAACTACTTCTTTTTCGCTTTCAATTTTCCAATAATATATTTTCCTAACAAATATAGCTTTGGCTTTGAAACATATAGGAAACGTCCATTTTCTACTAACTCACCACCAAATTTAGACTTAAATTCTCTTACGCCATATCCTTCATCCGGCTTGCCTGCTCCCATCATATCAAATTTAGTGAAGCCATTTAATGCCGCATATTCAATTCCCGCCCAGGTTGCTAAAGTCGATGGAAATATATTTTTTATTGCTCCATCCAAACCACAAACAAACCATTCATATACAGTTCTATTTGTCAACAAAACGCAAACACTTCCTCCAATTATTTTACCGGAATGCTTCACTACAAAAAGTTTTCCGTGAGGAAGTTGAACTAGTTTTTCAAAAAATTCTATGGGAAATAACGGAGTCTTAATTTTAGTTTTATATAAATGAATAAGCAGTTCATAGTATTTCTTTATATCTTCTGATTCCTTTGTTTCCAACCATTCTGCTCCTTCTTTTCGTGATAATCTTACATCTCTTCGCTTTGTACTATTGAGTTGCGAAAGAGCAAAATCAGTATCCGGCGTTGAAACATGAAAATTCAAATGAGATTGATACTTAAAACCTAAAAAATCAAAGTTAGTACAGAACTGAGAATAATCATTATAATTACGAATCTCAACATAAATACTTCGTTTGCCTAGATCTTGCTTGAGTTGAATCAGTAAGAGTTGTAATGCATCAGCAGAAATATCATTATCAAGTAATAGTCCTCCGGGAGCAATAGCCCGACGACTAAAGAATCTCTTAATGAAATTACCTTCCGAAATCACATAGCCGCACACCAAACCCGTCAACTTCTCATTTTCGGAGACAGCATAAACAAATGGTTGTAAAAACGAAAGTGAAGAATAAAATTCATAACATTCGGGAGTCTGAAAAAACGATGCTGTTGATGATTTTTCAACCAATGCATTCCATTGTAAGAGGTTTATTTCAGAAAATTTTGAATGAAGTGTCATTTTAATCTATTATAAATTACTAATAATCAACACCGTTGGCTATTATATGGTACATAACTGTTTGTAAACGGATAAAATTTGCTTTGCAACTGTTTCTCTATCCAATCCCAATGCTAATATTCTTTCTCTTCCGTCTGTTCGCTTTTCATACTCCAGGGCTTGTTTAAGCTTGTTTGCGATATCCGTCGGTTCATAAGTTGAAATAAAACAACCGGTAGTTCCTCCAATAGTATTTTCAACATCACCAACCGCAACTGAGACTATCGGACAATTGCAAGCCATAGCTTCTTTAATGATTTGAGGTGAACCTTCAGTAAAACTGGTCAGTAAAACCACATCTACTGCATTTAGAAGCAATCCAACTTCCTCGCGGGAATAACCCTGTAATTCAATAAGGAAAATATTATTTAAGAGTGAAACTGCCGATTTTGCCAAAGCTGAATTTTTGACTGAATTTGCAAATGCCCCAGCGAATAAGATGTATTTTTTATCTTCATTCAAATCAAGAATTTTACGAGCTTTAGCTTTATCCTGAGGCTTAAACAAATTTGTGTCAACGCCACATGGAATCAATGATTGATTACGGGTTTGATTTGATTTCAATCTGTTTTTCTCTGAAACAAAGATATTATGTACCGACAAAATCATATTCAATCTGGATAGCGGAAGTATCTTAGCATTATTAATATCACTTCCGTGATAAGTGGTAATTACGGGTATTTTGCGCTGGAGATTTGCTAATAAACCCGACAATCCATAATGAGCATGAATCAAATCCGGCATAAACTCATTTATCTTTAATAACAATCGTTTTTTGTTTTTCAGGTAACCACAGAGTCCCTTTCCTTCTATCGGAAAGTACGCAATCTGCACTCCTAACTGAGACAAAGCATCACCCTGCTCTTGAATAAAAGAAGCAATCTTCCCTGAATTTCGACTACAAATGATTAATATTCGCATACTTACTACCTACTAACAACTAACAATCATCTACGCCAATCCTCTTCCTGCAAGTTTCACATAATTCCATGCAATGAGTGCTATAAAAATGAAAACCATGTACCATTTGAAATATTTTTTGTCACTATTAGTTACTTTATTTACTCCAAAAGCAGCCATAATCATCAGAAATGGTAATGCAGGCAAATGAAAACGCTCTGATTGAGCAAATGAGCTCATTGCCATAATACCCAAATAGCCTATAGTAAAAGAACCTATCAATGTGTAATCCCTCCATTTCTTATTCTTGATTACCCAGATAAATGCCAGTAGTACAAAAAAAGCCATAAAATTTTTCACATAGTATCCTCCGTGTAATAACTGAGAATTCTCCTGCCCATCGGTGTAAACCATAGTTGGGAATGGCATAACAAAAATTATCGGCGCAAACACAGCTGTTGAAGCATATTTAGCATATTTATTTCCATTCTCTTGTTGAGCACGATACTCCATAGAGGTTTTTTGATTTTCATCTTTATCTTTCCATACCTGTTCTACCTCAGCAGCTATTTGTCCCCCTACAAAAAAACTGACAGTAACAAGTACCCAAACAATCAATATCAACCTCTTACCCCAACCAACAACCTTAGTAGATGAAAACATTAATGCTGTAAATAATGAAAAAAGTGCAGTAACACCTAATACCGTTCGAAAAAAGAAAAGTAATCCAGCCAAAGTTAATGGCGGAGCTATCTCTGCAAAATTAAAGTTTTTATTCCGTAACATTGAATCCGCCCGCTCAATAAACCAAACTGTCAGAAATAACATTTCAGTTTCTTTTAAATGCAAACCACAATAATAAATCAAATTGGGCATAAGCAGACAGAAAATACCTGCCATACGCGCGACTTCCTCACCAAAATTACGCAAAGCAAATTTAAATATAATTATGCACGTCAATGCTCCATACAATGCCTTAAGAATACGTGCAATCAATATAGAATCACCAGTAATAAAGTATTGAAAACCCAGATAAATTGCATAACCTGCATCAGAGTACCCCCCTTTGAGCGAGTCCAAGAATGGTTGCAGGCTTTGGTGTGCTGATAACAAAGAATTAATCCAAACTGCTGAGTCGTCATAGAAATGAGAGTCACGGGCTTCAAACTCAAATGGAACACCATATCTGGCAGTATAAAAAACATAACTAAAAAGAACCCAAGCCAACCTTATAAAAAAAGCAGTATAAAACAAATTTGATTTAAACCTCTTTTGGGATACTTGCGCCCATTTCTTTGTTAATAAATTAGCGAAATAAAAAAATGCCACCACTTCAATAAAGCCAAAAGCCATAAACATTAGAGGAAGAGCTCTTGAAAAGAAGATTAAGCTAATAGCTGTCAAAGCACCTACATAAAGTAGAATTGCTTTCTCAGTAAAATATTTGGGTATGAAGTCTAGCATCAGTTAATCTGCTATTGATTATTAATTGTAATAGGTTATTGAACTTCAAAGATAGTATTAAATCATAGTTTTGTACAAATCCAAAACATTTTCTGAAATAAATTTCCAATTATAGTTCTCTGATTCTGTTCTGTTATTTTCTACTAGTCTTTTTTGAAGTGAATCATCTTTCAATAATCTGATGATGTTATTAGCAAAACTATCAGTATCGCCAAAATCAGATAAAAGACCATTAACATTATCCTTCACGACCCAGGAAACACCTCCGACATTTGTTGATACAATTGAAAGTCCGGCAGCCATGGCCTCGCACAAGACAATTCCCTGAGATTCTTCCTCGGTATGTAATAAAAAAATACTTGATTGGCTATAAAAGCTCAATATATCCTGTAGTGATGCATTTGGATATATCCTTATATTAGATGTAAGATCATTCTCCATTATAAATTCCCTCATTGAATTTAAATAGCTTTTATCAGACAAAGAACCTGCTATAATTAATGAAAAATCCGGACAGACAACTTTAACTTCTAACATTGACTCAAGTAAATGCAAATGACCTTTGCGTTTCGTAAAAGCAGCAACCGATAACATTTTTTTAGCTTGGTTCAAATTCTCCAAAATATAAAACTGTGGATTTATTCCCTGTGGAATAACTAAACAGCGTGGCATTCTGAAAATTTTACCTTTAGCTTTATACAACGATATAGCATTGGCCACATATTGAGTATCCACAATAATTTTTATACATAAACTCAAAAGAAAGAATTCTGTCAAACTTTGTTGAATATATTTTAGCAGATTACGACAAGAAGGCTCATTATTCCATATATTCCGTTTCTCAATATGAGCTAGCCCATGAACTGTTACTATGGTAGGAATATGAGAAAGTTTTGTAGATAAATAAACGACTAATGAAAATAAACCGGTTCCATGAATATGACAAATATCCGGTTTTACATTTCTAACAGCTGAAATTACATCATTAATCCTTAACAGTGTAGCAATGTTTTTTTTCTTCATTGAATAAAACCGAAAAATCTTTAGCCCCGAATTATCTTCTATAAAATCATTTTGTACTTCTGTTCTAGGTATATCTATTACAAAAATTTCATTCGTCTTGGCAAGTTCTATTGATAAACCATATACAGATGCTTCCACTCCGCCCTTCACTTGGTCAGAGTCTATCGGATATGAACCTACTTGAACTATTCTCATACAATTTTATTGAAAAAAGGCTGTAAAATTCCTAATTAATTTCTGCTTTATTTTGGAGCCTAGAGATAAAAAAAGCATCCATGCTTTAAGGACTAATTTTGGAAAGAAAACATAATATAATCTATATTTAAATGCATGATTTCTCCAATTTATACTGTTTAAAATGTGTGTCACTTCACATGAATTCTTACCTGTTAAATAATAAGGAATCAAACCATACAGGGCTAGCCGTTCATACAAAAATCGAAATTCAACATTATCATTCAATTCTCCATAATCCGTAAATAACATGTGTTCGAGGGGTTCATAGAGCTTTTGTCCGATGGCTCGGTTAGTCAATTCAACATCCTGATTATAATTAGATAAAGGCTTATTCAATAAAACAACCGGATATTTCATTGCTATGCGAACCCAAAGATCGAAATCCTCTCCAAGTTTCAATTGAGATTTAAACCCATGCGCAGATTCAAAAATACTTTTTTGAATTATTGTTGCTCCAGTCCAAAAAGGCATACAAAGTGTGGTAGAATATGTACTGAAATAATTCACTACTCCTTTATCAAAACCAGTGTTAATACCTACTGGAGCAATCTGCTTGTTTCTGTTCTTTACAATATAATAGCCACTTCCAAACATTCCTGCGCCAGGAAACTCTTCTGTCAACCTGCTCATCTCCTCAAGGTAAGTTTGCTCCCACCAATCGTCAGCATCTAAAAATGCAATATAGTCATAAACCGCAACTTTTACTCCATTATTACGTGCAACAGAAACACCCTGATTTTCTTGATCTATCAATTTACACTTAGTATTTGAGATCAAAAACTTCTGAGCAATCTCCAGCGAATTATCACTCGAACCATCATTAACCACAATAAGCTCAAACTTTTGGTAAGTTTGAGAGAGTACCGATTGTATAGCTCTTTCTATATAAGCAGCTTTATTATAAAGAGGAATAATTATTGAAAACAAGCTATTTGTAATAATTTATTAAAACAGTCCAATTACACCAAAACCTATCTAAAACTCTAAACTTAACATATTGACTACGTATATTAGAACTAAAAGTTTATCTATTCCTTTAAGGGATTTATCTATTATCCGTATAAAAATACTTCTTGATAATTTCTGAGTGTGCCTTAAATAAAAATGAACCACTTTGATTAATGCTGATCGTGGATCTTTTAGCTTTGTAGAATTTAAAAACACATCATCCCAAATATCTATCTTTTTGTATTCTGAAACACCTGCTTTCTTGATTATATCAACAATATATTGGTCAAACCAAAGTATCGGTTCATTATCAGAGATCAAGTGAAACATGTTGAATTTAAACGATTCTGTTGTATACAACCACTCATAGGGTAAAGGATGTATTTGATCTAAAACTATATCCTGTTGATATGTACGGCTCAACGATATGTAATTTCTGTGGTTCATTTCATAATCAATAAACTTATAGAATCTAGACTTAGCCTGTTGACGTAAAGGAAGCAAATAGGCCAAATGCATTACCTTGAAATCATTTACGTAAAAAACATGTTCTTCATTTATCGGATAAGGAATGCGCATGCTATGCATATTAGTGACATAATTTCCATGAGGCTCTATTCCATCATCATGAAACATCCACGGGAAATATACATTAGGTGACCAAAACTCTTGTCTATTTGAACAAATATTTGCCCAACGAAACCAAAATACATCTCCTGGATTTGAATTTAAAATTTTTCGCCAATCATCAGTATTCATAAAATTGGCAGAGAAAACCTCATCAGCATCCAATCCAAACAGAATTTTATCTCCTTCAATTTTTCTTGCTCTATCAATAAGTATCTTTTGCCTTTCTGGCTCATTAAAGCTTTGATTTAAATTTTCTATTAATATAACCTTTGGATAGCTGAGCGCTATTTCTCTACTCCCATCGGTAGAATGCTGATCAGCTATTATAATATAATCAGCCCAAAGGCTTGTAATAGAAAGAAACGCGTGCAACACCCATGCCTCATTTCGAACAGGAGTCATACAAATCAATAAAGGTTTATCAGCGGTCATTTTTTTATTCTTTTATAAATACAACCTATATAAAACATTAAAATATTCTTCGTAAAAAAAATGAGTTTAGACTCCTTAGCACCCGGCTGCTTGAATTTGGAAGCTAATTCTTTAGCTTTTCTATAATTGAAATCTTCAAAAGAAAATTTCAATTGCTTATGTATTAAAAAATCATGAGCATTATCCGGAGTACATTCCAATTCCCCCGGAAACAACTCAGTCAAGTAAAGCATGACAGCTACATAACCTTCGTAGTAGCTAAGTTTTTTATTTGTATCTATCGGATTACTAATAGATCCCTGAACCATTCTGTAAACAACACATAAGTCTTCAATATATCCAAACTTTGTGTGTTTAGAAAAAATGGCGTGCATGGGATAATCTTCCATAGAAAATTTTCGACGTATAAACTCATCGAAGTCAATGTAAGATAAGAGTTCTCTTTCAAAACAGATAGATGACGCTATACCAACAGGGCCATATTTGGCAATTTCGAAAACATTATTACCTTCAGCTCTATTATAAAATGTAATCTCACCCATTTTATTTGTCTTTTCTTCCAGGTAATAACCTCCAGTTCTCACAAACCCATAACCAACATTATTTTCTAAGAAATCTACTTGTTTCTGAAGTTTGCATTCATCAATCCAGTAATCATCTCCCGCAGATTGAGCAATGTATTTACCCTTACAGGCTTTCATACAATCTGCATAATTACGTATCAAACCCTGGTTTTTCTCCTGCAATATTAAGCTGATACGATCTGGAAATCTTTGATGATAATTTATACAAATTGAACGGGTTTCATCTATACTACAATCCTCACCAATAATTATTTCATATTGGAAATCACATTTCTGAGACAAAACACTTTCAATCGTTTGAGCAATTGTCGTTTCTTGATTATATGTTATAATAACTATCGAAAGATATGGTTCTCTAACAAATATTTTAGATTGAATAATCATAAATTACAAATAGTATTATATAAAATATCAATATATTAAACTCACAAAAATGCAAGTTAGATTATGCTTCTTAGAATAAAATCGTAATTTGAAAACTGAACATCACTTCCTTTTCTAAAATAAAGTTTACTCAAATCTATTTTATATCCATCAACCCATTTTTCTAATAATTCATCAACACTATGAGTTCCAATTGTCGGGTTAATATGATCTGACTGCACAATATTTGCATGGACACATGGACACAAAATATTATCTGGACATAGACCAATACGTTTTACAAAAAGAGAATGATAACAGCCCAATGCCAGTTCCAATGAATTAGGAGATTTGAAAGAAATATATTCCAACATGATTTTCAATTCGCTGTTACCATAAAAATAGCCTGAAAGTCCTAGGGGAAATGTCCAATCATTTAACTCATTAAATTCATCCCAATAAAAAGAATTAAAGCCATAAGCCGATTGATAAAAAGTTGGTAAAACCATTTTTTTTGACAGAGGAACACAATAGTTCAAATCCTTTCCTCTACTCAAAGTCAATATATATCGTCTTGTATCCACCTGTTTAATCATATCAAAATCAATTTTGTTCACAAAAACCATATCATCAACAAATAAGCCAATAGTTTTCGATCCAATACAATTAACTATTTCAATTAAATCATCTCTAAATTTTGTTTCTTCAACAAAAACAACTTTCTGATTACAAAATAAGCTTTTTAGTTCTGAATATGAATTTGAATGTTCAATTGAAGAATAAGTATACAAAACATATAATATACCAGGGTTATTAACCATATTAAAATAAGAATTAATAAAGGCATGTAATTGCATAACTCTATCTTTTGAAAAGACAATACATCCAACTGTATTGTCAGTTTTTTTATTTCTTTCCTCATTTAGTACTCTAAAGAAAAAGAGTGATATTCTTTCTATAATTTCAGTTTTATTTAAAGTGTATCCTCTTTTAAAAAGAAAATTTATAATGTGTGATTTGATTGACTTCATAATTTAAAATTTAATATATAGATAATTCGAAAATATATGATCTTGAATTTAGGTTCGGTTTCTTTACAAAAGTCAACTATAAAAAACGATTGTAACATAACTCTGTTGTAAAATCAAAAACCAAGCGGCAAATAAAATATTAATTTGATGAAGTGCAGATAAAATGCAAAGATATGAGGCAAATATCTAATTTTCAAAAACATTCACCTCATGTCTACATTTATCATCTAGCTAAAATAATATTTAATGTGTAAATTTAATAAAGCAGTATACAACTAAATTACATAATCTGCCTCAGAGTATTGAAAGTCATTCTGAAACAATTCGCAAATATATTTGCCCTTCAAAAATACCCATAAAATCTTATCATTAAACTCTAAGTTGTCTAAATATTCACGACCCACACGATAACAGCCTGTGGATTTCAACAAATAATTAACCTTAAATATTTAATTTAGATTACACAAACCAACAACATGGCGTTAAATAACCTAATTCAATACACTTATCTACACTAATATATTTATCGAAATATTTTTTTTTTGAAAGTATATTGTTGGACTAACAATCTTCTGTTGTTCATTAAATATTTCCTTCCATCTATAGACCTACTAGATTTGCACTTTTCTTCTTGCCCATTAAGAATAAATTATTACATGACTAACAATAACCAATTCATCATAATCCGTATACAAGAGTCCACAATTAGTCATTTATTTATCTTTACACTGCTGTATACAAATCATCCTGTTTAAAACCAATCCCATATATTCTCCATAAAAAAGGAGTTTGATATTTTGTGTATGCCTTTATTGATGTCGCAACAAAATATTGCGTGAATTATCTGAACTACAATCATCACTTATTACTTTTTCAAAATCTATACTACATAACTTACTCAATATAGAATCCAACGTTTCTCCCAATTTATAAGTTCGATAATAAGAGCGTATAGTTAACGAGTCTACTAATTTCAAATGGAGGATTCTACCGATTGAATTAATTCCATCATTTACTTATTTTTCGAAAGAGTTTATTATTTGAGTTATCTTGGTTACTTCTTGCATATCCATAATCGGACTTATCGGTAAACTTAACACTTCATTATGAATCAGTTCTGTTATTGGAAAAGATAAGTCGTTTACCGACTTATAAGCTCGTTGTTTATGGGGCGGAATAGGATAATGAATAATTGTCTGAATACCATTATCAGTTAAATATTTTTGTAAGTGGTCACGTTCAGAGCATCGAATAACAAATAAATGCCAAACGTTGTCAATAAACAGTGAATGGTTATTAGTTATCTGTGGAAGAACGATATTTTTATTTTTAATGTTTCCACAATAATATTGGACAATTTCGTAGCGTCGTTGATTCTCTGTATCTAAATAACGTAGTTTCACGTCCAGTACAGCCGCCTGGATTTCATCCATTCTACTGTTTAGACCTTTATATTCGTTGATATATTTTTGCTTACTACCATAATTTGCCAATGCTCTTACTGTTATAGCCAGATTTTCATCATTAGTTGTAATTGCACCGGCATCACCTAATGCTCCAAGATTTTTTCCGGGATAAAAACTAAAACCTGCAGCATCACCTAGAGAACCTGTTTTTTTTACTTTTAAACAATCATCATTTTCTAAGCCATATCCGTACTCAGCTCCAATTGCTTGTGCATTATCTTCAATCAATTTTAAATTATATTTCTTTGCTATATTTTCAAGTTCCTCATTCCAACACATACGTCCATATAAATGTACCACCATGATAGCTTTTGTACGTGGAGTAATATGCTTTTCAATTAATGAAATATCAAGATTATAGGTATTAATGTCTGGCTCAACGAAAATGGGCTTTAAACGATTTTCTGTAATAGCCAATATGGATGCTATGTAAGTATTAGCGGGAACTATTACTTCATCCCCTTCCTGCAATACTCCCATTTCTAAATATGCTCTCAATATAAGACGTAAAGCATCTAAACCATTGGCAACCCCAATAGCATATTTTACTCCAATATAGCTAGATAAACTAGCTTCAAAGGCCTTTACTTCATTACCAAGCAGATACCAACCGCTATCAATTACTCTGGCTGTAGCTTCTTTAAGTTCAGCTGCATATTGAGCATTTATTTTTTGAATATCAAGAAATCTAATCACATTCTACAATTTTATAACAGAATAAAACCTATTGTACTATTTTTCGTATAAATCTGGCAGGATTTCCCAACCATAATTCATTATCAGGAATATCTTTTGTAATAACACTTCCAGCTCCAATCATTGCATTTTCACCTATTGTAATCCCTCCGAGTATAATTGATCCTGCTCCAATAGAAGCATTTCTTTTTATTAGAGTCCGTTGCAATATAAATGACTCTTTGGCACGCGGATATTTGTCATTTGTAAAAGTAACATTTGGTCCAATTTGCACGTTGTCTTCCACTGTTATTCCATCCCAGAGATACACTCCGTTCTTTATGGTAACATTATTTCCAATTCTTACTGCATTCTCTATAAAACAGTGACTACAGATATTACAATTCTTTCCGACAATAGCCTCTGGCAGTATGACAACATATTGCCAAATGCTTGTTCCTTCTGAAATGTTAGCTGATTGAACATCGGATAATGGGTGTATCATCATAGATTATGCTTATTTTAATTGATTTTTAGTTTCTTGAAACCATCATAATCACGGATATAATCATCTTCATCGTATTTATTTGATGCTAAAACCAGACATGTTGAACCTGACGAGAAATTTACTAATTCTCTCCATATGCCTGGCACAATAAGTAATCCCTGATAAGGTCTATTTAGTTTTATTATACGTTTAGCTTTTCCATCATCCAAGACAACGTCAAAACTACCACTAGTGGCAACAATAAGTTGATGTAAATTCTTGTGGGCATGTCCTCCACGCTCTTCACCTCCGGGTACATCGTAAAGATAGTAAACTCGCTCAATATCAAACGGTATCATATTACGATTTTCTATTACAGTAATATTTCCTTTTTCACGATGATTTTTATCCAGTTGTATTAACCTACAATCATCTAAAATTGAATTTATTAAACAATTTTCATTCTGATTTAGCTTATTTTCAAATTTAGGTGTAATAGTTTGTTGAAATTGCATCTTTAAAGAAGCAAAGGCTATGAATTCATTGTAATTACGTATATAATCATTTTCATCAAAGGTCGTTGATGCTAAAACTAACGCTAACGAATTAGTAGAAAAGTTTTCCATACTTCGCCATGTTCCTTTAGGAATATAAAGACCAAAATAAGATCGGTTGAGAGAGAATATTTTCTTTTCTCCTTCACCATTATCTATCAACACATCAAAACTGCCTGACAAAGCAATAATAAATTCATCCTGCTGACGAAATGCATGTCCACCACGTATTTCTCCTCCAGGTACATCATAAATCCAATAAACGCGTTTGATTACAAAAGGAATATGATAATTACTTTCAACAAATGTAAGATTTCCTCTTTCATCAAGAATTTTAGGTAGTTGGATAATTTGAGGTAAATGAATCATGACCTAGTAATCTTTAAAAGTTTTCATTTAGAGCTTTGACATATTTCATTTAACTTGTCAACAACAAAACTACGATTAGTCAAGGGACAAAACAAATAATCGTTAAAATTATAGCTCTCAATTGTCCACTGCTTTACAGTAATTTGTTTTAGTTCTTTGAAAGCAATGATATTATTATCCCGTGTTTGTAATTGAATAATACAATAATCTATTGATGAAAGAAATTCTGACACCTGACTAGCTCTTTCTTGAGTAAATTCAAGAACTTCTTCACTGTAACTATCTAAAATTTCGCAAGTAATCAACGGCTGAAACCTGATCAATGCTTCTTTCATACCAATTAAAACTTCAAGCTCAGCACCTTCTACATCAATCTTCACAAAAGAAATTGGAATATCAATATATAAAGATTGATAATCCAGAGACAGAACAGATTCCTTAACTTCAAAAAAAGAAGGCCTTAAAGATGCAACAACTGAGGCTCTTGGGTCAGTAGAGGAGGTTTTCTCAAGAATTAAATTTTCTACTTTTGTTGATAGAGCGCAATTTTGAATTATACAGTCTCTAAACTTATTCAACGCAATTAACTGTTGAGTATAAGATACACAAGTAGAATTTGGTTCAAATCCTATATAATTATAATTTGGCAATACTGTTTTTAATCTAATTAGAGTTTGTCCAATATTGACACCAACATCTACAAATGTTCCTGATGTACCAGTAACAAAAACTTTAATCAATTCATCGAGCCACTCATTCTTCAAAATAAGATTAGTCAATCCAATTCCATTAATCAAATGTATGTTAATGACTGTCTTATTGTATTTCTTTTTAACCTGAAAGTTAATTTTACTCAGTAATCCAAGTTTCTTTAAAGCTTTGACAAAATATATAATCATCTTATTTCTGTTTATATTTCTTTTATATTACTCAAAAAAATAAATGTTCTTTTCTTTGTCTGGATTTAAATTTCTCAAATTTAAACAGACTGCGCTCCATAAACCAGAAAAACATACTCGTAACAGAATATCTTTTTATTCTTCTGATTTGCTCAATGTCAAACCAGAAAGAGTCATAATCATTAAGTACATTTGCAGGTAATAACTCTTTTAGAACGATCAGACGTTCTCGCTTATCTAATTCCGAATTAGTATTACTTATACCTGACATATCAAAGTATGTAACATCAATATCCAAATATTCAGGTTTTACATTATTCAAACCAATTGCAATAAGAAAAAACTTCCAATCAGATACTATTTTCAAAGATTGGTCATACATACCATACTTATCAAATAAACTCTTTTTGATGTAGGCTGAAGAGTGATTTAAAGTACCTTTATAAAATGTCAGCATTGAAATATTATCCAATTTCTTATTGTAAAATACCGAACCATTAGGTAGAATTTTCAACATGTTTCCATATACTATATCGTCATTTGACATATTTGACAACATTGAACTTGTTACAGTTGCAGAGACCAAATAATCTCCTGAATTAAGAAATTGACAGTATTCTCCGTTAGTAAGATTTATACCCTTATTCATAGCATGATAAATACCGTCATCATGCTCACTTATCAAAATTAGTTTTCTAGTTGTTTTTTGCTGCCATTTTGAGCTAAATTGATTTAATACATCTAGGCTTCCGTCTGTGCTTCCTCCATCGACAATAATATATTCAAAATCATCCGAATTTTGATTTAGAACACTATCGATAGTTTTTATTAAACCACCGGCATTGTTTTTGGTAACAGTTATTATCGACAACTTAGGCATAATCTACTAATAATCAAATTAATTGAATATATAAATTTAGTGGTTAGTAAGGTTCATAAATATAATCGTTTTGATCAAAGTACTCAGATGCTAATACCATAAGAATGGCATCATTACTAAAATTTGACATAGTATGCCAGTCTTCAGGAGCCAAAATTAAACATTTATGAGGACTATCCAATACAAACTCTGAAATCGTGATTCCATTATTTGAATATATCGTGCAGCTTCCTTGTATACAAATCGCGGCCTGAATAGTTTTATGATGCCTGTGTCCACCTCTTACCGAGTTATCAACACCATAAATATAAAATATACGTTTAATATCGAATGGAATAACCTTCTCAATGACAGTCAAGTTCCCTCTATCATCAATAAATGTCTTTAAATCAATTAGTTTAGCCATTTTCTAATCCAGATTATTTTATTTTTTCGAAGTGTATTTTTCAAAATATGAGCTATCAACTTAAGATGTGGTAATCTAACATATTCAGAACCTAAACAGTCGATACCTTTGTTTAATGACATTATATATTTATCAATTGCCTTGAGTTGGTGCATATAAGGTTTATATATAAGACGAATGACATTGGTTGAAAGCTCATAGGATCCTAAATTAAACTCATTTACAAAATTAAACTTTTTATTGTGTAAATGATGAAAATGATAAAACACAAGTTTAAATTTCATTTGCGTTGATTTCTCAATTCCGAAGCTTACTGAATCCTCAACTCTTATTTCGTATTGTTGTACATTCCACGGAGCTACACCACCACCCAGATTCACCAACTCATGTACTCCTGTAAATCTTACAAGCCAATCATCAAGATACTTTTGATCTCCAAACTTTCCTTCCTCTCGTCTATTATAACACCAGTCTATACATGCATTGCGCCACCACTTAAGTATTTTCAATCCATTATCGGTGCTCTTAAAACACATAAATTGTACACAATACTTTCCTGACAGATCACTTTGATCATATTCTGTAGTATATCTGTGATCGGTAATCAGGACATCATGGTTCCCCATTTCATCAATAAGTAACATTGGATTATCAAAAAAGAATAAATCTGAATCGATATAAGTACAATGATCTAGATTATAATTTTTCAAGCAATAAAGAATAACAGATGGAGTACTTGTCCAACAATACTCTGCTTTTGTTCTGCTAGCCTTAACTGATAGTAATTCTATGTCTTCAAACTCAGACAATGAAATTAACGTTACGTTATCCAACTGTAAATCTGATAAAATTGAATGAGCCTTTTCATCAAAAGAAAATATAAACAAATGAAAATCCTGACAAGCATTTTTTAATGATTGGTACATTACAAGCCCTTTGGCCAAGTAATTAGAGTCAAACAATGTACAAAAATTCAGCATCAATTTCGTTTATAAATGTATCCTTTAAAGTATGTTTCGGGAATATTACTTTTATCTAGTGCCTCAAAACTAGCCAATAATCTGTATGAGTCTTTTAAAACATCCGTCAATTCATTTTCATTAAAGAACCAACATGGATAATTGGCATCATAAATTTCGGGTTGTACTCTCTGAATAGTTATTCTACTCTGTCGCCCTTTAATAAATGAGGTTCTATCGATAATAATATAGTCAAAATTAGATTTGATAACTTGTTGTAAAAAAACAATTGGTTTTTCCAGGTATTGTAAAACACCTGATAAAAGTAATACATTACAGCTATTACTTTTCAAACATTCATCTATAGATTCATAGAACTTCAATTCTTCATCCTGAAAAAAAAGTTTCCCTTTTTTTACAAAATGCTGTTGTTCAACAATATTCCATCTAAGTTCTTTAGCTGTCGATAAAAAGATTTTATTCTGATAATATGTACTTCCTAAAGATCCGCCAAAATCTAAAACATTAAGTTTACCATTATTTTCAACTGCTGCAGACAAAAGTCCTGACAATAGTGGCCAAGAATAATGGACTTCGTCAAATAATACTGAGTCTCTCTCATAAATTACTTCTCCATTTTTTACCTTTAATAGTGATTCAGTTACTTTATCCAATATTATATCACGATCATAACCTGTACATTTAAGCTTTGCGTCGTTCCATGTGGCATAATCTCCAAACCAACCATATTCTGATTCACGCTTTGGTTGTTTAATTGCACTAAAAAACTCCAATAAGAATGGAGGAATAAATCTTTTTATCTTTTTCTTAAGAATAGTTTTCATATATTCGCAACAATATTAGAGCAACTTTTTTAGTATTCTATATAAAACTTTGATTTTATTCGCATTGCAATATTTGAAATAATACTCTATACGCTTCTTTGCATATTTATTCTCATCAATCTTTATATTATTTACCTCAATAGGTTTATCTGATAATTCAACATCCAAAAATGTTGAAACACCAAAATTAGTCCCACTTCCATCATTTCCATTGTGATATACCAATGATTTTCCAGGATAAAGAGTTAGTCTGTTTTGTATAAATGCAGATGCATACCATCTAACCGCCCATGAGGTATTTTTTCCTACTATCTGATCTTTAAGCATTTGAGTATATGGATATGCGTTATTAAAATCAAATTCAACAGCAAGATCTTTTGATAAAATCAAATCCAACAATTTCTTTCCATCAGACTCAAATAATGCCCATTTGTCTTTCCACGTACCCCAACCTAAACAATCAGCACCTTTAATAAAAAATGTTTCAGGAAGCTTCTTTTTAATTGGATATATATATGAACTTATACTTATTACTTCTTTATTTAAAGCATATCTACTTAACCCATCGTTCATATATTTCAGAAAATATGAAGAAGTTATTAAATCATCTTCAAGTACAATAACAGACCCATATTTATTTACAACTGTAGTGACACCGTCAATAATATTATTTCCTAATCCAAAATTTGTATTTCTTTCGATTATGCTAACTGATCTGAATCCAATAATAGTTTTAATATACGACCTCACCAAATTTACATTTCGCTCATCTTCTTCAGATTTTGCTCCATCAGAAAAAATGATTAAATCGCTTTCAGATGCTTCATCATTCATCTTAAGTGCATTTACTGTTTTTTCAGTATGTATAGGACGATTGTATGTAAAAAGAACTATCGGGGCGTAAGCTTTAGATTTGACCATAATTTCTCTATTTACGATTTTAAATCAAGTTGAATTGATAATAAACGATCAGCCAAGACACTATTAAAAAACTTTGAGTCTGATTTCAATAAGCGGTAATCATATTTTTCTACAAGCTCATTAATAAAGGCAATGGGCGGAGTAAAACCTCGCTTCTGAGCAAATAAAATGTAATCTGGAACAATATCTTTGAGTACTTCCTTTAATAGACTTTTAGGGTTTGATTTGTTATATTTCATTTCTAGTGGCAAAGCCGAAATAAACTCTACCAGTTTATAATCAATTAGTGGCGAACGGATTTCCACTGAATTTCCCATCCCTTGTCTATCAGCCAGATAAAGACAAAGCGTAGTCATAAACGTATCGAAAATGGATTTGTAAACCTGATCTATTTCGCATTTACCATCTTCGTAAGAATAATGTACATCAATATCTTTGAAAGAAATCAGTTCTCCTGAAAAGTTCAACTTTGCAGTTTCAGCAAAGTTCATGTAATCATCGTAAGTCCAATCAACAGTTGCTTTGTCATTTATTTTATTAGGATATCCGGCATACAAGACATACTTCCAATGGTTTAAGATAAATTTCAAAAAGTCTTTTTTCTTCTTCATTCCTTTCCAAGGAAACAAATTCTGATGTTGATGTTTGATTTTTAAAGATTCTGCAAATTGATTTGATTCTGAATAACCATAAAAAAGCTCATCACCTCCCAAGCCTCCTAATAAAACTGTAAAACCCATAGCTTTCGCTTTCTTATATAATGCCCATTGAGACATTGAAGAGATATCACAAACCGGTTCATCGATGTATTGAGAATATTCCAAAAATATATCCTGAAAATCTGCAGAGTCTAGTTCTATTTCATTATAAATCAGTCCTTTCTCAGCAGCAAAACGTTTTGCTACTTGCCGTTCATCACAATCGTGCTGACCTTTGTAACCGGCTGTAATAACATGTACTTCACGACCTGTCTCTTTAGCCAAAGCTGCGATAGCACTAGAATCAATTCCGCCACTCAATAACACCGCAACCGGGACATCGCTTCTCAAACAAATATTGACTGATTCACGCATGAGCCTTAATATCTCTTCTTTAGCTTGCTCAATAGTTCCAAGAAAATTTGGCCTCAAATCACGTTTCCAATAGCGGTGAATTTCTAATCCATTTTCATCAACTACTGCATATTCTCCTGCTTGAAGGCGTTTAATTTGTTCTATATAGGTATTTCTCAAATCAATAGGATAATTATATCTTATTGATTCGGCTAATGCATGCGCGTTGATTTGAACTTTATTCAGATAGTGCTTTAGTATGGCTTTCAATTCTGTGCAAAACACGATTCCTGTTTGCAACTGAGCAAAATAAATCGTCTTTTCACCAATTCTATCACGTGCTACAAAGAGTTTTTTAGTTACGCTGTTCCATAAGCAAAAGGCAAACATACCACGTAGGTGTTCTAAACACTTTTCTCCGTATTCTTCATATAAGTGTAAAATAGTTTCAGAATCAGTATCAGAATTAAAAATATGTCCTTTATCAATCAAAGTCTGCTTTAACTCAATATAATTGTAAATCTCACCATTACAAACAAGTATTAAGGATTTATCTTCATTAAAAAGAGGCTGTTTCCCATTTTCAAGTCCAATGATAGATAATCTTGTATGAGCTAAACCACATTTATCATCAGTCCATACTCCATTTTCATCGGGACCACGATAATACATCTCTTGGTTCATAAAAGCCAATTTTGCTTTATCTGAATCCAAAATTTGGGTAAAACTGAATATAGCTGAAATTCCACACATAATATATTTAGCTCTTTTGTGAATAAGATGCAGTCAAATCAACTCCATCTATTGATATCCTATTATATGCTTTAGATGCCTTGTAATTTTTTAAACCATTGCAAAGAAAAGGTACGTAGCCCATCTTTCTAATGATATCAATTTTTGAATCATCCGAACAACCAAAGGGAAATGCATAAAAAGGAATAAAATTCGGATGATCTTTAAGCACATTATAATTTAATTGAATATTATCTTCAAAACGCTCATCAGTTAGATGAGTAGAAACCAAATGTTCATGCCCATGTAATCCAATTGTGAATAATGGATCCGTTATACTCCATAATTCCTCGTGTGTCAAGTAAACTTGACTCTCCAATTTAACCACATTTATATTGTCATATAAAACTTTAATGTATTTCCCATATTCATTGTCTGTACTTATTACATCAAGTCTTCTTACAGCTTTTAGAAAGTCAAACGGAATCGTCTCTAATTCTACAGTTGATAAACTATTTATATAATTTACGGCATTAACAGGGCTAAGCATTTTATCATCCAGGTATGCAGAATTAATAAAAACAGTAGCTGGAATTTGATGTTTTTTTAAAATGGGAAGAGCATTCAACACAGAAGCATATCCATCATCAAAAGTAAAAACAGCATATTTCTTCATACGTCTTTTGCCTGACTCTATAATTCTGATTGCTTCATTTAATGATATAAATGTATAATTACGAGATAGCCATTCTATATTTCGCTCAAATTCTTCAGTCAAAGTCCAATCTGAATAACTATCAACTTTAGGATTAAATGTTTGCGATATTTGATGACAAGCGAATATTGATATTGGCTTTGTCCATATATAATATATCATTCGAATGATATTTCTTATTCTTCGTTTTAATTGTTTTGCATTTTTTACCCTCAACTTATTTATTAACGTCAACCAATGAATTAGTTTATATATAACCAATAAAATATTATACAAAGCTTTCTTCCCTTTATACCAATACAGTAGCTGCATCTCTTTCTTTTCCTGAATTAACGCATCATAATCAGGTATAAACAATTGTAAAAGAGGATGAGAGTATATTACAGCCATTTCATTTTGATAAGCTTTACTTCCAGACTCTTTACTTGAAATTCCATCTGTATTATAGTCCGAAATTATCAAAGGCAAAGTTTCTGTTGTAGCTAACTGGAGAATAATAGTTCGATACCAAAATTCAATATCTGAATTATATCTGAAATCTTCCCGATAATAACCAAACTTTTCAAACAATTCACGTTTAATAAAAGTAGCTTGATGAGCTAAACCTGATCCATATAAATGTCCAAATGTTACTTTCGGAGGTGGAGTAGTTGTATGAATTACTATTCCATTCTCCGATATATTGCAACTTCCTAATAAAAAGTCTGCAGAATGTTCAGAACTGAATACTTCTTTCAGAACAGATTTACCTACTAAAAAATCTCCAGAGTTTAAAAATAAAATATACTCTCCGGTTGCCATTTTAATTCCTTTATTCATGGCTTGATAAACTCCGGAATCAGATTCAGAAATCCAAATATATCGCTCAATTACTGAATCATCATAATGTTTTATAATATCGATACTATCATCGGTTGAATCACCATCAACAATTATATACTCAAAGTCTAGAAATGTTTGAGAAAAAACACTCTCAATGGTTTTTTTTAAACCTTCTTCATTATTTCTATTGATAGTAATTATTGTAAGCATTATCTCTGTTATATAAAAGTATTTCTATCAATTATTGTTAGCAACATAATATAAACTGGTAAGTTTCTTAATGTCTATCCTTTTGTATTTTGATGGGTAAAGTAGTATTAGTAGTTGTATATCTGACAATTTAGGCAGCAATAAAGTAGTAATTTTCTTAAGGATACGAATAGTTCTACTATTGAGTTTCTTCAAATCAACAATCAGGTTTTTAAATACTTTTGCATTTTCATGTTGCCCAAATTGCATGTACAAATCAATTATTTCTTGCTGTCTATTATCACCACCTGCGCCTGTTTTATGTCCTATATGTTCTCTATAAAGAGCGAAAGTTCTATTTACGGGTGTGAATGTAACTCCTGAATTATTAGCTCTTAGAAACCATTCCCAATCAAATACAAAATGTAAGTGTTCATTTAAATGCCCAACACTATCCCAGACTCTCCGTGTCCAGAAAGTAGCAGGTTGCGTAATAAAATCAGCATCTAACAAACTAAACATTTTAAAGTAGTGAATCGTATTACAACCTTGTGATTTAACACCATCTATATCAGATTCAGAGTAGTGTATACAATTCCCGGTTAATATATGAGCAGTATCTAGCTTTAATTGCTCAGACACAAATCCTAAAATGTCAGGCATGAACATATCATCGCTATTCAACCAACACAAAATATCTCCGGTAGCTCTTTCAAATCCTTTATTTATTGCGTGGGATTGTCCATTGTCCAGTTCACAGACCGAATATGCAAGCTTATCCTGATACTTTTTAATAATCTCTTTGCTGTTGTCAGTACTTCCACCATCAATAATTATGTATTCCAAATTAGGATAATTCTGACCCAAAACAGATAAAATAGTCTGTTCAAGAAATTTTCCTTGATTGAAAGATGGGGTTATAACCGATATTTTGGGAAAGTTAGTCATGTATTTTTATCGTTTTATTTCTATTCAAAAAAATACCATCAACTTGCAATAATTTCCCACTACGCGGATTACGGATGCCATTCTCAAGTGCAAATAGGTCAAATCCTTCAGCATGCAAGTAATTTATCATATCTACGAATAAAACCTCATTTTCATATAAAGGTTCTATAGACATTTCTAATTGCAATAACGTTATATCTCTCAAAGAGTGCCGAGAACCTTCCAAAACTCTCTTTTCAAACCCTTGAGTATCAATCTTTAACATAACGGTGTCAGTTGAATCACAATAATTATGAAACACATCATCTAAACGCTTAATCTGAATTTCTTCATCTGAGACATATTTGGAATTAGCATCAAAGTCTATATGAGATGGCAATATGTCCAACAGAGAACTACTGTAGGAATTTCCAGCCACATGAATGACTGCTTTTTGTTCATTATCTCCCAGAGCAAAATTTTCACACTCCCAAGATCTATCCCCTTTTGCATTATTTTTTAATTCTGCAAAAGCAATTTTTAGAGGTTCAAAAGAAATCATTTTTCCTTTATACCCTATACGTCGCATTAAAGTAGCATATTGACCAGAATTTGCACCGACATCCAATAACAAATTGATACCATAATAATCTAAAAAAAGCTGACGAGCACGTAACTCTTCGCTCAAATTGGAAAGAAATTCAGATTCAGGATCTACTGATTTAATCCGATTAAGTTGAAGCTTTAGGTGCCGTAACAAATCATTTATACTTATCTTCATTGATTACTTTTAGAATATTATTACAACACTAACCAACCTTCTCTAGTTGAATCAAATATCATCCCTTTATGCATGAGTCCATCAGTTACAATGTGTAAACATTTTTTTGCAATTAAATAATATGTCTCATTTGGAAAAGTCAAATAAATGTCTGCGTAGTAATTACCTTTATTCATATTTTTGGGAAACTCAATTGTTTTAGATAACGAAAATGATCCTTTTTTATAGACATTTATTTTGTCCTCGAAGTGACCCGGTGAGAATATAGCCAAAGGAATTTCATTTCTATTAAAAAGTCTCAATTCAAATGACATTTGCATATTTTCCTTTATAAATCCATTCAATGAAATCTCAATCGACGATTTTTGATTAGAAATATTAACCGTATTAGTCTCAACACCATCAATTGTAATATTTCTGATTGTCAGTCTATTATCTAAATAGGTTATCTTATTAACTATTGCATCTGAGTCATCAGTTTCCATTTCTAAGTAATCATTTATACAATCTATTATATTACCTTGCTTTACACAACAACCATCGCTGAGAATTATCCCCTTGGAACATAAAGATTGAACAGCTGCCATATTATGGCTCACAAACAATACAGTTCTACCCTCCCCTTTTGATACATCCTGCATTTTGCCAATAGCCTTCTTTTGAAACTCGGCATCACCTACAGCAAGTACTTCGTCTACTACCAGTATTTCGGGTTCTAGGTGAGCTGCAATAGCAAAACCAAGACGAACAGTCATACCGCTGGAATAACGTTTCACAGGAGTATCCAAATAACGTTCTACACCGGAAAAATCTACTATTTCATCTAACTTACGGGTTATTTCGGCTTTAGTCATACCCATAATAGCGCCATTCATAAAAATATTCTCACGCCCGGTCATTTCGGGGTGAAAGCCGGTACCTACCTCCAGTAAAGAAGCTATTCGGCCAGCAGCTTTAATAGTTCCGGTAGTAGGTGCTGTGACTTTGGAAAGAATTTTCAGCAAAGTAGATTTACCTGCTCCGTTTTTTCCAATAATGCCCAGTACATCCCCTTGTTGTACTTCAAAGTTTATATCTTTCAGGGCCCATACATAGTCGCTAACACCTTTATGTGCCCGGTCATTTACTTCACCTATCTTTAAGTACGGATCTTCTTTCCCCTGAATATTCATCTTCCACCAACGATTAAGATCGTGGCTCAAGGTTTGAGTCGAAATAAGACCCAGACGATATTGCTTTGATATGTTTTCGAATTTTATCGCAGTGCTCATAATATTGAATTTCACGAATTATTTCTAATTATACGAATTACCATTGAGTGAAACAGCCAGATTATTAGGCCTTAATTTGTGTAATTTGCTCTTTTCGTCTCAAATTACACTTTAACAAACTCTATACGCTTATATGTCAGACTTCTTGAGCCAAAACAGACAAGCAGCCCTAACTTTATATTAGTAGCTTTTAGATAATTCAGTGTTTGAGTTGTATCTTTAGGGTATATAATTCGCCTTTATTTCTAAAATTAATATCTTTCGTTTAATTAGTTAGCGATCGTAAAATTAGAAAAAAATCTGTATAGTACGTAGTAATTCGTGTAATTCGTATCGGTTAGTGTAATTCCTATTTCAATAATAGTATCCGGTGATCAAAAGCCGAACAAAATAAATCAGTCCCATACCCACATGAATGAAAAATACCAATAACAGCAAGCTATTTTTTATCGTTTTGCCTTCCTGCTTTATGTCTTTGAGTAAAGCCAACAAAGATGCAAAGAAACAAAACCAGGTACAGATAACAATTTGCCAATAGAAATTACCATGTGAAGCTCTTGGTCCCGACTCAGAAATAAAAAAGAAGATTAGTACCGAAACTATAAATGAAAGCAAAACATACCAGAACAAATGACTCTTAATCAGTTTTGGCAGATTAAAGAAAGAATACAAAACAGGAAAAAGGATTGAAAGGAGCATCGTCAAAGGAATTGCATTTATATCGGCAAATTCCGGATTACGATAAAAAGGAAGAAAAACGACCGAAGAAGCTTCCTGATGGATTGGTTTGGCCATTTTATAAATGACCCAATATTCCAGAATCAACACACAAAATCCAATTATTGGAGGAATAATGCTATACCAAAACTCTTTTTTAAATTTGTAAGTGAATAAAAGTAGTAATGGATATACGCATATAAAAACAAAGAAGTAACTGGGTTTTATAAATAAGTTCAGCAGTATTAAAACAAATATCCAGGCATTGCGCTTTGCACTATAAGACAACAACTGTTTGTACGATAAATCAAAAAGCAATATGGCGAAAGGAAACAGAAACAGTATAGTGGAATTATGCCAGACATTTGGAACATAATTACCAATGTACATAAAATAATCATCTGTAAAATAGCTTTGACCGGGAATTGCAAATACAAACAACATACTTAGTGCCAATATCGAAATCCACCAGCCACTTGCTGATTTTCTATTCCGGTCTTCGAGAACTTCTACTATTTTTTTCTTCGACAAGCAATACTTATATACCCCTGCAAAAGCTAATAGACCACACAAGCTAAGTTCGGTAGCTGTTACCTGCGCACTGAAAAACGAAAACACATTTACCAACAGATAAACCAGAAAGTTTCCAGTATAAGGAATCTCACCAGTGCACATCTGTCGAGCAAATGCAGCATGATCATGCATATCATTATAATCGGCAGGTATAACCTTCAACATGCCATAATAAGCTGCAAATAAAAGCAGGAAAAGGACTGGGGGTATAAGCTTTGTTTTATTCATAGAATAATGTGGCAATATGATAATGTGACAATGTGATAATACTTATCATTTATCATTATAAACTGATTTTATCGTGGCAATAATCTTATTCAGATCTTCAATACTTAGTTCATAGAACAACGGCAAACGCACCAAACAATCGGCGAACCTGTCACAATTAGCCAATACGCGTCCATCATGTTTTTCCGTGTAATACGGACTACTATGCAAACTAAGATAATGAAACACAGCCAATATTTCATTTTCTTTTAATGTTGTAATCAGCTTTGTTCTATCCTCCAACGACGGACAAACCAAATAAAACATATGCGCATTATTAGTTGCGTACGCCGGTATCTGAGGTAATTTGAAATATCCCTTGTCCGCCAATGGTTTCAAAGCTTCATAATACCTGTTCCAATGTTCTTTACGTTTATTTTGAATTTCATCCAGGTGTTCAATCTGAGCCCAGAGGAAAGCTGCAATCACTTCGGAAGGTAAAAAAGAAGAACCTATATCCACCCATCCGTATTTATTCACTTCACCGCGGAAGAATTCAGCACGATTTGTTCCCTTTTCCCAAATAATCTCAGCACGATGAATAAATCGTTCATCATTAATGGCAAGCATTCCTCCTTCACCTGAAATGATATTTTTTGTTTCATGAAAAGAAAAGGCAGCTAAATGTCCGATACTTCCCAGTGCTCTTGCCGCTTGCTGCTTACCGTTTGGTGCTGTATAGAATGAATCCACCGCTTGTGCAGCATCTTCCACCACTAATAAATTATATTTGTCGGCCAAGGCCATGATTTTAGTCATATCGCAAGCCATACCGGCATAATGAACCGGAACAATCACTTTGGTTTTGGGCGTAATCAATGCTTCAATTTTATCGGCATCAATATTTGGATGTTCTGATTGACTATCAGCAAAAACGATAGTAGCTCCCTGACGAACAAAAGCTAAAGCAGTTGATACAAAAGTATAACTTGGAATAATTACTTCATCCCCCGGTTTTACATCGCATAAAATGGCTGCCATTTCCAATGCATCGGTACATGAAGTTGTCAGAAGACACTTCAGGAAACCGTAACGTTTTTCGAAATAGGCCTGACAACGCTGTGTAAACATCCCATTGCCTGAAAGTTTACCGGTAAAAACAGCTTCATACATATAATGAGCTTCTTTACCCGTGAGATATGGTTTATTAAAAGGAA
>Ga0302288_1000634_pt1 | contig 26820 bp, 24 predicted proteins | sample III_Fen_N1_1_FD_194549 | JGI IMG/M metagenome (GOLD analysis project Ga0302288, IMG submission 194549) | Peat permafrost microbial communities from Stordalen Mire near Abisko, Sweden - III_Fen_N1_1 | ecosystem: Environmental > Terrestrial > Soil > Wetlands > Permafrost | place: Sweden: Abisko...
TATCTACGGTGTTGTGTCTGGGCTTACATTCCATAAGTGCCAACTGACTTCCCACATCATTCTTTATGTGTTTGAGTTCTTCCCGGTCATCGCTCCAGGCTATTACGTTACAATGACAACGGATAGAGCAAAGTCCAAAACTGTGGGCTTCATTCAGGTACTTGTCAATCCATTCCTTGTTAATTTGGTTGCTCCGACTGTATTTTGATAAGGAATGCATGTTACGTCCCATTTTCTCGAATTTCCGTAAGTTCTCTGCACTGTCATCAATGAATAAGTATTGATTGTAAATGTGATTGCAGGAAAGTAACAACCCAACCGGAGACGCAAAGGATAACCGGCAATCGGAACGATCTGTAGACAGTTTCTCGTATCGGATGTCTGTTCCTACACTGGCAGGCAAATCATCCACATCCGACAAAGTGTGCAAGCAAAGAATATTGTCTCCAATACGCATTTCGTCGGGTTTGATAGTCATGTCCTTGAGAGTGGTAGTATTCTCCTGTGACAGTGAAAAGTATTTTTCCACTATTCCCGCTTTGTTATCCGTTCCTACAATCTCATCGGTGTTCAATCGGGTCAGAGAAATAAATCCGCTATCATTGACAATTCTTTCAAACTGCCCGACTGCCTCCAGAAATTTCTCAACCGTTTCTTTATCCCGAAACTCCTTTGGGATGATAGAACCCCGACACAAGGTCGAAAAATTGCTTTGCATCAGGGAACGCTCTTTAGTGGTCTTGGTCAAAAAGAGATAACAAGTATGATTTAGATAGGGGCGTTCATTGAAATGTCGTTCAAAGCTTCGAGTCAGAAAACTCATTTCATCCTGCTTGATTTCCGGTTCATATTGTTCCTTGATATACCAATCCTGTTTATGTACGATGCAAAAATCAGGTAGCACCTTTACTGCCTTTGTCCAGGAAGAATGGATGGCTTCATATTCTTTCCCGGTAACCGTAAAGAGTTCGGGAAGTTCCACTTTGAAAGCAACCGTAATATCGGCGTCTTTTGAAATGATGCAACCCATTTCCACTCCCCAGATGGGGAATTTGCTTTCAAGGGTTGTGGCTTTTAATGTATTTCTCATAGTTGTTTTTGATGAATGTGTTTGAATAGTCGGAAAATTCTCTTTCGGTTAAGCAGGTAGTTCGGATGGTTTCGGGTGGCGCCCAGTTTCATAAGGCCATATTCACCGTATGTGTGATTTAGTGCAAAGGTTTGCCAGACAAGAACTGAAGATAAAATAACTCCAAAACCAATACAGAACCATTGACCGATGCCGGTCATATACAGCATCACGAAAAGGACAAAGATGGCAAGCAGTCCACCTGCAAAAAGGAAAAGGTATTGGCTTTTCAGTCCCTTGAACTCTACCGATTTGCCTATACCTTTGTTGATAGGATAATGCGCCACGACTTTACAGGAAAAAAGAACGTAAAACCGTTGCCGCTACAATCAGGAAAATACAGGCACCAAACCACGATGCCGCTGTTTTGCTGGTATCTGGGTCGCCCGAAGAAAATTTGCCATACACTTTCACGCCACCAATTAAACCAATAACCGCCCCGATGGCATATACCAGCTTAGTGGCAGGTTCGAAATAGGAGCTAATCATGGTGGTGGCCTCTGTGATACCACTTGAACCATTGCCCTGTGCATGAACCGATACATAAGCAGCCACTAAGCAGGCTACCGTTAGAAATACTTTTTTGTTAGTCATAAAATATATTTTTAAAATGTCATTGATAATTTTTTTATAATTAAATGCTTATAAAAAATTGTTTATCTCGAATTGCTGAAAGTCGCTCTTGTGACTTTCAGCAATGATTGCGTTTGTTTCAGAAGTATCAACATTATACTTGTTCAGCATTTCAGTGACTCGTTCCTTGCCTCTATCAATTTGCGAAACCATATCTTGAAATAGCTCTGTTTGATTCAGCTCCCGGATTGTATTCACTGCATTGAGTTCAGCGGCTGGCGAAGCCGTGTCTTGTTCCATGACCCGAATCAGATTTTCCATCTCATCATATCCAATGCCTGTAGCAAGTCCGGTAAGTTCATTATCTACAAAGCAACTCAAGTCTTCTTCCTCTAGCGATTCGGCATCGTTGTATTCACATTCAATGTCCAAATCCATTGGTTCAGGAGAGTCGGAAAAGGCGCTGTCCAATTCATTGTCATCCATCCTTGCCGACTTCAATATCTCATTGGACGTCGCAAATGTATGGACGATTTCAACCGGTTTTTCAATCTGTCTCAGGCTGTCATCGTTTGTCACAACATGGCTCAATTGCGTTTTTGTTTTACCCATCACATCGTCATTCATGGGGTCAACTTGTTTAATTGTTGGTGGTAATTTTCTTTTGCGAAACAGAAATTTCCTGATTTGGGCACGTTGCAAATAGATTAATACCCAAACGAAGTACAAGAGGGTGGATATGATCAGTAGTTTTATCATTATAGTATGGGCTTTTTATAGAGGGTTTCGTAGAGTTGATTGATTTTATCTTTGTGGCTTTCGAGATGTTGAAGAATGATGTTTTCCACATAGCTGCTGATGGTGGCCTTGTGCCCACCTATCATATTGACGACATTAAAAAGGGTCAAGTGTGTCTCTCTTGAGATATAAAGACTTTGCCTATCGGAAAGGTCTACTTTCTCAAAGTAGGTCTTACGGTAGTCTGCTTGTGTATTTCGTTTTCTTGTTGGTGTTTCTTTGGGTTTAGAATTCTCAACGTTTGGTTCATTTTCCTTGATAACCTGTAGGTCATTTTCAATGGAAGATTCTTTTTTTCTGGGAAAACCCTGAGAAATCATTTCCCGCATAAAATCCTCGTCCACTTTTGGGATGGTTGTTTGCTTTGCCATAGTTTTTATAATTTGATAATGTGAGCAATTTCAATTAGTAGCTCTTCAAGATGACTGCCTTTGATTAAGCGTTTATCGGCAGGAAATAGGGTAGAGCGAAATACAGGTTTTCGATTTTCGGATAATTCCTTGTTGTAGCGTTTGGTGTCCGGGATAAAGGTTCGAAGCAGTGGGATTCCAAATTCGTGTATGGATTTTTCATAGATTTCATACAAATCGGTCTTTTCACGACCATCCACCTGATTCCAGAAAAGATGAAGCTCTTTCAATCGCATGGATGCATTGCTAACCAATAATTCATTGACGGAAAGTGCAAAGGAAAGGCAACTTTCCAACACCAACCTGTCGGCAATAATGGGCGTGAAAATATAATCCATGTTTGCCAGTGATTGTAATACCCCAACACTATTCACAGTGCCGGGTAAGTCAAAAAATAACACATCGAAGTCCAATTCCGAGGAAACTAAAAAGCTATTGGCTGATGCGATGGCATCCTCTGGTGAACAGCAAATAATCGGATAAGCCTTTTTATTCAATTGCCTGAACTGGTTATAAGCCATTAGCTTGTAATAGTCATCAGCCTCTACTTGCTGTGTATCCCGTTTTCGCATGGCATTGATGCTGTATTGGGGAAAATCGCAATCCAATACAGCCACATTATAACCTTTGAGGTAATGCAGGTAACTTGCCGCTAATACGGTGAAGGTGGTTTTGCCCACTCCACCCTTTTGAGTGGAAAAGGCAACGAACAATGTTTCTTTCTTCATGTCAATCATTTTTTATGTTTTTAATTCTGGGTTGATTTATTGCTCTAAGTCATTTCTGTTTTAAAGCATTTCTGTTTTTCTGTTTTATAGTTTTCAAGAACACATACTATATTACTGTCAAGACTTCTTGGTGTCATGGTTTCAAGAATGCATGTTGTGATGAAATCAAGTTTTAAATCTTTAAAAACCTTTTTCAATCATGCCTGATTTTTTGTTGTCAAGAAAGATTTAATTCAATATTCTCGGCAAATGAAATCATTAAATCAATCCCTTTTTTGAACTGTCTTCGTTTGGCTCGCACAGTCCCCTTTTGTCCTATAATCAGCTATGGTACAGCTCAGAAACAGAAACTACTTTTGCGCTGTCATGAAAGAAGAGAATCTCAATAGGGTTAATAGGCACTCAATAACGCTAATCGTATTTGCACTTAGCAAATGGCAAGTTGTATTTTGAGCTGCTTGAAATTCTTTCAGCTGCTCAAAATGACTTGCCCTTTCAGGGGGATAAAGCACCGCCGAAGTTGGTGCTTTTGAAGAATGATTTATGGAGCAAATAGCTCAAAAGTAAGATTCCACGTATATGAATACAGAATTGAAAAAAGTGCCTCGAAAATCTAAAGCTGGGAGAACTCAAAAGAGTGATCCAGCCATATTCCGTTATTCCATAAGTTTCAATGCGGTGGAACATGCAGCATTTTTGGCTCGTTTTGACGCGTCCGGAATGAAGGTAAAAGCACATTTTATCACAGCTTGCATCTTCGATAAAGCCATTCGGGTAGTCAAACTGGATAAGGCGGCGATGGATTATTACATGCGACTGACCACCTTTCATTCACAGTTTCGTGCCATTGGGATCAATTATAATCAAGCGGTGAAGTCCATAAAATTTGCTTTTGAAGAGAAAAAAGCTCTGTATTATCTGGCTAAATTGGAGAAAGCAACCATTGAATTGGTTGTATTGAATCGTCAGATTATGGATTTGACAGCAGAATTTGAGGTGAAAATATACGGTTCAGCAAATGTAGAATCAGAGAAGACTTATACAAATTTGAAATGATAGTCAAAAATGGTTGCAAAAATAAGTTCGGGTACTTCCATTTTTGGAGCATTGGCATACAATCAAACCAAGGTAGATGAGCAGCAGGCGAAAGTAATTCTTACCAACCGGATGATAGAGCCCCGGGACGGAAACTATATGGTAGGTGTTTGCATGCGTTCGTTTGAACCTTATCTGGCAGCGAATCAAAAAACGGAAAGTCCAATTTTGCATATATCACTAAATCCTGATCCGAAAGATGTTTTGACGGATGACCAACTTTCAGAGATTGCACAGGAGTATATGGAAAAATTGGGTTATGGTAACCAGCCTTTTATTGTGTATAAGCACGAGGATATTGACCGCCATCACCTCCACATTGTATCGGTTCGGGTGGACGAGAACGGAAAGAAGTTGGATCACAATTTTGAATTCCGTAAATCCATGGAGATTTGCCGGAATATAGAACAAAAGTACAATTTGATAGCAGCTGATAAGAAAGAAAAGCAACCGGAACTATCCATAAAAGGAATTGCATATGGTGAAAATAATCTGAAAAGTCAGATAGCAGGAGTTATTCGTCCGTTGATAAAATCCTATCATTTTCAGACCATGGGTGAATACAAAGCCTTATTGTCATTGTACAAGATTACGGTCGAAGAAATCAAAGGCGGAACAGCCGATAAGATGTTTAACGGCTTGGTGTATTCGGCAATAGATGACAAGGGAGAACGGATTGGAAAAGCTTTCAAATCGTCACTTTTTGGAAGAACTCTTGGATATGAAGCATTGCAACAACGAATGCTACAATCCAGTGAAATTATCAAACAGAAACAATTGAAAAATAGAACTAAAGCCATTTTGACAATAGCTATGAAATCACCCGGAAATCGGGCTAAGTTTGAAAAACAACTGATTGCAAATGGTATCAATGTCGTATTCCGACAAAATGATGCCGGACGTATTTATGGAGTAACATTTATCGACCAACAAAATAAATGTGTGCTTAATGGTTCACGATTAGGCAAAGAATTCTCGGCAAATGTCTTTAATGAACTTTTTGCATCCTCTAATGAGAATCAGAACAGTCAACAACAGCAACACACTAATAGTAATATCAGAGATACTGAAAAGCCTGATTTCAAATCTCAGCATGATAGTGAGAATTCAGATGAATCCCTCAATCTGTTTAGTATGGAGACGAATAACGGAACTGATTCGGAGGAAGAAGACTTTATTCGAAGAATGAGAAAGAAGAAAATACGCAAGAAGCCAACATGATAAAATAATGACAGATTGAAAATTACCAAACAAGCAGCTATTAAAATAACAAATAAAGGAATTAGAAATAAATGAACAAAAACAAATAAACGAATAAAAACGAATCAATTCAAACTATAAAAACTAAAATATTATGCAACAAGAAGATGATTTAAGAGGCTTAGCAAAAGTCATGGAATTTATGCGAGCCATCAGTATATTATTTGTGCTGATAAATATTTATTGGTACTGCTATGAAGCCTTTCAACAGTGGAACCTGACAATCGAAACCTTGAACAAAATCCTATTGGGTTTTCAACGAACAGGAGGATTGTTTTCCTCTATACTATGGACGAAATTGTTCGCAGTGGTCTTTCTGGCCTTGTCATGCCTGGGCACGAAAGGAGTAAAAGAAGAGAAGATCTCTTGGACAAAAATCAGTGTTCTGCTGATCATTGGAATTCAACTGTTCTTCCTGAATTGGTGGATACTCTCCTTGCCTTTTCCCATATTAGCAAATTTGGCTTTCTATATTTCCACTTTGACAATAGGTTATATTTGTATGATGATGGCCGGTTTGTATATGAGCCGATTGTTGAAGAATAGCCTCATGGACGATGTGTTCAACAACGAAAATGAAAGCTTTATGCAGGAAATAAGACTGTTGGAGAATGAATACTCGGTCAACCTACCGACCAAATTCTGGTACAAAAAGAAACAGTGGGATGGCTGGATAAATATAGTCAATCCATTTCGGGCTACTATTGTGTTGGGAACACCCGGTAGTGGTAAATCGTATGCAGTAGTCAATAATTTTATCAAGCAACAAATTGAAAAAGGCTTTGCCATGTATATCTATGATTTTAAGTTCGACGATTTATCGACTATTGCATACAATCATTTGCTCAAACATCGTGATAAATACAAAGTAGCTCCTAAGTTCTACGTTATCAACTTTGATAATCCAAGGAAAAGCCATCGCTGCAACCCCATTAACCCATTATTTATGACGGACATTAGCGATGCTTATGAAAGTGCTTATACCATTATGTTGAATCTGAACCGGAGTTGGATACAGAAGCAAGGTGATTTCTTTGTTGAATCACCGATTATTCTATTGGCTGCCATAATTTGGTATTTAAAAATTTATAAGAATGGCAAGTATTGCACCTTCCCCCATGCTATTGAGTTTTTGAATAAGAAGTATTCCGATACTTTCACCATACTGACTTCATATACCGATCTCGAAAATTACCTGTCACCGTTTATGGATGCATGGGAGGGAGGTGCACAAGACCAACTGCAAGGACAAATTGCATCTGCCAAAATTCCACTGTCCCGTATGATTTCTCCACAACTTTATTGGGTGATGACCGGTGATGATTTTACACTGGATATCAATAATCCCGAAGCACCCAAAATACTTTGTGTAGGTAATAATCCCGATCGTCAAAGCATTTACTCTGCGGCACTTGGATTGTATAACAGCCGTATTGTAAAGCTTATTAATAAGAAAGGACAGCTTAAAAGCTCCGTTATTATTGATGAATTACCAACCATTTATTTTCGTGGACTGGATAATCTGATTGCTACCGCCCGTAGCAATAAAGTGGCAGTGTGTCTCGGATTTCAGGATTACAGTCAATTGAATCGAGATTATGGAGACAAAGAGGCAAAGGTGATTCAGAATACGGTTGGGAATATCTTTAGTGGACAAGTGGTGGGTGAAACAGCCAAGAACCTGTCCGACCGATTCGGTAAGGTGTTGCAACTGCGTCAATCCATGACTATCAACCGTCAGGACAAATCCACTTCATTAAGTACTCAAATGGATAGTCTTATTCCTGCTTCAAAAATCAGTAATCTGACCCAAGGTGTTTTTGTGGGTGCGGTTTCCGACAATTTTGAGGAACGCATCGAGCAAAAGATTTTTCATGCTGAAATAGTGGTAGATAATGCCAAAGTAGCTGCCGAAACAAAAGCCAACAAAATGATTCCTGAAATAGCCTCGTTTGTAGATAGCGATGGTAACGACAACATGAAGCAGGAAATTGATAAAAACTACAACCGAATCAAACAAGAAGTTGCCCAGATTATTGTGGACGAGATTGAACGGATCAGAAATAACCCGGAATTGAGCCATTTAGTTAAGAAATAATAGTTCAGATATTTATGTTTTGGATAGCTTTAATCTTTTTTGAAACGAAATGATTGTTTAAGAAAAGCTTCAAGTATTGAAGCTTTTCTTAAACTCCTCAAGCTATTTTCTCTATCTTATCATCCCAATGGTTTTTCATAAAATCATGAACAGTGAGCCTGTGAACTCCCAGAATACGACCAATAGCACTTTTTGAGATTTTTTTATCAAGCAGTTTTTTTATTTCTTCTTGTTTACCTGTTAGTTTTACTGTTTTAGAACGACTCCCTTTAGGGCGACCAAGGATAACCCCTTCAGCTTTTTTCCGAGCTAGAGCTTCTTTGGTACGTTGAGAAATAAGATTACGTTCTATTTCAGCGGATAATCCGAAAGCAAAAGCCAAAACTTTAGAATTTATATTATTTCCCAATTCATAATTCTCTTTGATGGTAAAGACTTGAATTTCAGTTTCCATACAACGATTTAAAATACTCATGATCTGCATCAAATTACGCCCAAGCCGGGAAAGTTCTGATACAATTAAAATATCGCCTTTTACCATTTGATTCAGCAAACCACCAAGTTTCCTGTCTTCTAATTTTTTAGTGGCACTAATGGTTTCTTCTATCCACGAACCAATTGGAAGTTGTTTTAATTCTGCATATTTTGTAATCTCGAACCTTTGGTTTTCTGTTGTTTGCTTGTCTGTACTGACCCTGATGTAACCGTAAATCATTTTTTGAATTGTTTTAATGTGTATGGATTAATATTATTGAGAATTTATATAGCTAAAATATGCTAACGTTATTTTTCTAGATAAATTTTGTTTGTATGAAATTGATGACTTCCTAATGAGCAGTTATATACATCTAAATTCAACTACAAATAATTACGGTTCAAATTCATGGACAGTGCTAACTGACATTGAAAGAAGGATTAAAGAGAAAATTGAAAAAGTTGGCACTCCGTTGAAAGATTGGGATATTCAAATTAATTACGGAATTAAAACAGGGTTCAATGACGCGTTTATTATTGATGGTGCAAAACGGAAAGAATTGATTGAAAAACATCCAAAATCCGAAGAAATTATACGTCCGATTTTACGCGGCAGGGATATAAAACGATATAAATATGAGTTTGCTGATTATTGGTTAATTGAAACTCATAATGGGAATAAAAAATCCTCTGCTATCGACGTTATTAGTTATCCTGCCATAAAAGAACATTTAGATCAGTTCTTTAGCCAACTTTCTAAAAGACAAGATAAAGGAGTCACTCCATACAATTTAAGAAACTGTGCTTACTATCAAGATTTTTACAGAAAGAAAATAGTATGGGCAGAATTAGCTAGAACGGGTAATGCTTTTGCATTTGATGATTCGGAATCAAATGTATTAAATACTTGCTACATATTGACAATAAATAATCACCAAAAAGATTACACTTATTTGTATTTACTATCAGTTTTGAATAGTAAAATTACATTATTTTATATGAATTTAATATCTAGCAAATTAGACGATACAGGCTGGCGGTGGTTAAAACAATTTGTTGAGAGAATACCAATACCTGAAATTGATGATAATCAACAGGAGTTCTTATCAATATTAGTTAAAACTATGCAGTCTCATTATAAAAATGCATCTCAACGAACTAAAATAGAAAAAGAAATCAACACCATTATTTATGAAATATATGCATTTAATGAAGATGAAATTGCATTTGTCGAAAATTTTGGTTCTAAATCTAAATAATCTCAATATAACCAATAGTCTTTTTTTCTTCATCCGAAAGTCCATATAAATCAAAAATCATATCATCAATTTTCATTTCAAATTCTTTTATATCGATTCCAATTATTTTCAATGATTGTATTTTTAAAACCAGATCATTAAAGGTTTTATTCGTATTACTATTAACTTTTAGAACAGGAATTTTATCAAAGAATATTTTTCGTAATTCTCTTGTTCCACCTTGTAGTTCAGGAAAGTTTTCTAAAAAGCAAAATTTAAACAATGATGAATTCAAAAATGCAGTAAGATATTCAATATTTTCACCAACTATCATAAATGATTTATCATTTTGATAAAATCCAGATTCATTATAGTAAAATGGCAGAAATTTTGTCATATTTGGGTACATGATCTTAGGTTTGGAGAAATCATTCCAATAGTTAGAGCCCCAACGTTGTAAAGCATACCACTCATATCTTATTCCTGTTTCTGCTTTATTTCTATTACTTAATTCATTTTTATATTGCAGTAAATGATTATATATTGCAGGATATTGAATCATAAATTGATTCTCAGCCGCTTCTGACACGCCGCTTATCGATTCATTGTTATGTAAAGGGAAATGCCACGGAATGTAAATTAACCATAAATCATTAACTTCATAACTATATCGTTTTATATCCCTGCCGCGTAAAATCGGACGTATAATATCGACACTATTTGGCGATTTATCTATAAGCTCCTGTCTCTTTTTTCCATCGATAATAAAGGCTTCGTTATATCCAGTCAGAATACCACGATATATATTTATATCCCAGTCCTTAAGAGGTGTACCTACCTTTTCAATCTTATCTTTTATTTGTTGCTCTATGTCTGAGAGTATGACCCAACCATTTTGGGCATTTTTATAGGAAACCGAAATCAGTTTTTCACTAAGATAACCGCTCATATTATCTATACAACTTTCTTTTACTATGCAAGATTGCGTTTTTCCTTCATATTCACCTTTACTAAGCATTAAGATATTGACATCAACGGTTGCTTCATCAAATATCTTTTGACCTGAGAAATCAATCAATACTTTTGGATTAGTTTTTTCAACAAAGTAACGGCGCATACTTTCTCCATAACCGGCACGCATCCATTTGTTGGAAGTTATAAACGATAGAAAGTAATTCTTCTTAAGCAATTTAGTGCCCATTTCGTAAAAAAGGCAGTAAATATCACCAGTGCGTTCGTAGGTTTCATAATTCATCTTTTCATAAGCATCAGCCATTTCACCTAACTTTTGCAATTGAATATAAGGCGGATTCCCAATAATGGCATTAAACCCTATATAATCACCTTCTTCATTGAGTACTTCAGGAAACTCAAAACGCCATTCCAGAGCATTTTCATACATCTTGTTATTCTTTATTTCTTCAATAATACCTTCATACTTGCCAATACCGGCTTTTATATCTGAAATTTCTTTTTGAATTATTTTTTCTTCTTTTGCTGTGCGTTCAAATAAGGTAGGTGCAGTTTTTTCGTATAATTTCTTTTGTAATTTGAACAATTCGGTAATATTCTTATCATGTTTATTGATTTCAGTCTTTAAATTACTCTTAATACTTTCTATCAAAGTTGACATAGCATGTTTTTCGGCTTTGCTATCGGCATTTCTGTAACGGTTCACAGCTTCCCTGTATTGTTCCACATTGTATCCGCTTGCTTTCAATGCTGCACTCAAATTTTCATCCAACGCATAACGGCTGATAAGCGAATTTCCACATTTAATGTTTATGTCGATATTGGGTAAGGTTTCAAGTTCGGTAGTTCCTGCCTTATAATAGGAATTTTTCAAAAGTTCAATCCATAAACGAAGCTGACATATCTTTACAGAATTAGGATTTAAATCCACACCAAACAAACTGTTTTCGATAATGCTTTGCTTTTCGTGAAATAACGTTTCCTGAACTCGCTGGCTCTCATGATTACCGGGTACGTATCGGAAAAAATCTATTTCGTTTTCAGAAATAATTAATTCGTCATTCACAACCGTTGTCTTATATCCGCGTAATAATTTTCCATTTCGGTCGCACAAAATGCCCAATTCACTTTTAATAGAAATCATTTCATTAAGAGCAGAAACAAGAAAATGGCCGGAACCCACTGCCGGGTCGCATATTTTAATGCTGTTTATTACTGCATTAGCTTTTTTTATATCGCATGGTGTTATGTAATTATGCAAATCATCAAGGCTATTGCAATCCCATCCTTTTACCTCTTTGAACTTTTGCAATATCGCACGCGAAATTGTTTCACGGCAAATGTACATGGTTATAAAACTTGGAGTAAAGAACGAACCATCTTTGTATCCGTTTATTTTCTCAAAGATTAATCCCAATACAGATGCAGAAATCAATGTTTTGTTTTCTTCCTGAATTTCTTCATATCCTTCACTGCTAAAATCATAAGCATCTAAAAAGCGGAAGAGATATTCGAGCGGTGGTAATTCAGAGGCGATTAGTTTTCCCTTTTTATCTTTTAAGATGGATTTAGAATATAGTCTTATACAAAAGCTGTCTTGTAAATTTCCAATACTTATTGCATCTTGCTCTAGTTCTGTAGGTTCAAAGAGCGAACTATTCAGATATGGAACATGTGAAAACCGTGTTTTACTTTCACCTTTTCGTTCATCGGGTTTTCGAGCTAACACTTTAAAAAATAAATTATCAAGATCGTCAAAGTTCTTTATATGTTCAATTGAAAGAAACCGATATGCTTTATTTCCGTTTTGATATTTAAGTAATTGTGATTCAAGTAGTTTAAGAAATAATATCCGGTTTATCCAGGTTATAGATAAATCGAGTGATACGTTGTATAATTTTTCATCAATTGTAGTTGTTGGTTGGAATATGCGATTGATACGAGAGAGCTTGTCCATCATATCAATTTTTTCAATTGCATTTTCAATCAATGATCCTTCATCCCTGTTACCTTCCTTCTTCCGTCCAATAATACTTTTTCCGCCGTCCTTCGTCTCTTCCAAGCCAATAATATGAAGTAATTCAGCATAGAAGTCTTTGTTAAGTGTATTGTTGTCGTTTGCAAATGGTAGCTTGAGTAAATGAATGGGTGATAATAATTTGAAAAGGGGAATTAGTTTCTTATCGTCACTTCTGTCTGCATTACGTAAGGGTTTTTGAAAATCATTAAGATTGACATATGTACATGCAACATCTTGTGTGATTTTCTGAATGGCTGGTGCAGCTATTTCTTTATAAAAGAAGTCGGTGTTTTTGCTGGTTAGTCTTCCGGCCTCAAATTCTTCGAAATCTGAAACAAGTTTCTTGTTTTCATAGAATAGTTTTTCAAAAGTTTGTGCATCAAATATAAACCATTCATAGATATTTGTAATTATCAAATAACGTAACTGGAAATTCTTTTGAGTCTTGCGTTCTCGCAAATAGTAAAGAACCAATTCTTGAAATGATTTTACATTGATGTTGTTTTTATTAATCATTTCCGATTTATTGGTTGGCTTCTTGGCTTCCATTAATACTCCAACCGGGGAATTCGGCTCCTTTCCATTATGAATAACCAGATCGGAACGTCCTTTGGTATTGATATAATGATTGTTCTTATAATAGGTTGAATTTAAGAAATCTATTACTAAATTTTTATGATATTCCTCGCTTTCATGCTCTTTAATTCTATCCAATAACTGAATTAGTTCATGTTTGAATAATTCAATTTCTTCGCGATTGGGTTTCAATTTCCGGAATGCTGGATTTAGAGACAGTTGAATTGGAGTTTGAATTAATTGCATAATAAATATCTTTGGTTTTATTTTGACAAATACAGTTGACTTATTAATTTTGACAATTTTATTTTTACGGGTCTATATCACTTGTGTTAGTTTTATAGTGACTCAAGCAATGAAAAATATAAATGTTTTCAGGGAACAGCATTAAATCTCTCATTTAGTTTCCTAATTCTCTCTATCAACAATTTAAAGCTTAATGATTCACCATAAATCATATTTTCTTGCATAAGCAAGTAATCTTTTTCCCAATCTTTCAATGTTGAATCCGGTGGAACAAAGCGTATTGTTTGTGGTTGATGTGTCGAATAATCAACTCCAGCCATAGAAGTAAACTGTTCACGATGTTTGATGATTTCGTTGTACAAAATACTATCGCTTAATATATCTTCGCAGTATTTACTATCCATCAACCTTTCTAAGTCGTATAAATGTCTGGACATTCTATTAATGTCTTTTCCAATCGTTCCACTTTGAAGTAATTCATGTAATAGAAATGCTTTTTCAAGCAATGTTCTTTTGGGCAAAACGGCCTGTACTACAAAATCTGTATCCGCAAAATCGGCTGTTGGCAGTAATTCACCTATGATTGATTTAATTGTAACACCTTCAGATAGCTCCATCAGTGAACGAGAACCTATTTCAATTTTTACGGTATTAAAAATATAATCCGAATTATCTAAAACAGATTCGTAATGTAAAAACAGTGTTTCAGGATCAACATTGCTTTCTGCCGTGATATTTACATCCAATGCAAATTGTTCTTTATCAATGCCGCTATCTAAAATAAATTTTTCAATTTCTTCTCTCATCTCTCCCCGTACTAAAGTGCAGGATGCTTTACGAAGTTTCTTACCAATTTCTCTTTTCGTCAAATCTCCTGCAAAACCTAGAAATTCTCTATCAATTGCTAAATCAATATCCTCTGAAAATCGATCTATCAAATGCCAGCATTTACTGAGCGATGTTCCCCCTTTGAAAACCAAATGAGGAGCATACGAACCACTAAAAAGGGCTTTTAATGCCAATGTAACCCACCAATCTTTTTCAATTGATTTGGCATTTAAACCTGTTCTGTTTTCGAGAAGCTTCAACAATTCTACTCGTCTGGATTTAGATAAATCAGTCCAATTCATTTCTTGAGAATTTAGTTTATGAGTGATAATATCAGTTTTGAAATCCATTCAGGTGCTAATTGAATATCATGTTTTATATTTTCGGGGGATTCTTTTTTCAGTGCTTTAGCAAGTTGAAGTTGCACTTCCGGTGTAATCCCATTCTTGCCTAGTTGTTTTAATGCTGCAATAGCCAAACCGCTCACTTTACCTTTCATTGATAGATTTTTAGGTGCAGTTTTCTTAAACTTGATAAAACGGTTTCCGTATTTTATCTTACGCGGAATACCGTCTGTCAGGTAAACGACATTCACCGGCATTTGAGTTGACAGACCCAAACTATGAAGTGCAAATACACCAGTAGGTTCAATCCTTGCTTTATCCCTTTTGGCTATAGCCTTGCATACATCATCAACAGATGGATACAAAATACCAAATTCGGCATCGATTTTTGGGTATAGATATATACCATGAGTCAAACGTACAAGTGTGCCTCTTTTTACCAAGGCAGAAAGACTCTTCCGGATAGATTCAGAACTGCCAATTGAAACAAAATCATCCAGAAAATATATTTTACCCTTTGCCCTGTATTTTAGGAACTCTATTGTTTTGTTATCAGTTGATTGAGTCATATTATTTTGAGTTATATTTCACAAAAGTAGTCGATATTTGTGAAATATGCAACAGTTATGCTATATTATTTCAAAACATTCTAAAGAAAACGTAAACCATTCTTTTCGGGTATTAGATTCTAAAGAAAAAATTCCCGACAATTATTTTTGTTGTCGGGAATTATAACTGTTTTAGGTTTTGATAGCGGTATAGTGATAGTGAATATAAAACTTGGTGTTCATATTTATTCGTATTTTATCCGTTAATTCTAATATAACACCAGCATTAATTACAGGAAGAATCGTTTCCAACCTTTTCTCTTTATATCTACTTTTTGAGCAGATTCAGTATTTTTAGTATTACTCTTTTGAAAAGATGACTTCTGTTTGTTTGGTTTATCTTTTTTGCTTTGAATTTCTTTTTCATTCCATCTCTCAGCATAAATGATTTTGCTTTTTTTAATCCAATAATGAGACTCGCATGGAAAATCCCAATTACCAACTGATGGAGAGAGGGTAATTGCCTCACCATCGTAATATAGCTTCCAATCTTCAGGAGACAAAGGTGTTGCGACCTTTTCTCCACAACCACAAGCACACAAATGCATAACCAAGGAGTATTCCATAGAGATATACAATACTCCTTGATTTAATTCTTTGGGCATATAATGAACAAACTCAAGTTTGAAATTTTTAATTTTCTCCATTGTCATTGTATATGTCATTGTCATCTATGGAATAGACAGAATTTTTTTCATTAAAAGAATCCCGATAGAATCCAATCAGTTTCTTCCATTTGATTATTGCCTGTATTGCTGCAAAAGCGTTAAGCTCTGCTATTTGAATATTACTTTCGTAAACATCATCTTTAATGTCAATACCTCTAAAAGCTTCTTTTAAATGAGAATAATGTCCGGGAAACCCAGAGGTTATACGCACTAATCCAGAAAGTTTATTGTCAGACAGATTTATACCTAACCCAGAATCGATAAAAGACAAGCCAGAGTCTATCATGTATTTAGAAATTTCATTTCTAACGTCAACACTATCAATGCTCAAAAAAACGTAGCTCATAGTTTTGAGTATCTCGATATTATCACGAGTTATATACTCATTATGACAAATTATCCGTTTATGCATTTTACTGTATTTACGGCCTAAATATTCAACCTTTGATGGCTGTGCATTTAACTCATCAACAGATGCTGCACCCGGTGCACGAAATGCATTGTGAGAATTAAAAACATCCGCATCAAATAAATGAATTTCTGAAACTGGTGTTTTTGCAATAAAATCCAGTAGATATGAACCGGTACCACCAACACCTACAATCGCAATTTTTAATGGCAAGAATAGTTTGTTCATAAATGCAATGTTTGAACGACTTGCATTTGTATCCATGTAAACAAAGGGACTATCGTCTTCATGCACTAATATAGGTTTCTTCAATTTAGCACATGTATCTTTATTAAAATTTAAAGCAGGTGATGATATTATATTTACATAAGTTGAAACCTTATCATAGAAATCAGAGTATGTACGACCATCAGGATGACATGAAAGATAAAAATCACTTGTGATATCACCGAAAAGCTTTGTTTTTTGAGGTGAATTTACAAGTGAAGTCACAATGCTACCATCAATATTACATGGGTGCTCACCAACAAAAAATGCAGTATGATCTTTGGGTTTAATGGCGATATTACCAGCATCAGTTAAACTCATAACAAGAATCCCAGATTTAATCTCTTTTTGTGAATTTAGATATGGTATCTGGTGGATAGCTAAATATCCACCAGTTACTTCAATTTGAAATTCTTCATTCTGCAACCTTAAAAGGTCAGGACTATGATTTATGACAGCTTGCGACATTGAATCTCATTTTATCTTTAACATAAACTTCTGTACCTACAGACATAACCCCTTTAGGGTTTTGCTCTGGACCATTAGTGTATTTCACAGTGTAACCACGATTTGGGTCATATTGTCCTAATCCTAATTCAACTACCTCTTTGTACGTAATTTTTGGTTTGTTGTATTTTACGGGATTACCTTCAATAATGAGTTCTATTTCAAGATTATTTTTTCTTGAAACAAAATGTTCAATACCTGGACGAGCCAAATCAACAATTTCATCGTTTTCGATTTTATCATCTTGCCAACCTTCAGGAAGATTTAGATAAATATCTTCATTTTCAGGGATATTACCCAAACTCCGAATCTGTACACCACGTATAAATTGTTTATACCATGTGTGTTTTACACCATTAATCGTAAATAGCAACTTCTTTTTTACGAAGAAGTATTCTGTTTCAGGTCTTGCAAGATTGACCGATTTGTCATTTTCTATCAGTTCGTCTGCATAAGGTTTCGAGATTGATAAGAATAGTTCTGTTTCCAGAGGAATTCCTGCCAATTCTTTAAGTTCAGTACCAGATTTATACTGGTCAAAAGTTTCATATTGCTTTCCCTCAATTACAAATCTTAGAGGTACTTTTGGTATTTGCGTATTTGGCGCCCCAATATTTATATTCATTTTTTTTGTTTTAATAAGTTATCAATTTAACAATAGATTAATTTTTCTGATTGGAATAGGTTTGTAGTTGCTTATAAATTTTTTAATGTTATTAAAATGAAATAATTGAGCTTGTTTGATATATCCTTAGATAAACAGTGCCTAGCAAGAGCCTTGATACCTTCAGTAAACTTACCTGTTAAATACATCTTGTTGATTATTTTTAATTCGTTTGTAGTATAATAGTTCAAAGCATGACAAGCATGTTATGATAATTTTGAATCCAATCTTTCATGCCAATTTTTGAGTTTTCATTTATATATAGATGAAAGCGTGACAATTTTTTCTACTTTTGTAATTACAAGTCTTTTGATAATAAATTGTCATGCTTGGTACTATATAAAATACATAATGTTCTATGGATATGGAATTACATAAAAATGTTGAAGTTTTGAATAACTATTCTGATGAAGAATTGTTTATCTTGATGTCCTATAGAGATGAAAATAAAATTGAAGCGCAGAAAGCATTCACCATTTTTTATAATCGGTACAAGGATTTTCTTTGGAATCTATGTTTTTTTATATGTCGTAATTGTAAAACTCCAGAGAATGAAGAGTTAGCGAAGGATTTATTTCAAAATACAATGATTTCGATAAATACTTATGGACATACATTTGATCCGAAAAGGAGCAAAGTTACAACATGGATGTCGCGAATAGCTAAAGGTGAACTATATCAGCTTATGTGTGGTATAAAGGAATATCGAATTGATGAAAAATTGGAAGTTTTATTAGAAAGCGTTGTTGATGAAAAATCAGAAAATGATTTTGAGTTTCAATCTCCTGAACAAATAGCATTACAAGAAGCTTTAGAATCTCTATCTGAACGGGAACAGGAAATATTACTTACTTATATTATGTATGAAGATGGTAAAAAGCAACTTCCACCGGAAATGCGCCAACATCTACTTGATAAGTATGCAACCACTCAACAGAATATACAACAAATTAAAAGTCGATCTTTAAAGAAGATAAAGGATCATATCGTAAATCACTGCAAATTATCAATCATTAAATAAACAATCATCATGAAAAAAGTAACTGATATGCATGATGCTGAATTTGAGCACTATGTTAGTAAAGGCCTAAAGTCTTTAGGATATGCTTTTCCTGAAACAGATGAACAGATGACTGCTTTTGAGAAAAGAATTGGTACTAACTCACTCCCAGAAGAGTTCCAATCTCCTGAATTCGTGTTTAAAAATGAGCGTAAGATACCCTCATTTTCGATAAATAATGACGTAAATGAAACGGCTGAAAAGAATTGGGCTATTGCGGCAAGAGATGGGAAAGATATTCCTAATGATATTTTGGCTAAGATGAAGACAGATAGAGAAAATGCCCGACTAAAAAGAAATGGAAATAAGTAAGAATAGAAAGAGTGAAATTATAGGCTTGGCTGAGTTTATAGCAAAGGAATACTGCGATGAAACAATGGTTATGCCTGACTTAATTGCTGATAGATCCAGGATTTCATTTAATTATGGTGACTATGGCAATTGCTTTGATGGAATGTTAGAACATGATTCTGGAGATTTTCATATTTACATAAATAATCATTCTATTCAGTATCCCAATAGAGTGAGATTTTCTTTTGCTCATGAATTAGGTCATTATTTTATTGATGACCATAGAAATTCGTTAAAAAAAGGGAAATCTTTGCACAAGTCTTTCAACAGATTAGTTCCTAAGAATATTGTTGAGATTGAAGCGGATTGTTTCGCCTCTAATTTATTAATTCCACCCACTCGTCTTATGAAATTTATTCATAAAAAGCAGTTTGGTTTTTCACTTATTGAAGCAATCTCAAAACATTTTGGCACTAGTCTATCTTCAACCCTTTTCAGATTTATTGAGTCTGGAAATTATCCAATAATGGTTGTTTATTCTCAAAACAACATTGTAACTCACAAGTGGTGTTCTGATGAATTTCCATACAAGAATCTTAAGTTTGATTATTCCAATAAATTGCCTGTTAATACCGCAGCGAGTGAATACTTCACAGATGGCACAAAGTATGATACTGCTGAAATCGTTTTTGCGTCTGACTGGTTTAAATCCTTTGAGGATATTCGAGATGTCAAATTATATGAGAAATGTATTTATCCAACATATAATAATGCAGTCATTAGTATTATCTGGGAGTAAACGATAATCTCTCAGAATATTTTTATCTATTTACTATAGTTTTTTAACGCTCCAAATAAGCAATATACTTCTCTGTTTTTGTGAAAATTATTGTTGCGCTATTTCTCAATATAGGCTGTAAAAATGCTAAAAATGATATTTCCAGACTGGATTTATATGTGTTATTTTCTTTTTCCAAATTGTTCAATCCCTGCAATATTGTGAATTAATTCCATAATCATATCAGTACTTTCTTCACCAGAACCATAAGGCAAAGCACTTTCAATACCTTCTGTAAGACCTTTATTTTCCAATAAGTTTTGGCATTCTTCCATTAAGTATGTTCTAACCGTAGCATTTGCATTACTTATATTTTCCATAAGATCCGGGCAATTATCAAAGATGTAAATTATATCCTCAAAATCATGGCTTTGCCGTAAATCATTTCCTCCTCGTCCTTTGTGAGCCTCGAATTTGGCTGCTACATAATACTCGGGTGGAAATACGAACACTTCTGTTCCATCCGGTAATGTTTTTACAATTTTAGTGTCAACACCCTCTTCATACCAGATATTAGTGAATCCAAGAACATTTGAATCCGTTGGCATAACATCTACCAATATGTCTTTGTAAATAAACCTACAAATCGGTGCACCTTGTGTTGTGTCATGGGTAAATTTTTTTGCTCGCAGTTCTTTTTCCAATTTTGCGTGTGCTATTTTTGAACTTAATTCTGCTACACAGTCAACATCCAGCGTTGGTCTAATATCTGACGTAGCAGGATTGCTAACGTAAAGTTCAGCCACAGAACCACCTACAAATACCATCTCGTTTTTTAAATCACCTAAACCGTTTGCAACGGTTTGGAGCATTGTTATATTTGTACTAGGCATGTCTTAGTCGTTTGTTTAATTCGTCAATGGCAATTTCTATTTCTCGCACCCGACCAACTCGTATTGTATCTATAATAGTTAATAGTTCATAGAATGATATATCATTCTCAACTACTTTTGGCAAAGTCTTGTAGAGCGGCTCAATTGCTTGCCCACGGGAATTTCCCTTGGCATATTGCCACACATAGATATCATTACCTGAGGAAATATGTTCTTTTATCGGAGATGCAGAATGAGCTGTTGGAATCCCTTTGACAACAGCACCTGGTTCTACAGGGAATACATATTTTAATCCATAAATTAAGAATTCAATAAATGAGTTAATGTTGACCTTTCTCTTTTTTGAATCAATTAGTCCTGCAATTTTACATCTATTTAAAGCTTCAGATACTTCGGAAGGACTAATCAGAATAGCATTAGCAATATCTATATTACGCCAATTGAGCTGCTGTAGTGATATTATCTTTACCAGTACCACTATATCTTGTGGTCGCATTCCATTATGTTTCTTCATACGAATAATGTTTAATTCGCGATTCGCGAATTGCAAATATAGCACTATTATTTTATTCAGCAAAAAGAATAGTTTTGGAATTTATTTCAAGAGCAACAAGTTTACCTAAATCAGTATTAGAATAGACACATCCGCCATCGATATTTATCACTTTACTATTGTTTTTGATTTGTTCTTCGCAAGTTTTTATAGAAACAGGAGAATGGCCATGAATGATTGTTCTATCTTTTAATAAAGGATTCGAATACCTTTCTTTACTTTTCCACAACAGACTGTATTTATCTGTAAATGGATTTTCGAGTTCATTGTTAAATCCTGCATGGACAAACAGATATTCATCAAGTTCAAAATACAACTTTAAATTATTGAAGAAGTTTAAATATTGGGGTTCTAGATTCCTCAATGAATTTATTTCAAAACTTTTCAATGTTTCAGAACCTCCATTTTGAATCCATTTAGATATAGCATTTTCATTGTAATAAGCATCAACTAACATTGATTCATGATTCCCTAAGAGTGTTACTATATCATAATCATTGTTTTGTAATTCAATGATATAATCAATAACTTCCTTACCGTTAGATCCTCTGTCAATATAATCTCCAAGTAAAATAAGCTGATCATTCTTTTGGAGTTGGATTTTATTCTCTACCAATTCTTTCAGTGAATTGAAACAGCCGTGAATATCTCCGATGGCAAAATGTCTATTGATCATATCTCTGTGGGTTTCTTTATTATAGGTTCGGTGGTTGTGTTTAGGAATGAATTGTTTGCTAATTTAGAGCAAAGGTAGCAGTTTATTTAGATAACTGTATATCATTTTATTGAATTACGTTTTGTGACAAATTTTCTATTTTATAAAATTTAACTTATTCAAAAAACATTCGTTGCAAGATTGCAAAACCTTTCACATGCCACTCAACGCCACCCTCTGCCAAACGATGACAACCCAGTTCTAACATGATAATAGGTTGATTCACAAACATAACTTTGCCAGTGAATAAAGTATTCACCATTAAAAATGTAAAGTTATGAACGAGAACGTAAATGACCAAGATGTGCTGTTGGTCGCAGACAAAAAGGACAACAAATTAGATGTTGTTGCAGGAATCGACAAAAGTGGTAAAATTAAATCGGTCAGTCCAAAATCTGAAAACGAGCCACTATTTTTGAAGCTTGACAAACAAGGTAATGTATTGGATAATTTCTTTTCCAACTTTCGCAATCAATACAAGAATCCTACCCATTTTCAATTTTTCAAAGTCCCGACTAATATGGTAGCAAATCTTTCTGCTGTCTTGCAGGAAATGCTCCTACATCCTTATGTGCCATACAACAAGGAAACACTCGATAAACATCGCGTGTCATCTGATGAAATCTCAACCAAGCAAAGCTATCAACCTATTGACGAAAACCGTATTGACTGGAAACAGTTGGAACGATTAGGTGTGACACGAGATACTTTGGAGAAAACCGGTAGCTTGGATGCTATGCTCAATTGGGGTAAATCACCAGTTTTAATTCCAATCACACCTAAGTTTGACGAAATGACGCTTCGAACCGATGCGCGCTTGTCTTTTCGGGAAATAGAGGGCAAATTGACCGTAGCTATTCATGCCGTCCGAAGGTCACCCGAATTGGATAGACCGTTCTTTGGTATTCATTTTTCGGATGATGACAAAAAGAACCTGCTCAACAACGGGAATGCTGGGCGTATCCTTGCCATTGAATTTCCGGGACAACAGCCAACCCCAGCTTATATTTCAATTGACAAATTAACTAATGAATTGGTGGCCGTCAGAGTCGACAAGATTCATATTCCAAACGAAATAAAAGGTGTATCTCTCGATGATAAGCAATTGCAGAGTTTGAAAGAAGGCAAAGCTATTTACATGGAAGATATGCTGTCTAAAAGCGGAAAACTGTTCAATGCTACTGTTCAAATCAATGCTGACAAACGGGGAATAGAATTCAGTTTCGACAACAATCAAACTCAAAGCCAGAAACAATCAAACTCTGAATTTTCCGTTCCAACCAAATTGGGTGGGGTTGACTTGCCTGAAACCGATCAAAGTCGACTCAAGGAAGGTGGCACCATTCATGTAACCGGTATGAAAGACCGTGAAGGTCAGGAATACAGTGCATATGTGAAGGTAAATACAGAAGAAGGCAAACTGAATTTCTACCGCTGGGATCCCGATAAATCCAATGCAAAAGAACTTATTCCTGATGAAACAACTAAAATACAAGTTGCAGTGAATACGGACGGTAAAACCAATGATGCTACCAAGAAAATAGATGCTGCGTTGAAAAAAGGGCAAACTAAACCAACAGAGGTACAAGAGAAAAAAGTGGACGACAAGAAAACTACAAAACCCAAATTGCACAGATAGCAAAATATCTAATTGCAAAAAAAAATGATTCTTTGAAATAATAAAAAATCCACTAATCATGAATAAAAATATCGAACCGGTTGAGTTGTCGTATTACCAACTCAGCCTTCAATCTTTCCTTCGGGAAAGTCATCCTGAATTAGCCAATGATGTAGAATTTATTGCGAGTCGTGGGAATTTGGCTGCACAAACATACTCACAAAGCATAAAGTCCGGGCAATCTCACAATCATGCTGAGGCCTTGGCAAGTGAAGTGCTGTATAAAGGACTTTACTTTTCAAAGCACGATACCATTGTCAATGTGCTGTGGAATGAATTTAACAAGGAAGTTCCGCAAGGATCAGCCAAGAATCTAGCTCAAAAGCTACTTGCATACTGCGAAAGCATATTTGCAAAATATCCACTTTCGGATGATTTTGCTTACGAGCCGGAATTCAATGAGCTTTATACTGAACTGACAGGAACTATCGTTATTTGGATGGAAGAACATGAGCTTCAATAAAAAGGCACATCTCGCTGCCAATATTGAAGCCATACGGCTGGCGTTTGCTCTTGAAAAAGAGCATCGCCAGCCTACTTTGATTGAGAGAGCAGCTATTCAGAATTATTCAGGGTTTGGCGGATTGAAATGTATTCTCAATCCAGCCCAGACCTTGTCTGATTATGCCTATTGGCCAAAGTCCGAATTAGACCTCTTTCCCTTAGTGGCAGAATTACAGCTTCTCATTCGTAAGAGTAGTAACACGGAAGAACAGTATAAACGGTATTGGGGAAGTCTAAAGAATTCCATTCTGACTTCCTTTTACACACCAACGGAAATTGTCACCACCATTGCGGACACCTTGCAAAAAAGCGGAATTACTCCATCCCGTTTTCTTGACCCGTCAGCAGGCATGGGTGAATTTATTTTCGCTTTCCAAAAAACTGCAACGGAAAATAGCTCCATTATGAGTTTTGAGAAAGACTTGTTGACTGGCAAACTTCTTTCGCAGTTATATCCTAACAATACGGTTACTATCAATGGCTTTGAAGAGATCGAATCGAGGTACAACAACTATTTTGATGTAGTCTCGTCCAACATTCCATTTGGGGATGTTTTCGCCTTCGATTTCGGTTTTTCTAAGAGTAAGGACAAGGCAAAACAACAATCCACCCGAGCTATTCATAACTACTTTTTTATCAAAGGAGTTGATACCTTGCGCGAAGGTGGTATTTTGGCATTTATTACTTCACAAGGTGTAATGAATTCACCTCAAAACGAAGTGATCCGCCAATGGTTGATGGATAATACCAATTTTGTATCGGCAGTCAGATTGCCCAATAACCTGTTTGTGGATAGTGCCAATACGGAAGTTGGAAGCGACTTGATTGTCCTGCAAAAAAACTCAGCCAAAACAGAATTGACCGAAAATGAAAAATTGTTTGTAAAGAGTTCTTTGCTTAGTAGCGGTGTTGTAACCAATAGCTATTTCAAAAATACCCAACGAGTAGTCCATACTAAAGGCAGTCTCGATACCGACCAATACGGAAAACCTGCTATGGTGTTCTTACATGAAGGAGGTGTAAAAGGCATGGCAAATGACCTACGGGTTATGCTTACCGATGATTTTTCTAATCGCCTAAATCTGGAGTTATATGAGCAATACCAATTTCAATCAGCTACTCAAACGCCTCAATCAATTACAGAAACAAAACCAATCTCAATCGCTGCCAATCCTAATGTACAACCAGATGTTGTAAAAGCAAAAATTGAGAAAGTAAAAATCGAAACAAAGATAGAAGCACCTTTACTGACGCTCTATGACCTTTTCGGTATGAACGTCGAAGAACGTTCGCAGATAATTGTCAAGCCCAAACGGAATGGTCCGAAACGAATTCAAACACGTCAGCCAGCACTTTTTGACTTACCCTTTGAAACATCGGAAGTCAAATCAGATGCTAAATCAACTTTAGCACAAGTTCCAACACAAGCTTCAATTTCAAAACCGATGGAGTCTGAGATTTCAATGGAGCCACGTTCATATAACGGAATAAGAGAACCACATCTCCAAGTTGGCTCCTTGGTGAACATGGAATCACAAGTGGGTTATTTATCCGACCTGTATAACGACGGAGCGATATTTACCCCGTTGAAGCTAAGTTCACTTCAACAGGAAAAGGCCTTGCTGTATATTGATTTACGTGATGTCTATCAACTGCTATACACCTACGAAGCAGAAAAGCGGGAAGAGAATAAACCGTTTCGGTTGGAAATGAATTCGCTTTATGAAGAATTTATCCGTCGATACGGACAACTTTCCAATCCAAAGAATCTGGACTTAATCAAGATGGATAGTGGGGGAAAGGATATCCTGTATCTTGAACGTTCGTTGGATGGTCAAATGGTTAAGGCTGATATTTTCGACCACCCTGTTTCTTTCAATGCCAACGAAATAACCCATGCAGAGACTTCAGAAGAAGCCTTGTCCGCTTCACTCAATAAATTCGGAGAAGTCAATATCGAGTATATGGCTTCGCTCTTGCCCGAAAAGAACATGGAAGAGTTTATACAAGAACTACATGGACGTGTTTATTACAATCCCCTGGTAGAGAATTACGAGATAAAAGAGAAATTTATTGCGGGTAATGTGGTTGAAAAAGCCGAATCCATAGAACAATACCTGACAGAACATCCCGCTGATGCACTTTCGAAACAATCGCTAACAGTATTGCAGCAAGCCATTCCCCGGCCTATCTCTTTTGATGAGCTGGATTTCAATTTTGGTGAACGGTGGATACCGACTGGCATGTACAGTAAATATGCTTCATTTCTATTCGACACTAATACCACCATTCACTATTCAGCCGTAGCTGATGAGTTTTCTGTCAATGCAACCAACCTAAATGCTAATATTTACGATAAATATGCCGTAAAATCTCAAAGCCGGACTTTTAATGGATTAGCACTCATGAAGCATGCACTGGTAAATACTTCACCTG
>Ga0302288_1000642_pt1 | contig 26626 bp, 22 predicted proteins | sample III_Fen_N1_1_FD_194549 | JGI IMG/M metagenome (GOLD analysis project Ga0302288, IMG submission 194549) | Peat permafrost microbial communities from Stordalen Mire near Abisko, Sweden - III_Fen_N1_1 | ecosystem: Environmental > Terrestrial > Soil > Wetlands > Permafrost | place: Sweden: Abisko...
TATATTCATTACTATAACAACTTTAGAATTAAAGAAAAACTAAAAGGACTAAGTCCGGTAATGTTCCGAACTCAGTCCAATTAAATTTTAATTATTAATCCGTCCAACTTTTTGGGGGCAGATCAATTTAAGTTTGCAGCGTTTTATTTTATTTGACAAGAGATAAGTAAGCGAAAGAATATAATGTCGTATTTTCAGAAAAGAATGGAACGCTGATTTTACGGATTGAGCGGATAAAAAAACGGATGATAATTAAACGAATCTAAAACTGATTTTAGTCATGCAAGCATGACAGATAAAACCATAAACTATTGAAAATCATTCCGACTAGTCGGAATTAAAATCCGTATAAAGATCCGCTATATCAGCGTTTATCTGCGTTCTAATCTTTTTCCATTTTTAGATTTAATTATACGACATTATATTTATCCAAGTACTTATTTATTAAGTTTTTCATTCAACGTAACAAATCAATTCATCCAACTCAATTTAATTTTTGAATTAATCCCATTCCTATTTGAATAGCTTTTTCGTTCATCGCTAATAAGTGATGATGACGTTCAGGAAGCGATTTTTTCAATCCTTTCAATACGTTTTCTACTTTAACTATCGGACGTACTTTAAGTAATCCCCCCAAAATAATCATGTTCATGGTTTTTGAAGCGTCGTTTGCATAAGCATATTCGGTAGCATCTATGCGATAAATGTTGATGTCAGTGCGGGTTGGAAATTTGTGAAATCCATTTCCATCAAAAATAAGTGTTCCGCCCGGTTTTACTTTGCTTTCGAACCTGTCCAGTGATGGTTGATTTAATACAATAACGGTGTCATAAGAATTAAGCACCGGAGAACTGATGCGTTCTTCGCTTAATATGACAGTAACATTGGCTGTTCCACCACGTTGTTCAGGTCCGTATGATGGCATCCAGCTAACTTCCTGTCCTTGCATTAAACCCGAATAAGCTAAAATCTTGCCCATTGAAAGGACTCCTTGTCCACCAAATCCGGCTATAATTATTTCTTCTTTCATTGTATTGTAATTAGCCCCTAACCCCAAAGGGGACAGAGAGTATGTTTTGTAATTGATATTAATAAGTTAAGTTATACAAATCTATAAGTCCCCTTTTGTGGAATTTAGAGAGCTGATCTACTCGTTTTTTAAATCACCCAGTGGGTATGCTGGAAACATATTTTCAACCATCCAATCATTTGATGCTGCTGGTGATAATTTCCAACCCGAATTACATGTTGAAACAACTTCAACGACTGAAGTTCCTTTGCCATCCATCGAATTTTCAAATGCCTGACGAATGGCTTTTTTAGTTTTTCGCACAGATGCAACAGTATGAACACTTTGGCGTGTAACATAACAAGTTCCGTCCAGTTGAGCCAGAAGTTTTGTTATATCCAGTGGATTGCCATTTAATCCGACTGTACGACCATTAGGTGTGGTGGCTGATTTCATCCCTACTAAAGTTGTTGGAGCCATTTGACCACCGGTCATACCATAAATACCATTATTGATAAAAATAATAGCAATATTTTCTCCACGATTAGCAGCATGAATAGTTTCTGCAGTTCCAATTGCAGCTAAATCTCCATCGCCCTGATAGGTGAAAACTAAACGATCCGGAAGAAGACGCTTTATGGCAGTGGCAAGTGCCGGTGCACGACCGTGAGCAGCTTGTTGCCAGTCAATATCAAGGTATTTATATGCAAAAACAGCACAACCAACCGGTGCAATAGCAATTGTTTTTTCCTGGAAATCCATTTCCTCAATAATCTCGGCAATGAGTTTGTGAACCACACCATGACTACATCCCGGGCAATAATGCATAGGTGTGTCATTCATTACTTTCGTTTTGGTATAAACTAAGTTTTCGGGGCTAATTATTTCGTTTGTTGTCATAATATTTTAGTTCATAATTAATAATGCACAATTCATAATTATTTTCGTTCACAATCCATTATTTCTAATTATGAATTATGAATTTTCAATTATAAATTATTTTACTATTTTATCTTTCAAAGCTTTTAATACTTCGTCAGGTGAAGGGACGATTCCTCCCATACGTCCATAAAATTCAACCGGAATACGACCATTCACAGCCAATCTTACATCATCTACCATTTGACCGGCACTCATTTCCACAGTCAACATGCCTTTTACTTTGTCGGCATAATGGCTGATTTCTTTTGTTGGAAAAGGGAAAAGCGTTATCGGACGTAACAAGCCTACTTTGATGCCTTCAGCGCGTGCCATTTCTACTGTTTTTTGACAAATGCGGGCAGTAATTCCGAATGCAATTATCAGGTATTCAGCATCCTCGCATGAAAACTCTTCCAATAATACTTCGTTTTCCTCAATTTTGCGATATTTGCTTTGTAAACGGAGGTTTATTGTTTCCATTTCTTCAGCCTGAAGTGAAAGCGAAGTAATAACATTGGGTTTCCTGTTTGCAGGTTTTCCCAAAGTTGCCCATGGGTATTTTTCACGAATTTCTGCTTCTGTCATACGTGGTTGGAAAGGAGGAAGTACCACTTTTTCCATCATTTGACCGATAATTCCATCGGCTAATATTAAAACCGGAGTCAGATATTTAAAAGCTAAGTCGAATGCCATTACTGTGTGGTCAGCCATTTCCTGTACAGAGCCTGGTGCTAATGTAATTAGCTTATAATCACCATGACCACCACCTTTTACCGATTGGTAATAGTCGGCCTGACTAGGTTGAATGGTTCCTAAACCCGGACCACCACGCATTACATTTACAATTAAACAAGGTAGCTCTGCACATGCAATATAAGATAATCCTTCTTGCATCAAACTAATGCCCGGACTTGAAGAACTGGTCATTGATTTTTTACCACAACCTGCTCCTCCATAAACCATATTAATTGACGAGGTTTCACTTTCAGCTTGTAAAACAACCATTCCGGTTGTATTCCAAGGCTCAAGCTCCATAAGCGTTTCCATTATTTCGGACTGGGGAGTAATGGGATAACCAAAGTATCCATCGCATCCACAACGGATTGCTGCATGTGCTATGGCTTCATTTCCCTTCATTAGTCTTACTTCTTCCATATTCTGTTTTTTTGAATAGTTTTTTGTTTCAGTTATAAATCGAAAGTTTCTATAATGTCAGACTCTGACCTTATAAACTGTGATACATGCATCCGGACAAACCAGTGCACAGGCAGCACAACCAACACATGAATCGGCATCGTCCATAATACTATAATTGTAGCCTTTTGAATTAGCTTCTTTGTTCAATGCTAATACATTAGATGGACAAGCCACTACACATAGATTACAGCCTTTACAACGTTCGATATTGATTACAACTGCTCCTTTAATTTTTGCCATTATGTTATGATTTAAAATTGACGTGCAAATATAACTAGAATTGCCCAAAACAGGGCTTTTATAAATTGTTTTTTATTGTTTGTTTGTACTTGAAACATCTACTTTTCCCCGATGATGTCAAATTACGTTACATATTGCCACAGTCATTAACTTCCTTGAAAAGTGACTGCCAAAAATAATGTAATTTTGTCAATACGGCTAACTGATTATAGTGTTTAATAACACAAAATCCCGGCTTTTTAATCCTTGTAAAATAGCTTGCTTTCAATTTGATACTATGATATATGCTTTCGCGCAAATAAGCTATTTATATTCAAAACATGTGTTTTCCTATCAGGAGTTTTCTGTGCATTTCGAGTGCAAAGTAACTACCATTTTATATAAACATCCAAATAACAGGGATATTTATTGGCGTATTTGGTGCGAAATGTCGCTATTTGGGACTAAAACAGCCATGCAGGGACAATTAATATGCCTTATTATCCGGTAAACGGATGATTTTATAAGTCGGATATAATGCAAATCGGGATGTTTGGGTTTATTATTCTACCATTTTGAATAGGGCTGCCTGGTAAGACAAGAATTATAATAGCGCCGATCACCGGTAACTTCTTCGCCAAGCCATTCGGGTTTGATAAAACTTTCCGCTTCATCTTTTAGTTCTACTTCGGCCAGGGTGAGTCCGCTGTTGTCGCCATAAAACTCATCTACCTCAAAAATGTGCTTACCCACCGGAATTTCGTACCGTGTTTTATCTATGGCACCTGGTTCGCAGAGTAGCAAGAGTTCTTCGGCTTCATTTACCGGAATTTCTTTCTCCCATTCGTAACGACTCACTCCTGATTCGTTACTTTTTCCTTTGATGGTAATATAGGCTTTTTCGCCCTTGATGCGAATACGCACCGTTCGGCCGGTGACTGATGACAGGTAAGCCTGCACAATGCGGAATGACCGTACGGCTTGCGATTTATATTCGCCTTTGACGAGAAATTTTCGTTCGATTTCTTGTGACATGATTTTGATGTGATGATATGTTAATGAATAAAAGGTGTTATTTGCAAATTTCAGAATCAAAACAATTGGTGTCCGGTAAAAAATAATAGATTCTTCGCTTCGCTCAGAATGACAGGTTATTACAGTCTATTTGTTGGGGATGGAGTCGGGGGGGGGGTGTGGGGGGGGCCCCCCCCCCCCCCCCCCGACTCCATCCCCCAAACATAAAGCATTGATTGTCATTTCGAACGAAGTGAGAATTGAAAATCGGCGACAGCCAAATCTCTCACTAAAACGTCATGTGTAAAGTTAACCGAACAATACTGAATCAAAACAATCCATGCAATTATGCATCCGAAACCATCACATTACCACATCATTTACCGGTTACAAACTCCGACATACGGACAATACTGACAAACTTTCACATTGCTGGTTTGAACAAAAGGTATATCAGAATTAAATATTTCTTCAAAACAATCAGTGAGATGTTTTCGGAAACTGTCATTATATTGGTTGAAATCTGTAACTTTTTCTTTTGATTCCTTGTTGGTTAATTCGGTATCGAAATCATCCTTAAATAAATCGCGAATATAAAATATGCCGGGAGTTAAATTTTCAACTCCTTTTTCTTCGTGATAAAGAATACAGTATAAAAAAGTTTGCAGTACAAATTTAGGTCGATTCTCTTTATTGTGTTCAAACACTTCGTCCAGATTTTTAAAATCAAGTTTACCGGTTCCTGTTTTGTAATCGAGAATGCGTAGTTGTCCTTCTTTTTCGTCAATGCGGTCGATAAACCCTTTTATATTTACATTGATTTTTCCGTTCTGAATAGGATATTTTATTTTACACTTTTCTTCTGAACTGATATACTTAAATGGCGAATGTTTTTTATCTACCTTCAGCACTTGTAAAATATACTTTCGAAGCACACTGGCAATAAGTAGATTGTTACCTTCGAGGGGAACAATGGCATCGTTTTTCTTTTTAAAATATTCTTTTGCAAATGCTCTGTTTATTTCAATGTCAATTTGTAATGTGTTTTTAATCATCGCATCAAAATCATCCGATTGCATTAGTTGCCCTTTATACGGTAAGTATAAGTTTTCCATTACTTTATGAAAGAGCGTTCCAAACATATTGGCTTCAACGGTTTCTGCTACTTCGTCAGCCTGTTCTACATTCTCAACTTTGGTAAGGTAAAACTGTAATGGACAATCTATATATGAATTAATGGAACTGGCTGAAAGCGATGGGCTGTATTCTTCGGTTGATGCGAACCGAAGCAATTTATCCATAACTGCCGCTGTTTTATCTATCTGAATGGCCTGCGAATTGCCAAAACCAATGTCGAACGAAATGGTTTTCTTTTGCACCTTTACGCCGTAATGGTAATGCAGTTGGTGCATAAAACGGCTGACTTCGCCTGTTTGCATGCCTTCGGTGCGTGAATCGTACAGAAAGAAAATACGCCTGGCGCGATGGATGAGTCGATAAAAATTGTATGCTGTGATGGCATCCTGATGCTCGGTGGTCGGGAGTTCAAAGCCCCGACGCAGGTTGTAGGGAATAAAACTGTTACTGTTACTTTTAGCAGGAAAAATGCCTTCGTTGAACGAAGTAATAATCAGATTTTCGAAGTCCAGTCCACGCGTTTCGAGCACACCCATTACCTGTAGTCCGTCCAGCGGTTCGCCTACAAAGGGGATGGTGATGCCGGCGGTCAGTTGACGGGTCAACCGTACCAGCGTATCCATATTCATGTTTACATCCGATGGCTTTGCTTTCATAATATCCGCCATGCGGTTGATGGTAACATAATACTGGTACAGAAAGTCGCACTCCAGTTGGTAGTTGTGCTCCTCGCCGGAGGCTTGCTGCCAGCCGTTTTGCAAGGTGCGCAAAATGTGGAGCAGATAAGGCAGAAAGGTCTGTGTGTCGGTTTGCGGCACAAAGATGGTAGCCAGCAATTCATTCCGTTTTAATTCATCGGCATCAATATAAATCCAGTTATTCTCCGCCATTTGGTGCGTGATGCGGTTGGCTTCGTCGCCGCAAAGCAGGGCGATATACTGGTGATTCAGAATGTTGGAAACCGTTTGATGATAAAATGAAATGCGATCGCCGGAGGTGCGCATGCGGCGTTGCAACTCGAAAATATGTTCGATAAGTCCCGATACGGGTGTGGATTTTAGCGGAAAACCCATGGTAACATTCACTTTACCTATTTGTGCCGGCAGCGAGTGGAGTAGGGGAACCAACAGACTTTCGTCGGGCAACACAACGGCAGTATTTATCCAGCTAGTTGATAGTTGACAGTTGACAGTTGATAATTCTTTGCTTACTTCCGTTGGGTATAATTTATTCAGAATGGAATATACCTGTTTGGTTTGCCCAACAGCCGACGGCACGGCAATGAGTTCTATTTCTTTTTCCTGCAAGGACTCAACATCGACATCTATCTCATATTTCGAAGGGAAAAGATGGATGTTTTCGGCATAAAAACGCGAAGCCTGATTGTCGGTATCGCGCAGTTCGGCAGCATCGTAGTCCCAGTAAAAATCGGCCTGACCGCGTTTTTGCAGCTCGGCCATCAGGGTACGTTCGCAGGGGTTGAGGGCATTAAACCCGATAAACACAAACTGCTTGCCTTCCAGCTCGGGTACGGGCTCCTTGGCGCGTAGGCGGTCGGCCACATCGCGACAAATCATGCCTTCGGTACCGGTATTTTCGGCTATCAGCTCGGCACGGAATTGCTCGTAGACGGGCAACAAAATTTTCCAGGTGGCAATGAAGTCTTCCTGCGACTTGCCCTCGGTGACGGGCACAAAATTACTCCAAAACTGGCGGATGGCTTCCACCTGTTTTTCGGAGAAAATATTGAACATCTGGTCGATTTGCTTCAGCTCGGTGATGTTGGTAAACAGCTGACGGGCATCTACGCGGTATTTATCCACGTCGTCGAAATCGGACAGCAGCATTTCACCCCAAAACACAAACGAGTCGAAGCTTTCGTCGCTTCCGCTTTGCTCAATGTATATGCGATAGAGACGAAACAAGTTGCTCAGTCGGTCGGCGGTTTGCCACTGCGATGCCATGGAGAAACATTCGTTGATGGTGAATATCTCGGGCGAAAAAATGGGTTTAGCAGCTATCTGGGAGATATAGCGCTGGAAAAACAACCCCGCACGCCGATTGGGAAAAACAAAGGTCAAATTGCTGATAGACTCTTTGCACTGGGAATAATACGTTTGCGCTATGCGGTAGAGAAAAGAATTCATAGAAATTGGATGGATTTACAATTGACAAATTTACGATTTACAATTGAATTATACAATTCTCCGGAAATAGGATGTTGGTGAATTTTGGATGTAGGGACAGGTCGCGACCTGTCCGATGGATATTATAAAAAAATATTTGCGGGTAATCATTAAAATAAGAAAGGACAGGTCGCGACCTGTCCCTACGAAGCATTTGAATCTTTTGATAACTGTTCTTTTTTTCTTTTTTCGTCTGATTTGAGACAAAGTTTTTCCATATAATCTTTATAGTTTAAATTGATATCCTCTTCCTCAAATTCGTATTCTATAAAATTACATAAATGGTAGCAACCGCTTTTATACATCTCATAGTCTTCTCTGATTTCAACAGCATAGATAATCCAACCTTCGTAATTAAGGTCTTCCAAAGCTTTGAAGTATTTTAAAACCACCGGCTGAACTATGTCATAGTATTCTTTTTTAAATCTTTCGTTCTGTTGAAAATAAAAAGCTTCTTCCGTCCAATCGGCTTCTATATATTCTTTCTTTTGTTCTTCGTTCATGTTTATACCTATCCCCGGATATTTATCAAAAAACGAATAATCGGGCTCGGGAGCTTTAGGTGGACGGGCGTAAAAATCTGTCCAACTATCAAGATCGGGGTATTTTTCGCGGAGGTTTATGCCTTCTTTTTGATCTTGTACCAATTGCCACAGAAACATCAACATTTGATGTCCCGCGTAATTCACAGTATCATCAATATATTTCAAAACGAGCGGCCGACATTCCCTGACAATAATCGGATACTGTTTCAACATAAGTCTACGAACAGCAGGTGCGATTTCTTTCATAGCAGGTGAATATACTCCGCTGTAGAAAAGCGATACTTCAAGAGGTACATCGAGCATGGATATATCCGGATTTGATTCACGTCTAATGTATCCATAATTATTTCTATACCATATTTCTAATCGGGATTCTTTAAAATCAAAATCATAATCTTCTTCGTCATCATCTTCAAACATAATTTTTCTTTTTAGATGGATTATTATGAAAAATTCCCCTCCCGCCCAATTCAGGCAAAGAGGGGAAAAACTATTTACTTAGTTGGTGTTTCGGGCGTATCATCATCGCTTTTGCGTCCACGACGGGCAGCCAGTACATCTTTATTATATTTGACGTAGTAATTTACTTTATCGATAAACTCGGCATAATCGGCTTCGCCATTTACAATTGCCAGTGCATTGACCTGATTAATGATAGCTTCGTAAACGTCATCAGTCACTACGCGTGCTGCTCTTACATTGCCACTGATGGTAAGGGCTTTTTCGCTGGCACGGTCGCCAAAACGATTAAGAAAATCTTCATTGGCTGCATTTTGCTGATCCAGCAGTGCATTTCCACCAATGATAGCTACATCTTCAGCGTAGGTGGTAGTCAGTTTTTTGTTGCGAGTGTTGTAAGCTTTCGATTTGTCGTCGTAAGGGAGCTTACGTAAGTAGCCTGATTGTTTCAAAATACGCTCTACCCGGAAGGCAGCTTCGCGCACGTTGGGGTCAAAGTCAATTGTTTTAGACTCTACCAGCAAATCGAAACTTCTGTCGAGCTGATCGCGATACTTGTCGGCCTGGGTAATACTTGTTGTAAACACACTGCCCGGATCAACTCCCATAGCGGCTTCTTCGGCAGCTATAGCTGTTTCATAGTCAGTAATAAATTTCACAATGCCCAACCTGGCAGCCGTCTCAAGCATAATCAACTTGTAGACATTGTTGTGAAAAAGCGCATGCTCATCGTTGTGAGTAGAATGCAAATCAAATAACAAAATTTTTTTCATAAATAGTCAATAAAAAATGTAACAAATTATTTTAATTCAATTCATCCGGTTAGAGATGAAAAGTTCGTTAGGTCAATTTTATCGGTCCGATGTTTCGGATTTGCGCCTCCCGCCGGGTTTACCTCGTCCGAAGTTTCGGACGACATGAGTCTAGTGGAATTTGCCTCATCCGATGTTTCGGACGACATGAATCTGGTGGAGTTTGCCTCGTCCGATGGTTCGGATGGCATGAATCTGATGAGATTTGCCCCGTCCGAAGTTCGGATAGCATGAATCCGGTGGAGTTTGCTTTGTCCGATATTTCGGACCAGAAAACGGTTGCCCGATCGGACGTTTCCGAGGCTAAGATTCACATTGTGAGAGCAAAAATAAATTAAAAAAATAAATTATCCTAATGTTTTATCCGAAAATTATTGAAATATTTTAGGATAAAAAGCAGAAATATAGGTTTAATGGGAGTTGTACGATGTTCCTGTTTTTGTAAATTGTGAATCAGATAAAAAATTCGTAATTTTGCCGGACTTCAATACCAACCAACTTTTGAATTTTATACTTTCAAACTTTCAAGCCGATATGATTGGAACCATTGTCAATGCCGGAGCTGTAATAGCCGGTGGAACTGTAGGATTGCTGTTTAATAAAAGTATGCCTGAGCGCTTTAAAACCATTTACTTTCAGGCTATCGGTTTGTTCACCATAGCAATGGGCATAGGTATGGTTTATAATATGCAACATATTCTTATCGTGGTGAGCAGTTTGGCTGTCGGAGCTTTGCTGGGCGAATGGATGAACCTGGAAAAGGGAGCGGAGCGACTGAGTAATTACATGAAAAAGAAATTCCGGATTGGTAGCGACCGTTTTTCAGAAGGTCTGATAACGGCGTTTCTGCTTTATTGCATAGGTTCTATGACTATTCTCGGTGCTATTCAGGAAGGTACAGGTGGTTCGTCCGATCTGCTGTTTACCAAATCGTTGATGGATGGTTTCTCGTCGGTATTGCTGGCATCGGCATTTGGTATGGGTGTGATTGTCTCCGCTATTCCGCTATTTATTTTTCAGGGAGGAATTACGCTGTTGGCCATGTATGCAGGTTCTTTTTTTACCCCCGTTATTATTCAGGGCTTAACCGGCGTTGGTGGCATTCTTCTTATTGGTTTAGGCGTTAATATCCTTGAAATAAAGAAACTTCGTATAATGAATATGCTTCCCGCATTGGTAGTGGTGGCAGTGCTGCTGTGGTGGTTTGCCTGATGATTTTTTCTTAGTCTGAATTCTTCTTTTCCGACCTTCCTTTCCTTGTTTTTCAATTTATTTTATTGAAAATAGCTTATTTATGCACAAATCAATTATATTTGTGCAGTTTTTCTGTGTGAAATGGTTGTAAACCGGAATATATTTTATTAAATTTTATTCGGAGAATAAAGAATAAGAATTAAAAAATGATTTTTTTTATTCCGGAGTTTAACTTTTCTGTAATTTCTTTGTTTAATCTTTTGGAGTTTTAAAACACTAAGAAATAAGAATGAATAAGAACGAAGTATTTGAGCATCGTAAAAAAGCGTTGCAACAGATGGAAGACAATGCTGCAGTAAAGCAGCATTTAAAAGGTAAACTTACTGCCCGCGAAAGAATTACAGTTTTATTTGACGAAGGAACATTTTTTGAATTTGACGCATTTGTTGAACCCGCACAAAGCTCATTGAGTGGAAAGCAATCAGCTTTTGGCGATGGAGTTGTGGTTGGTCGTGGTCTGGTTCAGGGGCGAAGTGTTTTTGCCTATGCGCAGGATTTCACGGTTTTGGGCGGTTCATTGGGTTTTGCTCACGGGCAGAAAATAGCAAAAGTTCAGGAAATGGCACTGAAACTCGGTGCTCCTGTTGTAGGTCTGATTGATTCAGGTGGTGCCCGCATTCAGGAAGGAATGAAAAGTCTATCGGCATACGCAACCATTTTCAGGAATAATGTTCGCTCCTCGGGTATCATTCCTCAAATCAGCGTTATTCTGGGTCCGGCTGCCGGTGGAGCAGTGTATTCTCCGGCTCTGACCGATTTTATTTTTATGACCAATCAAACTTCGTACATGTTCGTTACCGGACCTGATGTGGTTAAGGAAGTGTTGAACGAAGATATTGATATGGAATCGCTCGGTGGTGGAAGTGTTCATGCCCAGAAGAGTGGTGTTGCTCATTTTGTTTACGACGACGAAGAGCATGCCATCATGTATGTTCGCAAACTGCTATCTTACTTACCTTCCAATAATTTTGATCCGATTCCGATTTCTACCAACATTCAGTTTTACGAAACGCGTCAGGAGTTTCTCGACAAAATCATTCCCGATGACACCAATCGTCCGTACGACATGAAGGAGATTATCAACATTCTGGTTGATAAGGATTCATTTTTTGAAGTTCACGAAAAATATGCACAGAATATTCTGGTTGGTTTTGCCCGGTTGGATGGCAAAACCATTGGCATTGTTGCCAATCAGCCTAAGGTAATGGCTGGAACGCTTGATATTAATGCCAGCGTGAAAGGTGCTCGTTTCGTACGTTTCTGCGATGCTTATAATATCCCTTTGCTCATACTCGAAGATGTTCCCGGCTTCTTGCCCGGCACCGAGCAGGAACACAACGGCATAATCCGTAACGGAGCTAAGTTATTGTATGCATTTTGCGAAGCCACCGTTCCGAAAATCACGGTAATAACCCGCAAAGCCTATGGCGGAGCTTACATTGTGATGAGTAGTAAAAATACAGGTGGCGATTTTAATTTTGCGTGGCCATCAGCAGAAATTGCTGTCATGGGACCCGCCGGAGCTATCAAAATTGTGAACCGTGCTGAATTGGCTAAAGCTGAAAATAGGGCAGAACTGGAAAAAACGCTGACCGAAAAATACAAAAAGGAGATTGCCAATCCGTATAAAGCCGAAGAACTTGGATTAATAGATGAAGTTATACACCCTGCTGATACAAGACGAATTCTAATCACGGCATTTGAAGTGTTGTCTAACAAACAATACTCAGCACCCGAAAGAAAACACGGAAGTATACCACTATAACCCCCAACCCCTAAAGGGGAGTTTGGTTACTTTTGTTTAAAAAGATTCTTAATGTCACTTCTTCAAGTCCCCTTTAGGGGATTTAGGGGTGGAATAATAAAAATATATAAAAATGAATAAACGTCTTTTAATTGCCAATCGGAGTGAGATTGCCATTCGAATTATTCGTTCGGCGCATAAACTTGGGTTGACTGCTGTTGTGCTGCAAAGCGATAAAGAGCCAGATGCTCTTTATCTGGACTATGCCGATGAAATTATTCAGGCTAAAGATGGATCAAGTGAAAAACCAATTTTTCTTGATGCCGAGAAAATAGTACAATTAGCACTCGAAAATCAGATTGATTTAATTCACCCCGGTTATGGATTCTTATCAGAAAATCCCGATTTTGCACAACTCTGTGAAGATAATGGTCTCAATTTCGTTGGTCCTTCGCCCGAATTAATCCGCAATATGGGTATCAAAACCATTGCCAAGAAAATGGCCATTGATGCCGGATTACCTTTGGTACCAGGTAGTGCCGGAGCTGTAGCTGATGTACATGCAGCATTAGATTATGCTAAAAAAATAGGTTATCCGGTTTTGCTAAAAGCTTCTGCCGGTGGTGGCGGACGTGGAATGCGCATCGTCGAGAAGCAGGAAACCATGGAGCGTAATTTCAAATCGGCATTTGATGAAGCTACTGCGGCTTTTGGAAATGGCGATCTTTTTATCGAAAAATTTTTAGAGAACCCAAAGCATTTGGAGTTCCAGATTTTAGGAGATAAACATGGAAATATCATTCAGCTGGGCGAGCGTGAATGTTCGCTGCAACGCAAGCACCAAAAACTGCTCGAAGAAGCTCCTTCTGCCAGTATTTCTCCAAGAGTCAGAAAGAAAATGGGAGAAATGGCAGTTAAGTTTGCCAAATCAATCGGCTACTTTTCAGCCGGAACCATTGAGTATATTCTGGACGAAGATGGTACTTTCTATTTTATGGAAATGAATACCCGTATTCAGGTTGAGCATCCTGTTACTGAAATGGTAACTGGTATAGACCTGGTAGATTGGCAAATAAAAGTGGCATTGGGTGAAAAGCTTACCATCAAACAAAAAGATGTAAAAACTACCGGTTGGGCAATTGAATGTCGTGTAAATACGGAAGATCCGCAAAACAGATTCAGTCCGCAGACCGGATTTATTGAAAAAATCCGCTTTCCGCAAAATCCGAATGTACGCATTGAAACTGGCGTTCAGAATGGTTCGGTGGTAACGCCTTATTTCGATTCTATGATAGCTAAAATCATTGTTCACGGAAATAACAGGCAGGATGCGATTGACAAAACTTTACTGGCTTTGCAGGATTTTAGTTTAATGGGACTGAAAACCACGGTGCCTTTTTGTCGAACAGTTTTACAGCATCCTGAATTTGTTTCGGCTCGTTATACCACTCGTTGGGTGACGCATTTCTTTAAACCTGAAATGCTGGAACACGAAGATGATGAGCTTATCGGTGCTCTGGCAGCAACTATTATTTATGCTACCGAGTATTTGCAAATAGCATCGGAATCGCCGGCTTCCAGAAACGAGTCGCTGAATGTTTGGGTGTTGAATAAACGAATAAATAAGTAATTATGGGAACTTCTTACATATATAAACGAGATGCATCGCGGCTTTTTATCGCCATGCGCGAAAGTGGAAAACGATTTAAAATATATCTTCCTAAAGAGTCGATGCCGGTAATTGATAATGTTGAGCAGGATATTAATTTTATTGAACAATCAGATTATCAGTATACTTTTCATTGGAAAGAAAAACGCTATATCTGCGAATTAGTATCTCGCGACCAAAACAAAATGGTGGTAAAAGTGAATGGCGTTGAGTATAAATTCAGTCTGGAGTCACTTTTCTCATACATTCGTCATGGTATGATTGACAAAGACGGCAAACAGGTGGATGAGAACAACATCTTATCACCAATGCCGGGTAAAATTGTTGATTTATTTTTGGCTGAAGGTGATTTGGTAAACATTGGAGAACCAATTTTGAGTTTGGAAGCCATGAAGATGCAGAATGAAATTACAGCTATGTGTAATGGAGTTATTGGAAAAATTCATGTTGTTCCCGGACAATCGGTCATGAAAGATGATTTGTTAGTGGAAGTTACATCCATTGATGTTTAAATCTTTGTATCTCTTTTGAAATAGAAAAAGGAGCAAATCGTTAAGGATTTTGCTCCTTTTCTTTTTTGCAAAATAATGACTTTTAAGATTTAGTAAAACTTTTGTTGATGTTGGACAAATAATTGTTTAAGCTTTAGTATCTTTGTTTGTTCAAATCAGAACTTATAGTTTATCTTTAAATTGCTTCGTTTCAACTTGTTCGCATGAAGAAATATTTATTTATCTTTTTTCTGCTCTTTATTCCTTTCGTGTTCGCGGCTTTTGCTGCGAAACCTTTCCGCTTTGCACTTTTTTCCGACACGCATATTTCCTCCATAAACCCACAACCTTCCGAAGATCTTCAAAATGCCATAAATGATGTCAATGCATTAAAAGATATAGATTTTGTACTTGTTTCGGGCGATGTATCAAACCTGGGTGATACCGTTTCGCTCAAACTAGCTAAACAGATACTTGAGAAACTGCATGTACCGTACTATGTTGTTCCCGGAAACCATGATATTCGATGGTCGGAGCCACAAGCAACCAATTTTAAGAAGATTTTTCGGGCTGATAAATTTTCATTCATACACAAAGGCTATCAGTTTATCGGTTTCGCTACTGCACCTCCGGTAAAATCGGAAAACGGACTTATTCAAAAAGAAGATATTGACTGGATGAAAATAGTTTTGGCAAAAGCAGGAAAGGAAATTCCTGTCTTTGCTGTAACTCATTACCCGCTTCAAACCGGAGATGTGGATAACTGGAAAGAGATGACAGATGTTTTGAAACAGTACAATGTAATTGCTGTACTAGGTGGTCATTATCATCGGAATGTATTTTTTAATTATGATGGAATACCAGGCATTATCAGTCGGTCTGTTTTGAGGTCAAAAGATTTGGTTGGTGGTTATTCCATTTTCTCGGTATCGGATTCCATCAAGGTTTCGGAAAAACGAATTGGTCAGCAGGATGAACTGTGGTTGGAATTGCCGATAAATTCAAGCAAGTAAATACCCATGTTCACAAGATAAATTATAACAATACAGTTGAACGATTACAGGATTCAACCATTACACATATAACAATGAAACTTACCAAACTTGCCAAACTTATTGGAGCGAATGAAAAAAACATTCCGACAGTAGAAATAAATTGGTTATTAACCGACAGTCGTTCATTATCTTTTCCTACCGAGAGCTTATTTTTTGCCATCCACACGGCTCGAAACAACGGTCATAATTACATAGCGGAGCTTTATCAACAAAATCTGCGGTATTTTGTAGTGAGCGAAATGCGTCCTGAATTTGAAAAAATGACCGATGCTGTTTTTATGAAAGTGGATGATAGTTTAAAGGCTTTGCAGACTTTGGCTGCTGCTCATCGGGCTTCCTTTAAAATACCAGTGATTGGTATCACCGGTAGCAATGGAAAAACGGTAGTGAAAGAATGGCTCTATCAACTGTTGCATACCGATTATGTTATTACCCGTTCGCCGCGCAGCTATAATTCTCAAATTGGCGTTCCGCTTTCGGTATGGGCATTAAGCGAAAACACTCAGCTGGGTATCTTTGAAGCCGGTATCTCTGAACCGCACGAAATGGAACACCTCCAACCGATCATTCAACCAACTATCGGTATTTTTACCAATTTAGGCGATGCGCATCAGGAAAATTTCATTGGATTAAAACAAAAATGCGAAGAAAAACTGCAACTATTCAATCAATCGGAAATATTGGTTTATTGCTCTGATAATAAGCTGGTGGATATTTCGATTGCTCAATCTGACTTTAAAGGGAAACTATTCTCCTGGGGAAAATCTACTAATGCAATTGTTCAAATTTTGCAAGTAGAAAAAACTCCTTTAAACACGAAGGTACAGCTAAAATATGCTGGTTCGGAATTGGCTATTGTCATTCCTTTTACCGACGATGCTTCAATTGAAAATGCTTTACAATGCGTAACGGTAATGCTCTGTCTGGGCATTAACCCGAAAGAAATTGCCAAACGTATTTTGTTGCTGGAAGCTGTTGCTATGCGATTGGAAGTGAAAGAGGGTGTGCGTGACTGCTTGATTATCAATGATAGCTACAACTCCGATTTAAATTCGTTAGGCATTGCGCTCGATTTTCTGAATCAACAGGCTACAGCTAAGAACTTATCTAAGACATTGATTCTCTCGGATATTCTTCAAAGTGGACAAACAACCGAAGAGTTATATAAAACTGTTTCAGAATTAGTAAAAAATAAGAATATTCAGCGCATTATAGGAATTGGTTCGGATATATCCAGGTATGCTGATAAATTTGAATTGACAGATAAAACATTTTTTGAACATACGGAAGATTTTTTGAAGTCATCTATTCTGCGTGAGTTGAAGAATGAAATTATTTTGCTCAAAGGTTCCCGAAAGTTTCATTTTGAAGATATCTCTGAAAAGCTGGAATTGGTAACGCATGAAACTACACTGGAAGTTAATTTGAATGCGTTGGTTGATAATCTGAATTATTTTAGAGACAAACTTCGCCCGGAAACCAAGATGATGTGTATGGTAAAAGCTTTTGCTTATGGAAGTGGCGCCGTGGAAGTAGCCCGCACACTACAACACCATAGGTGCGATTATCTTGCAGTGGCGGTTGCTGACGAAGGAGCCGAGTTGCGTCGCGAAGGCATTCGTATTCCTATCGTGGTGATGAATCCCGAAAAAGGGAGCTTTGGAATGATTTTCGATAATAAACTGGAACCTGAAGTATATAGTTTCCGCTTGCTCGACTCATTTATTGCTTCGGCAGAAAAACTAGGATTAACAGATTATCCTATTCATATCAAAATAGATAGTGGCATGCATCGTCTTGGCTTTGAACCACAGGATATGGAGCAATTGATAGCTCGTCTGAAAGGTCAGAATCAAGTGAAAGTGCGTTCCATTTTCTCTCATTTGGCAGGAGCTGACGAAACTAAATTTGATACATTCACCAGGCAACAGATAGCAACTTTTAGTGCCTGTGCCGATCAGCTTTCTGCTACTTTCTCACATCATATAATACGCCATATTCTCAATTCTTCAGGTATTGAGCGTTTTCCTGAATATCAATTTGATATGGTTCGGTTGGGAATTGGTCACTATGGTATAAGCTCGTTACCCGAAGTGAAACTGAAACAGGTCTGCGCATTGAAAACAGTAATTTTGCAGATTAAAAATATCAAACCCGGTGAAACGGTGGGTTATAGCCGCAAAGGGATTGTAAACACGGATAAACGTATTGCTGTAATACCAATTGGTTATGCCGACGGCTTTGACCGCAAGCTGGGAAATGGAGTGGGCGAGGTGCTTGTCAACGGGCAGCGTGCTAAAGTGATTGGAAACGTATGTATGGATCTGGTTATGATTGATGTAACCAATCTGGAAGCCAAAGAAGGTGATCAGGTGGAAATATTTGGAGACAATCTTACCATAACAGAAGTATCTGATTGGCTTAAAACTATTCCTTATGAAGTGCTTACCAGCGTTTCGAGAAGAGTAAAAAGAGTTTATTTTCAGGAATAAATTTAAATGATGTGATAATGTGTGGATGTATTAATGAAAGAATGAAGAAAACTAATAACCTAAAACTAATTATTGTTTCATCTCACAAATAATCACCACATCATCACATTATCACATCAACATATCATCACATTAATCAATGATTCTGGTTTATATACAGCAAATTAATACAGCAAAGGTGCTTCTGCAAAGTGCTTCGTCGCTTGCAACCCAACTCATTAAAACGTTTGGAGTGTTGAGCTTCGTGGATGCAGATGAGCACATTGCCGCAAGGGAAGATGAATTAAAAGAGCTTTTACCCGAAACACAAATTACGGTTAGAAACTCAAAAACCAACATGCTGTCGGCAATTTGTGAAGAATTAGAAGTTTCATTTTTGTTTATTCAATTGCCGACCGGGCAGAGTAAGACTATCCGTACTTTACTGAACGATTGTCGGGATTTGCGTATACCCTATTTATTTTACAAAGATTCGTTTGGCGTGTTGGATTTGAAGAAAGTAATTTTACCAATTGGTTTTTTGGAAGAGGAACTGGAAAAAGCTCAGTTTGCAGCCGCTTTCGGGAGGTTCTGCGGTTCGGAGATAAAGATGCTGCTTGCCAACGATTATGGTTCAAAAGCAGCTACCAATGCTGAAAAAATGAAGCTTTTGTTTGATAAATTTGAATTCAGATATACACTTGAAAAAGCAGCTAAAGATAGCTTTAAAGTGGAAGCTGAATCCATTCAAGTGGCTGAGAATATGAAAGCTGGAATTATAATTGTTTCAGCTTCGCGTGATTACGGATTGGATGATATTCTTTTTGGACCGAAAGAATATCATGTAGTGAAAAAATCATCCGTTCCGGTTTTGCTGATTAACCCGCGTGGTGATTTATATGCACTTTGCGACTGATAATTAGCATTTTAAAGCAATATGAATCTTTAAATTCTCTTTCAATAATGATTATTATATTTATAATATGAGATTAAGAACGAAACTAAGAACGCTGATACTGAGAGAATTGTTAGTGCCTCTAGTGGCCATTTCCGGTATCTTGATTGTTGGCTTTTGGGGATATATTGTCATTGAGGGCTTTACACCACTGCAATCGCTTTATATGCTGGTGATAACATTTGCAACTATCGGGTATGGCGATGTTGTTCCTGTAACAGATACCGGAAGGATATTCACAATCTGTCTCATTATATCAGGATTTACTGTCGGTGTGTATGCTATCGGTAAAATTTCCGCCTTTTTTGTTGAAGGTGAATTGTCGAAAATTTTAAAACAAAGAAAAATGAACAAAGTATTAGACTCGATGAAGGACCACTACATTGTTTGTGGCTATGGAAAAACCGGAAAAAGTGTTTTGGAAGACTTGCTAAAAAAAGGTTTGGAAGTTGTTATTATTGAAAACAATACAGAGAGAAGTGAAAAGCTTCAAGAAATCTACGGCAAGAAATTTATACATTTGGATGCTGATGCAACTACTGATGAAGCATTGTTACAGGCTGGTATAACGAGAGCCAAAATTCTGATATCTGTGCTATCCTCAGATGCAGAAAACTTATTTGTAACTCTGAGTGCAAAAGATTTAAATAAAAATATTAAAGTGATAACCCGTGTTGCAGAAACAAATTCTGCAGAGAAATTCAGAAAAGCCGGAGCTGATTTTATTGTTTCACCCATCGAAATTGCCACAGATCGAATTATTTCTATTGCCACTTCTAGCACGGATTTTTTCAGTTTTGTTGAATTTGCCGGTGCTAAAGAAGAAATGAAAGATTATAAATTTGGTCTCGTAGAAATAAATGAAGAAAGCGATTTGATAAATAAAACCTTTCGTGAAGCTAATATTCCACATCGAACTAATCTGGTTGTAATAGGATGTTATGCCTCAAAGAGTGAGTTACAGATAAATCCAAAAGCGGAAAATTTTATTCATTTGGGTGATAAACTATTGGTTTTTGGAAGAGAAGAGCAAATTGTCAATTTGAAAGAAATAGCTAAACATATTAAATAATACAGAAATAGATTAATGACAAAAATTGGAACAACACTCTCGTCGGTAGGTAAAAAGGCCATTTTGTGTGGCTCGGGAGAATTAGGAAAGGAAGTTGCCATCGAATTGCAACGTTATGGGATTGAGGTTATAGCACTTGATAAATATGCCAATGCACCGGCAATGCAAGTAGCTCATAGATCGCATGTATTTTCTATGCTCGACGGACAAAAATTACGTGAAGTAATTGAGAATGAGAAACCGGATTATATTATTCCCGAAATTGAAGCTATCGCTACCGATACGCTTGTGGAACTGGAAAAGGAAGGTTTTAATGTTATTCCAACTGCTAAAGCTGCTTTTCTTACAATGAATCGCGAAGGTATTCGCCGTTTGGCTGCAGAGGATTTAGGTATTGCTACTTCACCTTATCGTTTTGCTTCCAGCAAGGACGAATTTGAATCGGCTGTAGCCGAAATAGGAATTCCGTGTGTGGTAAAACCTATTATGAGTTCGTCTGGTCATGGACAAAGCGTAATAAAAACTGCTGCGGATATTGAACGGTCGTGGAAGATTGCACAGGAAGGCGGAAGGGCAGGAGCAGGGCGTGTTATTGTGGAAGCGTTTGTAAAGTTCGATTATGAGATAACCTTACTTACTGTTCGTCATAGTGCCGGAACAACCTTTTTGAATCCTATTGGACACTATCAGGAAGATGGCGATTACCGCGAATCATGGCAACCACAGCCTATGGCTGAATCAGCCCTAGCGAAAGCACAACAGATTGCTAAATCGGTAACCGACTCTCTGGGTGGTTATGGCATTTTTGGAGTGGAACTTTTTGTGTGTGGCAATGATGTGTTGTTCAGTGAAGTCTCACCACGCCCACACGATACCGGTATGGTGACTATGATTTCGCAGGATTTGTCGCAGTTTGCACTGCATGCCAGAGCTATTCTGGGTTTACCTGTTCCTTCGGTTCGTTTTTATCGCCCTTCGGCTTCTAAAGCCGTAGTAGTGGAAGGCGACAGTGATAAAGTGATATTCGATAATTTGGAAAAAGTATTAGCTGAACCTTATGTTCAGATTCGAATCTTTGGTAAACCCGAAGTGGTCGGTCATCGCCGGTTGGCGGTCATTCTGGCCAGCGCAGATACCATTGAAGAAGCTCGTGCTAAAACAAACAGGGCATACGACAAACTAAAAATTGAAGTATTACCACGTTGACTTTGATTGTTATTTTTGCCGTATACCGGATGTATTTTTAATTGCCTATAAGTCAATTAGAAATACAATCCAATTATTTTTTGTATCTTTGCATTCAGATAGATGTATAAATATCCTTCTCCCAGTTGAGCATTCGTTCTATTTGCGTCAAATTGGTTTTAAAGACAACTTTCTCTTGTCTGAATAGTTATCTCTCTTTGTTCTTATAGAACATTACCAACATCATAAAAAAATAAATAATTGAATGGCAAAATCCCAAAACGCATTTAACAAACAAGAAAACGAGAAAAAACGTTTAAAAAGAAGAAAAGAAAAGCTTGAACGAAAGGAAGAGCAAAGATTAAATCCTTCGGAAGGTGGACTTGATAATATGATTGCTTATGTCGATGAATTTGGTCGACTTACAGATACTCCACCTGATCCAACCAAGAAGATGAAAGTTGATGCATCAACTATTGAAGTTGGTGTGCCAAGACGTGAAGAGGAATTTGTTTCTCCATTCAGAAATGGACGCGTTGATTTCTTCGACGATTCGAAAGGGTTTGGATTTATCAAAGAAACCGGAACTCAGGAAAAGTTCTTTGTCCACATTAATGGATGTTTGGATAAAATTAAAGAAGGTGACACAGTGGCTTTCGAATTGGAGCAAGGCAAAAAAGGAATAAACGCTGTGCGGGTAAAAAAAGCGTAGTTAAGTAAAACTAACGTTAGAAAGAAAATTAGATTTTAATATATATACAAAAAGGAAGAGCCAAGCGGTTCTTCCTTTTTGTATATAACAGTTTGTTTGTTATTTTACATAAAAACGTGTTGTCCCACTCCAACTTTTTCCAGCTCCAACAGCCTGAAAACCGGTTACTTCCTTTGGTAAACTCAAATTAGGTGCATTTATGGCCCAGGTTTGTGGCTCGGGGCAAACCCAATCTACTTCACCACCGTTGTTCCAGAGTGTCCAGTGTTTAAACTGATTATCAACTTCGTAATAAACGCCGATATTATCTTTGGTGTTTGTCAATATTGCACCGTGATATGGTTTATCGTTATCAATTATTGCTTCGTCTGTTAAAGCTATTTCTATAGGCGTTCCGGTAACGACCATACCTTCTGTTCTTAGCAGTGACTCTTCATCAGATAAATTTAATAAATTTCCGGTAGGTAGACTTCTCTCGGATAATTCCCAGCGTTTACCGACCGAAAGTCGCAACTTATAGTCTGATTTCTCAGTGTTTTTAGAGAAAGGTAGCCTGATAGGAGTGTGGTAGCCAACACCAAGTGGCATAGCTTCTGTACCCAAATTACTAAAAGTAACGATGTGTGTTAATTCATTGTCTGTAAGAATAAACCGCATTTTGCACACAAACTCATGTGGAAAATCAACATATATTTCGTTGTTTATTTCGTTTGAGAAAAAACTGGCCTCAACCTCTACAGCATCGTTCGAGAAACGTGTACGTGTGATAGTAAACGGTTGAGACTTAATGATACCGTGATGATAATTGTTTTGAGCCGGAATAGTGATTGGATATTGGTAATCTTTTCCGGCATACGAGTATTTTCCGTCTTCAATACGGTTTGGCGGAAACAATAATGGAACTCCAAAAATCTGTGGCCTACTCAGAAATGTTTCCATTTCTGTATCTGTTGGCGTATGAAGGATTTCAATTTGTAATTTTTTATTGTAAAGCTTTACAAGGTTAGCACCTACCGAAGGTACAATAATGGCTTCGTATACATTGGTTTCTAGCAAAACTGCATCTATCCCCTGCCACTGAATCTTTTCAATTTTCATTGTTTTTATCGGTTAGTTAAAATTTGTAATTTTCTTCAGTTTTTACAAATCTATTAAATTTGAATAAATAGAACCTACGAATATGTTTAAGTGGTAATTGAATCTAGAAATACAATTCTCCAAAGAACTCAGGACGATGAAAGTCAGGTTTTTCTGTGTTAACCTGATTCCATGTTACAAAATGGCGGGAGTCTGTGCCGTCAGCACATTTATAGAAATTTCCCAATATTTTCTCCGGCAGGTTATCGGGGTTAATTCCCATAATTCGTAATGGAATTTTTACCGTCAATTCCCATTCAAACATACCTTCCATTTCATTGAAAGCACGTCGTCCCAAAGTAGGATATCGTTTTATCATAGATAACTCTTCTTTGCTGTATGGAGTTACATCTTTATTTCGTTCCACTCGTTTTGACGCCTTACATGTACCAATGCAATTGAATTCAAAATTCATGTATTTGTCATTTCCTGGAATTTTGCAGAAAAATTCCACACAACTATCTTCATTTACCGGATCCTGATCGTTAGAGTAGATAGCGCGAAGCATACTTCCTCTGACTGAATACTTAATAAAGATACTATCTTTTGATCTAGCTATGTTAAATTGAGTGATAGGTCGGTATGGATACTCGTCCTTCCAGTTTAATATCTCGATATTAGACCGTTCTCCAAAATTATCAAGAATATCTCCTGCTAATTCGATATCAATATCATTCAGTGCTTCTACAAATCGAATAACTAAGGTTTTCATTTGTGTATATTTGTAATTTCTTGCAATATTACCCAATAATTTTGATAAAATGAAACTTTCACATAAGAATAAATAGTTAAATCACTGCTTATTAAAATAAAAAGAAGTTGTAAATAACGAATTATTGTACAACCTCCTTTTGAATTAGAAGAAATTACATCAGAACTAATTACTAAAACTTATCTGACAATAATTGTTTTTTTATCTTTGCAATAGTCTGTTTCTGAGCTTTCTCGAAATGAACTTTAAGATCATCGATTACTTCTTTGACAGAAAAAATCCGGGGAGCTAAATATGCATTGCTTCCTGCAAAAGCATATCCTTTATCCAGATTTCCCTTGTAAGCATTGTATAGAGCCACAATTATACAGTAAGGTACTTTTTTATAGTCACATGTACGTAAACAATCGTAAGGACACGATTTCGGGCGTGTCAGACCTTGTTTTACTTTGTCTAAAAATACATTGTTAAGTGCACGACCAGGCATTCCAACCGGACTTTGAATGATTTCAACATCATTTTTCTTTGCGTCAATGTAAGATTGTTTAAACTTATCATCGGCATCGCATTCATGAGTAGTTACAAACCGACTGGCAATTTGAACTCCTTTTGCACCTAATTCCATAAATTTATACATATCCTCTCCTGAATAAATGCCACCGGCAGCTACTACAGGTATCTCCTGATTGTATTTTTCTTCGAAAAAGGCAACCTCTTTTAGTACTTCAGGAATTAATTTTTCGAGAGCAAAATCAGGATCACTAATCTGATTGTTCTTAAAACCTAAGTGACCACCTGCCTTTGGACCTTCTACAACTATTAAGTCAGGAAGATAATCATATAATGTTTTCCATTTTTCGCAAATTATTTTTGCTGCTCTGGCTGACGAAACGATAGGAACCAATTTCGTTGTACAACCTTCAGTGCGGTATTTAGGTAAATCCAATGGAAGACCTGCACCTGCAAAAATTACATCTGCTTTTTCAGCTATAGCTGTTTTAACCATTTCGTTGAAATTGGTCAATGCCATCATGATGTTTACTCCAATAATACCCGAAGTTTTTTCCTTCGCTTTTCTAATTTCTTCTTTCAACCCACAAATACAGGCTTCCATATAGTCTTTCGCAGTATTGCGATAAATAAGACCGAGCCCTGCACACGAAATAACGCCTACTCCCCCTTCATTTGCAACTGCAGACGCTAATCCATTCAAAGAAATTCCAACTCCCATTCCACCTTGAATTATAGGTAAACGAGCAGTTAAATTTCCAATTTTCAAATTATTCATATTGCACATTTTGATGATTATTGTGCAAATATACATATAATTAAGCAGACCTATAGATGCAAAGATGCTATACGTCTAGTATTTAACACAAATAATTGTTTATTTGTATATTTCGCTATGTTTATTAATGAAATAATAATAAAAACAGTTCAAGTTCTCCTATTAAAAGTCAAATACAAAAATTAAATGCTCAGAGTATAATCAAATTTAGGACTAAAAAATATATCTTTGAACTTTAAAAATACAGATTTGGAAAATGAATTTTACAGCAATTGATTTTGAAACTGCACATGCAGAATTTCCATGCGAAATAGGACTTACACGTGTAGAAAACGGTGTTGTAGTTAACACTCAATCGTGGTTGATAAAACCGGGTTGCTTTCCATATATGAACCCGTGGAATCAACGGGTACATGGAATTTCATCTGCCGAAGTATCTTCTTCGTTAACTTTTGAAGAACTCTGGACTGAATTAAAACCCTGGCTTGAAGATAACTGCCTGGTAGCACATAATGCAGCTTTTGATATGCGTGTATTACGCTCTGTATTGGCTTATTATGACTTAGCAATTCCACACGCTGAATATTTTTGCAGTGTAAGCATTTCACGTAAAGTATGGAAACATTTACCCAGTCATTCGTTGGGAGTTGTCAGTCAGTATCATAATATAAAATTTAATCATCACAGGGCGGGCGATGATGCAAAAGCTTGTGCAATTATTACTCTTAAAGCTTTCGAAACAGTTGATGCTTCAAATGTTCAGGAGGGATTACTGAAACTCGGCATTGCTCTAAAGAAACTATAAAACTCTAACCTGGATAAGTCAAAACAAAATTAACGAACCAATATGAAGAATACGCTGAGCACAAAAGAAAAATCGGTACATATCAATATTAATTCAACCTACTACGGAGCTATTGCCGAAATAGGCGGGGGGCAGGAAACTGCACGTCATTTATTTCAGGCCGGCGGTGCCTCCAATACTGTGGCTAAATCGATTTCAGCTTACGATAAGCTGTTCAGCGATCATTTCTATAATCAGGGAACTCCATCTCGCTACGTGGCCGAAGACCGTTTGCGTAAAATGGTTGATTATGAATACGATGAACTTATAGAGATACTGGATAAAAAAAATAGTCAGAAATTTTTCGCATTTGCCAATACGGTTGAAACGCTTAATTTCACCAAGACGAATCAAGGAAGCGGATGGTTGGGCATAGCCGTTGAGGGAACCGATCGCTATCGTCCGAATAAAATTTTTATTCATGTAAAGTTGCATGAAAATGATACCCTGTTACAACAATATACGCTGGGTACTTTGGGTATAAATTTGATTTACGGCGGTCTTTTTGAGTGGGAAGAGCCTCAGAATATATTATTGT
>Ga0302288_1000646_pt1 | contig 26544 bp, 21 predicted proteins | sample III_Fen_N1_1_FD_194549 | JGI IMG/M metagenome (GOLD analysis project Ga0302288, IMG submission 194549) | Peat permafrost microbial communities from Stordalen Mire near Abisko, Sweden - III_Fen_N1_1 | ecosystem: Environmental > Terrestrial > Soil > Wetlands > Permafrost | place: Sweden: Abisko...
CTTTCAATGCAAAAATAAAAGCCTTCAGATCTCAATTCAGAGGAGTGAGAGATATTCCTTTCTTCCTTTTTAGACTATCAAAAATATATGCTTAAATTTCATTCCCCACAACTTTTTGACTTGATCCTATTGTTCGATTAAGAATCTTATGATTAACGAATTAAAATAAAAAAAACCACTACGAATTGTAGTGGTTTTGCTCTCCCTCTTGGACTTGAACCAAGGACCCTCTGATTAACAGTCAGATGCTCTAACCAACTGAGCTAAGGAAGAATTTTATTGTACATGTTTTTCAAATGCAATGCAAAAGTAATGGTTTTTTCGCAATACTGCAATAGCAAAAGTAAAAGAATTCAATAAGAATCCATTGTTTTCGGTGTTTTACGCCTTTCTTTGAAAATAAAAAGAGTCGTATTTCTACGACTCTTTGCTCTCCCTCTTGGACTTGAACCAAGGACCCTCTGATTAACAGTCAGATGCTCTAACCAACTGAGCTAAGGAAGAATTTTATTGTACATTTTTTTGTCAAATGCGCTGCAAAAGTAATGGCTTTTCCTGAAATATGCAATATCTTTGCACAAAAAATACGGATTAATTTATGAAAAGAATATTGGGAATGGGTAATGCCTTGACTGACATTTTATTGCAAATTGACAATGATGACGTTTTATCTTCGTTGAATTTGCTAAAAGGTGGAATGCAGTTGATAAATACCGAAAGGTCGGAAGAAATCAGTTCTTCAGTTAGTAATTTTGAGAAGAAAATGGCTACAGGCGGTTCTGCTTCCAATACCATTAATGGAATTACAAGGCTGGGTATGGATGGTGGTTTTGTGGGAAAAGTAGGAAAAGATGATATAGGCTTGTTTTTTACCAACGATTCTATCAATAATGGAGTAGAACCCAAACTTTTATTGAGTGAAACTCCTTCGGGTCGTTGTACTGTCCTGGTGTCGCCGGATAGCGAACGTACGCTTTGTACCTATCTGGGTGCTGCCTGCGAGCTTGAAGCTGCTGATTTAACGTCTGAAATGTTTACTGGCTATGATATATTTCATATTGAAGGATATCTGGTGCAAAACCACGATTTAATACGTACAGCTGTGAAGTTAGCCAAGCAAGAGGGGTTGAAAGTTTCTATTGATTTGGCTAGTTATAATGTGGTTGAAGCCAATCTGGATTTTTTGCACGAAATAGTTCGCGAATATGTGGACATTGTTTTTGCCAATGAAGAAGAAGCTCGTGCTTATACCGGACATGAACCCGAAGAAGCTTTGAATAAAATATCCGAACATTGCGAAATTGCTATCGTAAAAGTAGGCAAAGATGGCTCGTTGATTAAATCGAACACTGAAAAAGTACAGATTAAGCCACGATTGGCTAATTGTATCGATACTACCGGCGCCGGTGATTTGTATGCTGCAGGTTTTCTGTTTGGGCTTGCAAGCAATTATTCTCTTGAAGTCTGTGGAAAGATTGGTTCGTTGGTTTCGGGCAATGTGGTTGAAGTGTTGGGAGCAAAAATGTCTGATGAAGTATGGGAAACCATTCATGCGGATATGAAGAAAATTGTTGAATAGACGAAGGGTTTGTAAAGTCGATACAGTTTAAACCGAGGTTGGTGGTTGTGTGTAAAAAGCTGTAATATGTCATTGATAATTAATCATTAATAATTTATCCTTGTTCAACTCCATAAAATTATACACTGCTATTGTGTTGTCGATGATTTTTTGGTCATTCTCGTTCATTTGGACCAGGGTGGCCATTCATTCATTCCAACCTATGACATTGATTACATTACGTTTAACAATAGCATCATTGCTGTTGTTTGTCGTGTTGAAATCATCGGGAAGGTTTCAAAAACTTCGTCGTAAAGATGTGAAGTGGTTTATTCTGCTGGCTTTTTTTGAACCGTTTGTGTATTACGTAGGCGAAACTTATGGTTTAACAATGGTGGGATCTACATTGGCGGCAGTAATTGTTTCCACCATACCGCTTTTTGCGCCGATTCTGGCTTTTGTGGTTTTGCGTGAGCGAATCAGTTGGCCTAATATCATTGGTATTGTTGTCTCTTTGATTGGCGTCTTCTTTGTTATTTACGAACCAAGTGGTGGTTTTAAAGCCAATCCGTGGGGTGTAGCGCTTCTGTTTCTGGCCGTGTTTGCAGCTATTTGTTATGCCACGGTATTGCGTAAAATCCCCAACTCTTATAACAATATGAGTGTGATATTTTACCAAAGTATGATAGGATTACTTTTTTTTATCCCGACTTTTTTTGTTGCCGATTATCCCACCATTCAAACTCTGAAAGTTAGTAGCGAGTCGCTTCTGGCATTGTTCATGTTATCGGTTTTTGCGTCGGTTATTGCATTTGTACTGTTTGCCGGAGCGGTACGCAAGGTGGGGGTAACCCGCACCAATGTGTTTGTCAATCTCATTCCTGTTTTTACGGCTATTCTTTCATGGATTATTTTGGATGAAATACTTACCTTAAGTAAATGGATTGGAATTATCATTGTGGTTGTAGGGCTGTTTGTGAGCCAGTGGGGGAAGATTAAATTTAATAGGACGGCAGAAAAAATTTTATAAAAATGTAATTCTACCGTTTTATTTTGAAGAATTTTTGCATTAACTTTGTGGAATAAAAGCCGTAAGATGAATGGAAATTGAGAGTAGAGGGTAAAAGGTCTTTTTATTTTCTATTCTATTTTGAACTCAAGTTATATCTCATTTTATTTTCGTTTCTGTTGTAACTTCATCCTGATAAAGCATTTATGAAATCGAAAAAACACCTGTTATTCCGTATTTATCAATGGATTTTTGCTTATCCGATTATATCAGTAGCAACAATTCTCGTTGCAACTGCCACTGTTATTCTTTCTCCTGCTTTTCCGAATAATAAAATATCGTATAATCCTGCCCGTTGGTGGGGTCGCATTATTTGTAAGCTTTGTTTTGTGTCGGTAAAAGTGTACGGGTTGGATAAACTAAACCCGAAGCAATCTTATGTCTTTGCGCTTAATCATCAAAGTTTTTTTGATGTTTTTGTAGTGTACAGTCGTTTACCTTTTATCTTTAAATGGATGATGAAAGCCGAACTCCGCAAAATCCCTTTTGTGGGTAGGGCTTGTGAATCTGCAGGACATATTTTTATAGATCGCACCAATCAGGCTACTATTCTGAATAGCATTAAAAAAGCAGAATTACAACTGCATAACGGGGTGTCGCTTGTTATTTTTCCCGAAGGAACCCGAACTTATACCGGCGAACTGGGTAAATTTAAACGCGGAGCATTTCAGATAGCTTCTGACCTGTCGCTTCCCATAGTTCCGGTAACGTTAAAGGGTAGCTTTGAGCGCATGCCGCGCAATTCACCGAATGTTACTCCGGGCCTTATCGAAATGTTTATTCACGAACCTATTGACCCGAATCTCTTTAAGCCCGAACAATTTCAGGAACTGATCCAAACTGCCCGGGATAAGATTCAATCTGTCCTGTAATGTTGTTTTTTGTACAAGTCATAAAATATTTCTGCTGTCTTTTAACCTGTTGTATCAAAAACCTCTCATTATATAAATTAAAACCGAACTTTAGTAATGATTTTTTTACAGATATTTTCGGATTATTCAACGTTGACTATCCTTGCGTTAATCATTCTTTCGTTTGCAGCCGGATTTATTGATGCTGTTGTTGGTGGCGGTGGATTAATACAGATTCCGGCATTGCTTATCAACTTACCCAACCAACCTTTGGCAACCATTTTTGGAACAAATAAAATTGCATCGTTGTCTGGTACTTCGGTGGCGGCTTACCAATATTCTAAACGAATAAAATTTGACTATAAACTTTTGTTGGTAATCTCTTTTTTCTCGTTTGCAGCTTCGTATTGTGGTGCTAAAACAGTTAGTCTGATAAGAGTAGACACATTAAAGCCCATCGTTTTGGTGATACTTGTCTTAATTGCTGTTTATACGTTCCTTAAAAAAGATTTGGGCTCGGTTCAAACTAAAAAGCTGACTGATAGAAAACAACTTGTTATTGGGTCATTGATTGGAATTGTAGTAGGGTTTTACGACGGGTTCTTTGGTCCGGGTACAGGCAGCTTTTTCGTGTTGGGATTTGTTGTTCTGCTGGGTTTTGAATTTGTAATGGCATCTGCCTATTCCAAAATAATTAATTGCATGACCAATATCTCCGCGCTGATTGTTTTTATCAGGCAAGGAAACTATTTATTGGGTATAGCCATTTTGATGGCTATCTGTAATGTGCTTGGAAGTGTAACAGGAAGCCACCTGGCACTAAAAAAAGGAAATGGTTTTATAAGAATAATATTTTTGGTCATCGTGTCGATAATGATTCTGAGGTATGGATACGATGTTTTTATAAAACAATAAAACGGTCATAAACATTGAGCTAATCTAAACGTTCTATTGATATACTCACTATATTTAAAACCCCGTTTCCGCCTGTGGCGGAATGGATCATTTAACATTAAAATTATGTATATCGAAATCAAGCATATTCATTCCATCGTTGCCTCTTTGTTATTAGCGATTCTTCTTTTTTCTGTATTTTTCAATGCTTACGGTTGGATAGCTAAAAAACCATTTACCAAAGTAAACAAGCTTATGGCGTTGCTCGGTCTGATTTCAGTTCACACCCAGTTTCTCATCGGATTGATATTGTATTTTGTCTCACCACTCGGATTTAGCAATTTTTCGGGAGAATCTATGAAAAATGCGCAATCCCGGTTGTATATATTAGAACATCCTTTCGTTATGATTGTCGCTTTGGTGCTGATAACTATTGGCTATTCAAAATTGAAATGGCTTACAGCAGATAATGTAAAATACAAAAGGGTCGTGTTGTATTACTCTATTGGATTGTTGCTGATTTTTTCCAGAATTCCGTGGAATACATGGATGTAAGCAAAACTCAAGAGGTATATAAAATAAAAGCTGCATATTTTGCAGCTTTTATTTAAATAATGCCTTGGGCGAAGTTAATTCCCAATTTTTTTGCTGTTTTGATTCAACTGTTGATTGAGTGCTTTTTGATCTTTCCTTGTTAGATGACCGTTGTCCATCTTACGCATGTCTTTTTTTTCCTGATTGATGGTAGAAAGATTTTTGCGATCCTGACGTGCTTGCTGTTTTGTAATCTCACCTTCTTTTTTCTCTTTGGTTATTCTTTGTTCCTGATTGTTTATTCTCTTGTCAACCTGGTTTATGCGGGGATGATTCTTAATGTTTGTTTTCTGAACCCCGGGACCTTGAGCAAAAGTAGCTAAACCAAAACTTATCGCCAGCATTGAAATAATTAGCTTTTTCATAACTTACATTTTTTATGAGTTTTACGTAATAGTTTGTTGTTGTCCGAAAGCCAAATTATGTGCCAGAAATCATGCATCAATATCTTTTTAAAACAAACTCGTATAATTTAGATTTTGTAAACAATCTACTATTTCTCAGATAAGTTTATGTCTGCCCAATGATTTTTTATTTTATTTCGTATCATAAATTTGAATATTTAAAGAAATATATTTATATTTGAAATCTAATTACGTTAATGCACCTAAATTTAATAAATATATAATTATAAATGTAAAAAACACACAGCTATGATTGATCCTAAATTGAGAGTTTTATTATGTGATAAGAATGAAGACCTGAGCTTCATGATAGGCGAGTATTTAAAAAGAGGAGATCTTGAAGTTGATCAGTTTAATGATAGTAAAGCGGGTTATGAAGCTTCTCAAAATAACACATATAATATCTACATATTTGATGTGACTTTATTTGAGAAGAATGGACTTGAAATGATTGATAAAGTTCATGCAGCAAACCCTGAAGCTGTTGTTGTTTTGCTCAAGCCCAGATCAATAGTGCTTGACAGGTTATATGTTGAAAATGAAATAATTCTTTCAAAACCATTTGGTATACATGATTTAGTGTCGGCTATTGGTACAAAGAAAAGATCAAAAACTAATCTTCTCAAAGGAGGAAGTGTGAAATCTGAAAGACTAAATGCGATAAATACTACTACTTATATGATTGGTAACTATAAGTTTGAAGTTCAAAGATACAAGCTTACCCTTAATGATCAAACGAGAGAACTTACAACAAAAGAAGCGGCATTGCTCTTACTCATTGCTGAAAATCCAAATTGCTTTGTGGAACGAGACTTTATTCTTGAAAAAATATGGAAAACATCCAATGCAGATTATGGGGCAAAGAGAAGTATGGATGTGTATCTTTGCAAACTACGTCAGTATCTGAAAGATGATCCCAGCATTTATATAATTAATATTCATGGCAAAGGGTATAAATTTATCGCTCCGGTTGAGCTTGTCTAAATGAATTATTTAGAAAGAAAGCAGGTTGATTCTGATTTCAGAATCAACCTGCTTTTTTTGAAGGTAACATGCAGATAAGCAGTTTTTATAACCAGTAACTATATTGTTTGCATTTACTTATGTGCTGTTTGTGCCAATTTATCTAAATGAAATCAAGTCATCTGTTGTCGGTTGGTGCAGCATTCATTTCTTTCGATGAATTTGCCGGTGCTGCATTGCCCGAATTATTTTTAATTACCTGATACCAAACTTCATTGTTGCGAATTACAGCTTTGTATTGTACTTCATTTAAAATATAGTAAGTTTGTCCTTCTATCTCCAGCTTTTCATATCCTTGAGGAATACTTTCGACTGTAGCGCCAATCGGTGGTTGAACAACTTCATATTGACCGGCTACCGGAATATAATATGTGCCATAGTAATAGAAGTAAGTTGCACCATCTACCGAGAATTGATAAGTACCGGTAGGCAGTGTTTTTATTTTGTGTCCTACGGGTGCCGGAACTACCTGATACTTATTTTTATCTAAACGGTAGTATACGCCATCGTCGAAATAATAATAGTAATCGTTATAAAGGAATCGTAAAGCTAATGGAGATACTCCCCAATAAAAGTCGCCCCATACCGGAAAGTAGGGATAACTCCAAAAAGGCACAGACCTGCTAAAATGACCGCCAAAATTACGATAATTACCTATGTAGCTGTGACCGAAACCACCTCGCATTCCGATACCGCCACCACGTCTTTGTGCATCTGCTGTCATTGCTGTGGATAGACTAAAAGCAAATAGACCAGCTAATATTATTACCAACTTAGAATGATGATTAAGCAATGCACTTTGCTTGAAATTTAATTTAAACCGTTTCATAATTTGTTGCTGTTAGTTTGTCAATAATACTACTGGTAATGCAACAAGTTTAATGCCTTATTGAATTAAAATACAATGCTGATACTCTGCTTAACTTCATTTATATTTTTGAAGTTTCCGAATAACATATTTTAAAAATGATGAATGATAATTCCAAAAGATATCTTTCCAAGAGTTGTTTTGATGGAGATAACTGTTGTTTGCAAGTATTGTTTTTTTAATTCTAAATGCTTAAAGCACCTAATAATTATACTGTTTTATGATCAAAAATATTCTTGTCTGATTTTTTTTTGGAAACATATTTATAACAAACAGAAAAACAGATATTTGTGAAATAGTCGGTTTGTAAAATAATTAGCTTAAAATTTGGACAGTATTATTTTTGTAGTTAAATTTGCGGCTTATTGTTTTTAAATAATAGCAGGTCGAGTTAAATAGTAATAAATTGTTTGCGTGTGGCTCTGTTTAGTTGTGATTGGATAACCAGAGGCAGTGTCAATTGTATTTTATATTTATTCATTTATGAAACTGCTTATTGAACCGAAAAATAACAATGTAACCTATATTATATGAATCTCATTAAAAACCTGAACCAGGTGGAGAAACTCCACGAGCTTATTGTCCAACAAAAAACAGGAACGTCTAAAGAGTTAGCAGAAAAACTGGGTATTAGTCGCGCTAAATTATATGTGTTAATTGATGAGCTAACTGAGCTGAATATGCCAGTGGCTTACTCCCGCAAATATGAGACTTTTTACTATGTACAGGAAAAGCCGCTAACATTCTCAGCCGGAGTTTCGATGAATTAAAATAATGAATAATAAAATAGAAGGAATAATGAACAGAAGAATTCTACTTGTGGCGTTTCTCGTCTTGTTTTTAGGAGTAAGTGCTCATGCGCAATTGTTGTGGAAAATATCGGGTAATGGTTTACTAAAACCAAGTTATTTGTTTGGAACGCATCATTTAATTGAAAAAGAGCAAATTAAGAATTTCGATAAAGTGCTGGCTCTTGCCGGAAAGGCTGATGCTGTAGTAGGTGAAATGGATATGACTGATATGGCTGCTATGCAAGCTAAAATTATGCAAGGATCTGTTATGCAGGGAAAAAATATAAAGGAATTGATAAGTGCTGAGGATTACGCAGTGGTAGATGCAGAACTTAAGCAATTGGTTGGAGCAGGACTAGACCAATTGGGAGCATTTAAGCCCATGCTGCTACAAACAATGTATGCCAGTATGGTGTATTTTAAATCGCAAAACCTTACCAGGCAACCCGAAGCAGTAGATGTGCTGTTTCAGAAAGCAGCCAAAGATAATAATAAATCGGTGATTGGTCTGGAAACTATTGAACAGCAGGCAGCAATATTATTTGATTCGTTGCCGCTAAATCGTCAGGCTGAGATTTTGGTAAAATCTGTAAAAGAAAAGCAAAAAGGAATAGATTTGCTGAAACGTTTGAACGAAGCTTATCTGGTCGGTAATTTAGTTAAATTGGATGAGATAGATAAGGAAGATGATGACCTTACTCCGACAGAAAGAAGACCACTTTATGAGGGTAGAAATAATCAATGGATTAAGCAATTGCCGGCAATGATGAAAAAGCAATCCTGTTTTGTGGCTGTGGGTTGCATGCACTTAATAGGTGATAGCGGACTGATAACTCAGTTTAGAAAAGCGGGTTATAAAGTGGAGGCTGTGGATAAACTGTAATACTGATTGGGATATACTATTCACCCATTTCTTTTATTCTTAAATAATAGCTATTTATGATTTTATATAGAATCATAAATAGCTATTTGTATTAAATAAAGTTAATAGTAAATCTTTTTTGTTTCGTTTAATCGTCTAATAACAAAATAATTAATCAAATAAGATTAATTATTTTTGGAAAAATACAGTACTATGTATTGCATAGTACTATAAAACCATTTATATTTGCATCGTGGTTCATATAAGTCTGTAGTTTATGGTTCATAATTAGTAACCGGAACTTTGTGCTTTTAGTTTTAAACGTTATAATTTTCAAATATATAATATACGAATGATTACACTTAAAAACATCAACAAAACGTACGACATGGGTCAGGCTTCGTTGCACGTTCTCAAAGGAATTGACTTACACATTTCGGATGGTGAATATGTATCTATAATGGGAGCTTCCGGTTCAGGGAAATCGACATTATTAAATATTTTGGGAATATTAGATAACTATGATACAGGAGAATATCTATTAAATAATAAATTGATACGGGATTTGTCGGAAAAACAAGCTGCAGTTTACAGGAATGAAATGATTGGATTTGTTTTTCAGTCGTTTAATCTGATAAATTTTAAAAATGCGTTGGAAAACGTAGCACTACCATTGTACTACAAAAATATAAGCCGCAAAAAACGAAATATTATTGCGATGGAGTATTTGGATAAAATGGGATTAAGGGATTGGGCTCATCATATGCCAAATGAAATGTCCGGTGGTCAGAAACAACGCGTAGCCATTGCCAGGGCAATCATTTCTAAACCTAAAATTTTATTGGCTGATGAACCAACCGGTGCCCTGGATAGTGTGACGACTGTGGAAATGATGAAGGTTTTGGGTGATTTGAATGCCAACGGACTTACCACCATAATTGTAACACACGAAAGATCGGTGGCTGATGAAACCAATTCGATTATACACATTAAGGATGGTCTGATAGAACAGGTAGAGAGAAAATAGACAGTCACAAACTCTGTATAAAAGATGTAATTGTAGTTTTATAAATACTAAAATACGATATAAAATGGGAATTTTCAGCTTATTTTTCCTTGTTCCTTTTGTAGTTATTTTCGCATTACTACTTCCAATTATTGCTATTATTGATATTCTTAATAGTAAATTTGAAGGGAATGACAATCTGCTAATGCTCCTCATTGTGGTTTTAATACCATTTGGAGCTATTCTCTATTTTTTTGTGAGTCCATCCAGAAAAATAAAGAAATAGAAAAACAAAAATAATTGACATTTGTAGGTAAAAAACAAACCATTAATTCTAAAATAAATGTTCACAATCAATACTTTACAAGAGATATTAGATGGGTTAAGGCACAATAAGTTGCGTACCGTTCTTACCGGACTTTCTGTGTCGTGGGGGATATTCATTCTTATAGTGTTGCTTGGTGCTGGTAATGGTTTAAAAAATGGTGTTACGTCTAACTTTAGCGATAGAGCAACAAACACTGTGCAGATGTGGTCGGGAACTTCATCTCTTCCATATAAAGGTTTAAAAAGCGGTAGGTCACTCACGTTTGCCAGCAAGCAGATTAATGCTGTTGATGAAAATTTGGTTGAAACCAGTAATCAAAGTGGTGTCATTGAAAAGCAACTAACCATAACCAATAAAAGCGAATTTGGAACTTATGGCATTAAAGGTGTTGATCCAAGCTATAAGAATGTTTTTAATCTGAAATTTGAATCAGATGGTGGTCGATTTATTAACTATCTGGATAACAAGTCAAGTAACAAAGTAATAGTTCTGGATAAAAAGATAGAAGAAGTCCTTTTTAAGGGAACAAGTGCATTGGGTAAATATGTTAAGTTAGGGTCGGTTATGTTTCGTGTAATCGGAATTAATTCTAAGAAAGAACGATACGGAGATGGATCGGCCTATATTCCTTTTACTACTGCGCAATATATTTTCAATCCTGATTTAAAGTTCCGAAATATTGCCATGACGGTGCAGGGGCTTGAAACAAAACAGTCGAACGATGCCTTCAATGATAGACTGAAAAGTACTATGTCGAAAAGTTTAAGTTTTGATCCGAATGATACGCAGGCTATGTATTTGCAAAATTCTCAACGTGATTATATTGAAACAATGCAGATATTCAATGGAATAACAATCTTTGTGTCTATAATTGGAATTTTTACTTTAATAGCCGGTATTGTGGGAGTAAGTAATATCATGTTAGTATCGGTAAAAGAAAGAACCCGCGAAATTGGTATTCGTAAAGCATTAGGTGCTCCTCCTGCTTCCATATTACGATCTATTATTCTTGAAGCAATAATAATAACCGGCATATTCGGATATATTGGTATGATGATGGGAATCGGACTGACTGAAATTGTGAATCTTATCATGGAAAAATCGGCAGCTGGTGGAGGCGATGGAATGTCAGTATTTAAAAATCCAACAGTTGAGTTGTCGTATGTGCTGATTTCTACGGGAATACTAATTCTATCGGGTGTAATTGCCGGATATATGCCGGCTCGTCGTGCGGTGAGAATTAAACCGATTGAAGCGATGCGGGAAGAGTAGATTCAATTGATAATGTATTGTTAAGAGTGATTTAATTAAAATAGTTGTTACATGGTCGCCAACTGGTAACCGGTAACTCGTAACTAACAACTAATATTTATGTTTGATATAGATCGTTGGCAGGAAATATGGTTTACCATAACTCACAATAAATCGCGAAGTTTTTTGACGGCTTTCGGCGTTTTTTGGGGGATGTTTATGTTGGTTGTCATGGTCGGTGCGGGAGTCGCACTTCAACGTGGCATGAGTTCGCAGATTGAAGGTTTTGCTACTAATTCATGTTTTGTTTGGGCTCAACAAACTTCTGAACCTTATAAAGGGTTGAAAAAAGGGCGTAACTGGAATATGGAAAATGCAGATATTTCATTGTTGATTAACAAAATACCTGAAATTCAATATCTTGCTCCTGTTCTTTTTGGAGGACAAAGTACGAATAATGTAACCCGGAACGATAAGGCCGGAACTTATGGGGTGAAAGGAAATTATCCATCATACAATAAGATTGATGAAAGTAAAATGGTTTATGGACGATATATAAATGATATTGATATAACAGAAGAGCGAAAAGTCTGTGTCATTGGTGAACGTGTCTACGAAGTGCTGTTTCCGAAAGATGAAAATCCTATAGGTAAGAGTATTCAGGTAAATGGAATTTACTTTAATGTAATAGGTGTTGCAAGGCATACTTCGCATGTTAATATCGGAGGTAATGCTGAAGAATCGGTTGTACTTCCTTTTAGTACAATGCAACAGGCTTTTAACCAGGGGAAGATTATACATTTTATGGCTGTTACAGCCAAACCGGGTATTAAAGTTAAAATAATTGAAGATAAGATTCATGCAGTATTACAAGAAAAACACAATATTTCGCCTTTAGATAAGAAAGCTGTTGGTGGATTTAATATTGAAGATGAGTTTAATATGTTTTTGTATCTGGGCATTGGAATTGCAGCTTTAATCTGGATTGTAGGATTAGGAACTTTATTTGCCGGTGCTATTGGAGTCAGTAATATTATGTTGGTAACCGTTCGGGAGCGAACGAAGGAAATAGGTATTCGGCGGGCACTAGGTGCTACTCCACGTAATATTATTGCACAAATTCTGAGTGAAAGTATAATATTGACAGTGATTGCCGGAGTATTGGGATTAATGTTTGGTGTAGGATTACTTTCACTGGTTGGGGTTGCACTCAGCCATGGAGATCAATTTTTCAAAGATCCTCAAATTAGCTTTACTGTTGCCATTGCAGCTCTGATTATTCTGCTCATAATTGGAACGTTGGCCGGATTTATACCAGCCAATAGAGCAATGAATATAAAGCCTATAGAAGCAATACGCGAAGAATAATTTAAACATAGAATGAATATGAGTACTATACTGAAAAATGAGCGGGTTATATACGCAATTTTAATTTTTGCATTTTTAGATCTTTTCACTCTTGAATTTTGCTATAATTTAGGTAAGCTTCATACTATTACCGGAGCGGTTGGTTATTCAGTATCATTCTTTCTGCCAATAATGCCGGTATTTTTGATGTCAGGTGTCTTATTAATGAAACAAATAAAAAAACAATCAAATAATTAACTAATCTACTTTCCTGTAATGGGTTTTAGATTGTTCAACAACAAAACATTATGAAGAAATTTTTAAAAATTGCTTTGCTGGTTATCTTGGCTATAACCGTTATTTGGACATTCTGGTTTTTATGGAATAAATCCCGTCCTGTAGTGAAAAAATATGAGATTCAATCAGTTTCAATCGGTAATATAGACAAAAAAACTGTTGCAACCGGAAAGGTAGATCCGAGAAATGAAATTTTGATTAAACCGCAAATGTCGGGCATTATAGCTGCTGTATACAAAGAAGCCGGTGATCACGTAAATGCAGGCGATGTGATTGCTAAAATTAAAGTGATACCCGATATGGTGAGCTTAAATAGTGCTGAATCCAGGGTTTCCCGTGCTCAAATTTCATTCGATCAGAGTAAGAAGAATTATGATCGCGATGCTAAATTGTATGCGGATAAAGTAATATCAAAGGAGGAATTTGAAAAGACCCAATTACAATTCTATAACGATAAAGAAGAATTGAAATCAGCAAAAGATAATTTGAGTTTAACCCGCGATGGTATTAGTACTAACAGTGCAGCTATCAGTAATACCCTTGTTCGCTCAACTATCAATGGAACTATACTTGACGTACCTGTTAAAGTGGGAAATTCAGTAATTCAATCAAATAATTTTAACGATGGAACAACTATTGCTACTGTTGCCAATATGAGTGATATGCTTTTTGTCGGAAAACTGGATGAAACAGAGGTGGGTCGAATTAAAGTTGGTATGCCTATGGATATTACTATTGGTGCTTTGCAGGATCAAAAACTGATTGCCAAGTTGGAATATGTTTCTCCAAAAGGAAAAGAAGAAAATGGCGCGATTATGTTTGAAATGAAAGCAGCTGTAAAAGTTCCGAAGGATGTGTTTATTCGTGCAGGTTATAGTGCTAATGCTGAAATCGTTTTCTCAAAATCGGACAATGTTGTCACGATACCTGAAAGTTGTATTGAATTTGGAGGAGATACAGCATTTGTATATGTATTGAAAACTAAAGAACCACAGACTTTTGTAAAGAAAAGGATTGCAATTGGATTATCTGATGGTGTTAAAATTGAAGTCAAGAAAGGTTTGTCTACAAAAGATAAGATACGTGGAGCTGAAATCCTGGAAAAGAAACCCGAAGCTAAGAAAGACGATAAAAAGTAATTGATTGATATTTTCCTACAGACATCTGCTTTTTGATGATAATTTGTAAAATTCCTAACAATTCGAGTAATTTGTATTAAAAATGAAAACAAAAATATATATGATTATGGGAGCGCTGTTAGTCACTTTGTTGACTAGTGCGCAGACCCCCTGGACGCTGCAACAATGTGTTGATACAGCCCTGGCTAATAACCGAAATGTGAAACAACAAGCATTGACCAAACAATCAAAAGAGATTGCTTACGATCAGGCTCGTAAAAATTTGTTGCCTAATTTGGCTGGTTCTGCCAATCAAAACTGGTATTTTGGTCGTTCTTTAACGGCAAACAATACTTATCAAAGCATGAATTCAGCTCAAACTTCATTCGGATTATCAACAGGTTTGACTTTGTATGATGGTATGAGGATGAAGCACAATATTGATGCCGCTAAAGCGGATATGTATGCATCTGAAGCAGATTTACAGAAAATCAAACAAGATATTACGGTAAATGTAGCGGCTGGCTTTTTGCAAATATTATTGAATAAAGAATTGTTACAAATAGCTATTGACCAACTCGAATTGACCAGAACGAAAATAGAACAGCGTAAAGCGTTAGTTGCTTCAGGGAAAATGGCAGAGGGTGAGATGTACGATCTTATTGCGCAAGAGTCGAAAGAAGATTTGAATCGGCTTAGGGCTGATAATACTCTTAAACTTTCATTGCTTGATTTAGCTCAATTTATGGAACTTGATCATTTTGAAAATCTAGATGTAGTTGTGCCAGATAATTTATCAGAACTGGATTTGCATTTTCTCTCCGCCGACGAAGTTCTTCAAAGTGCATTGACTCATCGTCCGGAAATTAAAGGAGCGGAATTTAGATTAAAAAGCAGCGAGTACAACGTTATGATTGCTAAAGGTGGATTCTATCCGACTTTAAGTTTTGGTGCAAATTATGGAACCAATTATTATAATACATCCAATATCCAAAATAAAAGCTTTGGGCAACAATTTAAAGATAATATGAGTACATCGGTAGGTTTAAACCTTCAGGTTCCTATTTTCAATAAGTTTGCAACGCGGAATAACGTTCGCAATGCTCAACTTGGAGTGAAAAGCAGTTCTATAGCTGTAGATAATGCAAAGCTGGAGCTGAAGAAAACTATACAACAAGCATATTATAATGCATTAGGAGCGAAGAGCCGTTGGGAAGCTGCTAATAAATCTGAGATTGCAAGTCGGGAAGCATACCGCTTTACCAATCAGAAATATGAAGCAGGGAGGGCTACTTTGTATGAATTATATCAATCAAAAAGTAATTTAACTCAGGTGCTTTCAGAACAGGCACAATCAAAATACGAGTATTACTTTAGAGTGAAATTGTTGGAGTTGATGAAATAGGTTAATCTGTTGTTTTAGAAATAGATGAGTCCAATTTCAGTTTGTTGAATATAAATTATTGAAAACTAAAAAGATATGAATGCAGATAATATTAAATCGCAGATGCGAAAAGGTTACCTGGAATATTGCATTCTACTTATTCTTAGGAAAAAACCAGCCTACACTTCCGATATTATTTCGGAACTTAAAGAGGCAAAATTAATTGTTGTGGAAGGAACTTTATATCCTTTACTGACAAGACTGAAGAATGGCGAACTACTTGACTACCGTTGGGAAGAATCTACTCAGGGACCACCTCGTAAATACTACGAAATGACTGCTTTGGGTGCAGCTTTTTTAGCTGAGTTAGAAGAGGCATGGGAAGAAATTAATAACGTAGTAAAGAAAATTAAAGAAGAATGATATATAAGGATTTAATATACAGTATTAAATATTATACTCGATTCAGATTTTATTTTGAGTCTCAGATGTAAACTTTCAAATTAAATATATGCTTTATGAAAAAAACATTAACAGTAAATTTGAATAATATCGTCTTTCATATAGACGATGATGCTTATGAAATGCTTCAGACTTATCTCCATGAAATTGCAGATCATTTTCAATCGGACGATGAGAAGAAGGAAATAATGAATGATATTGAAGCTCGAATAGCTGAACTTTTCAGCGAAAAACTTCAACGAAATAAGAATGTGGTTAATCTAATAGATGTTGAGGAAATAATAGAAATTATGGGCAAGCCAAGTCAGTATGCTGGCGAGGATGAAGAACAAAAAGCTCCTAAGACAAATAAAAATCAGCAAAAATCACGTCGCTTTTATCGTGATCCTGAAAATGCCATTTTGGGTGGAATAGCAGGTGGGTTAGCGGCATACTTTAATATTGATGTAACCTGGATTCGTATATTTCTGGTTATACTGGCTTTTATTGCTTCCGGATTTATTATTCCAATTTACATTGTTGTGTGGTTTGTTGCTCCGGCTGCTTTAACGGCATCACAGCGACTAGAGATGCAGGGTGAAGATGTGAATGTAGAAAGTATTAAGACCGAGATAAACAATGTAAAAAACTATATGGAAAGCGATAATTTTAAGAAATCGGCTACAACAGTGGGCGAAAAAATTCTTGAGATTTTGCGTTGGTTCTTCAAAATTGTATTTGGTTTTGTTGGTGCCGTACTTGGTTTGGTAGGAGTAGTTTTAATTGGAGCTTTAATTATGGTACTCTTCCTCTTGATTTTTGAACCAACTGCTATTAATGGGTTTGCTCCTGATATAATAACAAATTGGGCTGCATTTTCGCCGGATAAAATGGTGTTACTTATTATTTCACTGATCTTGGTTATAGGTTGTCCTATTTTCTTACTTATATATTGGGCTGTTCGACTGGTTTCTGGTCGCCATGATACCCCACGAACAGCTTCATGGGTTATACTTATTCTTTGGCTTGCAGGTTTGTTTATGTTCTACAGCGTTGGAGCAAATTCTTTTATACATTTTCATCATAATAACGGACAGCCATATGCAATTGCCTGGAATGATGATAATATGCCATTCGGAGATGAGGTTAGAAAATGTGAACCTTTTAAATCTATTGAAATTTCAGGAAATATTGAATTAACTCTGAAAAAGGATTCGGTTAAGGAAGTTAGAGTTTCTTTTGCGAAAGAGTATCTACCACGAATAATAACCAAGGTGGAAAATGGAGTGCTACATATTTATTCAGATGAAATATTTTTACTTCAAAATAAAGCTATTAAAGTTTATGTTTCTTCCGATTCAATTAAGAGTTTAGTTGCAAAAGGTGCTTGTAAGATTGAAAGCCAATATCAATTGAATTCTCCCGATTTTTCGCTTGAATTACTTGGAGCTAGTCAGGCTAATTTGGATGTCAGTGTAAGTACGTTTAAATTAGATGTTAAGGGTGCTTCTAAAGTGGATTTGAGAGGTACGTGTAATACTTTCAAAGCAACAGGAATGGGAGCAAGTGAAATTAATGCAAATGAACTCAAGGCAAAGCAAGCAGAGATATATGTAGCAGGAGCTACTCATGCCAGAGTTTTTGCTACAGAGTCTGTTAATGCGGAAGCCTATGGTGCAAGTGAGATAGAATGTAACGGAAATCCAAAGACAGTAAAGAAATCGGACGGTGGAGCCTCCAGTATAAAAATTCAATAAACATTAATATTTGTATATTTATAATCAGAACCTGCTTGGTAGTTTACCAAGCAGGTTTTCTTTTGAGTTTTTATGATGAAAACTATCGGATAGACCTTTGTTGTCGGTATTCCGTAAGAAGAATTGTTTCACATATTTATTGTTTCATTTTTAATATGATGAAGATATACATTTTCTATGTTTATTTCAGGGTTTCTTGTGTTGTCCTAAAAATAAAGAGAAAACCAGATGTAAGATGCTGTTTTTTAGTGCTGTAATAAAAAGCATGTCCTAATTTAATATTTTCTTTTTTTGTATCTATTTTAGAAAAATGACTAACTTAGCATTACGAATTGAAGTCTTCATTTCAATGCTAAAATGCAATCATTCAATCTTATTTTCTTAAAATGCGCATATAAAACAGGTGCTTTGTTTATAATCAGCAGCTGCCCTGTTTGTAGTTTGTTTTGCTACACTTTAGCCTAACAAACAAATATCGGAGAGTTAATCGGTTGCAATTTGATATAGTTGTCTCAAAGTCGTAATTTATTTGTATTTTTTTGTCATTGAGTTTAGTTGACTGGTGTTTAATGGTTTATTCATGTGTTTTTGAAATAAATCAGTTAAATTAGGACTAATAAGAAGTAATTAATTTAAGTCAAATGCTACATTATGTTAATAATGTATTAAATAATTTATTTGTATCTGAAATTAATTAAATATATGCGTTTTTTATTTTAATTTTGTATTTCTAAATACTAATGGTTTACACATTTTGATGAGATATGAAATTTGAATTTCATTATTGATAAAAAAAACAATTAAAAAACACAGTCAAATGTAACATATTATGTGTTAAACTCGATGAATATAAGTTGATAAACTCAACTTTGTTTTGTTCAGTTTATGGCATGTGCTTGTACTTTTTGCTACATGCGAAAACTACATGTGGAATGTTGTTAAAATATTGTGATCGAATTTTATATTTGCTTTTTTCTTTTTCTGACTGTCATACTTTTTCTGTTTTTACGAATTAATTGAATATGTTATCTTCTTGTTTATTTTGTGTTGTTTCTAATTAAGACCCAAAATAAATTGTGGTTTTAGACCTATTTGATGCCGGCATTATTTAATTTAAAGTTTATGAAGAATACACCATTTCGTCATATTGTTATTATTGTCCTTTGGCTGATAAGTAATTGTGTGTTCACACAAAAGGCTTGTGCTCAATTTACTGTAGTACAGGACTTTAAGGGCGGTATTTTACCAAGTAATATTATTCTAGGTGGAAGTCCAAGCTCGGCATATTTAACTTCTGGCAATGGAGATGCAGTAAATGATGGGTGGTTAAGACTTACTAATTCAAATTTGAACCAAAAGGGATTTGCCTATATAAATTCCACTTTCCCATCTTCGTTAGGTATTTTAATAGATTTCCAATACACTGCCTGGAGAGATTATGGTAGTGATGTTGGTGCGGATGGAATTGGAGTGTTTTTTTTCGATGCTACTTCTACTTTTGCTTTAGGAGGTTGGGGTGGTTCATTAGCTTATGCACCGAACTCAACAGCCGGAACAACAACCGGATTAGCGGGAGGTTATATTGGTATTGGATTGGATGAATATGGTAATTTTTCTAACCCGACTGAAGGAAGAGTTGGTGGTCCGGGCTTTTTTTGTAATTCTATTACTCTAAGGGGTGCTACCACCAATAACCCTGCAACTACGAATCCATATTTGACGTCTTATCAACTTCAAACGAGTAATACGTCTAATGTTAACTCAATAGATTATAATACAGTAACAACGACCAGACCTACTGATGCTCAGTTTTATAGAAGGGTTAAGATATCGATAATTCCTATAGGTACAGTGATGCTACCGAAGTTTAGGATAACCGCTTCCTGGAGACTTTCCCCTGGAGGAAGCGATGTGCAGCTTTTTACTTATGATACCAATATTCCACCTCCTTCTTTGTTAAAACTCGGTTTTGCGGCATCGACGGGTGGAAGCTATAATTATCATGAAATAAGGAATCTGGTAGTTACAACTCCGGGAGGTTTTCGAGTTGATAAAAGCGTTGATAAATTGAACGCTTCAGTAAACGATCAACTTACCTATACGATTAATGTTTATAATGCTACTGTTGGACCCGCTACTAATATATTATTGTCGGATGTTATAAAGGATGGACTTGGTAATAACGTCGATATTAGTCCTTCAGGCGACTTTACTGTTAATAGCATTACATTCAATAATAATTCAAATCCAAACAATACAGCTACCGGTTTTCCTAATGGTGTCACTATAACAACTGGGTTAACAAATCCCTTTACATCTACATTGAATATGGATGGAAATACTATATCGACATTTACAGTAGTTGGAACTATCAATAAATTGCCTGCAGGTGGAGGAATATTGACAAATTCAGTGACAATAGACCCATCTTTAACAGGCATTACGGATGATGATGCAACCAATAATAACTTCTCTGTATCTACCTCTGTACTTAATTGTGACTTTGTAATTAAAAATACAGTAAATAATTCTTGTTCTGATCCTACCAATGGTAATAGTTATACATTGCTTGTTTCTAATAATGGAACAATTAGTAGCACAACAGGTAAAATAGTGACAGTGACTGATAATATACCTACAGGCTTGAATGTTACGAGTATAAGTGCAGTCGGTTGGTCTGTTTCACATGTTGGAAATAGTTATACGTTTACAAGGAAGAATGCTTTAGCCTTTGGAGCTTCATACCCACCTATTCTAATAAATTTCAAACCTCCTTCAAGTGGGACATCTTGGGTGAATAGTGCAGATGTTGATTATTCAGGTATAGAGGCAACAACAACAAATAATAACAGCAGTGTTACTCTTTATGCTTCTCCAACGGCTCCTGTTGTAAGCACTCCGGTGTCTTATTGCCAGGGAAATACTCCGGTTGCTTTAACGGCAACCGGAAGTAATCTTTTGTGGTATAATGCCTTGGGTGGAACAAGTAGTACTACTGCTCCTGTTCCAAGTACAGCTACGTCGGGAACTACAACTTATTATGTCACTCAGAGCAATGCATATTGTGAAAGTGCCCCATCTCCTATAGTTGTAAAAGTCAATCCTTTGCCTACGGCTACTATCAGTGGTACAACCACTGCTTGTCAGAATGCAATTCTTGCTCCGAATATAACTTTTAGCGGTTTCGGTGGTACTGCTCCTTATACTTTTGCTTACAATATAAATGGTGGAGCTAATCAAACTATAACAACCACTTCCGGTACCAGTGTGACAATTTCTCAGGTTACTACCGCTTCCGGCACTTTTGCGTATAATTTGAAAAGTGTGACAGATGCCAGCAGTACTGCTTGTTCCAATCCTCAGTCAGGAACGTCTACTGTTACGGTCAATCCTTTGCCTACGGCTACTATAAGTGGTACAACCACTGTATGTCAGAATGCAATTCTTGCTCCGAATATCACTTTCACCGGTTCCGGTGGTACTGCTCCTTATACTTTTACGTACAAAATAAATAGTGGTGCCAATCAAACTGTAACCACTACTTCCGGCAACTTTGTTAATGTCCCTCAGGTTACTACCACTTCCGGTGCTTATATTTATACTTTGGTCAGTGTGGCCGATGCCAGCTCTACCGCTTGTTCCAATTCTCAGTCAGGAACATCCACCATTACAATTAATCCTCTGCCTACTGCTACTATAAGTGGCACAACCTCCGTTTGCCAGAATGCAACTCTTGCACCGAATATCACTTTTAGCGGTTTCGGTGGTACTGCTCCTTATACTTTTACCTATAATATTAATGGTGGAGCCGATCAAACCATAACAACCACTTCCGGTACCAGTATAACCGTTTCTGCTCCAACAGGCACCTCCGGTACTTTTGCGTATAATTTGAAAAGTGTGAAAGATGCCAGCAGTACCGCTTGTTCCAACCCTCAGTCAGGAATAGCTACTGTTACGGTCAATCCTCTGCCTAATGCTACTATAAGTGGTACAACTACAGTTTGTCAGAATGATCCTCTTGCTCCAAATATCACTTTTAGCGGTTCCGGTGGCACAGCTCCTTATACTTTTATTTATAATATTAATGGTGGAGCCGATCAAACTATAACAACCACTTCCAGCAACAGTGTAACCATTTCTCAGGTTACTACCGCTTCCGGTACTTTTGCGTATAATTTGAAAGGTGTGTCAGATGCCAGTGGTACAGGTTGTTCCAATCCTCAGTCAGGAACATCTACTATTACGGTTAATCCTTTGCCTACAGCTACTATAAGTGGAACAACTACTGTTTGTCAGAATGCGACTTCACCGGATATCACTTTTACAGGGATTGGTGGTGGTGCTCCCTATACTTTTACGTACAATATAAATGGTGGTGCTAATCAAACTGTAACCACCACTTCCGGAAATAAAGTAACAGTGCCTCAGGTTACCAATACTCCCGGAACTTTTGTATATAATCTGATCAGTGTGAAAGATGGCAGTAGTGCAGCTTGTTTCAGTTATCAGTCCGGGACATCTACCATTACGGTTAATCCTTTGCCTACAGCTACTATCAGTGGTACAACCACCGTTTGTCAGAATGATCCTCTTGCTCCAGATATCACTTTTAGCGGTTTCGGTGGCACAGCTCCTTATACATTTACGTACAATATAAATGGTGGAGCCAATCAAACTGTAACAACCACTTCCGGTACGAGTGTAACCGTTTCTGCTCCAACGGGCACCTCCGGTGTTTTTGCGTATAATTTGAAAAGTGTGACAGATGCCAGCGGTACTGCTTGTTCCAATCCCCAGTCAGGAACGTCTACTGTTACGGTCAATCCTTTGCCTACGGCTACTATAAGTGGTACAACCACTGTATGTCAGAATGCAATTCTTGCTCCGAATATCACTTTCACAGGTTCCGGTGGTACTGCTCCTTATACTTTTACTTACAATATTAATAGCGGTGCCAATCAAACCGTAACCACTACTTCCGGCAACTTTGTTAATGTTCCTCAGGTTACTACCACTTCCGGTACTTACATTTATACTTTGGCAAGTGTGGCCGATGCCAGCTCTACCGCTTGTTCCAATTCTCAGTCAGGAACATCCACCATTACGATTAATCCTCTGCCTACTGCTACTATAAGCGGTACAACCACCGTTTGTCAGAATGCAACTCTTGCACCGAATATAACTTTTAGCGGTTTCGGTGGTACTGCTCCTTATACTTTTACCTATAATATTAATGGTGGAGCCGATCAAACCGTAACAACCACTTCCGGTACCAGTGTAACCGTTTCTGCTCCAACAGGCACCTCCGGTACTTTTGCTTATAATTTGAAAAGTGTGACGGATGCCAGCAGTACCGCTTGTTTCAATCCTCAGTCAGGAACAGCTACTGTTACGATTAATCCTTTGCCTGCGGCAAGCATAAGTGGTACAACCACCGTTTGTCAGAATGATGCTTCACCGAATATTACTTTTACAGGTTCCGGTGGCACAGCTCCTTATACTTTTACTTATAATATAAATGGTGCAGCAGATCAAACCGTAACAACCACTTCCGGTAGCAGTGTAACCATTCCTGCTCCAACAGGCACTTCGGGAACTTTTGCGTATAATTTGAAAGGTGTGATAGATGGCAGTAGCACTGCTTGTTCCAATCCTCAGGCCGGAAATGCAGTGGTGACTATTAATCAGCCGTCTGCTTCCACTACTGTGGCTTCTATTTGTCAGGGATATAACTATATATTCAATGGAACGGCATACAATGCAACAGGTGTTTATGTAAAACATTTAATCAATAAAATTGGTTGTGATAGTGTTGCAACTTTGAATCTGACAATTAAACTTCCTACAGTTTCGACAACAAATGTAGCCATTTGTCAGGGTGATAGTTATCTGTTTAATGGAACCTCTTATTCTGCCGGAGGAACTTATATTAAACATTTGACAAATAAACAAGGTTGTGATAGTACTGCAACTTTGAATCTTAGTATAAAGCTACCTACGAATTCAGTAACAAATGCTTCTATTTGTCAGGGAACTTCGTATGTATTTAATGGAACCAGCTATACTACTGCAGGAATCTACAATAAACATTTTGTCAATGCTGTTGGATGTGATAGTACTGCCACTCTGGATTTGAAAATTAAACTTCCAACGACATCTACGACAACTGCTTCTATTTGTCTTGGTGATTCATATACATTTAATGGGGTAGCATATACAACCAGCGGAACGTATAGTAATCATTTTATTAATGCTGTGGGTTGTGATAGTACTGCTATTTTAAAATTGACAGTTAATGTGCCAACGACTTCTACTACTAACGCCTCAATTTGTCGGGGTGATTCTTATATGTTCTGTGGTGTGGCATATTCTACTGCCGGAACATATATTGGCCATGTTCTCAATAAGTTTGGATGTGATAGTACTGCTACACTGAATCTTTTGGTTAAATTGCCAACAAGTTCAATAACGACAGCTTCAATTTGTCAGGGCGATTCATATTCATTTAATGGAAGCACGTATACTGCTGCCGGAACATATCTTGCTCATCTGATTAATAAACAGGGTTGTGATAGTGCTGCGACATTAAATCTGAGTGTGAAAATGCCTAGTTCTTCTGTTACTAATGCAGAAATCTGTCAGGGAGGTTCTTACAGGTTTAATGGTTCAACTTATACAATAGCAGGTACATATAAGAAGGTGTTGGTTAATTCGGTGGGTTGTGATAGTGTTGCCACTTTAATCCTGAAAGTGAATTTACCAACGAGTTCTACGACGAATTTAATTGTAAGTTCTACGAGATTACCTCTTGTGTGGAATAAGAACACTTATTATGAGTCGGGTACACATACCAGTCCTACTCATTTTATCAATGCTGCTGGTTGTGATAGTACTGCTGTTTTGATTTTGACGGTTAAAATGCCAACGAGCTCCACTATTAAAGCTTCCATTTGTGATGGTGATAGTTATTTGTTTAATGGAATAAACTATTCCAGTTCGGGGATATATACGGCACATTTACTTGATGCTGTGGGAGTAGATAGTACTGCTATCCTGAATCTGACAGTAAATTCGGTGTTTACCACCCATAACAATATTTTGTTAATTTCAGGAGATTCGTACTCTATAAATGGACATTCTTATAATCAAACAGGCGATTATACCGATGTGCTTAAAACAACTTATGGTTGTGATAGTACTGTTGTATCGCATATTACAGTTGTGAATATTCCTAATACAATCACACCCAATGGCGATGGCTATAATGATTTGTTTATGAAGGGTTGGCACATAAAGATATATAATCGAAATGGAATTCTTTTATTTGATGGAACGGAAGGCTGGAATGGATTATATCATAATAAGCCGGTTTCTAAGGATACATATTTTTATGTTTTATACTATACTTCTGAATCTCGTACGAAGGCAAAAGAAGGTTACTTAATGGTTATCCCGTAATAATGATGAATTAAAATGAAGAAAGCCATTTTTGTAGTAATGTTTAATTTAATGAGTTTACTGGTAGTTGGTCAATCGAATATTCGATTGAATAACTATTGGGGCAATGCTCATTACATAAACCCTGCATCTATTTACGATAAATATCAGGCAGTATTTAGCATGGCAGCGCGTAAGCAATGGGTTGGGGTAACAGGTGCTCCTATGACTTTTTTTGCTTCAGGAAGTACTTATATTGAAAATCTGAATACACAACTCGGCTTAATCGCAATTCAGGATAAAATTGGATACACTTCTGTCACTAATCTCGATCTGACCTATGCCTACGCTATTAAATTAGAACATGATTGGCAATTTCATTTTGGAATGGGTCTGACCTATCAGAGTCTGAGTTATGACATTTCTAAGGTTGATTTATCAAGTGGCTATGATCCGCAAGCGTATCAAAATCTCCTGTCTGAAGATAATTTTAATTCAGATTTAGGTATTGAAGTAAGTAATCCATCATTCAGAATAGGTCTTTCCAGTCAAAATATTTTCTCTGTTTTTTCTACTGACAGAAAATATCAAACCAATACTAACTTTTTATATACCCGATTTAGACAACCCGTGAGTAATAGTTTGAGTTTAGGATTTGGTGTATGTGGAATTCAATATTCAAATATGTATCAGGCTGAGTTCAATCTGACAAGTTATTTCAAAGTAGCTGAACGAACAGGTTTGTCTGAAACTCCGGATTTGTTTGATGTTGGATTGTTTTATCGCACAAAAAGTGAAATTGGTCTTATTTTCGGATTTGATTTAAGTGAAGCCATTCATTTATCTTATAGTTACGATTATAATGTAAGTGGTATTAATCGAAGTTCAATAGGAACAAATGAATTAATGATTACTTATAACCTTTCCAGAAGACCTGTCTGTCATAGTTGTTGGTATTGAGTATAAATACTCCAATTGAAAATGCCTCTGACTTTATGGGCGATTATGTAGCCAAATTAATATTCAACATTCGTCTGAGCCGCTGAATCATTATTTTTGAAAACAGGCTTTATTCTTGTTCACATTAGGTAGGCATGCTATCCGAAGGAATAAGAAAAGAAACCCGCTTTGCCATTGAACTGCCCCCAAAAAGTTAGACAAAAAACTTTTTGGGGGTTTTTATATGTCAACAACAAGGAAAAACAGAAAGCATGGTCTTTCAGAGAAATTAGAATCGGTAAAATTGTATTGCTCAGGTTAT
>Ga0302288_1000649_pt1 | contig 26514 bp, 23 predicted proteins | sample III_Fen_N1_1_FD_194549 | JGI IMG/M metagenome (GOLD analysis project Ga0302288, IMG submission 194549) | Peat permafrost microbial communities from Stordalen Mire near Abisko, Sweden - III_Fen_N1_1 | ecosystem: Environmental > Terrestrial > Soil > Wetlands > Permafrost | place: Sweden: Abisko...
AGGCAGAAGCTATGCTGACAGAAATGCATCAGGCTCAAGTCGTCCAAGTGGAGAAGGCAGAAGCTATTCTGACAGAAATTCAACCGGCGCAAGCCGTCCAAGTGGAGAAGGCAGAAGCTATTCTGACAGAAATGCATCAGGCTCAAGCCGTCCAAGCGGAGAAGGCAGAAGCTATGCTGACAGAAAACCAAGTGGAGAAGGCAGAAGCTATTCTGACAGAAATTCAACAGGTTCAAGTCGTCCAAGTGGAGAAGGCAGAAGCTACGCTGATAGAAAACCAAGTGGAGAAGGCAGAAGCTATGCTGATAAAAAACCAAGTGGAGAAGGCAGAAGCTACGCTGACAGAAATTCAACAGGCGATAGAAATTAATAAAAGCAAGAAAATCAAAATAAATGTAAAAACAGCAGGCAAATGCCTGCTGTTTTTTTACTTTATAGTAAGATTATACTTTCCTATAAAGTAAAAAGCCTGATTCATAATCATTAAGGCATGGGAAAAACTCTGAGAATTCAGAGTTAGAAAAAGGATCATCGTCTTCACTTAAAAAATAATCCTTTTCATATGGTTAAATATAAGGCGTAGACTTGACAATTTAAATAGTTCGATATAGAATAGTTCCATAACAAACTATTTCACCGCGGCAAATGGAGGTTTAAAATGCATCATCAAGAATCACTTGGATTTGAGTTCAAAAAAATGAATAATATAATTAAACGTTATATTCATGCAAAAATGGCACAGCAGGGATTTGACGAATTAACAATGATGCATGGATGGATACTCGGTTTTATTTATTACCATATGGACAAAGAAATTTATCAAAAAGATATTGAAAATAACTTTGGTATTGCAAAATCCACAGTTACTAATATTTTAAAGCTCATGGAAAAGAAGGGCTACCTGACTCGCACTGAAGGAACCTCGGATGCAAGACTTAAAAGACTTCAACTTACCGAACTTGGAATAAAGGTACATATGGATACAGTGAAAATAATAGATAAACTTCATGAAAACATGGAAGTTGGAATTACAAAGGAGGAACGTGAAGTATTTCTACATGTAATTGAAAAGATAAAAAATAATATAGGAATAGAAGACAAGGAGGAAGAATAATTGATAAAAACTTTAGGAGCTTATATAAAAGAATATAAAAAAGCTTCCATAGCAACTCCAGTATTTATGCTGCTTGAAGTATTAATGGAAACAATGATTACCTATTTAATTGCTTCAATAATTGATAATGGAGTTGAAAAAGGTGATATGAACCATATATATAAAATCGGACTAATTATGCTGCTTGCAGCAGCAGTCAGCCTGGCGACAGGTGTATTAGGTGGAATTTATGGAGCAAAAGCCTCAGCAGGTTTTGCCAAGAATTTGAGACAGGGAATGTTTAAGAACATACAGACATTTTCTTTTGCAAATATAGATAAATACAGTACGGCTGGTTTGGTTACAAGGTTAACAACAGATGTTACCAATGTACAAAACTCTTATCAGATGATACTTCGTATGTGCATGCGTTCCCCAGCAACATTAATATGTGCAATGGGAATTTCTTTTTTTACAAATGCAAAAATTGCTTCAATATATTTAGTGGCAGTAATCTTACTATCCATTATACTCACCTTTATTATAAAACGTGCTAGTGGATTTTTCGTTCAGGCATTTCCAAAATATGATGACTTGAATGCCAGTGTTCAGGAAAATGTTTCAGCTATGAGAGTTGTAAAAGCATATGTAAGAGAGGATTATGAAAAGTCCAGATTTAAAACTGCAAGTCAGAATATATATAAGATTTTTGTAAAAGCAGAAAATAGTGTTGTGTTTACCAATCCTGCAATGATGGTTGCAGTATACGGATGTATTCTGCTAATAAGCTGGATCGGTGCCAAAATGATTGTTGGTTCAGGTGGAACATCCCTTACAACAGGTCAGTTAACAAGTTTGTTATCTTACTGTATGAGTATTTTAATGAGTCTTATGATGCTTTCCATGGTATTTATTATGCTTTCCATGAGTGCTGCCAGTGCAAAAAGAATTGCAGAAGTACTCAATGAAGAAGCTAGCTTGAAAAACCCTGAAAATCCTCAATACACTGTTTCAGATGGAAGTATAGTATTTGAACATGTGAATTTTGGTTATAATGAAAATAAAGAGGATTTTGTATTAAATGATATTAATATTAAAATAAAAACCGGGGAAACAATCGGAATTATCGGTGGAACTGGAAGCGCAAAAACAAGTTTGGTAAATCTTATCAGCCGTCTGTATGATGTGAAATCAGGACAAATTTTTGTAGGAGGAACGGATGTAAGAGAATATGATTTGGAAACACTTCGAAATCAAGTCAGTGTTGTCTTGCAAAAAAATGTTCTTTTTTCAGGAACAATTCTTGAAAATTTACGTTGGGGAAATAAAAATGCAACAAAACAAGAATGTATAGAAGCCTGTCAGTTAGCTTGTGCAGATGAGTTTATTGAAAATTTCCCTGAAAAATACAATACCTATATTGAGCAAGGCGGAAGTAATGTATCTGGTGGACAAAAACAAAGACTTTGTATTGCCAGAGCAATCCTAAAAAATCCTAAAATTCTGATTTTAGATGACAGCACCAGTGCAGTAGATACTTCAACTGATTCAAAAATCAGGCAGGCTCTTATGACAAAAATTCCAGATACAACCAAGTTAATTATTGCGCAAAGAGTATCAAGCGTAATGGATGCAGACAGAATAATTGTAATAGATGATGGTAAAATCACTGGAGTTGGCAAACATGAGGAACTGCTTCTCACCAATGAGATTTATAAAGATGTTTATGAATCCCAGACAGGTGGAAATGGAGATTTTGATGAAAAAGGAGGTGAATCATAATGCCAGGACCAATGAAGGACCAAGCCCCAAGAGGTATGAAACCAACAATTGAAAATCCATTACAGGTTTTTTTCAGACTAATAAAATATATTGCAAAATATTACCTGATTCATTGTATTTTTGTTTTGATATGTATTTTTGTAAGCGTACTTGCAAATGTCCAGGGAACTTTATTTATGAAACCTCTGGTAGATCAGTATATTATTCCTATGATGGGGCAGCTGAATCCAGACTATTCTGAATTAGGAAAAGCCATTGGAAAAGTAGGAATATTTTATGCAATAGGTGTTTTGACATCCTTTGGAAACGCTAAAATTATGGTATATGTAACCCAGGGAACCATGAAGCATTTGAGAGATGATATGTTTACTCATATGGAAGCACTTCCAATAAAATATTTTGATAGTCATGCACATGGAGATATTATGTCCATGTACACCAATGACGTAGATACTTTAAGACAGATGATAAGCCAGAGTATTCCCCAGCTTATCAATAGTATGATTACGATTGTAAGTATTTTAATTGGAATGATTATCTTAAATATACCTATGACCTTTGTATCCTTATTCATAGTTGGAATTATGTTGTTTATGACAAAAATACTTTCAAAAAACAGTGGAAAATACTTTTCAGCTCAACAGAAAAACATGGGAAAAGTAAATGGATTTATTGAAGAAACAATGAGTGGTCAAAAGGTCGTAAAAGTATTTTGCCACGAAGAAGAAAGTTTGCAAAAATTCAATGAATTAAACGAAAACCTTTATGAAAGCGCATACAATGCCAATAAATTTGCCAATATAATTATGCCAATTAATGCACAGCTTGGAAATGTAAGTTATGTGGTAAATGCTGTTGTTGGTGGTGTGATTGCCGTAAATGGTATTGGTGGATTTACAATTGGAGGAATGGTAAGTTTCCTTGGACTGGTAAGAAGTTTTACAATGCCTGTTAACCAAATCAGTATGCAACTAAATAGTATAATAATGGGATTGGCTGGTGCTGACCGGCTATTCAGATTGTTAGATGAAAATAAGGAATCTGATCAGGGATATGTGACTCTTGTAAATGTAAAACATCAAAATGGAGAAATAAGGGAGTCGGAAAAAAGAACAGGAATTTGGGCGTGGAAACATCTTCACAAAGATACAGGTGAAGTGGAGTATCGCGAACTAAAAGGAGATGTTGTTTTTGACGATGTAGATTTTGGATATAACGAAGATAAAATTGTTCTTCATAATGTAAATCTTTTTGCAACGCCTGGTCAGAAAATAGCTTTTGTTGGTTCAACAGGAGCAGGGAAAACAACAATTACCAACCTGATTAATCGTTTTTACGATATACAGGATGGTAAAATCAGATATGATGGTATCAATATTAATAAAATAAAAAAATCAGATTTAAGACATTCTCTTGGTATAGTATTACAGGATACTCATTTGTTTACAGGAACAGTTTTGGATAATATAAGATATGGAAAACTTGATGCAACAGACGAAGAAATATATGCTGCTGCCAAACTTGCAAATGCAGAAAGTTTTATAAAACATTTACCAGAAGGCTACCATACGATGTTAAAAGGAGATGGAGCAAATCTAAGTCAGGGCCAGCGCCAGTTACTTGCCATTGCAAGAGCAGCCATTGCAGACCCACCTGTATTGATTCTGGATGAAGCCACCAGTTCCATTGATACAAGAACAGAAAAAATCATTCAGGAAGGTATGGACAGGCTAATGCACGGAAGAACTACCTTCGTAATAGCACACCGTTTATCCACAGTTAGAAACAGTGATTGTATCATAGTTCTTGAACAGGGCAGAATTATTGAAAGAGGTACCCATGAGGAATTAATTGCCAGTAAAGGAAAATATTATCAGCTATATACAGGCAATAACATTGGGGCATAATTATTTATATGAAAAGAACTCTACGGGGTTCTTTTTTTATTACATAAGAGGAAGCGTATCGCAACGCAAACGTGCATCGCAAGCTTGTCTGCAAGCAAACATATTTTCACGATTGACTAAAAAATGTTACATGATATAATAAAACTATAAAAACTAAAATAGTTTTCAGAGTACCAAAAGTAGGCAAGGAGAATTTATGGAACTAATTGAACGGATATTTGATGGAACCATTGAAGAATTTAAGGAAAACGGTATAAAATTTACCATGGATGGTGTGGCAAGACGAACGGGAATCAGCAAAAGAACCTTGTATGAAACTGTTCCATCAAAAAATTTACTAATCGAGATGGCAATTGATAGAACCTTTGCGGATGTTAAGTATCAGCAAAATGAGATTCTAAACAATGAATCGATATCTACAGTAGATAAACTAAAGCAGCTTTTTACCATAGTTCCGGCCTATGCCAATGTGCTGGATTATCGAAGAATGAATGAAATCAGACAATCCTATCCTCAACTCTATAAGAAAATCCAGAAAAATCTGGATAACGACTGGGGACCAACCATCAGCCTTTTGCAAAAAGCCATGGATGAGAATGTGGTCAGAAAAGTTAATGTGGTCATCATCAAAATGCTTTTGATGGAAGTCTATGAGAGACTGATTAATGGAGATACTCTGATTCAGAACAATATTTCTTACGAAACAGCAATGAAAGAAGTTATTTCTATTATTTTTGAAGGTTTATTTGTATAAAAAACAGGGAGGATTATTATGATAACCATAAATAAAAACATATTTCAGTTGGATACCGCAAACACTTCATACATTATTGCACTTAGAGAAAATAAATATCCGGAAAACATTTATTTTGGGAAAAAAATAAAAATGCGCCAGGATTACAGTGCTTTTTATGAAAAAATTGGTAGTGGCTATGGAAACAGCATTGCTACTCCACAAAATCAGGCACTTACGCTGGATAATCTTTGTCTTGAATTTTCTTTTAATGGCTGTGGCGATTACAGGATACAGCCCTTGGAAATAGTACTTCCGGACGGAAGCACTTCTGCAAGGTTTGAGTATAAAGAATTTCGGACTTATCAGGGAATCTATAATCACTCCGAAGAAACCGCAATGCCCTATGCAAGAGCCATAAAAGCTTGCACGAAATCAGATTTAGAAATTGGGGAAGAAGCTGGCGGAGACACCGGAAGGGAAACTCTTGAACTGGTTTTTGTGGATGATTTTTTTGGACTGGAGCTGAGTCTGATTTATACCAGTTTTGATGAATGTGACTGCATTACCAGAAGGACAGTTATAAAAAACAATGGAGAAAAGCCTGTAACTCTTGAAAAAATTATGAGTCTGCAACTGGATTTACCGGAAAAAGATTATTTTCTGGATACATTTGATGGTATGTGGACAAGGGAACGCCATAAAAATACGAAAGAACTGATTTCAGGAGTGTATGTAAATGAATCTACCACAGGAAGCAGTTCTAATAGGCACAATCCTTTTATAATGCTCCATAAGCCGGGTTGTGACGATAATCAGGGAGACTGCATAGGAATCAATCTAATTTATTCAGGAAACCATTATGAAGCAGTGGAGGTTACCGGCTACGAAAAAATAAGAATTTTGTCGGGAATCAATCCCTTTGGTTTTTCATGGGAGTTAGGGGCATCTGAAACCTTTTATTCTCCTGAGGCAGTGCTTTCCTATAGTACTAATGGAGAAAACAGATTGTCTAATAATTTTCATAAATTTATACAGACCCATATTATTCACCCTGACTGGCAAAACAAAGAGAGACCGGTGCTGATTAACAACTGGGAAGCTACTTATTTTGATTTTAATGAAAGCAAACTGATAAAACTTGCAAAGGATTCAAAAGAACTGGGAATTGAGCTTTTTGTCCTGGATGATGGTTGGTTTGGCAAACGTTCTGATGATACATCTTCTCTCGGAGACTGGCAGGTAAATGAGAAAAAAATTGGAGGAAGTCTTTCAAAGCTGGTTGATAAAATCAATGATATTGGAATGCAGTTTGGAATCTGGGTAGAACCTGAGATGATTAGCGAAAACAGTGCTTTGTATGAAGCCCATCCGGACTGGGCCGTAAAGATTCCGGGGCGAACAGCTTATCTTGGAAGAAACCAGCTGGTACTGGATTATACAAGAGAAGATGTCAGAGATTATATAGTAGAGGTGTTAAGCAGTCTGCTGGAAAGCGCTACTATTACCTATGTGAAATGGGATATGAATCGTCATATCACAGATGCTTACTCCCAGATGTTAAAAAGACAGGGAGAATTTTATCACAGATATATTCTTGGTTTATATGCCGTTATGGAAGAACTTACAAACCGTTTCCCAAAAGTGCTTTTTGAAAGTTGTTCTTCTGGGGGAAATCGCTTTGATCTTGGAATGCTTTTTTACATGCCACAGACCTGGACTTCAGACGACACAGATGCAAATGAGAGAATTACCATTCAGGAAGGAACTTCCTATGCCTATCCGCAGGCTACTATGGGTGCTCATGTCAGTGCGGTACCTAATCACCAGACCCTCAGGAATGTAAACCTGGAAAGTAGATTTCAGGTAGCTTGTTTCGGACTTTTGGGTTATGAGCTGGATATTACAAAGTTAAACCCTTCTGAAAAAAAGATTATTAAAAAACAGATAGAATTTTATAAGCAGTACAGAAGTCTTTTCCAGTTTGGAACTTTTTCAAGAGGCAGGATGCACAATGGAAATACTGTGTGGCAGGTGGTAAGTAAGGATCAGTCTCAGGCAGCTGTGCTGGTGTACCAGCAACTGTCCAGACCAAACCAGTCCTCAGATATACTGAAGATTACTGGACTTAAAGAAGATGCATTATATGAAATAAAAACCAGAAAACAGGCAATTTCCATCAAGCAATTCGGCAATCTGGTAAATCAGGTGTCACCGGTTCCTATTTCGGATGGAGGACTTCTTCAGGCAGCAGTAGACAAGGTATATCATCTGGACAGTGAAGAAGAAACCTATCATATAGGTGGAGATATGGCAGCAACGGGGGGAATCAAATTAAAACAACAGTTTACAGGAGTTGGATATAATGAAAATACCAGAATTATGGGTGATTTTTCTTCCCGAATATATATTATAAATGAGATTTTAGAAAATGATATGGAATAAAATAATACAAAAACAGCAGGGAATAAAACTATACAAAAATAGCGTGAACAGGCGTATAATGTAGATGTAGCACCTGTACAGACATAAGGATTGGAAGGAGAAAAAAGATGATCGAAATGAAAGAATTTTATTATCCGTCAAATAACGGGTTTAACCGGATTCACAGTATGGAATGGGTTCCTGAAGGCGAGCCGAAAGCACTGGTTCAGATTATCCATGGAATGGTAGAGTTTATTGACCGCTATGACGAATTTGCCAGATATTTGGCTGATAAAGGTTTCTATGTGGTGGGAGAAGATCATCTGGGACATGGAAAATCTGTGGGAAATCCTAATGAATGGGGTTACTTTGCGGATAAAGAAGCCTGCAGAAAAGTAAATGGAAATACCAGTGATGTTGTACTTAAAGATATTTACACTCTTACTGAAATAACCAAGAAAAAATATCCTTCTCTTCCATATTTTGTACTGGGGCATAGCATGGGTTCCTTCTTTGCACGTAAATATGCAAGTATCTATGGAGATAAAATAAATGGAGTCATAATCAGTGGAACGGGAAACCAGCCAAGCTCTGCTATTGTTGCAGCAAAAACAATTGTATCGGTTCAGCAGTTGATTTTTGGAGAGCGCCACAGAAGTAAACTTATTGCCAAAATGACTTTTGGTGAAAACAATAAAAGAATTGAAAATCCTCAGACCAAAAATGACTGGCTGACAAAAGATACGGAAATCGTCCGAAAATATAATAACAATCCTGCCAACAATTTTCTGTTTACGTTAAATGCAAACCGTGGCCTTTTAGATATAGTAGAATATGTAATCAGCGTAAAACATACTGCCAAAACGCCAAAAGATCTTCCAATGCTATTTGTATCAGGTGAAGAAGATCCTGTAGGTGAGTATGGAGAAGGAGTAAAACGTGCATTTGCACTTTATCAGGCAAACGATATGAAAAATATTCAAATGAGGCTCTGGACAGGGGATCGTCATGAAATATTAAATGAAACCGACAGAGCGGATGTTTACCAGTATATATATCAGTGGATACTTGAAAATATTAAGAAGTAGTTTCTAATAAATAATAGGAGCCAAGTGACAATGTATGATATAGCGATTATAGGTGCAGGCATTACGGGAAGTTTTTTAGCCCATGATTTATCGGGTTATCAGCTAAAAATAGCTGTAATTGAAAAATGCAGTGATGTGGCAAATGGCGCTACTATGGCAAACAGCGCCATTATACACTCGGGGCATGATCCAAAAAAAGGTACATTAAAAGCAAAACTGAATGTCCGCGGTAACCGGATGTATGAAAAAGTCTGTGTGGATCTGGGTGTACACTTTAAAAGAACATCAGCTTTTGTAGTGGCAACCAGTCAGGAAGAAAATGAGACACTGGAGCAACTTTATAATCAGGCCACAAGTCGTGAAATTCCTGCATTTCTTCTTACCAGACAGGAAGCTTTGGCAAAAGAACCTAATTTAAGCGATGAAGTAATCAGGGTAATGGAGCTGCCAACCACGGGAATTATATATCCCTGGGAGGTGGCTATTGCGCTGATGGAAGAAGCTGTGGAAAATGGGACAACACTATTTTTAAATCGGGAAGTATCAGGAATTAAAAAGGTGGAAAACTATTTTTCTATTGAAACAATTTATCATGGAGGACCACTTTCTAAAACAGAAAAAGAACGGTCAGAAAATAGTATAAATCAGAATTGTACATGTGAGGAAGAAAAACTTCTGATTCAGGCAAAATATGTAATCAATGCGGCCGGCGTTCATGGGGATGATATTTATAGGCTGATAAGCAATATTCCGGGTCAGTTTACCATTACACCAAGAAGAGGTGAGTATTTTGTGCTGGATAAGCAGAAAACACCGTTGGTGAACCGGGTTATTTACCCGGTGCCTTCCTCTGTAGGTAAAGGGGTTCTGGTGGTTCCAACTACTCATGAAAATATATTGCTTGGACCAAATTCTCAATTTATAGAAGATAAAGAAGGCAATGCTACCACCAAAGATGCATTGGATTATGTTAAAAAAGCCGTTTTAAAAACAGTCAAAAACATCCCGTTTGACCAGGTTATCAGGAGTTTTTCAGGACTGAGACCTACTGGCGACAAAGAAGATTTTGTGATTGAAGAAGCTTCGGATGTGCCGCATTTTATAAATGTAACCTGTATTGAATCTCCGGGTCTTGCTTCTGCACCGGCTATATCGGAATATGTAATTGATACTATTTTGAAAAAAACTCCATTAGAAGGACTTGCTTTTATAAAAAAGGAAAATTATAAAAAAAGAAGACCTTCCGTAAATCTTAAAAATATGAATCAGGAAATGCGTGAAAAGTTGGTTTTAGAAGACTCTTCCTTTGGAAAAGTAATCTGCAGGTGTGAGCAGATTACTGAAGGAGAAATTATAGATGCGATCCGAAGACCTGTTGGGGCAACTACGGTAAAGGGAATTAAAAAGAGAGTCCGTCCGGGCATGGGAAGATGCCAGGGAGGTTTTTGCGAGCCTAAAGTAGTAGATATTCTGGCAAGAGAACTTGGAATATCGCCTTTTGATGTAAGAATGGATACATGGGAATCTTCCATGCTTCTTACAGAAACTAAAGGAGGCAGCTCCTCATGAGAGAATACGAAATTATTGTAATCGGTGGCGGTAGTGCAGGTATTGCGGCAGCAATTGAAGCTTATGAAAATGGATGCAGAGATATTCTGATTCTGGAAAGAGATCAGGAACTGGGAGGTATTCTTCTTCAATGTATTCACAATGGATTCGGGCTTCAGATTTTCGGAGAAGAATTGTCGGGACCGGCCTACGCAGAGCGCTATATGGATATGCTTGTAAAGACGGGGGTTCAATTTAAAACCGGGTCTATGGTAACACATCTTGGTGCTAATAAAACGGTCGAATACGTAAATCCAGAAGAGGGTTATGTTCAGATAAAAGGAAAAGCAATCATTTTGGCTATGGGTTGCAGGGAAAGAACCAGAGGAGCCATATCCATACCTGGTTACCGGCCAAGTGGAATCTGGACAGCGGGCACTGCCCAGAGGTACCTGAATATGGAAGGCTATATGGTAGGCCGCAAAATATTTATTTTGGGAAGCGGAGATATTGGCCTGATTATGGCAAGACGAATGACATTAGAAGGAGCAGAAGTTCTGGGGGTAGCAGAACTGATGCCATATTCTAATGGACTTCCAAGAAATATGAAGCAGTGTCTGGAGGATTTTGATATTCCCCTTTATTTAAGCCATACCATCACTGAAATTCAGGGAAAAGACAGGATAACTGCCATTACAATTTGTGAAGTAGATCATAAATTACAGCCTGTTTTAGGAACTGAAAAAAAATTTCAGGTGGACACCCTCCTATTGTCGGTAGGCCTGATTCCGGAAAATGCTTTAAGCCAGGAAGCAGATATTAAGATTCATGAAAGAACCAGAGGACCTGTGGTGAATGAAAGCTATGAAACCAGCGTATCAGGAATTTTTGCCTGTGGAAATGTGCTTCATGTTCATGATCTGGTAGACTATGTAAGTGCTGAAGGGAAAAAAGCCGGATTTTATGCTGCAAGGTATGTTAAGAACCAGGAGCAGCATAAAGCGGATGAGATATTATCTCCAGACGTATATGAGGCAGAAGAAACGAATACAAAAAGATTTCTTATGCAGCCGGGAAATGGAATTGGATATATACTACCACAACGGGTAAATCCTGAAATGATAGAGGAGAAAACGGAATTTATGTTTCGGGTAATGAACAATTACAAAAATGTGAAACTGGGCATCTACCGTGACGGGGTGTTTTTTAAGGAAGTAAAAAAACTCCATATGGCACCTGCCGAGATGGAGAAAATAACCTTTTTAAAGAAAGAACTGGAAAGTATCAAAGATAATCTGACTATAATGGTTATGCAGGAAGGAGATGGCTTATGATTAAGGAAATGGCTTGTATTGTATGTCCTTTAAGCTGTCATCTCCAGGTCGACATAGATGATGCAGGGAACGTAATAAGCGTAACGGGAAACACCTGTCCACGAGGTGAGCAGTATGCCAGAAGCGAAATGACAAACCCAACACGTATGCTCACCAGCACTGTAAAAATAAAAAATGGGCTTTATCCAAGGCTTCCGGTAATCCTGTCAGATGTAATTCCAAAAGGCAAAATGTTTGAGGTAATGGATGAAATCAATAAAATTCAAATTGAGGCACCTGTGGATATAAACCAGGTATTAATCGAAAATGTCTGTGGACTTTCTGTAGATGTTATCGCATCCAGGAGTATGAAAGTAAAAAACTGAAGTAAAATAACAAGTAAGTGCAACTTGCAATACAGAAATGACCTTTCAGGGGTTTCTGTATTGCTTTTTTATTTGAGAATGGCATTATAAGATAGACAGCCGAAACGTACTGCCATAAAATAATAACAACAGGTATGTAAAAAAATAAAAAGTAATAATAGAAATAAAAAATTATCATAGAAATAAAAAATTATCATAGAAATAAAAAGGTATCATAGAAGTAAAATGTCGAAATTATGGGGTATAGGGGAATGAAAATACAAGTAGAATATGCAGAGGTGGAAGAGACAGAAATCCATATCCGGTGCAGGGAAAATCAAAAGGCTGAGCATACGGAATCATATCATTCAGAATCAGAGGAAGAAGTAAGGGAACTGTTAGAGTATCTTGAAAACCGAAAATTTAGAATCAATGGCAATTTGGATGGAGAAATATATCCGCTTAATCCCAAAGATATCTATTATTTCGAATATGTGGATGCAAAAGTATTTGCATATACGTCAGACAAGGTCTATCGGATATCTATCAGTCTGGATAATCTTGAAAAAATGTTGGAGTTGCAGGCCTTTTTCAGGTGTAGTAAGGCAATGATTGTAAATCTGAAACATATAGAGCGTTTTAAAAGTGTTATGGGAAACAGGATTATAGCAACCTTGGAAAATCAGGAAGAAGTAATTATTTCCAGACACTATGCAAAACTGCTTCGGGGATATTTAAAGGAGGATTAGACCATGGAAAAACTAAAAAAATGGATGAAAGAAGAAGTGGATGTTGAATTTTTTTGCTGTGTATGGGCTGTTGCCATGATTTTTATATATGGCTTTGAACTTTATATTTATGGAGAAAAAGCTACAAAATTTGTAATTATTTTTCAAATGTTTATACTCAGCTATCTGATAGCAAGATTTCAAAAAATGCTTTTTAAAAAGGAACAGAATTTTTCTAAAACAGAATTTTTAGTAAGGGCTATTCTGTGGAGTCTGGTACCAATGATTCTGACCTGTATCACAGCGGCAGTTTTTAAATGGTTTGTTGGATATCCAATGTGGATACTACTGGTTTTTTATGGGACTATGGCAGTTTATTATGCCTGTATCTGGATTATACTGCAGATCTTTTATAAAGATGAAACCAATCAGTTAAATGATATGCTGGAAAGAATTAAGAAAAATAATGAGGGAGAAATCAGATGAATGTAATAGAAACAAAAGGTTTAACCAAATATTATGGAAAATCCAGAGGGATTATAGATGTAAATCTTTCTGTGGGTGAAGGTGATATTTTTGGTTTTATTGGTCCTAATGGGGCAGGAAAATCAACTACCATAAGAACACTTCTTGGACTTATTTCACCAACCAAAGGTAGCGGAACCATTTTTGGAATGGATATCACGAAAGATACAGGGAAAATATTAAGGCGTGTTGGATATATGCCGTCGGAAGCTATGTTTTATCCCGGAATGAGGGTGGATGAAACCATCAGGCTGGCAGCGGATTTGCGAAAAAAAGACTGTAGCAGAGAAGCGAAGGCTTTGTGTGAAAGGTTGCAACTAAGCCCTTCCAAAAAAATAGAGGAACTCTCTTTGGGAAACAGGAAAAAAGTAAGTATTGTATGTGCCATGCAACATGAACCTGATCTCTATATTTTTGATGAACCTACATCAGGACTGGATCCCTTAATGCAACAGGAATTCTTTAAATTGATCAAAGAAAAAAATGACAAAAATGCCACTGTATTTCTTTCTTCCCATGTACTTGGTGAGATTCAGAAATATTGTATACATGCTGGAATTGTAAAAGATGGAAAACTGATTATGGTTAATACAGTAGAAGAAATGTCAAAAAGCACTGCAAAACAGGTAGTGGTGCATGGTATTGAAAATCTTCCGACAATAGCAGGAATCGTAAATATGGAAAAAAGCGAAGACCACATCAGTTTTATGTATCAGGGAGAAATTCCACTTTTAATCAGTGCTTTCAACCAGCTTCCGATTACGAACCTGACCATTACCGACCCAGATTTAGAGGATATTTTTATGCATTTTTACAAGGAGGCAGAATAATTATGACAATATTGAAACATGAACTAAAACAGAATTTCAATACACTTTTAATATGGGCATTATCGGTAGGAATTATGAATTTCGTTTTTATGATGATATATCCAAGTATGAAATCCCAACTTGCAAGCATGTCAGATGTATATTCTAATATGGGTAATTTTAGTGCAGCTTTTGGAATGGATAAAATAAGTGTAACTACGGCACTGGGATTTTATGGAATTGAAGCAGGAGCAATGATTTCACTGGGAGGAGCTATGTTTGGTGCGTTGATTGGAATTGCCATACTGGCAAAAGAAGAAGGAACCCACACTGCTGAATTCCTCTTTTCTATACAGGTAACCAGAAAGGCAGTAATACTATGGAAGGCACTGGCTACAGTCATATTGATAGTTTGTTTTGACTTGATATTATTTGCTTTTGGTTACGGCTCTTTTATAGCGATGAAGGAACACCCTGATATGAAACTTTTGTTACTATATCATCTGGCACAAATGTGCATGCATATTCAAATAGCACTTATGTGTTTTGGAATTTCTGCATTTCTCAGAAAGAGCAATGTAGGGCTAGGTCTTGGTCTGGCAATCCTTATGTATTTTCTACAAATGTTTGTAAATATAAGCGATAAAGCTAAATTTTTAAAATACATTACTCCTTATTCTTACAGTGATGCAGCAAAAATCTTTCCAACAGGGTCCATAGACGGAGCGTTGCTGGGAATTGGAATGGCAATTGCGGCTATATTTCTGGGAATCGGATTTTTAAAATATAAAAAGAAAGATTTGTTGGCGTAAAAAATTATGGATGGACAGTTTTGAACAGATAGTTTTGAATAGAAAGACAGTTCAGAATAAGTCATCCGGTTTCAATTTATATAAACAGAAACTATTCATGAGACTGGTAATTGCTAAGCAATCATTAAAATATAAAAGGAGATTACCGACAGGTAGTTTCTTTTTTTTGTGTCAAAAAAATCCTATTTACAATCGAACAAATGTTTGCTATACTCTAGAAACAGACAGGAAGCCAATCAAGAAACGAACAGGAAACAGACAGGAAATTATATAAGAAACTAGATAAATAACTTATAAAAATTAGTAAAACATATGGAAATCAGGCTAAAATGGAAGGCATAAATATAGAAAACAAGAGAAGCAAAGTTTTAATGTATGGGGAGGGCGATGATGGAATATGGAGACAAATATACCTATTCAGCTGGACTCTGTCTGCAGTACGCAGGGGACATTCACCCCAAGATGGTTTCGCTATGAAGATGAAGAACATCAGATATGTATTGTTAAGATAGAAAGAATAATAAGTGAAAAGGAATTGAACTTTGTGGGAGTAAGGGTTCTTCAATTTATCTGCGCGGCCCTGATGGGAGAAGATGAAAAATTATTTGAATTGCGTTATTATGTAGGATCCCACAAATGGACTTTTTTTAAAATGTTGTCTTAAGAGATTTATTAAAAATAGAAAAGTGTGAAAAAATGAAGGAAGATATAATTTTTCATATTGATGTTAACAGTGCTTTTCTTTCATGGACGGCAGCATATCGAGTAAATATTTTAGGAGAAAAGCTTGATTTAAGAGAGGTACCATCAATTGTGGGAGGAGATCAGGAATCAAGACATGGAATTGTTCTTGCAAAAAGCATGCAGGCTAAGGAATTTGGTATTCACACGGGGGAAGCTATTGTGACGGCCATAAAAAAATGTCCTGGACTTGTGGTGGTTCCACCAGATTATCATCTATATGTTTCTGCTTCACGAGCATTAATGGAATTATTAAATAATTATTCAGATCACGTAACTCAGTACAGTATAGACGAAGCATGGGTAGAATTTTCAGGATTTGACTGGCTATATGGAGGTTGCGTGTCTTTTGCAAATGACTTAAAAAATGAGATAAAAAAAGAACTGGGTTTTACTGTTAACATAGGAATTTCTACGAACCGTCTACTAGCAAAAATGGCGGGTGATTTTAAGAAACCCGATCGGGTACATACTCTTTTCCCAGACGAAATTGAGCGGAAAATGTGGCCACTTCCAGTGGATAATCTTTTTTTTGTGGGGGCTGCCAGCATCAAAAAACTTCATACACTTGGAATTTATACGATAGGCGAATTAGCTTGTGCAGACCTTTCCATTCTGAAGGCACATATGAAAAACCAGGGAGAGGTTATCTGGAATTATGCAAATGGAAATGATTTAGTTCCATATATTTATAATCATAACAGTAACAAAGGATATGGAAACAGTGTGACTGCACCCAGGGATGTAATGAGCAGGGAAAATGCGAGACAGATAATATTGTCTTTGTGTGAAACTGTGGGTATGCGGATACGGATGGACCATGTTAAAATTTCCTGTGTGGCAGTAAGTATAACAAGCAATGAATTTGAATATAGTAGCAAACAGATGCAACTGATGTCAGTAACCGATGTGACAGAGGAAATTTATGAAAATGCCTGCCAGGTATTTGACAGGCTATGGGATAATATAACGCCTATCCGTCAATTGGGGGTACATACCAGCAGAGTAAGCGAAACAGGAGTACGTCAGTACAATCTTTTTGATATGACCAGATATGACAAACTTGAAAAATGTAATCAGACAATAGATACTATAAGGAATCGTTTTGGAGAAGATTCTGTGAAGCGGGCTTGTTTTTTGGACAGTAAAATAAATCATATCAGCGGTGGATTAGATAAGGAACGCAGAACGGGAATTACACAGGGACTAGACCTTAACAAGGAACAGAGAGTATACTAATTATAATTAAAATAAAGTAAAACCATTATAAAAAGTAAAAAAGAAGGTATGGAAAATATGTGTGGACGTTTTTATGTAGATGATGAAATGGCCCGAGAATTAGAAAAAATATGCAAAAATATTGATCAAAACAACCTGGCTGTATATGGAAGCGCTCATAAAGAAATACACCCATCTGAAAAAGCGCTTGCGCTGACTGAAAATCTGAGTCAGCCCGGTGAACCTCAGGGGAAATTCTGTAAATGGGGATACACTGCCAGAGGAGAAGGAAAACTCATAATAAATGCCAGAGCTGAAACAGTAATCGAAAAACCACTTTTCAGATATGATTTTGAATATCATCGCTGCGTAATTCCAGCCAGAGGTTTTTATGAATGGAACGAAGAAAAGCACAGATATATCTATCAGCTGAAAGCAGAAACTGCCCAGGACAAACCGCCGATTTTATTCATGGCTGGAATATATCACCGACAGCCCGGGGATGACACTTTTACTATTATTACAACAAAGGCAACAGATGAAGCCAGTTTTATTCACGACAGAATCCCACTGCTTTTAAATGAAGACCAAATAGTAAAATGGATATACTCCAGACAGGATGCAGTGGAATATATAAAAAAGTCAGAGTATGGAAGAATTCTGGATATTATGCCAGATAATGTATCAGATAAACAAGAAAAAATAGATATACAGCCATATCAATACAAACTTAATCTTTAAAATTCAGATATTTTGTGATTCCCATAAATTTAGCAAAGACCAGACGTATCTATATTGAAAGCAACTGGAAAAAAGAAAAGAATTTGGTAAAAATAGGGAGGTTCATATGAAAAATAATCTGAATTTAAAGAAAACATTAAAATTATGTATAGCAACAGCCAGCATTGTGGGAATATTGGTAGGTTGTGGAACCGGAACCGGAACTGAAATTGGAACTGAAACCGGAACCGGAACTGAAACCGGAACCGAAACCGGAACTGGGGCTGATACAGGAGCAGGGATATCTTCTGGTAGTCTGACTGACAACGGTAAAAATGATGCATCAGATAGTACTGCAGGAGATATAACAAGTGATGTAACAGGAAAAGAAGTAAGTGATGGTCTGAATCAGTTTGCATTGCAACTTTTTGACCAGCTGAACCAGGGTGATAATCTGTTTTTTTCTCCATATAGCATAGCAATGGCGTTATCAATGGCCGATAATGGAGCAGGATCAGAAACAAAAACAGAAATAGAAAACATGCTTGGTATCACTGATTTAAATCAGTGGAATATGCAGATACAGCAATTAAAAAACAGTTTTACAGATGAGAAGGCAGTACTAAATACCGGAAACTCTATCTGGCTGAGTAAAAATCTTGCGTTGGCAGAAAATTCAGAAAAGGATTTTTTCACCCCACTAGGGACTTATTATGATGCTGATGCATATCAGGTGGATTTTGCACAGACCAAAACTGTGGAACAGATTAATAAATGGGTGTCTGATAAAACAGAGGGAATGATAGATCCATTTCTTACAGAACTTTCGCCAGATCTGGCAATGTGCCTTGTAAATGCAGTTTATTTTAACGGAGAGTGGCAGACAAAATTTGTTATGGATAATACCAATCAGCAGACTTTTTATGGTAAATCCGGTGAGAAGCAGACAGACATGATGCACTTGAGTGATGAATTTTTCAAATATGTTGAGACAGATAAACTGACAGGAATTGAACTTCCTTACGGAAGTGGTGACATTGCTATGGATGTCTGGGTGCCAAAAGATGGAGAAACAAGTTCCATATCAGATATTTTAGCAACCATGACTGGTGAAGAAAAACTTGATTTAATGAATCAGATGGATAATGCACAGCAAGTTAAAATAAATACTCTTTCTATGCCTAAATTTAATATGGAGTCTGATTTAATGGTTTTAAATGATGCACTTATCAATTGTGGAATGGTAAAAGCTTTTGATAAAAACAGTGCTGATTTTGGTAAAATAGCAAACAGCCTGTTTGTTGACCAAGTAGTCCACAAAGCAAAAATAGTAGTAGATGAAAACGGAACCAAAGCAGCTGCAGCTACAGGCGTTACAATGGGAACCACTTCGGTTATGGTAGATGAGAATATTATTAATTTTAATGTGGACCATCCTTTTTATTACTGTATCCGTGATACGAAAAGTGGTGTAATTTTGTTTATGGGAGTAATGCAGGATATTACACAAATAAAATAAATAATAACGTTCTTCAAAATAATTTAAGAAAATCTTAACCCTATATGCGCTAGAATTTTCTCTGAATTGTGTTATAGTATTTCCTGTATGAAATGCAGGGGGATTATATGGAACACAGCAAAAGTGAAAAAAAGCGCAGACAGAAAAAAAGGCAACGTAGGGTTTTTTTATCCAAAATCTGTGTAGTGTGTTTTATATGTACACTGGGTTGGATGATGTTTACAGGATTTTCAAGAATTTCAGAATCTTTAAATACAAAAGGATTGATGCAAATATTTGCAAAATCTTCAGATTCAGAAAATGCAGAATCTGGAAATAGCATTTCAGAAGAGACAACGGCAGATGGCGATAGTGCTTCCGCATTTGAAGCAGACGGATTGACAATCACAACAGATTATCTTCCTGTTAATGAATATTCAAGACCAGGAGATGCATTAGGAGAAGTCAAAACAATTTTTGTTCATTATACTGCAAATCAGAACACCAGCGCAAAACAAAACAGGGATTATTTTGCTTCACTTGGGGATAACCATATTACATCGGCCAGTGCGCATTTTATAGTAGGCTGTGAAGGAGAAATAATTCAATGTATTCCTTTAAGTGAGATTGGATATGCTGTAGTGGGACGTAATATGGATTCGGTTTCCATTGAATGTTGCTATGAAGATGAATCAGGAAAATTTAATGAAAAAACTTATGCATCATTGATAAAATTGGTGGCGGCATTAATGTCGAAGTATAATTTGACAATTGATGATGTGGAAAGACATTATGATGAAAGCGGAAAACTTTGTCCTTTATATTATGTAAAAAACGAAGAAGCTTGGTTCCAGATGAAAACAGATATTGATGCTGAAAGTCAGGCTGCTAATCAGTAAAATTTTCAATAAATTTAAAGTGATTTTAAAATTAAAAATAATTAGGATAATATGGGAAGTCCATATACTCCGAAAAGCTTGCCGGTCTATAAACCGACAAGCTTTTTCTCAGACAATATCGTCTTTATCAATAGAAATAGCAGGAACTTCTGTTGGATAAGCAAATTTAAATCCAATCAGGTAAATCAACAATCCGATTATTATGAAATATGGAATAATAAAGAAGGGATTTAACAGCCAGGTAGGAAGAGATTTATACAGGGTAAGGGTTCCAAAGAAGAGGAAAATGATTCCGGCAACCCATTTTATGTATATTTCAGGAATGTGCTTACTCATCCAGGCTCCGCCAAGAATACCAATACCATCTGCAATCAGCATCCCAGTGGTAGTACCCAGAAGTATAAATAATGGATATTTGCTGTCAGCTGCGATTGCAATTGTCATAAGTTGTGTTTTGTCGCCCATTTCAGCAATGAAAAATGCGATGGCAACGGTGACAACAGGACCAAAACGGGGTTTCTTCTTTTCGTCATCATCGATTTTATCTCCTCTTAATGTCCAAAGACCGAAGATAAGGAATGCAATAGCTGCCACAATTTTTATAGCATCCATGGGAATCACTGCACTAAGATAACTTCCTAGTGCCACCGCCAGACCATGATTTAATATGGTAGCTACCAAAACACCCAGCATAACCTGCCTTGCTTTATATTTGCTTGCCATTGCCATTGCAAGAAGCTGCGTTTTATCCCCCATTTCAGCGACAACTACAAATAATAATGCTCTAATAAATTCAGCCATTTATACCCTCATTTCCGCGCTGTTTTTGCGCATTTCAAGTTTGAATTCTGCCCTTTGTTATAAACGTGTGAGTAGAGAATTCAAAAAATTTTACTCTTAATACATTTAAAGTAAAATTTTCTATATAAAAAGACTTCTAACCCAAAGAAATAATATCCGTACAACAAGATTCTGATATAATCAGATCATACACAGATATTTTCTTTGCGTTAAAAGTCTCACTTAACTAAAAAATAGTTACGATAAAGCCAGACCATAAAGGTCAGCATGTTGACTTTATCACCTAAAAAGGCAGCTACTCCCTCTTAAAAACGCTTTACATATGTCTAGTACTTTAACATAAAAATTTTAATCAAGCAATATATTTTTGTAAATAGAACAGAGAATACATTTTTGTAAATAGAACGGAGAAAAAGATTTAATGAAAATGACATTTAAAAATTTTCGTGATATGGGTGGTTTGGTTTGTAAAGATGGAAGTTGTATCAAATACGGTAAAATATTCCGGACACCTAAACTGGTACCTAAAAATCAAGCGGACAGAAACTATTTAAAATCTCTTAATCTGGATGTAGTAATAGATTTTAGAACCGAGGAAGAAGCAAAAGAGGCACCTGACCGGCTGCCGGCTGGAGTGGAATATATACATGTTCCGGTTTTTTCTATAGATATGTTTCCATACCTAGCCGTAACCTGGCAGGCAACTAGGGCTACCATACATTTAAAAGGAAATGAAATCAGTAAGTTAAAAGAATCAAAATTTGAATCTTATCGGATTATGCCCTTTTCTCATAATGCATATGCAGCTTTATTTAAGCAGATGGATGAGGGAAAAACCTTGGCCTTCCACTGTACCCAGGGTAAGGACAGAACTGGAATTGCGGCTATGTTCATAGAGACGGCATTTATGAGGGATGAAAAAGAAATCAGAAAAGAATTTTTGAAATCAAACGATGCCAGAAAAAAAGAAAACAAATTGATTGAGATTTTTTTAAGACTGACTGGAAAAGATAAAAAGCTGATTGAAGATATTACCTATTGTGAATCTGTTCATGAAGAATTACTTGGTACTGCATACGAAACAATTCTTCAGAAATATGATTCTATCAGTGCGTTCTTGAAGCAGGAGTATGGTGTTACCCAGGAACGCATTGAAAAATGGAAGAAATTTTATCTGGAATAAACTGAAGTAAGTGCAAAAATTTAAAAGAAGCAAAATATTGTAAAACAAAGGTAAAATAAGACTTAATTATGCAAAAACATACGTTCGATGTACGATAAATGGTACTTACTATCTGATATACTGCTTTTAAAGAGAATCAAAAGCAATAGAAAGGTAGGTGCATCGTATGAAAGGATTTGTTGTTGTATCAGGATATATGGGATATGTAAATGGTAATTATATGTTGTTTGCCAGCGAAGATGATTATAGAGATTATATGGAAGATTAGGAACCCAGCAGGCGGGATAGGATCCAGCCACTGAGGACCAGAAAAAATAGGTGTATTGTATTATGAAGGAAGATGAAATTTTAAAAAACCGTTTTTGTGATTTGGCCAACAAGGCATACCAATCGGGTCAGTATACCTTTTCGGGGTTTCTGAATATGATGGAACTGGATTTACTGATTCAGTCCTCCAAAGATTTTTCTTATATAACTTATGATACATTTGGAGGAAGCGAAAACTGTGAACGAATGATGGCAGGTTTTGGTTCATCAGATATTTTGGGATATGAGATAAAGTTTCCTATTACATGTATCAGAATAGCCCCATTATTAAAAAAGTTCTCGGATGATTTCACACACAGAGATTTTCTTGGAGCTCTGATGAATCTGGGAATAGAGAGAGGGACAATTGGAGATATTGTTGTCAAAGAAAAAGAAGCCTATCTCTTCTGCAAAGATTCAATTGCCGAATATATCATTGAAAACCTGACAAAAGTCAAACACACTCATGTAAAATGCAGTATCTGTGATAATTTTGACCAGCAGATAGAAATTCATTTTGAAGGAAAAGAATTACTGGTTTCCTCCTTAAGATGTGATGTTATTATTGCAAAATTTTATAATTTATCCAGAAGCCAGGCATTAGAAATTTTTGAACAGAAGAAAGTTTTTGTAAATGGAAAATGCATGGAAAATAACAGCCTTATATTAAAAGAAGGTGATGTGATTGCCGTTAGGGGATATGGGAAATTTATATACAGCCAATTTTTAAATGAGACCAAAAAAGGGAAGATTATGATTGCACTTCAGGTATACAGTTAGAAAAATCCAACTAAGATAGCACATTGAATTAACAAGAAAATACATGGATTACCAATGCCGAGTGATGTAGCATAAAGCGGTACAGACAAAAGTTTGTACTGCTTATTTTATGTGAATAATAAATTATAACAAATTAGTCTCAAATAATAAATTATAATAAATTGAGACTAATTATCCATATAAAGTTAAAAGCAGAAAGAAAGGTTATTATATGGCGGCAAAAAATATTTATGACATGACAGAAGGCAAACCCACGGTATTATTGTTTAACTTTGCAGTGCCTATGTTAATTGGAAATTTATTCCAGCAATTTTATAATATCATTGATGCCATGATTGTAGGTAACTATGTAAGTGCAAATGCTCTTGGAGCAGTAGGTGCTACCGGTTCCATCACTTTTTTATTTTTTTCCCTGAGTTTTGGTTTGTCATCAGGGATTGGAATCATCGTGTCCCAGTATTTTGGAGCAAAAGATGATGAAAATCTTATGAGGACAATTGCAAACTCGGTATATATTTTATTTGTAGCCTCTCTAATAATGAGTGTCATAGGAGTGGTTTTGGCCCGCCCCATTCTTATTGCTTTAAAAACACCGGCAGCCATACTGGAGGATGCAGTTATCTTTATGCAGGTTACCTGCGGAGGAATTATGGCTGTAGCAGCCTTTAATGGTGTAGCAGCTATTTTAAGGGCTTTGGGAGATACGAAAAATCCGCTGGTGTTTTTAATTCTTTCCTGTGCCATCAATATTGTACTTGATTTATTGTTTGTTATTGAGTTTCATATGGGAGTTTTCGGGGTAGGAATTGCCACAGTAATATCACAGGCGCTGGCAGCAATTGCATGTATCATTTATGCAATAATTAAAATACCTTATTTTCAGATTCCCAGAGAATATTTTCGTATAGATAAAGATATATTAATGAAAAGTATTCGAATTGGAATTCCGGTAGCGCTTCAAAATTCATTGATAGCATTTTCCTGTATTTTTCTGCAGATGATTGTTAATGAATTTGGCGAAGTTGTGGTTTCGGCCAATACCGCAGTTGGACGTTTTGAGCAACTTGTTCAACAGCCTTTTAATTCACTGGGAGCTGCAATGTCAACGTTTACTGGACAAAATATAGGTGCAGGTAAGTTAGAACGTGTAAAAAAAGGACTTCGTTCTGGAACTATGATGTGCGCGGTTTTTAGCCTGATTATGCTTCCAGTGGCTTATCTGGGTGGTGGTGTTATCATGCGTATGTTCGTAGATGATGTGCAAGTGATTAATTTTGGTGCACAGGCATTAAAAATTACCAGTGTTTTTTATTTTGCACTGGGTATGATATATGTTATAAGAGGGTTGCTAAATGGCGCAGGAGATTCCACTTATGCAATGATGAATGGTGTAGTAGAAGTGATAGGACGGGTAGGATTTGCAAAACCCCTTACAATGATTCCTGCCATTGGTGTATGGGGTATCTGGTATACAACAGGCGTTACCTGGTGTTTAACTGCGGTAATTAGTATTATTCGTTATGCTGGTGGTAAATGGAAAAGAAAATCACTGAATTATTCAGTAAAAATGCACTGAAAAAGTCAGTTAAAGAAATGTCATAAAATCGGTAAAATATAAGAACAATATAAGTTTTAATAACCCAATCGGAGGAAGACAATGAGACTATTTCAGGAAAACAATAAGTTAATTATCGCAGAAGGACCATCCCAGGTATGGATTGAGCCATGGGGAAAAAATTCCCTTCGTATCCGCATGACCAAAGAACCAGTTATGGACCAAAATGAATGGGCATTAACCGAAAAAGTGGAAGAATGCACTTCTGTTATTGCTTTTACCGAAGTAGATACAACAGATCCCTGGTATAGCAGTGAGGAATTTGCAAAATATCATTCCACTGGAAAAGAAGCATCACTTACCAATGGAAAGATTACGGCAAAAGTATCTCACGAAGGCTGGATCAGTTTTTATAATCAGAAAGAAGAGCTTTTAACCCAGGAATACTGGAGAAACCGTAATCATCTGAATCGTTACTGTGTTCCCATCCGCGTTGATGCTAGAGAATTAAAACCTGTACAGGGGAGCACGGATTATACCCTTACTATGCGGTTTGAAGCTTTTGATGATGAAAAGATATTTGGCATGGGTCAGTATCAGGAAAAAAATCTTAATAAAAAAGGTGCAATTCTGGAACTTGCACACAGAAACAGTCAGGCAAGTGTTCCCTTTATGGTTTCTAACAGGGGATATGGTTTGTTCTGGAATAATCCTGCTATAGGAACTGCTACATTTGGAGCAAATAAAACGGAGTGGTATGCTCAGAGTACCAAAAAACTGGATTATTTTATTACAGCAGGAGATACTCCGGCAGAAATAGAAGAGCAATATAGTGCTGCAACTGGAAGAACACCTATGATGCCGGAATTTGGTATGGGTTACTGGCAGTGTAAACTTCGTTATCGTAACCAGGAAGAAATCCTTAATGTAGCCAGAGAACACAAAAGAAGAGGACTTCCCATGGATGCCATTGTTGTTGATTTTTTTCACTGGACAAAACAGGGAGATTTTAAATTTGAATTAAGAGACTGGCCTGATCCTGATGCAATGGTAAAAGAATTAAAGGAACTTGGAATAGAAACCGTAGTGTCTGTATGGCCAACTATTGACGAAAGAAGTGAGAATTTCGGAGAAATGTCGGATAAAGGATATCTGGTACAGGCGGACCGTGGAAACAGCAATCACATGACCTGGATGGGAAATACTGTTTTTTATGATGCAACTAATCCGGGTGCCCAGAGATTTGTATGGGAACGTTGTAAGGAGAATTATTATAAAAAAGGAATCCGTTGCTTCTGGCTTGATGAAGCAGAACCTGAATATGGGCCTTATGATTTTGACAATTACCGCTATCACATGGGAACGGCACTTCAGTGTACCAATATGTATCCGGTGGGATATGCAAAAGGATTTTATGATGGATTAAAAAGTGAGGGCGAAACTGAGATTCTTAGTTTGGTGCGATGTGCATGGGCGGGAAGCCAGAAATATGGTGTTCTGACCTGGTCGGGAGATATATATTCCTCCTTCAGATCCATGAGAGAGCAACTTCAGGCAGGACTTAACATGAGTATGGCAGGTATTCCCTGGTGGACATCAGATATCGGTGGTTTTTTGGGTGGGGATATAAAAAATAAAGATTTTCAGGAATTATTATTGCGCTGGTTTGCATGGGGAGCTTTTTGC
>Ga0302288_1000651_pt1 | contig 26462 bp, 22 predicted proteins | sample III_Fen_N1_1_FD_194549 | JGI IMG/M metagenome (GOLD analysis project Ga0302288, IMG submission 194549) | Peat permafrost microbial communities from Stordalen Mire near Abisko, Sweden - III_Fen_N1_1 | ecosystem: Environmental > Terrestrial > Soil > Wetlands > Permafrost | place: Sweden: Abisko...
TAATTTACTATTCATAAAAATTACTACGTTTTCATACAATTTACCAATTCTGGGGTCTGAAAAGTTCAGCCCCCAAAGAATAGTATAAATTTTAACGTTACATTTTATGAAAAACGAAAGAGACACGTTTTCTGTATCCTTCTTCATTAGAAGAGAAAGAATTGTAAATGGCTATTTGCCTATTTACTGTTACATCACTTTAAAAGGTGATAAGTCCAAATTTAACACTAAACTTCATGTTCCTGAGAAAAATTGGGATTCAAGTAGTGGAAAACCTAAAGGTAGTACAATTGAAGTCCGAGAGTTAAATCAAAAGCTTGATGAAATTAAATCATGCATTTTTCAGATTTATCACGATTTCAAAATTTCGGGCAAAGCTTTTACAAACTTAAATATCAGAAATAAGTTTATGGGAATTGCTGATGAATTGACAACCGACCCTTCCGACAAATACACGTTAATGATGTTATTCGATTATCATCAAGAAATATCGAAGAACACCTACGTAAAAGAAACTTTAGAACATTACATGGTTAGTAAACGTTATTTTCAAGAATTTCTTGAAACGGAATACAAAAAATCGGATATCAAAATTAATGACCTCAATTATAAATTTATAACCGATTTCGAGACATTTATATACAAAAGAAACAAACGAAGAGATATTTCAAAAACCTGCAAAAATAACACGATTATGCGACACATAATCAGATTACGAAAATTGGTTTCTATAGCTCAAAATAATGAATGGATTGATCGAGATCCATTTGTTCGTTTCAAAGTTAAATATACCCCTAGCACACGAACTTATTTAACTGCTGAAGAACTAGAACGAATTGAAGAACTTGAACTATCTATTCCTCGATTACAAAAAGTTAAAGACCTTTTTGTTTTTAGTTGTTATACGGGATTGGCATACATTGATGTGACAAATTTAACAACTCATAATCTTAAAATTGGTATCGATAAAGAAATTTGGTTACATACTCAAAGACAAAAGACTAAAAACTCAGTAAGCGTTCCATTGCTTGACCAAGCGTATAGTATTATTCAAAAGTATAATCCCGATTTAAATACGAAGGAAGAAACGCCATTATTCAGTGTAATGTCTAACCAAAAACTGAATGCTTTCCTTAAAGAAATAGCATCGTTGTGTTACATAAACAAAGAATTAACGTTTCATGTTGCTCGTCACACTTTTGCGACTACGGTTACTTTAACCAATGGTGTTCCAATTGAAAGTGTATCGAAAATGCTTGGTCATACAAGCATTAAAACAACTCAAATTTATGCTAAAGTTGTTGACTCAAAAATATGTGATGATATGACTTCCCTGAAAAACAAACTGAATACAAAAAACAATAACTTAAAAGTCTGCAAATAAAACAATACATTTCAAAGACTACACTCGTTTGTCGGGTGTAGTCTTTGAAAAACTTAAGAGATTACACATTTCTCGAAGTCTACTTTTAGCACGTTCACCATAATACTCAAGTAATTCATCTCCATTATAATTTGTTGTAAAGTGAGTCTTCATTTTATGAGAAATAAAAAAGTCATAACGTGAAAGAATTATCTCTTTGATTACATTACATGTATTACCATAAAGCTTTATTTCCTGTTCACTTCCAATATCATCAATAACTAAACTACAGGCTTTACTATTCGAATTAAAATGCTGAGAACTATATTTGCGAATTACTTGAAAACCATCACTATAATATTCAAAACTTAGTTCTCGAGCTGAAACAATTTTATATGAAATTTCGGGAATTCTAAGTGAATGTAAGAATCGAAATATTGTAGTCTTTCCACAACCAACTGGACCGTTTATTAATATCCCTTTATGTAGATTTAAGTCTAGTTTTTTCGCAGTTACATCGTCTTGAAGAAAATAACAAAGCATACTTACCCAAATTTCATAATCATTTTCGTTAATTTTAAACTCTTTATTAAATACCAATTGAGCTCTTTTTTCAAGATTTGAAAGGATAATATCGTAGTTATAAGGGGATGTCATAATTTTTATCTTTTGAGGGTTCCGTTTTTGATTGCTCTTTTACACTAACAATGTTTGATAAAATCCATTTCATTGCTCCCGAATGCCAATTAACCATCTTTATATTTTTACCTATTATCCATGCCTTTGAATCGTAGTAGTAAAAAAACTTTTTAGCTTCTATTTCAACAGATCCATTTTCTTGGAAAAATTTTATTACTTCGGTTAACTCAGGATTTTTATTCTCACTTACACTCTGTTCTCTTTTATATTCTTTATTATAATTCTTATTTACTGATTTAAAAGAGAGTGTAGTATTTGGTATCTTATCTTGATTGGTTTTTGATTTAGCGAATAATTCTAAATTCAATGTATCATTTTTATTTTCAATATTTTGACTACTCCCCACTCCATTCTTATTTGTAAAATTTGGGGGTTTTACTTGATTACTTTTTGAATCACTAACATCAATTTGTTGATTATTTTTTGATTCAGAATCAAATTGAGTTTGCAAAGAATTTAATTCAGCAGGATTATCTACTAGATTATTATTTGATTTATCAAACGTCCTTGCTTCATCATTTTTTAATCTTGTATTTTCATCAGAAAAGCTTAAAATGATGATAGAAACCATAGTTGTTTTAGATGCATTTTTTGCTGGAATATATTGAATAAACCCGAACAAATGTAATTCCGACAAGCATTTAAAATAGATAACCGTTGACTTGATTTTTGAATAATTCATAACCAAAATCTTAGGAACTGCAAAGCATTGATTATAGGAATTCTTATACCATATCAAACAAAGAATCACATACAAATTGCTATGACTTTGTTTTATTCGTGAATCATTCTTAGTCAATTCAAAAAAGGCAAATAATTGATGTATAATATTCGATTTCAATTCTTTGTCTTTTTATATTTCATTAATATTTTATTATTTTCAAGTATCTTTTTAATATCGTTTAAGTCGTAATAATACATACCTCCCAACTTGGTAAAAGGTAATCGACCATTTTTTCTTAATGTTTGTAATGTTGAAGGTGAAACTTTAAGCATTCGCTGAACTTGAATTGACTTTAACCATACTGGATCTTCTTGAACAATTTCAGCTTCAGCATTATTATTAACTAAATTCAAATTAGGTATTAAAAGCGTTTTAAGCTCATTAAATAATTCTTCTTTAAACAGCTTTAAATCATCAAGTGTTAAAATTTCCATAGCCATAATTATAGTTTTAAATTATGATGCAATACTATGAGAAAACATACAAAAAAACACTTTAGTAAAGGCTTTACTAAAGTGTTTTTATTATATATATATCTTAATATCAATCTATTACATTTATCTTTTTTTTAAGCATGATTAACATTCGTTCTATATATTTATATGGTTTTCCCCTATCTTTCATTTCTTGAATTCGTTGTGGTATGTTTTTAATCTCAACTCCAGCAAATATGCCAAATTGATATATAAATTGATATAATTGAATTTCTTCCCCATTTATATCAAAAAATATATCGGTATGAAACATACTATAAGCAACTTCTATTAAATTAAGTATGCAATTATCTTTTACTATATATTTTCTTGAGCTTCTAACTTCTTTTTCTATTATAGGTATTCTATTTTGAATCTTTAATAACATAAATTTTTCAGTGTTAGTAAGCATCGATATTGTTTTGAGATAAATATGTTTATGAACATCTTCACTTGTTTTCAATTGATTCACATTAATTAACTCATTCAATTTTAAAATATCAGGAAATAGAATAATATCCATTGTACCTTCTACTGTCATATACATAATCGTATATTCATCGATTAATTGCTTCAAATAATCAATTGAAAATGTATAGGAATTATTGAAATTAATATTCCACTCAATTTCATATCGAAAGTCATTTAGATCTAATAATAATTGATCGAGATAAACTTTAATTTCAATCTCATTTTGTTTTGGTATTTTTTTTAAGGCATCAACCAACTTAACCTGTTTTTCTTTTTGAATTGTGTACATAAATATTGATTTTTAAGTGAATCAACATTTACGAATTGCAGGTATTCAGATGTTTACAGATTATTATCTCAATATTTTTGAATAAAATCTTATACAAATCGAGTAAAAGTTTATTCAAATCGAGTAATATTTATATAAAATCAAGTATTTATTAAGGTTTTCAAATATGTTTCGGATATATTTTTATATTTGTTTATACATAAACCATAAAATCACATACAGATGAATAAATCAGAATTAATTGATGCAATTGCTGCAGAATCAGGTTTAACAAAAACAGATTCAAAAAAAGCTTTAGACGGATTAGTAGCTTCTATTTCAAAAGCATTAAAAGCAAACGATAGCGTTGGACTTGTTGGATTTGGAACTTTCAAAACATCAGTTCGTGCAGCTCGTACAGGAAGAAACCCTTCGACTGGAAAAGAAATTCAAATTGCTGAAAAGAAAGTTGTTGGATTCAAAGCCGGTAAAGAGCTTACTGAATCGGTGAAGTAAGTATTCAATTTATTAAATAAAAAAGGATATCAAATGATATCCTTTTTTATTTAATAATCACTTATAACAATCTTATACGATAAGCTAATTTATCCGCAAAGTCTTTTATTTTTGTTTTATTATTAATTTCGGATGGAGTTATTTCAATATATTCAATTTCGTTTTTGGATCGGATATACCATTTCTCTTTACATTCCTCAAAATGACGATATATTTGTTGTTCATAGGTTGGATCAAAATCATAAAATGGAATAATCATTGCAATATCATTTACAAGATCATCCATACAATCATAAACAGTATCAGATTCATTTAATGGAAGTTCATATTTATCTTTTGCCTTTACTTTTTTCATAATTTTACATTTATTTTTTCCAATTATACATATTAATTCTTTCTGTAATTTCTGGGACAAAAGATATTAATTCATTTTCTTCAAACAAAACCTTGCCATAACTATTTCCTTTATTCGACATTAAACTTAACAAAGTTCCATTTGGATTTTTAGACATACCTGATTTTTCAATTAAATTTAGAAGTTCAATTTTATACAATTGTTTCTTTTCTGCAACAATTGCAATTATTTTATGCACATTTAAATTCGGTTTACAAGCCCATATTCGAATTTTAGGTAGAATATCTTTAGCTGAAAATGTATTTAAGTCTTCTTGTAATTGAATAATAACATTATGATTTAAAAAAAAACTTTTATTGTTTTCGCAATTTGATTTAAACATAGCATATTGATCATCAATAAATTGTTTAAAATGCTCATTAACGGTAAAATTAATAGAATTATATCCTGATATTTCTTGAAATTCCTTAATTCTCTCAATCAATTCTGTTTTATTCGTAGATACATCAATAATAGAATCGTCTAAACTTCTTATAAAGATTTCAAAATCTTTATCTGCTTTTTTTGCATTTATATGACTTGATGTTGGTATCAGATTGCCAAACAAATGCAACCCGCGAGATGTTTTATTAAGCGGTATTATATGGTCGAAAACAATTTTTGATTTTGGTAATTTTTTCCCAGTATAAGGACAACGATGGTCGAAAAATAATATAGTCTTTTTCCAGTCAGATTTAGTTAATCCTTTAGGATTTATTGATTCACTTAAATCACAAAGTAGATTTCGAACAAATATATTTGCTGCATCTCCCTGATTTGTTCTATTAAATAATGCTTTAGCCATGTTTTATAAATTGAAAATTGGAGAATCTAAAATACTAATTTTAATAATGGTGCCACCTTTATTTATACTTATTTCTTTTTTATCGTGTTTATAATCAAAATCATGTTCTTTATAATACAAAAATTCAAAGCTTAAAGCATCTATTATTTCTTTTGTAAAATCCATAAACTGATTGTCGAAACAATGAATAAGCTTTTTATTTTCATAAATCAACTCACCTTCTTTTGTAATAAAAGATTCATCAGTTAAAACGAGATATACAAAGATTCCTTTATCAAAATCTACATCAATCGTATCAATTGCAACTTTACCAACATTAGCTGTTTTCTGAGAATATGAATTTACAAAATCTTGAAGTTTTGTACTATAATTCTTGAATATATCAGCTTTAACTCCTTTACTTTCAGCCAAAACATCAATATAATTCTGATAACAGTTGAAAGCTTTATCACGAGCAATAATTGGCTGTTCGTCTTTGAATACCTCATTTATTATTACAGGGTTTTCATCTGATTGCTTTGTTCGAAACAAAGTTCCTCGTACTTGATAAAATGGCACATTTTTCATAATCGATCTAATAGGTTTTTTATATAAACATCATATTCTATATATTTTTGAGTATATCGTTTTTTAGCTTTGTTTAATGGCAAATTGAAAATATTTCGTTCGATACACAATTCTGAAAGGAGATATGCATCAATTTGTGATAAACCAACTTTTTCATGTTCAGAAGGAATGTATTGTAAGAATAATTCAATGTGTTTTGATGACCATGTAATTGCATAATTATATTTTAGAAATAGCCAATTCCACGATTCTCGAAATTCTGCCAACATTTCAATTGTGAAAATGATGTAAATGTTTCGAGAGAGTTCGTTCCAATTTAGTTTATCCTTATACTTTTGTAAAAAATCTAGTCCAAAAGAGTTTTCATTTTCTCGACAATCATTTGAATTAATTGGTAAAATTGAACGACTTGTCATTTTTGATGAAAATATTGACCAATCAATTTCATTTTGAAATCTTTCAATACTAAACAAAGTCCAATTTCTTCTGAAATGATTTCCGCTTAAAATTTTCCAATTAATTTTGTCAATACATTTTAAAATTATAGTATCAGTTATTATCCCTGAATCACAAATTATATCCCAGTTCAATTTGTCTTTGTATAGGCATATCAATTCTTCTATTTCAGAATCATCAAAGAATCTTTCAATTATTATGTCGGTTAAAAAGGAATAATTCCAATAGGTTTCAAATTTTATTATTAAAGCTTTTGACCAAGGTAAATCAACATTTTGAGATAAAATTCTCCAGTTTAATGAGTCTTTATAATTCTCTAAAAATTCTTCTGTCCAATAGGTATTTGATTCCTGATTCTTTATTTTCTTTCCATTGAAGCAGACATCATTTGATTCACGTATAGTCATTTTAACCAAACTCAAACTTGAAACATATTTCCAATACTCTTGCTCAGTTATTAGTCTGAATATTTCATCTGTATGTTCCATAATCTATTTCTTTTCTTTGATTCTAACAATTACAGAAACTTGTTGTTCAGGATGTTCCTCAGGTGAAACCCTATTAATTTTTGCTTCAAATAAATTGGTGTACCCCAAGTTTAGAAATTGGCTCACTTCTTTGTTCTCGCTTTTAGGAACAAAACCTAGTTTGAATTCATTGAAATAAATTGCAACGGCATTGGGGTCAAACCCATTTTCAGGTTCAGCAACCAAAGTAACTGGTGTGCCAATTTTTAGATTTTCAAACACATCGATACCATCATTATAGGTAAAACCAGCGATGTGAAAATTTGCAAAATGTCTATTTTTCATAACTGTTACTATTAAATTATAATACAAAGTAACAGTTGTAGATTGTCAACTTATGACAATGATATTAATTTACGTATGATTTAATTTTCGTTTGAATAAATTTCTCTAATTCAGGAGAATCAATAATTTGAATTTCATCGAATAAACCAAGAATAAAACGACGAATTCCATCGTAACTGCAAACAGTTGTTGATAATATCCATTCATTATCCGAAATTCTTTGTAAATCTTTTTCAGCTAATGGATATTCTTCAGTAAGTAAGGTAGATGCTCGTAGCGTTAGTTTAAGTTTTACTGGAATTTGCTCAAAACTACTAATTCTAAAAATATCAATAAATCCTTCTTTATGTTGAGATTCGTTTGCCCAAGGATTTTGCAAAATATCTACTGAACCTATTCTAGTTGTTTTAAAAAGTTTGTTTTTACCCGATGCTGGTTCGTATGCCCAAACTTGGATATAATTAGTCGTAAATGCAAAAGGTTCAACAATTCGGTCATTAACTGTATGACTGTTTGCAGAACTATATTTCAATAGCATTACCTGCTTTTTATTTTCTATAGCATCAAGCAAATGGTTTACATTTTCGGCATTTTTACCTTTAACGACTGTATCTGCTAAAATCTTATAATTATATACGGTATATAGTTTCTTTTTAAGATTCTGCTTTAAAAGATTCGTTTCATCTATATTTTCAATGGCACTTTTAAGAATGTACGCTTCTTCTTCGGTAAAATGGATTAATTGACTAATATCCTTAAAATATGGCGAAGACTTATCTATCTTTACAATATTGCCTTCCTTTTTTATTACGAAACCAGCAGCACGAAAAGTGTCAATATAACGGTAAATAGATCGTATACTCATTTCAAGTCGCTCTGCAATATCAGGAATCGTGTATTGATTATTTCCTGTTAACATTTTCATTAAACGAAGGAGTCGTTCTAATTTTGGCTGATCCATCTCTATAGTATTTAATCTGTATAAAAATAAACATTATTGTCATAAGTTGACAAGCTATTAGCATTTATTTGCATTTATACTACTATGGAAATGACATTGGTAAATAATATATATGATTATGTAGGTAAACCTTCTGAAGGTCTTATTCGTGTTAAAATTGGTAAAATAGCACAATTTAAATGTGGCTTTATTGATTTGGCTGAAAAGGTAATCGTTCCACTCATATACACAAATGTTAGAGATTTTAAAGAGGGAAAAGCTGCTGTAAGAATTGGAAATTGGGCAATGGGCAAATGTGGTTTTATAAATCATAAAGGTGAATTAATAATTCCATGTATTTTCGACAAAGTTTATTCATTCTCCGATGGTATTGCTAAGGTTATTTATAATAAGAAATGGTATTTTATTGATACAAATGGTACATTTGTTATTGCATTAGATTCTTTTGTAAGTTGTTCCGATTTTAAAAATGGAATTGCAACTATCAAACAAAAGATAGAAGGTAATATCCATACAGTAACAATTGATAAGACAGGTAATGTTGTTACCGACTTATCAAAATATCAAGTTTCTAAAAATTCATTATCTCATAGTTATTGGACTTCAGAGATGCTTGAAGAATTGTATCACTTAAAATAGAATTACATGGAAAAAATAATAACAAGCGAATTAAAACCAATTAAATTATGGTTGCATGATATTGAGCCAAATGCACTAAATCAAGTTGTAAATCTTGCTAATTTGCCCTTTACGTTTAGTCATGTTTGTTTGATGCCTGATGCACATTCGGGATATGGGATGCCTATTGGTGGTGTATTAGCTACTAAAGGTGTGATTATTCCTAATGCAGTTGGTGTAGATATTGGCTGCGGAATGTGTGCCGTGCGAACCAATATTCTTTCTGAGGAATTATCAAAAGATATATTGAAAGAAATACTTGCTGAAATTCGAGAACGAATTCCACTTGGTTTTGACCATCAAAAAGAAAAACAAGATGAATCGCTTATGCCTAAAGGTTTTGATATTGATGATTTGAAAGTCGTTAAACAGCAATACTTATCAGCTTTAAAACAATTAGGAACACTTGGTGGAGGAAATCATTTCATTGAAATTCAAAAAGACCAATTGGGTTTTGTTTGGATAATGATTCATTCAGGTAGTAGAAACATTGGTTTAAAAGTAGCCGAATATTATAATACAAAAGCTAAAAAGTTGAATGAATTATGGTGTTCAAATATTAACCCCAAAGTCGATTTAGCCTTTTTACCATTTGAAACCGATGAAGCTCGACATTATTATAATGAAATGAAGTACTGTGTTTCGTTTGCACTTGCTAACCGTTTATTGATGATGGAAAGAATTACAGAAGTTTTTGCAGATAAGAATCCAACAACTGTTTTTGAACCAATAATTAATATTGCACATAATTATGCTGCATGGGAAACTCATTTTAATGAAAAGGTTATCGTTCATCGTAAAGGAGCAACTTCCGCAAAGGCAGGAGAAATAGGAATTATCCCAGGAAGTCAAGGTACAAAATCTTATATTGTTGAAGGACTAGGTAATCCCGAAAGCTTTATGAGTTGTTCGCATGGTGCAGGAAGAGCAATGAGTCGTTCAAAAGCTATTCAAACTCTTTCAGTTGAAGAAGAAGCTGGAAAGCTTGATGCATTAGGAATTATTCATGCAATTCGCAATAAAAGTGACCTCGAAGAAGCAACATCAGCTTATAAGAATATTTCGGAAGTTATGAACTTTCAAAAAGATTTAGTGAAGATACTGTTCGAGCTATCGCCGTTGGCAGTAATTAAAGGTTAAAACTAGAAAAAATTTCATTTCAATATTTTCCCTAGTTTCTTAATATCTTCTTCTATTTCTTTGAGACTTTGCTCTTTTTCAATAGCTGTTTGCTGAAATTTGTATTTTTCAAATTCTTCAGCTGATTTCTGCAATGCCATATCGTGACTAACTTTGCCAGCATGGGTCAACAATTCTCTACCATTGAGTTGTAATATAACATCGAGTCGTTGAATCCAATCGGCCATATACATTGGGGTTCGCTGTTGAGCCATTGTTTCGGCAAATGCTAAATATTGTTCAACCAATAAACCTAAAAGTTTTATTTCATCTTCAGTTAGAAAATTTTTAGCAACACTTATATCTGCTTTCTTTATTGATACGACATTTTTCTTATCATACGATTGCATTCCCATTAATGGTAAACTAGCATCTACTCTACGATAAATAAGTTCAGCTGCTGTTTGACTACTTATTGCCCAAAGCAATTTATTCTGAATAATTTTGAAAAACTCAATCGTTCTTTCATCCTTAGCATCATAGTCGATACTTGTTGTATAAATGTCTTTAATTTTCTGATAAAAGAAGCGTTCTGAAATCCGAATTTCACGAATGCGTTCTTGCAATTCTGAAAAATAATTCATTGAATTTCCCGACTTAAACCTTTCATCATTCAAGGCAAATCCTTTTATAATGAATTCTTTGAGCGTTTGTGTTGCCCAAATACGAAATTGTGTTGCTTGTTTTGAATTCACTCGATAACCAACAGCAATAATTACATCAAGATTATAGAATTCTAGATTTCTCTTTACTTCACGTGAACCTTCTCTTTGAACTGTTTCCAAAATGGAAATAGTTGCTTCTTTTGGCAGTTCTCCACTTTCATAAATATTAACCAAATGTTTACTAATAGCAGGGACTTCAACACCAAACAAGTTTGCAATTGCTTTTTGTGGTAACCATAAACTATCATTGTGAAACGTTACATTTAGTGTTACCTTACCTTCATTAGTTTTATATAGTATAATTTGATTTTCCATTTCACTAATTTATTATGCTATTTTTATATATAAGTTAATTTTTCTCAGTTTGTCAATTTAAGACAATTAATTATATAGCAATTGTCGTGACAGTGTAACGACAATTGCTGGTCTGATTTTTTTCAGCTTTCATTTAAGTGGTCGAATTTGACCAATTTAAAAATTTATTTTATTCTTTTAATCCGTTTTTATCTTTTGCTGGAGGCAAGAAATTCTCGCCACTTACAACGCTTTTGCCTGTTTTCGATTCTAAAGCTTTACGTGCATCTTTAGCGATTGCTCCACCTTTTTTACTTGCTCTAGCGTTTTGTTGCAAACCTTTAGCTTTTTCACTTTCGGCAATCTGGCGTGTTGATAGTTCGGCTAAAGCAGTGAAAATTAGTTCCCCCTCAGTCATGTGGTCTCTGAGGTTTTGCGATTTTAACCCTTTTAAGTCTTTATGTTTTTTAACGGTCAATCCCGTCCATTCTTGATGTATAATATTTGTAAGCAATGCAAATTCGTCCGATTTTTCAACACCGCTTTCTTTCCAGTAATCGGTGAGTTTATTTCGGGTTTCTTGTCCAGTCATGCGTTGCTGAATCCACTTTTCGCTACGACCTAGTTTTTGCCAATTGTCCCTTGCTCGGTCTATACTTTGGCTAGGATCGGCAATTTCTTGCATACGTTCATAGCCTACTTTCGCAAGCCATTGTTTAAAAGGTTCGGCTTTGGGACTTGTAATTGATTGGATGAGTCGTAAAATCTGTTCAACATTACCACCTAATGTTTTACGTTTTTTGCCATCATTATTAATCATATCTACCTGGGGACAATTTGTCCCTAGGAACAAACCCAATTCAGCATCACGTTTGCGAAGTTTTTTTAAATAATCTGTTGGATTTTTCGATTCGGTTAATGCCTCAACAATATCAACCACACTAAAATACCATATCTCAGTATCAGCATCATAATAACGACGAACTTGCTTACTTTCAAAAAGGACTAAATTACTTTGTGACATTTTCGTTAAAGGGTTAATAAATTTTCAATAATAGTAATACATTATTATTTCAACTCTGATTATATATTTTATGTCTATTCATCAATCACTATTTAATTTTTGATTTCATAAGTTTTTCAAGACTAATTGCTTTTGGTCTTTTATTAGCTCCTAGTCCGTCGATACTTGTGATTTTATATAGTAAAAGAATATTGAAATATTGAAAAAACTATAGTTTTAAAAAGCATTTCAAAAAAAATGAAATAAACTTTTATAAGTATTCTTTTATAATACACAGACAAAAATACCAATTACTTTTAAATCAATTAAATCATCATAACTTAAAATAATGTCATCAAAACACGATTCAAATGATTTTGGTTTAAGTTCAATTGAAGAATGATACCAATGTTCATCTGTAATTACTTTTTTACTATGATATTCTTTAATTGTGAATCCTGAACCATAATCGGAATCTTGAATACTTGTATGCTGAACTAATACAATTTTGCCTTCTCTTGAACCACCATTATCTTTTCTAAATAAACACCATGAATTATTTGGAATGACCTTATTCATTGATTCCCCACTAATTTTACAAACAAATAAATCTTGAGAATGCGTATATGGTTTCGGTAATTCTATCCATTCTGTTTCTGAATTAATTTGCAAGTCACTAAAATATCCTGCTGCCGGTCTAATATCATATAATGGAACACAATTTTCATATTGAATTATGTCATTTGATGGTAAAATTTTAAAAGGGAAATTTTCAATATTATTTATTGGAGTTTCATATTGCTCAACTAAAACAGTATCATTTACATTTACATTTAAATTATTAGTCAAATATTCATATATAGAATCTTCTACTTGGTGATCTATTTTAAATTTAAAATGAACAACAGGTGTATTAGAATTAGGCATTAAGTTTTGTTCAATACTATCATCAATGATACCAACATCTCCTATAAAATAAAAATCAGTGCCTTCACCATTCTCCTTTTTAATAAATAGTAAAATACGTTTTGAATTAATAATATCTTGAATTTCTGTACTATTTATTTTTCTATTCGAGCGAGATTCCCAAGCAAATGTATTTTGATCTATAAAATGATCATTATAGTTTGTAGAATTAGAAATATCATCGGCTTTATGATAGGTTACAAAACATGGCGTAATTTTATTGTTAGTTCTATAACCATAAACTGTACTACTAATATCAAGCGGCCAATTCAATATTCTACATACATCTTTGCGACTATATTTATTATATCTTATCAATCCATCTACATACCTTATTTTTTTAAATGATTTTTTAAATGTATTAATAGAACAATTAATGTTATCTATAAGAAATGTACGAAATGTATTATTATTTGAAGCTTTTCTTAAATCATCACCAATAATAATTGAAACTCCATTATTAAGAGCATTAAACCTTTCTTTTCTTATAAATTCAAAGTTTAAATTTATTATACAAGAATGAATAGTTTCATCTGAAATAGTATAATCAAATTCCATATTTATCAAATCTCTTAACTTAGAAATACTAATTTCCCCAAATTCAATTAAATAGTTAAGTATTAAACTTTCTTCAACTCGTTTGGAATTATTTATTTCGATTGAAAAAAGTTCAAGTAATTTTATTTCTTCGTCTGATAAAAGTTGTTTAAAGTTCTCTTCTATATCAGCTACAAAATTGAAATATGATTTCGATGATTTTACAAATAATTGAGGATCCCTCGAACCTTGTTCTACAAAGTCAATCATCATAGGAATTCTACCGAGCCTAAATTTTAAAAGCTTATAGTCATTTACCAAATCTCTTTTTAACGACATATTTGCAGCATCAATAGCATTAAAAATTCGTTCTCTTGCAATTCTATCAAAATTAATTGTAGATGTGCCAGGAATAAGACTACTGCCACTTGTCATAAATTTTCGCAATGAATCTTTATTGTATGAAGTATCTCCGTATAATGCGATTGGAACTAGAAAGTTGTTTTTATAATTTCCAATAAAATCAATAACTGTTAAATATTCTTTAGCCTCAATTTTTCGTAACCCCCTTCCTAATTGTTGAACAAAAATAATTGCAGATTGAGTTGGTCTCAACATAATTATTTGATTTACACTTGGAATATCAATTCCTTCATTAAAAATATCAACTGTAAAAATATAGTCTAGCTTTTCCTCCAAATTATCAGATTCAAGCCTTTTAATAGCAGAAGTTCTTTCTTCTTCGCTATTTTCACCAATTAAATAAACTGAATTTAAGCCGATATTATTAAACCCTTCTGATAAAGCTATACATTCTTCTTTTCTAGAACAAAATATTAATCCTCTTACATTTCCAGTATCACTACCATAAAATTTAGCCGCTTCAACAATTCTATTAATGCGCTCAATATCTGTAAGTAATGAAAAATCAGAATTTTCTTCTAGAACTTCTCCATTAACAGTAATATCTGTAACTCCATAATAATGAAAAGGACTTAGAATATTTTCGTCTAAAGCTCTATGTAACCGTATTTCATAGGCAATATTATAGTCAAATAATTTAAATACATCAAAAGAATCTGTTCGTTCTGGCGTTGCTGTCATTCCTAATAAAAACTTAGGCGTAAAATAGCTTAGTATTTTTTGAAATGAATCAGCACCTGCCCTATGAGTTTCATCAATTACAATGTAATCAAAATGATTTGCATTAAATAAGTTTAAATGTTCATCTTTAGAGATTGTTTGTATAGTACAGAAAATAAAATCAGCATCTAATTCTTTGCGATTTCCTGAATAAACACCCATTGATTTTGACTCACCAAATATTACTTTATATGCATTCATAGCAGCTATTGCAATATTTAATCTATGTACAACAAATAGAAATTTTTTTGGATTAACTTTCTTAACTTCAAATGCCGATAAATATGTTTTGCCTGTTCCTGTTGCTGATATTAGTAATGCTTTTGTTTTTCCTTGAAATCTTAATTGTTCAATATTATTCAATGCTTCAACTTGCATAGAATTTGGAATTATATTCCTTTGTTTTGATACACCTAATTCTTTTTTTAATAATCGAGTATAATCAATTTGCTTTTTGTATAAGGTTTCATAGTTGCTAATAAAAGCCTTATCAACAAATACTCCTTTTAAGTATTCCGTTGTAAATTCTTTAATCGCATTAAAGATTATATAACTTAATGGAGTGGCTGTTATTTTTAAATTCCATTCAATATTTGCACAAAGTGCTGATGCAGTTAAGTTACTACTTCCAATAATTAAGTCATAAACTTCTTTTTTCTTAAATAAATATCCTTTTGAATGAAAGTGATTATCAACAGCAATTTTTATTTCAATATTTTTAAATTGCAAAAGTCTTTTTAATGCTTCAGGTTGCGTAAAATTCAAATATTGAGAAACTAATATTTTTCCTTTTACACCTTTCTTTTCAAGGATTTTAAAAGTTTCAATTAATGTTGCAACACCGCTAGTTGTGATAAATGCAACAGAAAACCAAAATTCTTCACAATTGTTTAATTCTTGTATAATAGTTGTAAGAACTTTTTTCCCTTCACTTTTATCATTTACTAATAATTGAGGAATATATTCTTTATATGAAGAAAGGGTTTGATCTATAAAACCAGCTTGTAAACTCTGTGTTAATTTAAGATTGATTAAATTCATCCTAACAATTCATTATTTTTTGCATAATAGGAATATCGGCAGCAGCCCAATCTAAAATTGCAAGTTCTTCTTTTTTTAACCATTTGTAATCAATATGTTCTAAAAGTGTTAATTCAGCACTTTCACAAGAACAAATAAAACTATGCATAGTTAAAATAAAATCAGGATATTGATGGGTTATTGTTAAAAAATCTTCGTTAACTTGAATTTTAATTTTCAATTCCTCAAATATTTCTCGTGTAATAGTTTCTTCTTTCGTTTCACCAATTTCCATTTTCCCACCTGGAAATTCATACTTTTTTGAAATATATGGCAACTTGTTTTCTCCGCGTTGAACACAAAGAATTTTATTATCATTAATAATTATTGCAGCAACAACTTCAATATGTTTCATCCCTATTCCCTCATTTGATTATTATACAATTCGATAACTATGTGTCTATTATATATCACCACTTATTTATATGTGTTTTTTCAATATCCATAGTTTTCAGAACCAATCCTTTCTATTTTTGTTCTATTATTTGTTTCATTGTTTTTTTTCTCAACGGCTATCGTTTTTATCCCAATTCTTTTGGCTAATTCAGGTATTGTAATTTTGTTATTTAGGAAAGGAACAATATAAACTATATATATTGTTCCAAAAAAGTAATTTTGATTTCAATGAAAAATAAAAACTCACTCGCATTATTCGAATTCATAAAACATTCATCAATTTTAAAAGCACCAAAACCTTCAATCTGTTTACTCTTTGTGCTAACCTCTAAATCAATAAAAGCTATTGAATTCATTCCTCAACGATACATATTTCATTAATTTCCTTAAACATTTCAAATGTATACTTAAAAAATAAATATAGCTAATATTCGCCAATTAAATGAGTATAAATTATTCTAGCAGTTTCCTTTGAAATCAATTTTGATGTATCGAATTATAGATAATTTTAATTCTCAATAAAATACAGAGTTTTAGAGATACTTTTATTTCTGTTATAAGTTTATAAAAAGCCAAACATTAATGTTTGGCTTTTTATTGTTATATATAACAGATTAAATCTGGAAGGAAATAGGACGACGACGGCAAAGCCGATCGCCGAACTTGCTTCGATTAGAGCCTCAAGCTAATCGGGGTTTAGTCAAGCTATTTTAAAATAAAATAACCTGACTAAACCTACTTATAAATTAATTATTTATTCTACCACTAAGGTATTAGTCGTTACACTATCTCCCGAAAGTACTTTCACAAAATAAACTCCTTTTGTAAAGCTTGTACAATCTAGTTTCACAGAACCAATAGCTGATTGAGCTACAACAACTCGTCCCAATACGTCAACAATTTCGAATGAAAATTGTTGTTGTGATGCAACTGCAATTGTAACATTAACGTTCGCAGGATTTGGACTTATAGTTACCTGTTCTTCTACAGGTGTTGAAATACCAACCAATTCACTTTCTGCCATATTACTTAAGCTTACACTAAATGGTCCAGAATCTGATTTAAATTTTGATGGATAAATAGAATCGGGTAATTCTATTCCAATGGAATACGATTTAACATCACTTGGTGGTTCTAAATCTGATTTACTATTAATACTAGCAGGAACTTTTTTCAAAATCTCAACACCTTTCGATTTTGAATAGCGATAAATTATATAAGTGTAAAACTCCAATCCTTCATACGAATCCCAAGCTAGATTTATCGTTTTACCCATTCCTTGATTCTTTTGTAAATGAATGGTTTTATGCTCTGCACTTAAGGGTGTTTCGTTATTACAATAATCTGTAGCCGAAATTTTATAACGCCACGATTGTTCTTGTGGATTGGCTGTTTCATCTTTATAAATACTAGTGTCTGCATATTGTACATCACCTATTTTTTCATAGAATCCAGCCTTAATGCCCTCACGATAGATGTTATATTGTTTTATAGCATCGGTATTTTCTTTTTGCCAAACAACGAGGTTTTTCCCTGTTGAATCGCTAACGGTAACTAATGCAATAGTTGGTTGTGCAAATGATTTTGAAGGAACAACTGTTTTGAAAGTTGCTTTACATCCAGCGGCATCGTTTACTGTTAATGAATAATTACCAGAAGAAATTGCGTCTCTATCTTCAGTTATTGCTTTATCGTTCCAATTGAAGGTTAATGGAGATGTTCCACCTGTTACTGTAAGTGCAATTTTTCCATTACTTTGGGTACATTTCGATGATACTACAGAATCGAGGCTAATAATTGGTGCATTAGTATTGCTTAAATCGAACGATTCTGTTTGTACACAAGCTGACATATCGGTTATTGTAATTGTATATTGACCAGCCGATTTATTGATAAGTTCCGAACCCGTTGTTCCATCATTCCATTTGTAGGTGTATGGGCTAGTTCCTCCTGTTACAGAAAGTGCAATTTTACCATTCGATAAAGAACAAGTAGGTGCAGTTAAAATTGCGTTCATAGCTACCTTAGCTGGTTCTGAGATAGTAAACGTTTTTTGAACTGAACATAAATTCGAATCGGTTACGATAACCGAATACGTTCCTGCTTGAAGGTTTGAAATATAGGTATCGCTAAATGTATTTGACCATTTATAATTATATGGTTTCATACCTCCAATTACCATTAACTGAATAGCTCCTGTTTTATCGCCACTACATGTAATATCTGTTGTTTTACCTTTAACGAAGAGAGTTGTACAATCGACTGTTGACGTAGACGAAACCGTTACTTTAAAATGTAAACTTACCGTTACTCCACTTGTTGATTTAGCTGTTACCGTAATGTTTGCAGAGCCTGTACCATATTGCACCAAGCCAAACTTTTCGCCCATATTCACAGGGCTAACAACACTCGAGTTGTCGGAACTTACACTATAAACAATTGTTCCAGCACCTAAATATTTAAAATAATTTGTAAAGAAATATTTGTTTGCCAATGATCCAAGAGCGAAACTTGTATCGGCTATTTGTTTAACAAGGGTAATAGTATCTGCTTGTGTAATCGTTATATTTTTTGTAGTAACACCCGTTGCTTTTATACTAACAGTAGCTGTTCGTACTGCTCCTGTATTAGGAGATGCTGTTAGTTTTATTGTAGCAATTTGCTGATTTATGGTTTGATTTATGGTTAACCAAGAATCAATTGGACTTACTTCCCAAGTAGTATTTGAGGTAACTGTAACATTTGCAGAACCACCTTTAGAAGCGAATTGTAAAGCATTTGTTGAAACTTCAATTTTTGGTATAAACTCATCTTGAGTAACTATAATTTTTTGTGAAGCAATACCTAATGCTGAAACTGTTAAAGTTGCTGTACGTTTTGCTCCAGTATTTGCACCTGCTGTTGCTGTAACTGTTGTTGTATATCCAGTTCCAGTTTTAGGACTAAGGGATATCCAATCTAGGTCGGAAACTATATTCCAAAGTGTATTTGAATTTACTGTAAAACTTACTGAACTTCCTAAATCAGATTTTACGTTTGCAGTGTTAGTCGAAACATTAAGAATAGTATCTCCAATGGCTTGCGTTACTGTTAGAATTTGGTCGCTAACTCCTGTTGCTTTTAATGTAATGATAGCTTCACGAGTTGAAATGGTAGAATTACCTTCAGCAGTAAAAACTAAATCAGAAGTATCTTTTCCTGTTGTTTTATCTAATGTTAACCATTTTAGATTGGAACTTGCTGTCCAAGAACTGTTTGAAAAAACAGTAATTTTATTATTGCTTCCAGCTGACTTTGCAATAGTAGCAGTGTTTGCTGATAATGATAATGTTGCAGAACCAGCAGCTTGCGTAACGTTTATAGTTTTTGAAGGACTTACTCCTGTTGCCGAAATAGTAACAATTGCAGTACGTGCAACTATGGTTTTGTTTTCGGTTGTATTTAGCACTAATGTCCCATCATTTGTTGTTGGTGTACTTGGGCTTATCGTTAACCAACCTTGGTTGGAACTAGCAGTCCAAGTGGTATTTGAACTTACCGCAACGTTTGTGCTTGTTGCCGTAGCACTTATACTTTGCGATGGTGAAACAGTAAGTGTAGCACTACCAGCTTCTTGAGTTAATGTAAAGGTTTGATCACTTGCACCAACTGCAGAAATTGTAATTGTTGTTGTTCGTATAACTAAAGATGGGTTTGCACTAACAGAAATAGTAAGTGTTTTGTTGTTAGATGTATTACTATTTGGACTTATACTTACCCAATTTTGCAATGATTTGGCTGTCCAAGTAGTATTTGATGTTACATCAACAGTTGCAGTATTATTAGCAATTCCTGCAACTGTAGCCGATGTTTTTGAAATAGTAAGTACCGTATCGCCTGCCTTTTGATTTACAGTAAATATTTGACTTCCTGTAATGCCTGTTGCAGAAACTGAGATTGTTGCTGAACGAGGAGCTATAGTAGTATTGACTGATGCCGTAAACACAAGGGTTGCAGTATCACTATCTGTGGTTTTATTGAGAGTAAGCCAACCTGGACTTGCTGTTGCAGACCAAGTGGTATTACTGTTTACAATAACAGAATCTTTACTTCCTGCATCTTTTGCAATTGTTGCCGAACTTCCCGAAAGCGATAAAGTTGCAGAACCAGCAGCTTGCGTTACGGTTATTGTTTGTGGTTCGGCACCTGTTGCTGTAATTGTTATTGTAGAAGTACGAGTTTGCATTGTTGGATTTGCTGTTGCTGTAAATCCGATTAAACTTGTTCCCGAAGAAATGGTAGGACTAGTAATAGTTAGCCAACTGTGGTCTGAACTTACAGTGCAGGTGGTATTTGTTGTAATACTAACACTTCCTGTACTACCATTTGTTGCTGAAACGTTTGCTGTTGTGCCTACTAGGGTAAAGCCTTTCATTTCTATAATATTGGAAAAGTCTTTCCAAACTGAAGCTGATTGATATGCAGCTTTTGTTCCATAAGGTACATAGAGAATGCATGCTGATTTATCTACTTGAAAAAATACGTATGCATCTATACTTAAGGGTGAAGTTCTATAAACCTTTATCGTTGAAAGTCCTTGCATATCAAAGGCATAATTCCCAATTGAGGTAATCGATGATGGAATAACTAATGATGTTAACATATTGCAGTTTTGAAAGGAACTGTATCCTATTGTATTAACTGAGGATGCAATATTCAAATTTCCTTTTAAATTTGTACAATTATTAAATGCACTTCCTCCAATATAATTTATTCCATATTGAATTGTTAAAGATGTAATTCCTGTTGTTTGAAAAGCAGAACTATCATCAATTTTTTTTAACGTTGAAGGTAATACTAGATTTCCCGTAAGACTAGTACATCCGCTAAAAGCAGCACTTCCAATATATGTTATCCCTTCCGATAAAACAATTCCTTTTATACTTGTACATCCAAAAAAGGCACCATAATTCCAACTAGAACCTCTAATTTCGCCAATTGAACTTGGGAATAAAATTGTTCCAGTAATATTTTTACATCCATTAAAAGCACCGTTCTCTATAATTGCTAATCCTTTTACTTTTCCTTCATTAAAAATCACTTGAATTAATCCAATACAACCAAAAAATGCAAATTCATCAATTTGCGATATTGTACCAGGAATTATTACAGTCGCTAATACATTACATCCATTAAAAGCATATTTCCCTATAGTTTTAAGACCTTCATTTAAGGTTAAAGTACTTAGAGCCGTACAATTTTGAAAACTATAATTACCTAATTGAGAAACAGATGACGGAATTGTAAGTGTCTGAATAGATGTACATCCGCTAAATGCATAGATTCCAATTACTGTAACTCCTGCAGAAATAGTGAGTGTTGTTAATGCGGTACAAGTTGCAAATGCATATTGCCCCATAGAAGCTACAGCCCCAGGTATCGTTAATGTTGTTAATCCCGAACCATAAAACGCATAATCACCAATAGTGGAGAGTAATGGTTGTAAAGTTATTGATTTCAAACCACTACAAGCTCTAAATGCATTTTTACCAATTATAACAGTAGTAGTTGGTAATACCACAGATGTAAGACTTGTTTTTCCAAGTCCAGAAGTTGCGTTATAAAACGCAGATCCGGGTATAAAATCACCATCCACACTTGCCCCACTTAGATCAAGAACAGCTAGTTTTGTCATATCATCACGCATGGTTTGGAAATCGCTGGCATCTATGGTGCCAGTAACAGTTAGGTTGGTAATGTCAGTTAGGTTGTTAACCGTGGAAGTACTGAGTGTTCCTGCTGTGGTTATGTTTACTGTTTCGGAAACTTGGGCTTGCAATAATGTAGTAGTTAGCAAGCAAATGATGATGTAGATTGCTTTTTTCATTTAGGATTTTCTTAATTAATTTGCGATTTATATTTAGTTACTTTTATCTCTTTTTTTCAACGGTAAAGATATTTATCAATGCTTTACATAAAATACAACAAAAGGAGTATTTTTGGAACTTCAAATTATTATTTATGAGAATACAAACAAATAAGAGAGATACCGATATTTTTGACGAAAAAATTGAAATTTTAGAATATTTACCTATACCTGTTTTTATAGTAGAATTGAATCCAATAGAAGGTTTTCTATCTGGTAAAGTTATTAAATGTAATAAAGCTGCTTGTGATTTTATTAAATATTCAGAAACTGAAATTAAACGATTAGGATTTAGAATATTTGAAAAAATCATTCATCCTTCAGATATTTATAAATATGGACTAGCTGTTGAGCATCATCTACTACCAGCTAATGAATTTAGCTCAGAAACATATAAAGTGAAGCCTAAAAATGGAAAGAAGTACATTGAAATTAAAAATGTAAGTAAGATTGTGCAACCTGTTTCTACAAATGGTGCAATTTATTTTATAAATACCGTATTTATAATTGAGAATAAAAATGATTTACAATCATCGGTTAAAAAAAGTCAAAGACTTTCGAATAAACAAAATCAGCTAAATAGTTTGAGTAAAAGAGAAAGACAAATAGCAAATTTGATTTTTGCAGGCAATAGTGATAAAGAAATAGCTATGGAATTAAACTTAAGTCCACTTACAATTAAAACACATAGAACAAAAATTAGAAAAAAACTAAAACTAAAAAACACGGCAGAATTAATTCAATTACTTCTAAAAGAATCACAAAAAAATAAGCAATAATTTACCCAACCCTAATCTCCAACTTAACAACAACATTCTTAATCGCACTTGCAATAACAGCCGAACCCGTGGCATTATTGATAAACTTTATCCCCAGTAAAAAACCTTTTGTAAGAGCTATATTTAAACCAACAATACCACCAACAAAAGCTTGAGGTGTTGCTGAAAAATTACCATTACTACCAATTTGACCACCTGCACCATTTACATTTATAGAAAAAGGACAAATAGTATTAGTACCTCCAGCAACCATTTGTCGAAGTTCAAAATTTACATTTGCATTTGTGTTTGCAACATAATTTCCAGCAACGGCAACAGCTCCAACATATATAGAAACTCCTACCAAAGTTGCCATTTCAGGAACAAGAAACGGGATACAATTATTACTGTTTAATCCACCATCATTTCCACTACGGTAAGCATTATCCATGTATAAATAATCGCTATAATTCTGAATCATTGCACCATTGAGAAGAAAGAACTGTGGATAAATCATAGGTTTAGAACTGCCCGTTGGAATTGACGCAGCTAAAGTTGTGATTTGTTGGTTTACCCCTTGAATTGCAGAATCGGTATAGTTTTTTGCTACTGTTTGTACCGTTTGGTCATTGGTTTGAGTTTGCTGAAAAGCTGATTGTAATGCTTGGTCTGATAGTGATTTGAGACTATCAGCATAGGTTTTGGCTTCTAGTTTTTTAGCATCGGCAATATCAGTTATAATTGATTTTTGTAAACCAACGCCATTAGGTGAAACGGTTACAGGAATTATGCGATCACCTGTTGTGTTATCTGGTTTAACAGACACTATTTGCCCATTCAGTTGCAATCCTTGGTCGAAAACAAAATCTTGTGGTTTGTGAAAGATTTCCCATGTAACAAGATCGGAATCTATAATCAGATTACCTGAATTAGGTTCGTTGCCTCGTTCGGTTTCGATGAACATATATTTTTCAAATCGTCCTTCTTGAACAAATAGAACATCGGCTTGTTTTGATTCCGAAGATGGACTTCCATCAAAATCTGTTGCACGAGTAAGAACCCAAGGTGTTGATGAACTTCCCATGTTTGTGATGGTGTATATTCCTGCATCGACTCTTTGATAACCATAACAAGTAAGTCCAATTCTATCACCAATAGAAAACGATAATCCTTGATATTGGAATATTCCGTTTTGAGATGCAGTGATTGTTTTTCCAACACCAGAACCATTTCTATTAAAAGTATTAATATCTATGCCCTTTTCAAGCATTATCTTTACTGGTTTATGAGGTTTTAGACCTAAAGCAAGTGTGTCGACATACGCTTTAGTTACTGCAGATTGTGCATATAGACTATCTTGTAATCCAGTAATAGTACCATCGTAACCAATTGTAATTGTATTAACGCCATTATAAAGTCTTACACCTCCATTATCTATGAATAATTGTAAACCATCTCTTGTGGTATGATAAAAACCATTGACATCGAACGAACTACTTCTTAAATCGCCATTTAAAACCATATAAACAGCACTTTTCAAAATGGTCAACATTTCATCATTTCTGTTGGTTGTTCCAATTTGAATTGCACCGTTTATCGGAGTATTTCCTTGCTTTGAAACCGCTTGCTGCAAGCTCGTTTCATGCGGATTGTTAAGTGCAGCTATATGTTGGTTAACCGTTTCCAATGCTACATCAGGAACGGTTGTTTCATCAACAATATATGAATCGGTTAACAGATAACGCTCTGTTCCGTTTTCACGAACGATTACTAATACTTTGTCTGACATGGTTATTCCTCAAATACGTTTAACTTTCCACCAACTCCAAAACGTCCATTCGCTGAAGCAACTCCTTTTTCAACATCAATAATACAATCAACTTCATGTGCGAATTCCTGACCACCTCGGAATTTTCCGTCTTTGGTACTATGGAAAATAAAGATGAATGCTGTTTTTGGGAATTGCTTGTGAAGCTTTGCAAGAACATCATTTGAATATCCTGCTTTGCTTACTGAATCAATAAACACAAAATCCCATTTCGATAAATCGGTTGGTAGTTTTTCGGCAATCACCAAATTAGGATGGATTGCATGTAATCGTTCAAATTTTTCTTGTAATGTGTAGCCAAATCCTTCTTCAATGGCAACATATAAAACCTTTCCATGATGTACAGCAAGATATTTTGCGAAGTCGATACATAAGGTAGATTTACCGCTTTTAGGCAAACCATAAACCATTGCGGTAAAACCTTGCGATGGATCTCCAATTAAAGTTCTGTACTTTCCCTGCAAACCAATAGTGTCAAATTGCATTCCCGACAATGTTTCACTTGAAACAAGCTTTGGAGAAACAGCGTCAACTCCATTTAATCCATTTATTGATTCTCCAATAAAGCCCTGTAAACCATGTAAAACGGTATCGCTTATTTCAACGGTATTCGATGTTTCTTGCAAATAATCTAATAGAGATTTCGATAGTGCAACTGTTTCTTCGTATCGAGGATCATTTTTGGAAATATCTCCATTATTATATGCTTTCGTATAGCTTTTGTATAAAGATTCAGCTCGTTTTCTTACGTCAGTTTTACCATGAATTGAAATAACTCCTTTTATAAATTTGACAATAGCTGAAACTGTTTCTGATTTAGCAATTGAGTTATATTTTTCGAAAGTTGCAGGTTTAATATCGATTTTTATCGTTTTACCCATGTTGTTGTAGCAGCTAATCAATTCAGCTTGGATTTTTTGAATAATATCGGCGTATCCTGATGATTTACGAATGTGCTTTTCTACAATCGCTTTCTGCAATGAATTAATAAATGTAAGAATCTGAGCCTTTTCTTTGGTCTTGTTATGCAATAAGATATACCGTTTAATAAAACGGATTTCGGGTGATATAAACTCAACTTCATCAGGAACGATATCGGTTGTTTCTTGTTTTTGAGGCTTTGAAGCTTTAATCTTTACGGTTCGTTCTTTCTTTGATTTACTTTTCTTTTCGTTTTCAAAAGGTAAAAGTGTATCGTTATTCGATTTTTCAATAACCTGATTCAGTTTATCAATAAAGGTATCGATATACTGCTTGATGGTTTCATCATCGTTGTACAGGTCGATATTTTCCTGAATAAAATCGAACTCGTTTTGTTGTAATGCCTGTGGCAATATATCCTGCGATATATGAGGATACTTTTCTAAAATTGTGTCTTTGGTTATCATAGTTTTAGTGTTTTGTATTCCGTTTAAAATTCCGTCATCGGCAAAAGAGAAATAGCCGTTTTCTGTATAAATCACATGGTCAAGTATTGCTATTCCAACCGAATCAAAAGCAATCTTTGCTTTTTTTGTCAGT
>Ga0302288_1000652_pt1 | contig 26413 bp, 45 predicted proteins | sample III_Fen_N1_1_FD_194549 | JGI IMG/M metagenome (GOLD analysis project Ga0302288, IMG submission 194549) | Peat permafrost microbial communities from Stordalen Mire near Abisko, Sweden - III_Fen_N1_1 | ecosystem: Environmental > Terrestrial > Soil > Wetlands > Permafrost | place: Sweden: Abisko...
TCCTTTGTTAATAAACCTTCATCAACTAGCATAGGATTTATTTCGTGGTCAGCTGCAACATTCCATTTACGTGGTTTTGCGCTAATATTCTGTCTTCTTACAAAATGTAGCATTACATTATGTAAAATTTCATGACATAGTACAAATACAATTTCTTGTAAGCTTAGTTTTTCTGTCCAAGTTGGATTTATAAAGATATTGGCACCGTCTGTTGCCATAGTTTTTACATGCTTACTGTTTCCAGGGACATATAAAATTCTAAATGAGTATACAAATTCACCAAAGAATGGATATCTACCGGTGATCATAGTAAGAGCTTTTAATACTCTATTTTTCACCTGATCCAAAGCAGGATCGTCCTGAGAGGAGTTACCCTCTAGGACTGCCTGATTTGATTTCCATGCTGAAAATCTATTAAAATCCTCAAAAAGAAGTGTTCTAGTTAATTCTTTTCTCATTTCAATTTATTTCATTAATCTTCATCATTGAAGACATTAGGATATGCATCTATAAGATCTGCTTTACATACATCTACCCAGTGATCGTCTTTTCTTAAAGCTGGGAAGATTCCTTGAATCATATTCATAGCTTTAACTGAGTTAGGAGCATCTTTAGTTTTCAATAACCATTGAATAAAGTTGTCTTGTTCTTTTTCAGTTAAAGAATCTTTATCTCTCACATAGTAGCAAACTGCTGATATAAGAGCATGAACTTCATCTTGTTTAAGTTTACTCCAAGAAGGTGCTTTAGCAGGATTTGTCCATACAAATTTAATATCTTCTGGATTAAATTTATCCATAAGCTTCACGAAACCGGCGTATGCATTAGCAGCTGCTGGTCCTACAGTAGCTCTAAGAATTGTAAGCTGAACTTTATCAGATACTGATCCTTCAGTTTTTGCAATTTGTTTGATTTTCTTAGAAGCCATTTCCCATGATCTAGGAGAAGGCCAAGGAGATGACCCAACAGAACCTTCGAATTCATCTAAGTCAAGTAAGTGGAAATATTCTTTGTTCCATTTCAAGAATGCTACCATTCTAGGATCAATTAATAATTCACCGGCATCATTTTGTGCTGTTTTAGCCCATGTTTCCCATTCTTCAAGAGTAGGAGCAAAATTGACTTGAATTACACGGTTTGATAGGGCAGTATCCCAGTGGAATAATTCCTTTTTAGCATCGATAAGGTCACTACGTCTATTAGCTAGAGCTATAATAACCCATTTTGAACCCAATTTATAATCACCGATTTTACGTTCTCTCATAAGTTTTAGACAAACGTCTTGAACTCTTTCATCACATCTAGCGATCTCATCGAGAAGCAAAATACCTCCTTTTTCACCATTTACTGTCTTTTCTAGTTCTGGTTTTGATAGAGGATATACAGGAAGCATACCGTGTGGCAAAGAAATGTATTCAATATCTTCTTTACTATTTCCTACTGTAGCAGGTAAACTGAAATCTTCAGGTCCCATGTTCATTAATGGAAAGTCAAGAATTCTTCTTTGTTTTTCTGCATCTACTCCATAAAATTCTTGTGCTAAGGCATAGATAAGAGCAGTTTTACCGATACCTGGAGCTCCCCACATTAGAATTGGATCAGCTTCACCACCAGTTCTAATAGCTGAACGTAATAGGATTCCCAATGTTTCTCCATCAACATTTTCAATTTTGTCTGTTACCGGAAGCTTTAAATCTATCACATTTTTTTCATCTAGAGCTGTAACACTTTCGTAAAGAAATGCATTTCTTTTTCCGTTACCACCAGAAAATTCTGTTGGTTTAGATGGCATAGGTGGTATAGAAATAGCTAACCCAAGTGCTTTAGCTTCTTCGATATCAGCTTTTGTAGGATAGATTACTAATCCTTTAGGTTTTTTAGCCGATTTAACGAAATTGAAAAACCAAGAACCCGATCCTTTGAAAAAATTACCTACTTTTTCAATAGCATTTTTTATTGTGTCCTTAACTCCTTCGTTTGTGAACTGTGACGAGTCGTAATTTTCGTTGACAAAATCGTCAAACTTTTTAAATCTCATAAAGTATGTTATTTTTTATTTTGGTATATATTCAGTGGTGCACGTAAAAAATAAAAAGGGAGGAGCTTTAAAGCTCCTCCTATCTTATTTCTTTTTCTTTTTGTCCTTCACCTTTTCTTTGGGAAGTTCTTCTGTACCACCTATTTCTTCTATAATAGGATTACGTACTTTAGTTTTCCATTCCGATTTTGGACAGAAAATCCATCTTGATGTTTCAACTTTAATGTAAGCTTCTGCATCTTTAACTCTCTCAATTCTTTGTGTCGATATCTCCTTTACTGTTTTCATCTGGTACTATTGTTTTTCGTTTACGTTTTTTAGCTTTCTTTAAATTCTCTGGTGATAGAAGAGGGGCTCCAATGACTTCATCAATAATATTGAACTCAGCAGCTGTCACAGGATCCATGTACCAATCAGACTTTGTCCTTTTGTATACTTCCAAATCTTTTTTCGTTAATTTTGTACGTGAAAAGAGTATGTTTTCACATACTTTAGTCAATCTTTCTCCTTCTTCTATGGATAGTTTTAATCCTTCTAATGAATCCTGCACTCCCATTGCTATTTCATGATACATGATAGTAGATAAATGGTGAGCTCGTCTCATATGTCCTGATGCTAGGATAAATAGCCCCATGCTCATAGCAGAGCCTAGACATGTTACACATACCGGTGTAGCAGATAGTTCTATGGCGCCAATTAAAGCTAGTCCGTCATATACACTTCCACCATACGTATTTAAAAGTATGTGGATAGATGGCCGCTGATATCCATTATAGCTCATCTCTTTTTCTTCATCATCTAAGTTAATCTCATAGATTGCCTTTATAATGTCTTCTACTGATAAAGATGTAATAGTTTTACCGAGTATAAAGATTCTTTCTTTTGGTTTAAAGTCTAGTGTGGCCAAGTTTTTTAATTTTGATAGTTTATAAAATTTTTCGTATAATAAAAGTCATACTTGCCGATATCAATATTGCGATAGGCACATATATGATTGATAATATTATACTAAGTGTTGTTTTAAAAGATGTTGCTAGGTATAAATTCTGTAAATCTACAGACTTACAGAGTGCTGTAATTAATGTTCGTTCTAAAATAGAAAATAGAATGAAGATAATAAGGAAAATCAGAATAGTTAATATTTTTTTCATTTGAAAGATATATTTTTTGAATCATGGGCGGCTTTCATGAAAATCTTTATAGCTTTTTCGTATGGAAGAAACTCTTCATTTTTCGTAAATTCAGTGATTCCAATATTTTTGCTTCTACATTCTTTCCATGTCATACGATATTGTACTTCTAATCTCGAATATGCTTTTGCAGATTTTGTTTTTCTAAACTTTGTCACGATTACAGATCTGCTTTGAAATTCAAAAACTTTATCATTTATATCTATTGACAATATGGTTGAGTAATTATTCGTGGTTTTCATATTGTTTTTAGAGTATTGTGTACAAAGTTCTTTATCTAGTTTACACACAAATAACGACAAAACGTTTTGTCGTTATTTGTTTTTTATTTTACGATAATAGATGGAATATGTCAGTATCAGTTTTTACTGTGTCAATATATGTACGCGGAGTCCGTGGTGTATTATAATCATAGCCGATTGGAGAAAGCATATATTTATATTCGATATTTTTATACAGAATCTTAACGTATAAGCTTGAATTGTTATAATTCCAGACTTCGATTGAACATTTCACATCACGTGTGTCTTTACATGAAAATTTAAAGACTTTACAGTCTTTATTAGTTTGAACCTCTACAGAATCATAAGTATAGCTCTGTAAAAATCTAGAAAAAATGAAGATTTTTTTGTCTTCATAATTGAACATTAAATCGAGATTTGAATCTTCCCAATCTGACCATTTTTGTTCCGGAACTCTTACACTAAATGCTTCTGATTTATACCATACTTTATTTTGTGCTGTTAAAAAGATAGGGATAAAAAGTAAAATTGTTAGAATTTTTCTCATGTCTTTATTTTTCTAATTGTTCTTCGATATAATTTGCAATTATGATAACATCTTCATCTCGCAGCGGCCAAAATTCTTTACCATTTACTTCTACTGCAAAGTCACCATCTGTTGGATCGATATGAACATTTGTTAATGTATTTACAGGATTATGTTTTGATGCAGAATAATCATCGATGCTTTTCAATAATCGACTATATGACGAATCATCACTTTCTCTTGTAGACGGTTCATGCTTGAAGAATGAAATGACATCTTCATTCGTGTCGACCAAATCAATAGAAAGATCACTCCAGTCAGTTACTTTTTCCCAGTTTTCTACGATGAATATTTTGGCACATATTGCTATGAACTCCATATGTGCAAGATGATCATTGTATGATTCTAAAAAGTTAAAATCTACATGTGAATGTGAAGCTTTAATGTGCTTAGACATATCTTCTAATGAAGAAAAACACGGTCTTACTATATGGCCATGTATTAACAATCCATTTCTGTTCATTTGTACTTAGTTAGTTTTTCGTCCAGAATTTTTACACCTTCTGTTGCAGTTTGTTGAATAAAGATTCTGTTTCTTTCTCTTACAGGTTCATTGTTCGGATCAATAATATAGATTGGAATATCGTCGTATACCAAATCCACTAATCCAGCTGCTGGATATACTTGTAATGATGTTCCAATGACTACTACGATATCTGCTCGTTCGATAAGTTCGGCTGCTTCGTCCATATTCGGTACACTTTCACCGAACCAAACAATATGTGGTCTTAATGCTGATCCATCGGCTGCTATAGAGCTAGTTTCGATTTTGAAATCGGCTGGCCAATCTACTATCTTTTTATCACCACATGATTTCATTTTAGTTAACTCACCATGTAAATGTAATACTTTCGTAGAACCGGCTCTTTCATGTAAATCGTCCACATTTTGTGTTATGATTTGTACATCAAATTCTTTTTCAAGATCTGCCAGATATTTATGGGCAGCATTAGGTTCGACAGTAGATAATTGTGCTCTTCGTTTATTATAGAATTCTAACATTTGAGCTCGATTCTTTTGCCAGCCAGTTACAGTAGCAACATCTGAAATGTTATATTCTTCCCATAGACCGTCAGAATCTCGAAAAGTTTTTATTCCACTTTCGGCGCTTATACCAGCACCAGTAAATACGATAAGTTTTTTCATTTGTTTTTATTTATGATACAAAAATAACACAATTTTCATTTAGTGGGAAACGCTAGTTCTTTCTTATGTCTCATATCTTTCTTAGGCTCATACCCAATATAAATAAAATTACCTGAATAGAACTGTCTATTCTCATATATTACGTATGAGAACTTATGTTCTCCATGGCATATGAGATTGAATTCAGTATCAGTAACTCTATCTCTATTGAAAGATGACATACTACAATTACGCATAGAATCTGGATATACTGATGTTATCTCATATTTCCCATCGAATGTAAAAATATGTCCATGCAAATCTTCTACTTTAGATTTGAACATTATGCTAATCTGAATTTTCGCGTAAAGTTACGCAGAAATAAGATTTTTTCCAATTCTTCTTCAGAATCTACATTGAACTGTTTTACCCATTCTTTATAGGGTTCATCTTCAGTGATATAGTCTGTTTCGACAAAATCAGGATAAGCTTCTTTATCCCATACTCTTTCATCTGCTAACCACACGATACCGGTCATTTGATTACCCAAGTCAGGCTCATGGAATACAGCATGTTTTATATTTGCAGCTTCTAAAGCATACGCATGCATATTCATAGTTCCCTTAGAAGCAATAGAATCATTAGTAGTACCACCATTTAAGATAATAAATGTTTTATCTACATATGCCCATTTGATGCAATCATCCTGTGGCAAAAAAATGTTCATGTATTCTACAACAGCATGTCCAAATTGTATTCCTTTTTGTATTCCACTCAATTGATAAGGTACTAGCCCCATCATTCTATATGTGTATTTTTTCATAAAAATATTGTTGTTTGTATTAATTCATTTAAGTCATGTTTATCTTCTATGACATCTACTTTTTTAGTTTGCTCAAGAACATCGACAACTTCTTGTTCACTGATTACTTCATGATACTCACCACTAAACGGTATAGATTCATCTAAAACATATTCATATTCATTTTTTAGATGTTTGAATAATGGTACTCTTTTATGTGTAGTTTCACAGTATGGACATTCATCATCTATTAATGAGATAATGAGAGAGTCTTTTTTGTAGTAAATCTTCATTTGAACATTACGAATATCGGCTAATAATTCCTTTTCGTGTAATTCAAATCCTATACATGTCAATAATAAGCTAGTAACTTTATCGTCAAGATTAAGATTCAGGATCATATTCGATAAAGGGCTCTGAGTTTGTTATTATCTGTTTGTATCTATTAAATTCGCACATGGTCAAGTGTATGTTTTCACCACCTCCATAGTTCATACTGTGAACATAGTGTGCTGGAATATCGAGATCATGTTTTACACAAAAATCTCTTAACCATTCTGCACATGCTTTACCAGTCTTTTCGACAAATTCTCCATCTGGATCTGCTCCATAATGTTCAAAACTTAAATCGTGGTCAAAAGAAATCAGCCAAAGAAACTTTTTCTGTTCGAAGAGTTCTGTTATCTTTTGTACAAATTCTGTATACGATCTTACTATTACCCAGTCTGTTTCAGAATAGATAACTTTATTCATCGGCATATGCGGCATGTGATAATACATACACTCTCTAGGATGCCGCATATCGTCCAGAAACAATTTATATACTAAGATATCTCTTTCCATAATAGTTGTAAAGTTTCTTTTTCTGATTCCCAAACTTCTCGAGGTAATCCTGCTCTTGTTCCCTTTTCGAATATTACGCCTGGACATATTTCATACGTCTCTTCGATGTATTCTAGTTCTACCCAATCGGTACGTGGTACTTTATTGTCGTTTTCCATCTTCAATGATCAAATAGTTTAGAACAGCTGTCCAATCGGGAAATTCTCCTGAACCGAAATGAATATGTTCACCAGTAAAGTCTAATACACCATTAGCATCCCTATCATCAATGATATAGTCTCCTTTTAGCAAGCCTTTATTATGTGAAAGAATAAGTTTTTTCTTTGCATCGATACCGAATAATACTTCTACACTCTTTCGTTTTTCTCCCCACGCGTCTGGATTACTCCAAGGTGGTGTACTTAAAATGTAAACTTCATATTTTTCTTGTAAAGCTTTAAATGCTTCTTGTGCACCTTCAATCGGTTCAAGATTCTTATATGCTTCAGGATGTTGAAATAGCTTATGTTGTTTGATACCTAGTGATGCTAATTCACCTACTCTCTTATCGAAGTCTACTAACACACCATCCATATCGATGTATACAATAGGTTTGTCAATTTGAATATGTGATCTTAAATAACTACTCATTCCTTTAGAATATTTTTATTAAAGATTTACGAGCTGATTCTATCATGACAATAGCATCATACAGATCTTTGTCAGGATTCATCTCGTAAATTTTATTTGAATTGATAACTAGTTCCTCGCAGAACTTATTCAGTTGTTTCTTTAGCAGAGCACGATCTTCTGCCGATAATTTTTCTTTTTCTTCTGTTATAGAAACTGATTTCTTACTCCAGTTTGCACTCCACGTAATGTTGTTAGGGGTCTGTCTCATTTTAAAAATTTAAAGTCGCAACGTCTATTTGGTCTATATTTAATTTTTGGATCGTTTAGTTTTCCTCTTCCGTCAGTCTGAATTCTTGATCCGTCGATTTTCCAGACTTTTACCATTTCTTTCTTGGTACGTTCTACTCTTTCATCGCTTAACTTAAAATTGTATGGAATATCACCCATATAATCACAGTAACCGACTATTTGAAGTTTCAGCTTTGGATTATCTTGCATTTTCTTAGCTACTTTACAAATAGTAATCAATGCCCAATCATCTAACTCATATTTATCGAAGTCAAAATAGATGCTTGGAATTTCATTATCTGTTAAGTTAATAGTATCTACATTATGTTTTCCGTCTAGATTATTATTTCTATTCAGAATATAGGCTGATAATGAGTCGATCTTATTGTCTTGTGAAATATTTTTCTTTTTTAGTGATTTTATTTCTTTGTTTAGATCATTTATATCAGATTGTAGATTTCTATCTTTCTTCGGATACTTAACCGGTGAAAATTTATACGATATGCCTAATGTCGCTAAACCAACTTTATCATTAGTTACTCCTTTGTATGTCCAGATACCTTCTAAATTATCTTTATTGAAACATATATAGCTCATTTTAGCTAGAATGTCGATATGTTTAGAATAATTATACTTTAAATATACAGAAATAGGTAATGTTACTGCTAATCCATATTTTTCTGTTACTGGGAAAGTAGGCATAATTCCGGGTGATGGAGACTTAATATGTAACATATCGTCTGCTGTAAGTCCCGGAGTCAAATCGTATGAGTAAAATGAATATCCTAATCCTACTGAACCATTTACTGTAAGTTTAGATAGTGAGTACGGTAAAATTAAATGCGTAATATCTATTGTAAGGTTTAAACCACCTGTCCAGATATCACTGCCTATGTTTCGAGTAACCCCATTTAATCCGGTGTTAGCATTAATAGGTATATAATAACCGTTAGCACTTATTCCCCAAATATGATTAATCTTATATTCGAGATTTAATCCGGCTGTTACTCCCCACACCGAACTTGGGAAAATATTCTTGAGAGACTGATTAATGTCTCCATCGAATCTGTTTAGACCAACTTCTGGTGTAACAGACCACTTTGAGTAAGTGGGATAATTGTATGCATTACTATTCAATGACAGTAAACATACTAGAAATAGTATTAATTTTTTCATGATACAGTTTTATGTGAATAAAATTTATAGATGACATATGCATATATTAAGACTGTTAAGAATATAGGAGCATCTCCTACTGGTACACTATTTGGACATTCTACATATACATGTTCCCATTCCCAATATTCAATCCATCTATTTTGACACCAGTCATAATATACCTTTTTAACTTTAACGTTATATCCACAATCTGAATAGCATCTTTGTAACACAGATGCATTACCTATTGATGTCTTATTTGCATCTTCACTATTAAGAACTGAAGCATCTGCAGTAGGTGCTAGTTGACTACTAGATGTAGAAGTAGTATTTTTAGATCCGAATGAATTAAAGAATATTGGTTGTACAGATTGTGGTTGAATACTGGTTTCAGTCTTTACATTCATAGAAGAATTATATGTCATTGCTCCATTACTTACTGAATTTACTGGAGTAGCATTAAATGCTTCATATTTATTTTCAGTAGGTGTCATCTGAATGCTATTAAAATCTTCATTATTATCAGACTCAGCTGAATAACTATTCATTTTTGGTGCATTAGGGATCGTAGTCTTGAAATTAGAATCAAAATTACTTTTCGTTACACTAGTATAGAAAAATGACTCATGATTCTCTGTGAGTTGAGTTACTGTTAATGATAATACGCTTATCAATGTAATAACTAGAGCGATAATGAATAGATTTTTTTTCATGGTTGATGATTAAATACATTTATTGCATACCCATTTACCATGGGTCTTCCAGTGTTATATGCTCCAAATGCTAGTTTCCAACTTCCGTACGTATTATATAAATGTCTAATAATTTTCATACTAGTTTGTACGTTAAAATCGATGTCATTCAGTAACATTTCTCTTGTGACTTTACGTCTTGGCCACATTAACTTAGCAGTAGAAGGCATAATTTGCATGGCTCCTAATGCTCCAACAGGTGATATTCTGGATTGATTATAAGACCATTGAAAGGGTCCCCTATATTCAGTTTCCTGTTTTGCAATCCCATATGCATATTGTTTAGGGACATCATATTCTTCAGCATACTTTTCAATGCAGTAATGCATCTGTAAGCAAGGCGGAATCATTTTAGATGTAGCATTGGGATTAAATTTATCACCAGTTGCTATTGCTGGTGCAGTCCTAAAACTTAGGAATACGATAGCAATAGCAGACATGATAATTGTTGTGTAAAATAATTTCATTTATTTACTTTTTTGTTTAGCGTAAATGTCTTTGGCATACAGGTTGAAAATTGCCTGTCCAAATTCTTTACTGTAAAGAGTGTACTTATGTGTAGCACGGTCTCCAAAAATTAATTCTCCCTGTTCGTTTAATGCAACAGTGGTAGTTTGCAGGTTACAAACAGGTGTTACTACTAGTGTAGAATTGTACTTGTTGTAAAGCTGCGAAGCGTAAAATCCAATGACCATCGCGATAGCAATAACCAAAACATTTAACAGATTCTTGAAGATTGGTAAAATCTTGCCAAATAGTTTTTTAACTTGTTCTTTGTCGATACTTACTTTTTCATTTGTTATCATATTCTATGTTTTATAATTATGTACAAAAATAACAAAAAAGCATATCGTAGTAAAACGCTACCTGACACAAAATGGGGAGAATCATAATGACACTCCCCAAAAGTTCAACTCTATTGATTAAATAGAATCTACACAAGCTATCGTATCGACTACCTGTACAGAATCAGTTTTAATAGAATCATTTGCAGGTGTTGCTACAGTAGATTGTTTTACACATGCAATAAATCCCATGCAAATAATAGAGATAAGAAGAATCTTTTTCATTTTCGTTTATTTAATTTGAATATGTTATAGTACACCCTTATAATTGTTCTGTTCTTGTTTAGAAACTGTTTGTGTGTACTAGATAAATAAAAAAATAAAAACTCATAATGAAATTAAAAAGCTTTTCAGAATATATCAAAGAGGATGAAAATGTAGATGCTCCTGTAGCTGCACCTAGTTCAGTAGATGATACTAGAGATGAAACGAAAAAGAAATTTCGTACAAAGAAAGAGTTACTGGGATATACATCTGAAAGTGAACCTGTAATGGCCGTTATAAAAGTAGGACATACTATTGAACTTACTCCAGACGATTTTAAACAACTGAAGAATTTAAAAGTTACTCAGTATGAAAGTGACATGTATGAACATGTTAGAGGAGGTAAAGTATATAAGATCAAGAAAGACGGAAAAGGAAAATATGTAATTTTTCACTATCATAAAACATTACACAAATTAACTCCAGTAGGTACATTTAGATTAGAGTAGTCTAAATGTACCTTGAGTTTACTTTAGTTATTGCAAGTATACTGTCAATATATCGTCGAAGAACTCTTTGTTCTGTGTAAAGATCGGCGTTTCAACAGCTTCCCATTTATTTCGTCTTGCTCCATTCTTTAGATACTCAACCTTTTTAATGATTGCTCCTCGCTTCCTGCGGTAATCATACTCATTCCAATTGATACCTTTTTCAAAGATCATATCTTGCATTACATCTGTTTTCTTACCGTGTAGTTCTTTTGGGCTGTATAAGCTTTGAGCTACAGAAGAAATAGAATTGCGAGTGGCATCTTGCTGTCTCCAAATGAAATAATTTATAACTTCCTGTCTAGCTGGAATAGTGAATACTCTAGCATCAAATTCAGCTAATTTTTTGAAGCATCCCATGATGTCATCATGTGTCTGAAAAACAAGATTTTCAAATTTTGACAGAGCACGTTTGATTCGCAATTCATTAAACTTATTAGTTGCCATAGAAGCTGATACACTTACAATCTTTTGGATATTATTATCGTACCATGCATCGGTTGTTACATCATCGAAATCAGTAATTAATACTGAGATTTCATCAGATTGGACGTAAGCACATTTAGCACCTTGGATATTTTTACACAGATATGCTGCAGTAAGATTCATATCTTCAATTAATCCATCATCAAATGGACGTTGCAACCCTTTCGTGTAAGTATGAAATGCTTTTCCATCGATTCTGATTACTGCATATGTACGTCTGGGTAGATACATTCGAGTTCTGTTCTCGTAGAACTCTTTCATCCTGTTCCCTAAATCATCTTTTTTATTTTCCACGGTCGGTGTAATATTTAATGTATAATGCTTGTTGTCTGATGCCAAATTCTCTAGTTAATAAATTCGGCATTGCTCCGCCATTTATTACATCTTCTACATATCCTGCCATTTTAATAGCATTAAACTCTCTTTCTCTTCCTTGGATAATTCCATCTTCTGCAATTTCAAGGATAGCAGCAGCTAAATCTGCTGCAGTTTCGGCAGCATTTACTAAATCGTAATGTTCTAATCTTTTCATTCTCTTAATCTTTTATGAATTTGCCGTGTAATGTACGGTATATAAGTTCTTTGACATATAGTCTATTAGCTGTACTTTTCCATTTAATGCCTCTTTTCCAATTGTACGATATGCAGTTAATCAACCAAGAATTTGACATTTCAGATATTGGAACCCATTTTAATGGTTCGTCACCATTCTTGCCTCTACCTCCTCTGCAAACATATTTTCGTATTTCTTTAAATGTGCTATCTGAATAGATAGAGACATCTTTCATTGGTGCTTCTGGATAATCTGACATTCTTCTGTATGAATTACCACCGTCTAACATGTATCGTTTACCATTAGCATCGTCATGTGTAACATAATGATGTGTATGTAAGGACGTAAGTATTGTACCATCAGGGGTTTGCATTCTGCAAACTAACATTTTTCTTTCTTTCATATTCAAATATAACACATTATTTCTATTTAGAAACCGAATTGTATAGATTTTATCAGTCCTCGTTTTTTTATCTCGAATTCATCTACAGTCATACCAGATTTTGAAAATTCAGTAAATATCATGGGATCTTTTCTTATCCAGCTTAAAGTTTTACTGTTAAGTAATGATTTTTTCTTGATAAGTCCGAATCTATCTTTATATGCAAAATATGTATCGCCAATTTTTACAATTAGTATATCGTAAACATATTTATCTGTAGTAGTACATCTTGGTTCAATTGTATCGCCTATAGCATAATATCCTTTTACGACTAACATCTTAACGTAATGACATGCAAGTCCATCATGAATGAAACATTTTGTATCTAATATCGTAGGACTATCTTGATTAAGAAGCGAGCGCGTTTCGAATCTTTTTCTGAGTATTCTATCTAAAGTTGCCTGGTTCATTTAGTTGCTAATTTCTATAATATAGCGGATAGTAGCTTGCGATATATCGTAAATGATGTATTCATTGTTTCGTAAGTCTGCTCCACCCTCAGCGAATACAGAATCGAAACCATCAGCTGCAAGATTCTTTTTATTTAGCCCGTAATTAGAACGTGTTACATGTTTCTGATTTCCTACGTGAAAGTCAAATAATGCCAAGAAAGCAGTAGCAGCAGAACCTCTCGCCCAGTATGAACCGGATAATGATGTATAGCCGATAGACTTTTGTGCTTTATCAGCTCCATAGATACCGTCTCCGAACATAGAACCAGAATATACTGCTCCAGATGGTCTAATCAAAAGCCCTGTCTGTAAAATGTTAAGCCAGTTTTCATTTCTAGAACCATGCCAGAATGTTTGTATCTTTTTATTTTTAGCTGAATCTACTTGTTTAATGAAGCGTTCTTCTGTTTGTATATTTTTTACACCGAATGCTCTAACGAATTGTTTAGCATTTGGCCCCATAAGCGATTTGATTTTTTGAACTTCTGCATCTGTAATTTCTACCATTTCAAGACCAAGCATCTTTAATGTATCAACTTTTTCATCTGCATCATCTTCTTCTCCACCATTTTCTGCAAGTTTTTGTTTCTTCAACATTTCAACTTGTCCTGCCATAGTATCTAAAAGTTTTTGTTCTTTGTCCATCATGTCGAACAGAGTTTTGTTTTTTGTATCTTTTAGATCGAAGTCTTTGGGTAAAAGATGATAACTTACATGCTTCATCTTTCTAGGTATAATCGAATACAGCTCTAAGAATAAGTTGTTGATATCATTAACCGTAAGAGTGGATAATCCGGCAGATATCGTATTAATGATGCCTTGTGCTGCATCAACTTGTTGTTGTGTAACGTCAGATTGAGAAATCGTGTAGTTTTCTTCTACCGTCTTTTTAGCAAAAGCTTGTAGTCTGTCGAAGAATAACTTAATCTTAGCATTAGCAATCTGAGTAATCGTTTTCTTCTTGCCGGTTTTAACATCAGTAGCAGTGGCTCCAATAGATTCGATGAATAGTGTGGTTACATCTTTATAACCTTTTTTCGTTTTCGCTCGATATGTCTTTTCCCATTCTCTAATCGGATAAGTTTTTTCAGCTGGTTTACCTCCTTGTACTCTACCATATACGACTGTGAATGTTCCATTTTCATTATCAGTCATATGATAAAATTTGTTGTTATTTTCACTGGTCACCATGACCAATTTTACTACTTTCCCCATATTATTGTTCTACGTTTTTTATTGTTCCCATTTCTACTTCTCTGATAAACTCGGCATTGACGATCCCTACTCTAGGTACAAACTCGGAACCATCAGGTAAGCACCATTCATAATATAGTGATTCGCCATATCTATTAGCTATTTCTTTTACTGAAAGAAATTTCTTTACACCCAAAAATGAATTTAGTTTCTTTTCCATTTCTTCGATAGAAACGCGGGTATGATCTATACGTCTAGATGCATTAGCAATTTTTATTGATAGTACAGATTTGAATAATTCTACATTAGATGAAACATCGTCAAAATCTACATTGTAGCCGTAATTTTGTCCGCCTGGATCTGATTCAGCCCAGTCTTCTACATCACCTCTAATGTCTTCTTCCGTGTGTTCATCTGGTACTATCAAGTGATGAAGTCGTTCACCATTTCTAAATCGTTTTTTTATTTGTATCAGTTTCATTGCTCTATAAAATAATCGATTTTACATGCTAACATATTTTTATCTTCTATTTTAAATGAGAATTTTCCAGAAGTGTAAATCATTATGCAATTTTCATGATTTATGATACGATAAGCATCCTTAGGAAGAAAAACTTCTTGTTTTGCTTTATAATCATATTTCAAAACACATAGAACACCGGCTATACTTGTTTCTACAGTATCTATTTGTGTCTGAATATTGGGGCTTAATTTTTTTACTTGTTCTTCAAGTTCTGCAAATTCTTTTGCTGTAGTTGCGATTATTTTCATATCAAAATATCATTTCATTAAGTTTTACATTGTCGATATATTTACTTCCGATATATTCGAATTGTCCACGAAACTCTGTACCTGAACAATAATCTTCTTTTGTCGAGAAAATTTTATTCCGGTAAAGATATGATTCTACACGAGAAGCTAATTCGAACAGCTGAGGTTGTCTAATGTCATCCTTTGTGTATTTACCAAAAAATGGTTCGAGTTTTTGAATCTTTACTTTCGATTTACCGAGTAAGATTTTTGAAACTGAGGTAGCAGAGTGAGAAGATGGCAAGTCTCTGTATAAAATAAGTACGTCATTTAGAATAGCAGATGGCTTACCGACAGTTGATTCTTTATCGAAAATTAAGTTTGCAATATATTTCTTAAAATCGAGAAAGGACATGTCTGAAAAATCTTGTCTTTCATAACGGTCTGGTACATCGACATAATGTTTCATTTCACTATATTCAATAGAACTTTCACATGGAAATGAAGAGAGCTCTAAGAACATCATGTGTACTATTTTATTATGTAAATCACCAGGTACATCTTTTATTTTTAAAGAATGATGCATATCTGTAGGAATTTGTTGTGTCAGATATTCTCTGGCTTCTGCTATATCTTCAAAATATGAAGTATTAGTAACAACTCTTCCTAGTTTGCTATATGTTACTGCAGCAATAGATGCAACTGCTTTTGGATATGAGCCAAAAATACATCGATTAGTAATAATAAATTCTACTGATTTACGGCATCGTGAATTATGAGAATTTACGAGTTCTCCAGTAGAACATGGGATATCTTCCCATCCTAAGAAGATTTCAGGAGTGGCTTGCGTCTGCCAGATAAGTTCAATGAGAGCTTCATTTTTTCTCTCTACTACGGCATCGTATGTCTTACCCGATAATTCGTAATCACACACTTTAAGCGGAACATCATATCCACGCTTATCTTGAACGTAAATTTCGAGGCCCCGCTTAGTAGCAAAACATTGAGATATCGTGTATTTTTCATCTCTATGAAAAGATGAATTCTCAGAACGAGAAAAAATAACGTCTCCAGGTTTTAAAAATAGATATTCATTCATTTGATTATTTTTTTAGAATAAATAAAAATAACACAAAATGATGAACAGAGAAAATGTGTTAGTCTTTCTCTAACATGGTTTTTACGATGTATACACCAAAACCGATTACGATAATAGCACCAAATACTTTATCAGAATTATCGACTATGTATTTAAAAAGATCGAACATAAATTGTTTTTTAATTATTACTTGAGAACGCTTAGTATACTAAGTCTTGAATAGCATACTTTACCACTAAATGATCTGATAATTATTGTATTCAACGACCGCAAAAGTTCTGGGTTACATGAAGAGATCAAGCTTGTCGATTAACGTATTTACTTCATCAGAAAAAACAGAACTTTTTTTGACTGTCGTAACATTGTTTGGACTATACATTTCTACCCAATTATACCCAATTAATAGTTGAGGAATTTCAAGTGGTTTATTACCACGATATTCATAGACATAATTTCCATCTGATCTTGATTGATATTTATATCTGAAATCTGGGTGACCAACTTGTGCACTGACACTTACATAAATCTTGTCTGATGTAGTAGATATAGTTTTTGTTTCTCTCACTTTAGGGTTGTAAATATTATTCCTATTCGAGTTCGAATCGAACTCTTTCTGATAAAAACCTGACGATCCCGATATTCCATCAGAACCTGATGGGCCACGACCTGTTTTAACGGGTTCTGTACGTATCCACGGTTGATCATTTGGATATGAGACGGCTTTTGCTTCATTTTCTTTTATCCAATGTTTCTCTCTCTTTTCTTCTAACGAAGCGGGAATTACACTTGGAATATGCTTTACATTCACATTTATAATCTCATGTTCTTTTATAGAACTCACTGTTTTTTCGACTCCGAAAAATTTCTTTATTTTGTCATAAAATTTACTCATAACATCATATCATTAGATAAGTTATCTGCCCATGATGATACATTTAGTTCTGAAGGCATTACAAGACCTCCATGATCTTCTATAAACTCTTTCTGTGTCAAAATATGTTCGATTCTCATAGTATGAGTACGACTACCAGAAGAGTTTGGTTCTATTGTTTCTATTAACCCTTCATTTGCATCAATTACACTTAAGATTTTAAGCTCGAAGAAATTTGTCTCATAACCACCGTCTGTATCTTCATGATAGTACTTATGATTCATATCTAAACTATCCATCATTCTTTTTCGACGGAGCAACTTAATATTTGTGTTCTTTATTTGAGCTTCCCAGTCTTTTCCGAGAAGCTCTTTCAATTCAAATTCAGTTAATGTATAATTTCTCATACGATAAGTTTTAGATTTTTAGCACGATTATACATTTCACGATAGACTTCATTTTCTAAGAATTTATCTACACTACCAGACATATATTGTCCAGGCACATCTCCATATACGATTGCAGCACAAGGTTCGATATCGTCCATAAAAATGCCCAGATCATAATTACAACCTTTACTATCAGTAAATGGACCTAGATATGTACAATAGCTCCACATCCACTCAACAGCAGATGGATAAAACAATAAAGTTACTACTGTTGAAAATTTAGGCTTTGCTTTCTGCGATTCCTCGTTCATATTCATCTTCTTTTATAAAAGTTGCGTTGTCTTGTAGTTCAGGATATTTTCTCCACTCTTCCGGTACGTCTCCTTGACGCCATAAGTTGTTCGTATATCTAAAAGAACCATCTTTCATCTTTATGTAGAATTTTCTACCACCGTGACCTGCAAAACGAGTTACTCCTGAAAGTTCACCACTGCCATGATATCTAGTGCCATCCACGATATAAGTATGTTCGTCGAATAATTGAATTTTTTCAATCCAAAATGCACAATTGAAGCAACATTTTTTGTCGTTCATGATATCTGATAGATTGCCTGGATGCATACCCTCAGTGCTGATCCAGACTCTATTATGCGGATCGTGTGATTCTTCTCTATTGCATATTGAGCATCTTAGTTCAGTGTCCATTAATCTTGCGATAAAAGTTCTTCTAATACGATCAATCTTTGTCTTTCTTTTTCTTCAGGAGATAATAAAGTTCCCAACTCAGCTTCAATAAGCTCTAGTTGCTTTTTCTTTTTTGAAACACCGATTACGTCTATGCGCAATTGCAAGTCTGTCTTCCATTGATCGATAGGATAGCCTTGCCATACATAGTCACTTTTCTTTACATTCAATTCACCGGCCGCTTTTTCGAAATAATCAGCTCTCATTAATAAGAATGCCCACATTTCTACAATTTGTGCTACTTGTTGAATAGTGTGTAGATTAACTCTGGTACTAGAAAGTTCAGGATTAAAACTGAATGAGCAGTTGGTCAACCATGTAGGTTTTTCGATTTTCTTAATCTCTGCTCTTTTCTTTTCTGCTAACTTAAGCAGATCGTGAATTTTTTGATCGTTATTTGCCATTTTAATTGATGTGTATAGTTGTTTTTGAATTATTTTTTAGTTTGAGTGCTATTCTGACAAATGGTAATGTCGGTAAATCTGTTCTGTCATACAGTGTGATCACTTTCTTAGAAAGTTCTTTTATGATTATTTCACCGAATAGATCAAATTCTATTGTACTTACTTTGGTAAGTGTGAACGTTTTAAATGTATAGTTGCGCTCTCCATAACTATAATATCCATTCGCGTGGTTTTCATTTTTTATTTTATGAGCAGTAAACTTGAAAACATCGAATGTATTACCAAACGGACCATCAGTTTTTATATACACTTTATCCGGTAGTACATAATCTTGGTCATCCGCTATTGGTTTACGATATGTTGATTTAAAGCTTAATTTGACATCTTCTGTCCAGAACTTATTTACAACTCCGAAACATGGTTGAAGTAATAATTTTTCTATCAGATCTGAAAGATTAGATACAGGTGTAGAACTTATTTCTGATGCTATAGATGTTAAATCAGATTTAGCTTCATAATTTTGACGTTTAACGTTATATACTACGTGTTTCTTAGAAGGTGTACAGTCAGATGATGAGCTCCAAGTCCGATAATCATAATGCATAAATTTGCCGAGATAGATTACAGGCTCTTGTTTTTTGTTTTCATATTCTCCACCAATAATCATTTCAGATGATTTTACTTTCTTGGCTTGAATAGAAGTAAATTCTTTCGATTTCTTATATTCTAAACTACAAGTAGGAATCAAAACGAGATCAGATTTATCCCATGCATATACGAAATCACCATCAAGTCCTTTTCCTTGGAATGAAGTTGTTTCCGATAAGATGAAAAGAAGGTTTGCAATAGTTATTTCAAACTCAAATCCTCTTGGATCGTAAATTCTAATCTTTTCATTACGGGCATTCCAACCCCAACGTTCTCTTGCTCCACCTACACCTTTATTTAGAACGAATCCAGATAATGGTGAATTATCGAAATCATCTACACCTAGTTTAGACTGAATCCAATCTTTCCAAGATGTTTCTTTGCGTAGTTTGCCTTTCTGATCAATATACACTACATAAGCTAATTTGCCAGTGTAAGTATCCGATCTTTCATTATACCCAACTTTTATTGTCTGCGGTATGTATAATTGTTCATTCATCGTCTTATTTCTTCGGTTTCTCGTGAATATGTATGAGTGTGTCTAGCATACTCATTAGTTTTTATATTGTACCATACTGTAAAATCTTCATTCGTAATTACTCTTTTACCTAACCAAGTAGGAGCATGATTCCAGTTATCTACACTAGAATAGTAATCAGACGTGATTAAACATTCAGTTTGATCACTAGTTATAGATACTTTTATGTCTTTTTGATTTGGCAGACATACCGGGGTATTGTTATCGACCAATATAAACTTTTTCTTGGCATTCTCTAGAACTAAAAATTTTCTATATTTTAAGACTAAAGAATTGATACGTTCCTTATAATTTTCGTTTAAAAGTTTTTTTACGCCGTTCACTTTGGCATAATATGCATCTTTATCCATAGCCGGATCTGCTTCATGGCATAATTTATCGACATATGTCTGAATTTTAAATTCTTCACGTATTTTACGAGCTAGATCATCAAATTCATCATTTATTTCATATCGACGTCTTTTAGCAACATCATATATTTTAGATGCTACTTTCCATCCAAGTACTTCATCAATGCTTTTATTCTTATTACCTTTCATTGCCAATTGCTGTTCAGTAGTTAGCTTAATAAAATGATCTTCAGACAATTCAGCAATACATGGGATATACATATTCAGTTTCAATTTAGAGTACCATCGTGATTCTCTAAAACCTCCGGTCACATCGACCCAATTTACTCGATCAATTATGCTTAAGATATGATTAAAGCTTACTGTTTTAGAAAGCATGAAAGATGTGTGGAAGTTTTTTACTTCTTCTAACATCTTTAATGCCTTCTGCTCTTGTATCAAAAAGAATTCGAGATTCTTATCGGCATGATAGTCTTTTTCCTTGAGATGGATATCAGTATAAACTGATTCCTTTTCCATTAATTGTTGATAGATTCTTTTAATGCTGAATCATCAGAAAGCAAACTTTCAAGCTCGATCATGTCACGGGTAAACTTATCGTCCGGTGAAAGATGTGTTTCCAATACATGGATAGCTTGTTCGTTCTTTTGATACTGTAAAATATTTTTGATTTGTTCAGCTCTAGTTTTTACATCGTCTGACCAATCTTTAATAGAATAGCCCAAGAACGTGTTGTCTACGGCAACTTCTAAACCCAATTCTTTAGCAGCTTCAGCACCTACAATAGATTGATTTTTAATAAATGCAAGAGCAGAAATACATTCGCCTAAAGATTCTAATTGATTAATGAATCCAAATTGCTCTAGTTTACGATTGACCGCATATTTAGCTTCTTGGATTTTATTCCATAGTGCTTTATTTTCATCAATAAGAGAATTCTGTTTGTCTAAAATTTGTTCACGTTTTAACATATATTATTTTTTAAAAATTTTAAAATACTAGGGATGACTTTGTTTCCCATCTGAAATACAATTTTGCATTTTCTCTAAGAACCAGATACTTGTACGTATCTTTTATTTCAGATGCCATGCAATCATCATCTACACATATAGACATTTCATCTATGTCATATAGATTTGCACCAAATGGTAAAATAGTCAATAATCTGTATGAAGTTTTCACATACTCTACGATAGCATTATAGAAATGCTTACTCGCATTCTCATCTATCCATTTATCGATTTCTGAGTTCGATTCAGATTTATAGAGTTTTCTGAATGTTACTTGATCAGCTCCTAGAAATTTACATCTGTCGATTATCGCTTTTGGACTATAGTTATCGAAGTCATTAACTAAATTTATAGATAATCTGATATTGAAATCTAACTCTTTTGCAAGGGCAATTTTATCGAATACATTAAATTCAGTACTTTTGGCACATCCTATTAATTCTAAATTGCGTAAATTATCAACTATGTTTGAAATTGAAAATGAAATAGTAGTAACTCCAATACGACGTAAATGCGTCAAATTTGATTTATCCAGTAATACACCGGTAGTTTGTAGTTCGATGCTTTTAAATGGTGAAGTCAATCTTGAATTGATCTCAGAGAAGAAATCTAAGAATTGTGGATTTTGAATAGGTTCACCTGTACCAGTTAATACTACTGTGTTACAGCCGTTATCTCTAGCAAATTGCAATCGATTAAAATAATCTTTGTAATACTGAGAGTCTTTAGAAATTATTTTATCTAATGCATGTCTTCTGGCTAAAGATGTGTTAAACTCTTTAAAATTCGGTTTAATCAACGCAGATATAACGTCATTGTATGGATTAGTATGAGTTCTACTAACACAAAATTTACAGTGATTTATACATTTGTTCTTCGTCGGAACAACGATACTAAGACTTTGGATATTCATATTGCTTTAGTTCTGAATTATTATAAAAATATAACATATATTTTCACACAAAAAAAAAGGAGTATCGCCACGATACTCCTTTTGATATTAAGAAAGGTATTTTTATTCTTTAACGTCTGGTTTAGTCAATGGTTTTGTCGTTTCATCAGAGTTACGGACCATCTTTAAAACTTCCATACCTAATATACCATTTAATGCTCCATTTCCTCCTTCACCATTACCCGAAACAAGGACTTCAGGAATAATTTTCACGTTGTTTATACCGATTTGTTCGATCACCTTAAACTTGGCGAAATTATCTTGACCCATAGAATCAACTTGCAATTTGTAAGATTCAGCAGTAGCTCTACCAATTGCTTCGATCTTGGTAGCTTCAGCCTTACCGGTAAGTTCAATTTGTGTTGCTTCAGCATCTGCATTAACCTTTTTAGCTTCAGCTTGAGCTCCAGCTTTAAGTTTAATTGCTTTTGCTTCACCTTCAGCTCTTTTTACTTCAGATTCTGCATTTCGTTGTGAAATTTCAACTTGTTGTTGAGCATTTACAACTTCTCTTTGCATGTCTGCGATAGCTTCAGCAGATGCTAAAGTTTTTCTCATATCTTGAGCTTTTCTTTGTGTTTCAAATGTAACCTCTTGTTCCTGAGCAATTTTACGGTCAGTAAGAGTTTTCATAAGTTCGATAGGTGGAACAATATCACCGATTAGTGTATCAACGGCATGTACATTATATTCTTCTAATACTGCTGAGATTTTAGCTTTTGCGTCACCTTGTTTCTCTTGACGGTGGCCTAAGAATTCGATAACATCTGCATCTTGAGCAGAATTTCGGAAATAGTTACCGATTGTTGGTTCAAGAACCTGTGATACCATGTTTTGCATAGATCCGAATCGGGCAATAACTTTAGGAGCTTCAGTAGATGGAACGTGAATGATCTGAGATACATCAAGGTTGAATGGGAAACCATCTTTTGAACGAACAGTAATAGTATTCAGATTCTTATCCAAGTTATGTGATTCTGTTCTTGCATTTGCCCAATTTAATACAAGATTTGTAGTAGGCACAACTTCAATCTTATGTGTATAAGGATTAATCGGATACTTACCTGGATTCAAAGTTTCAATCCATACACCCTTTTCACCTTTTTTCACGATGTTACCATGTTTGAAGTTTGCTCCGGTTACATCTTCACCTTCTTTTCCAACAAATGATATAACTACTCCAGCAGTACCAATTCCGATTTCAGTCATCGGTTTCTTTTCAATTTCCACTGCCCATGGGTTAAGTGAATATGTACCAGCCTGAATAACTTGCTCTTGCATACCTCTTTCTCCGCCATTTGCTAAGAATGTTTCAAAATCTTGGAAGTTATTATGACCATCGATAGTTGGACCAGCAATATTACCAGCACCTAATTGTACACCATCTAATGCAGTAACAATACCTATCATTCCATCTTCTATAGATACAATATCAGTTTGGAATACATCGAACAATAAAGTATTAAGTCTGTATACACCAGTATTAAGATACCCAAGTTGTCTACCACGTTTACCGCCATTGTTCAAGAATAGTCTGGCATTTTGAAAATTGTCAGAGTCTACACTACGAGCAAGCATAGTACCATCCGGTAATTTCTGTCCATCTTTTGCGGAAATGATTCCTAATCTACCCTTTGGAATAACAGTAAGTGGTTCTTGCTTAATTTCATATTGCCAAATCCACTTAAACCAGTACAAACCTGGTGCTAATGTATCAGCTTGATAACCTGCTTCACCGTTTAATGCGATAATTTTACCGTCGGGTAACGATTTTTCTTTTCCGAATAGCACGAATTTTTTGATGACAAGACCAATCTTATCTTCAGGAATAATAATCATCCCAAAGAATACTCTTAAGATGAACTTGTAAAATACAAGGGCTAGTACAACTACTGGCACCCACCAATACGCTAATAATGCAATCATGTTTTTGTTTTTTAATTATGTTTATTTAATGTAATTCGAATTGAAAGTAGAATTTAAACTGTTTAATTTGTCTGTTAGCTTAGTAGTTTTTATGTTATCAATATTATACTTCTCTTGATACTCAGCATCATAACGTTCATATAGTGATTCAGGAGTACCTGTTAAAGAGTTAGTAATAAAGTCATCGTCTACATCTTTTCGATGATTATGAATCCAGTATTCACCGACTTGTTTATAGTAGTACTTATAGAAATCTGTTGGCCAGAATATCCATAGATCGTAAATAGTAAATTCTTGATGATAGTCTAATACAAATTTTCTTACATAGTATCCGCCATGCTTCCTGTAAATTTCATAGATAGGCGTGTGTCTTCCTATGAACCGTTTAGCTTTAGGCAGTTTTATCTTAATAATGAGCTTCTTTGGAACAACATATGACAATAAAAAACGTAAGAATGCAATTCCACATAGAAAAATAGCTATAGCGAATATTACCATTAATGAGTATACTATGATACATTCTAGAGGTTTATCATTCATAATTTTCTGTGTAAGTTTTGTTTAAATTTTCAATTTTCTGTTCAATCTTCTGAGTTTTTGATAGTCGTCTATTGTATTCAGTATTAGAGATAGCATCTAGCTCTTCATATTTAGCACATAGATCATTAATTTCATGCTCTATTGAAGCATAGTCTACAGGATGTCTATTAACCATTTCATATCTCCATCCTTTTATTTCGAACGGTATAGGACATAAAATGTATATCAAAATGTTTAATGATTCAATAGAAGTCCATTGTAATGCATATTTTTCAATATGCCAATCATCCCAAGTATATGCAAGTTTATAAATAGGATCAACTTTAGAATCATATTTATGCGACTTTCGCAAGTATATTTTGATTGTTTTACTATAGCATGCAAATATGCAATTCGAAATGATATTAAATGCAGCGTATGCAATAAAACAAAAAATAAAGAAAACTATCATTGGCATACCGTCAAATGGAGATGATAAAGGAGCTGATAATAAAAAATTACTCATCTTTTTTTGTTTTTACAGTAATATTATGGTCCCTTTTTATACGTGTCTTTTTCGTTAATGCTGAAACCACGTTAACAACCATAGAAGTTAATAGTGATAGAGCTATTAGTATGAAAATACAGTATCCAAATAATCTGTCTCCAGATTGTCCATTTAGAAAATTAAAAAATTCTGTCATGTCGTTTAAAGTTGATCATTATCTATATCATGTGTAATATTCTTGTCCCACCATTTTCCAAGTTTGGATGTAGGATATTTTTCGGCGATATAGTTACCGATAAAGAATATGGTTGCAAGTACAAGATATGTACCTAGAATCCAGTATAAAATTTGCATCGTTGTCATTTTTTAGGGCACCAATCAGGAGTTGAACATTCTTTACGTTTGTTGTATGGTCTACAGCTAGATGTTATAAGCTTGTAATTTTGTCTATCTGCGAGATATTTTGATTCCTCATCTTTTTTATCGTTTTCTTTGAGTGTACATGCTACGGCACAATCATCATCACAGAACCAATCAAAAGGGTCTGGATCATGTAATAAAATATGATTTGGGCAATCTATACAGTTATCCATAATTAAATTTTGACAGTATTAATAGTTACAATTAATTCAGCGATCTTATCGTCTAATCTTTTCTTATTGTCTTCAATAGTACTTATAACAGCTCTACATTGCATTCTGTAATGCTCCAGACATTCATCTGCATTATCGAAACATGCAACGAAAGGTGTCGGTTTAAATGAATTTCCACTTCTACCCCAAGCGTATAGTTGTTCATTATATTCATAAATTTGTACAATAGATTTGCATCGTATACCCTTTTTAGTTAATTTCACGAGAGCGTTCTCTGAACCATAAAGTTGTTTAACGGAAGGTGATTCAGATTTTGGTACGAGTATGCATTTTGTAGGAACAGTATGTCTATATGCTCCATTACTACATAGATCAAAATCGAAATGTAAATAATTGCATACAAAAATTTCTTTCCCTAAATAAGGTGAATTTTTTTGAGCTAGAATTTCCGAATCAAGTTTCATATTAATGTGAATGTGAAGTTTCAATGTATATCATTTCTGCATTACTATATGCTGCGGTAATATCAGCTTTCATTTCAGAAATAATAGATTCTACTTTATATACATGAATATCATCTTCTAAATCAAGTGACATTGCAAGAATAAATTTGTTATTGCCATTATATTCAGATCGCATGTTATTTATATGCTTAACATCTGGATACGATTTAATGATCTGTTTTATATGCATTCTCATTTCCCTTGATATGCTTTCACCAATCATTAATTTTCTAAATTCGTTACTCAAAA
>Ga0302288_1000656_pt1 | contig 26339 bp, 30 predicted proteins | sample III_Fen_N1_1_FD_194549 | JGI IMG/M metagenome (GOLD analysis project Ga0302288, IMG submission 194549) | Peat permafrost microbial communities from Stordalen Mire near Abisko, Sweden - III_Fen_N1_1 | ecosystem: Environmental > Terrestrial > Soil > Wetlands > Permafrost | place: Sweden: Abisko...
GTGAAATTGGTAGACACGCCAGCTTGAGGGGCTGGTGCCGGTTCCGGTGTGCAAGTTCGAGTCTTGTTCTGGGCACTTTTAGGAAAATTAAAACCGCTGAATATCAACATATTCAGCGGTTTTTTCGTTTAATTCCTACCACTTTTCCTACCAGATCGGATATTTATTTATTTATTTTGCATAAAAAAACCCACATCTGATTAACAGTCATGGGCTAAATTATACGAGTAATATTTACTTATTTTGAAAGCAGCTTAAAACTGCCACCACCTTTCTTTAAGTTCGGGATTATTGAATTCAGTAAGGTCATCAGAAAATTAACTATCGAATTATCCTTTTCCGTTGGAGTCAACCGGGCGACCAGATCAATGAACCCAAGGATGCCCATAAGCAGTGCTCCCCAGTTATCTGAAAAGAAATTTCCGGTAGATTCTTGCCCAACATTGGTTTGCTCAGTTAGCGCCTGAACACCTCCTTCCTCCTGGGACAATCCCGCAGGTTCTGTACTTTGGTTATCTACTACAAAAGAAGTTTGATCGCTTGGATTTGAAGCTTGAACCTGATTGCCATAAGGCAAGGTAACAAGCAAGCCGATCATCAGAATCATTAACGAAATGAAAGTTTTCATTGTGCTATTTTTTGAGTTAATAAAAGAATGTGGATCAAAATTGAGCAATAGGCCGCTTTAGAGAAAGGACAATATCTTGAGGAGGCGCAGCGACTAAAAAAAGGGATTTTTATATCCCTTTTTTTCTCTATGTCTAAGATGCAATTGAGACCGATAAATGCTCACCTTTTGAAACGTCAACTGATTTAAAGTATGCCTCTTTGATTTGATCAGTTAACTCTTCCGATTCCAGATCGGCTGATTCGATTACCCGGCACCAAGTCCAAAACAAGTCAAAGATTTCGTTGTCGGATTCGATTTCTGAATCTTCCAAGGAATCGAAATAGGTACGATCATACCACAGAACAATTTCCTGATAGTGACCAAAATCGTGATCAAATGTTTTGACTGAGTAATATGCCAGTGTTTTGAATTTCTGCGGAATAGGAAAATTGTGGTGAAAGTAATCCAACAGGATCCGCATTTCAATTTTCAGTTTTTTGTAGAATGCCGAATCTCCCATTTGGGCAAATCCATTTGAACCTATGACTAAATAATCCATTGTAATTTGATTTAAGAATGATTAAAAGTTTGATGAAATCCATTGTAGAAAAGCCTGTTCGGTAGTCATATCTCCGTTAACCCATATTCGATGGATTTCGGCAATAATTTCCCAGGCATGTTCGTCCTGAGCGAAGAATCCTTCCTCCGGATCAAACACTTCTACTGTTCCAAGTGAAGTATCGATAACTCCACAGCTATATTTTCCATTGATCCAACTTTCGTTTAATGTAATATCCATTGTAAAATGCTCATGCCTTTGAGTCTTTTTAGGGTATCAAGCTCACCCGGTTTATTAAGAAAAGATAAGTTCAGGGTAATTGTGTTCGCGGTCTTTGGGCATTTTATGGTACAACTCGTTGTAACATTCGCCAAGTTCGAACAGATGTGGATGTTCACTCAGCGTATCATCAGATTCCAGATAAGGACCTAAAACCCAAAGCAAGGCATCCATTAGCCTTTGGTATTCCGGAATAGTTAATTCAACTGCATCCATGATTAATCCTCCGATGGTTTCATGATAAAAATGGCCGGTGACGGATCGTCAAAATCTTGTGCCTGGATAATTGATTTGAGGGTTACCAGTCGCATATTCCGATTACCATCCAGGTCTGGATCCAGCTTCTCGTTTGGTTCCCAATCGCCCTTGTCGGCAAGCATCACATTCAGTTTATAGTTCAGCGTTGCCTTGTTGCACGCTCTGGCGGCAAATGTGAACATGTACAATACATCCCATAGTCTTCCATCCAGATTCTGTACATTTTCAAATCCTGCCGGTAATTCCACGTATTTATCCCAAACCGCACGGGTCAGATAAACCGGATACTTAATCCCTGCTTCTTTTGAAATCTTTTGATCGACAAGAACTAAAAATCCATCTTCAACAGCCTGTTTGGTGCTGTAAGTGTCGATCACTTCCCAATCTGAAAAATCAGTCATTTGTTTCACCAATGCCCTTTGGGTTTATTTTGGCTTCTGGCTCGCCTGTTAATTTGAACCCTACCAGATTGAGCAGTCCGGATTCTTGTCAATGGGTGAATGTCTGGTTTGCCTTCGACAGGCTCAGTCACCGATAAACATAAGGCAAAGCTGACCGAGTGCGAAGCAAGCTTTTCATTTCCCCTTCAGGAAGGAGAAAAGCTCCCTTGACTTTTCCGGGATGCGCAAATACCTTTGGGGCCAAATTGATAGAAGAAAAGCTCTCTCTGTCATATGCTAAGCTTGATTACCAGGATTTAATGGAATAAAAAACCCGAAAACTACAGGTAGGATTCGGGCTTTAAATCAATCAAACAATCTATCAATCAGAGAAAATCAGTAATCTTTCTGCTTTAGTTCTTCCGTTTCAGTTTCTTTTTTTAATCGCAATTCACGTTTGGCGGCCCGACGTGCAAGCCGTTTATCTTTTCGGGTTGGGATTAGAGGAAGCAAAGAAGCATCCTGAGAATTGCCTTCACCTCTTTGTTTCAGTTTCCCGATTTTTTGGGTTTGCTGGGCGACAAAAGTGTCAGCTGCAACATTTACCACCGATGGCTTTTCGATCAATTTAATGGCTGCGACCATTCCGGCAACTATCCCTGCAAATAGAAGGGCAATGTATTTCCAAATGTTTGAGAAAAATTTCATGATTAAAAAGGTTTAAGAGTTAACAGCACGATCGATCCAGCCAAAGAAATACTTCCGGCTTTCCGGCCTTTTCTTGCAAATGGTAATGTATTTGCGACATTTTTCAACGGTAAAAGCAGCGTTAAAATGGGCAGGCTCAAAAGCATTGATGGACTGAATGGTTTGGGGGCCAATCACTCCGTCATAACCGGAGCCAACTACCTGCTGGGCCAGACCAACACTGGTTGAAACACCTGCATTGACTGCAAAATCAAAAATCGAATTTGCGATGTCCTGGTCATTGATTCGGTCACCTCCGACCTTATCCCAGAAAACAGCTTTGTAAAACCGTTGTATTTCAGCCTGGAGATTTTGATGGACATCCAGAGATTTGGGAAAATCTGGTTGTTTCTTCATCGAGTCAATGATGATCCAGCCAATCCATTCCGGTTGTTTCTTTCGGGCAATGCCTTTGTAGGTTTCACCTCCCGGATCATCGGGATCATTTACATAGCCACCTTCTTGGGCTAGAATCGACGGAAAAGCTTTGTTAAAATCTGCCATATCAATTATTTAAAAAATGGTTATTCAAGTTCTGCCCTGGTTTTCAATTCTGTGATGGCAATACCATGTTCCTGTAATTTTGCAGAGTGGGCATTTAGTCTGCTGGAGATTATTTTGTGCGTTGCCAGACAGTTTGTGGCAGCATTATCCTGATCATTCTTCAGCAGTTTGACTGTCACATTCAGGCTATTGACGGCTGTTACCAGCAGTTCAATAACCCTGATATGTTTTTGCAGGAAGAAGCCAATAATACCAAGCAGGAAGACAATCAGTGTGCCGGAAACAGCAAGTAAGAGTTTGTAGATTTCAGATTCCATTTTCGGTTTTTGATTTCAAACCTAACGGATTTGGCTACTGTGGAAAAGGACAGGTTCTGAATGGTACTGCCTGGTGTATGATCAGCGGAGCCTTGACCATACTAAACCTTGAAACCTTTGATCTGGGTAGTTCCAATGCGGTCAATAAACACCTCACAGCTCATTTCTTCGATTAAGAATTCGCCTTCCCGGGTGCGAAATTTATTGCAGATGTTGTAAACCAGGTGACGAAGAATATTGATCGGAAGGTCAAATTCTCCTGTTATTGGAAGTCTGTTTGACCAAAATGGATTCCATAATTTCCAATATTTTGCAAGTATTCCTTTATCTTCTTTTTCCCAATCAAGGGCAAATTCGCTGTTTTCATTCGCTCCTGAATTTTGTCCCCTATAAAGTAAAAGTCGTGGTGAAAAGGCTTGTTTGGAAGCTTTCCATGCATCCATATTTCCAGCTTGATCAACTGTTGCTCCACGGTTTCCAACGATAATATCCATGTATTTTCCGGCACAGGTACTCCAGGTTGTTTTGATTTCTTCAATTTCTTCTCGTCCATATTTGAACCATCCATTTTGGAAACCGATACTAATTTCTTCCCATCCAAGAACATCTGAAGGGTTGGTGCTGTATGTATCTTTGTCAACTTTATCAATGGATATCCATTTAAATTCCACAAAGATCTTTTCTTGTTTTAAAAAATGAATTTCGCCTTCTTTTGGTGATTGAATAAAAAGCAAATCACCCCAGCCGTCAAGTGGTTGTTTCAAATCTGAAATGCGATCAGATAAATCGGTGAACCGTTCTGCAAATACAAGATCTTTATCATCATGTTCCCAAATGAATTTTAATGTGACATTTTTCTTTTCACCGATTGACCAGGAACCAACGAAGAATTTGTCCAGATCGATTGCATTTCCTTTTAAAATGTCTTCTCTTGAATAGATGTTTATTGTTTTATTAGGCAGGAAATGAAGACAAACATTGAACAGATTTTGAGTTGAAAGAATTAATTCGCCGGTTGAGATTTTAGGCAGATGGTTTACTGGTTTTATTTCACTTTCATAGCTTCTGTTGTATTTCCAAATGTCCATTCCAACAACAATGCTTCCTTCTCTGTATAGATCTTCAGAATCAATATCCTTATAAACGTCACCATTTCTCGAAGCTGGTGCGTAATTTAAGCTTTGCTTGTAGTTATCCTTATACGTGTAATTCTCTTTCTTTTTTGAAAATGTTGTTTTTGTTATATCATAATTGTTATATATACAAGCATTTTTGATGTTTTCATCGGTGTCAAGAAAGTTGGATGTTTTATTGATATGATATCCTGTGTCTTTTAACGTATCAATAATAATACGATTTAAGAAGAAAAAAGGTGAAACCACTGTTACTTTTCCATCGTCATAGGTGTTGTTTTTTTGAGTCACGATTGATAAATCTACCGATGATCCTTCCATTCTAATTTGACCATTGGCTGATAATGCATTGACTTTATAACCAGTAGTCGAAAAAAAACAAACAGATAAAATTTCAACATCATATTTTTGTGCTGTTGTTTTTGATGGATTTAATGGATCAGCGATATCTTCTGTTCGTTCTACTACGATTCCTTTATCTTTAAAAAAGCCAATGTTTTTAATTGGAAAACAGCAATAATGATGATCATCAGAATTGTAGTTTGCTGAATTTATCCAGGGAATATTTTCTGAAAATTTTGGAATTTCTAAAATGTTTCGCTCCTGTTCTTTTTCGGACAATACTCCGACCTGATCTATAAGGGTAGCTTCATAATTTTCTTTGGTTGAATTGTTGATTGCTAATGTTCCAGACATTAACAATACCCCACCAAAACGCGCTTCGAATCCGGGAAATTTTTGATCGTTGCCAGAGCGATATTTTGTGAATCGCTCTGGATTACCAAAAATTGATCGTGTATATTCGTTAATGGGTAAAGAAATTCCAAGACCATAGCTTGAAGGAATTTTCTCAAAATCACATATAGGAGATTTCCACGTTAATCTCATGCTGAAGTCCTGTGGTATGGGTATCAATTGGCCATTTAAGGTTAAAGCAAGCATCGTGTTTTTTTAAGTCAATTCAAATATCCGAATGAAAATACACATGCCACAGGACAAATTTAACGATCACAAAAACGCTTTAATCGCTCCAATTAACTGAAAATATTCCGGGGTCCTGATCCTGAACTTCATCACCTCTACTTCCGTGAGCGAAGCAATATCTTCCTTTACCCGAACATTAATTTGGCGCGACATATTCATCAGGTTTTGTAAGCCTTCAGGAACAGAATCATTCGATAACTGTGCCTCCATTACCAAAGTGGCAATCTCCCTTCTGGCATTAGCCAAATCACCTAAAAGTCGTGCCTTTTCAGCTTCTACATTAATTACCTTTTGCAAAACAGGATAAGTAACAACATCGTTTTCGGCATCATAAAATGCAGCGCCTAAATACTGAACCATCGGATCAAATTCAGGTATCACTTCATCACGCCATCCATCTTCATAATGAATATCAGTACGGTTTTCATAACCACCCCAAAAACCTTCACCATTTTCGCGGGTAAAATAGCTTGGTATTCCTGACTGTATAATCTGATTGTCTTTGATTAAATGTTTCATATTAAGGCCTATAAATTTGTTTCACATACTCATACCAAGAACCAACACCATAGTATCTTTGACCATTTACATAGTATTCGACGAATGCTGAAACCCATGTTGGTCTAACAGATGGTACAAATTCGATTGGATAAACGGTGTCATAATATGTGCATTCATGTGTTTCTTGCTTACCTAAACTATCAGATATATACAGATACCATTTGTGGTCGTCAGTCTGGTTACTACCTTCTCCCCAATAAGTATTCATATGAAATGACGCTGAAACAACAACATTATTTTCAAACAAATTCATATCACATGATATTGTTGGAGCCATCATGCCCTCATAAGGCGCATATTCTTGAAATGGAGCAGGTTGATTCCCATACACAACAGTATTTCCATAACGCGCATATGCCCTAAACATAAATGCTCCATTAAATATTTGGAAATCAACACATCCACTATCTAATAAAATATCTGTTTCAAATGTTCCATTGCCATAACCAAGTGCAACAACATTGTTATTGATCGTAGCTAAATTATTATTGATAGCATCTGTTTTGTAACAAAATCCTATCTCAACAACGCCAGGCATATTCCCCCCATAAGAATTAACTACTGGATGGAATGTATTGAACATCGTTGTTGGATATATTAAAATGTCAACTGTTGGCATAATTAAGTTGAACTTAGACATTGCAACAACTCCTATTCCTGGCATCAGTATCACGGTTAAATCTCCTTCATTATCATGGTTAATAACTTCTCACTACCTGAAGTGGCATTTGTACAAGTAAGTAGCACGATATAAGTTCCTGAATTTCCAAAAGGTGCATTGCCTTCAACTGCTCTATGTTTGGCTGTATTCGCCCAACTTGGGGTATATCCATTCGTTACGATATTAAGCAAGTACGATTTATTCAACTGATACCCAGTGAAAGCAAATGCGGTATTTCCGGAAAGCGTTATTTCGCCTTGCCCATTAGCCGAAAGATCAATGTTGGCTGTAACCGTTGCCTTGCTCTTTAAATCAGAGTATATTTTGGCATAGGTAAATGTGTTATCAAGCAAAGTTCCACGAAGATCACCTGTTTGGTAGGTTGACGAATCCGAATAAGTAATCGTTAGAACACCTGTGCTTGAATTGTAGCTTGTTGATGAAATTCCTTTCCCTTGCGCGCCAGTATCTCCCTTGCCTATTGTTGTCGAATCCATAACTCCATAAATACGCATAGCATGAACCAATCCACCTGTTAAAGCATTATTTAAAGAATTCTGAACAGTAATGGTTATATCAGTATTGGCAACTTGACCACCATTCATAATATAAGAGAATGTTTCAGTCAATCGATCACCAGACATGGCCCCGGTTGAACTTGCTATAATACGCTGAACAAATGTTCTGACAGTAGTTCCGGCTGACTTAATTCTCCAGGTAAAATCTGCTTTAGTATTAGCAGATTGTTCAACCCTTGCCCGAACAATGAATTCAATGATTATTTTGGAGTATGTATTTGCAGCTAAAGTGTAGGTTTTTCGGGCTGTACTTTCTGATGTACTTGTTGTGTGTTCAGCAGAATCAGTTTCATCATTGTAGATCAAATTGATAATCCCATTCAGATTAACACTTTGACCACCTGAAACAGCTAAATCGCCAGAACCCAGTAATGAACTCCCGTTCACGGTCTTGATATTTGTTCCAGATATAAGTAAAGCCTGTTTTAACTTAATTTCCTGCCCAATTCTGGTGGCTAATGCTGATATCCGACTTGCAAGACTCATACTAATGCGCTATCAAACGTTGTTACAAAGTTGGTTTCCGGGTCGCCAAGTTCTGTTTTGGTGTAGGCATCTGTAATACCAAAACCAGCAATAGTTGTTGGCTTTGAACCTAATTGTGCGAAGGTTACGCCGTGTGGGTTTCCGGTTGTTAATTGGCTATGATCGTAGGCCGTTTTGCCCCTATCTCCACGATATGCTGTTGCTGACGTTTCACCCAATGCCAAAGCTGAGTTCATCGTCACATAAGCTGAACCACTCCAACGGTATTGCAAGTTTGAGTCAAGGGCAACATAGATCTTGCCTGTTTCTCCGGTTCCCGGGAATCCAGCAAGATTAGTGTATTCGAGAACATCATCAACGTACGACGGTAATTGTGCAGCAGGAACTTTGCCAGTTGCATCTAAACCTGCATATCCATTTGCCGCGCCTTTGTTTGCTGCATTTTCAGGCGTAAATCCAAGACTTGCCTGTTTTGATGCAATAGAACTTTGAAGTTCATTGATTGCAGCAAGAATTGAGGTTTTTACTGACGTTGTTAGTCCTGAAAGACTTCCTGAATTGTTTCCAGAAATAATACTTTTAACGCTTTTAAATTCGGTTGCCAACCTCGTTGTTAAGTCCGAAATACGTGTTGCTAAACTCATAATTGTCTATTTTTAAATTAATTGATTTTCAAAAAGCAAAACCTGGTTTCCTATCTCATGATCATGGTTGACTAAAGCGCGAGGTTCATGAACATAGCAGTTTTTTGTTTGGTCCCAAACAAAGCAATCCTTATCATTTCTTGGTGTAGTTTCAACAAGTTTTCCTGCTGTAGAATTTGAAACTACGATTATCTTTTTGTTTGATGCTCTACTCATTTCATGAATATTTTAAATCAATCAGATATACTAACATCGAACCAATAAGCTCCAAAACCAACAGTTTTCCATGTTGCACCATAATCAGAAGAAATATAGATTGACGAATGATCCTTGACCTTCGTTATAAATTTTCCTGATGAAGACATTGAAACTGCAACACAAGATGCTCCGCAGTTTGTCCAAGTCACACCATAATCATGAGAAATAACTGAAACACCATTTATATCCCCAACTACCTGGTGTTTTCCATCTTCTGAAATGGACGCACTTCTCCAATAACCAGTACCACCAACAGCATTCCATGTTTGGCCGTAATCAGTTGATCTGTAAATTCTCTTTCCATAAGACCAAACTGCCAACATATACTTTCCATCGCCAGAAACAGCACACCCATTTACGTTAACTCCACCATTATATTTCAACGACCATGTTACACCATAATCTGAAGAAACATACACCTTGCCCTCATTAACCAAACTAACACAAACTTGATACTGTCCAGAAGATGAAACAGATATATGTGCAATCGATCCTGAAAAAGATGATCTATTCCAATTTGCTCCATAATCTGATGAAACATACACTAAACCACCATTAGTCACAGCTGTTTGATATTGACCCGATGCTGACATTGAAACATCATACCATGCACCTGTAATACTAACAAGACTCCATGTAATGCCATAATCGTCAGACCTGTAAATACGACCACCATTGTTAACAGCAGTTTGGTATTTTCCTGATGAACAAACAGCTATACCAAGCCAGTTTCCACTAATTCCTGTTTGATTCCATGTAGCGCCAGCATCTGTAGAACGATATATAAATCCACCAAATATTCCTGCTGTCTGATATTTTGATTCAGCCAAAATTGCCGGTATGTATAAAATTCTATGTCCCATTATCTTGTCATATTCAATTCAACAAAAATTTTCTTTGGTGTCCCGGTATAAGAAGTTGACCATTCAACGGTGACCAAATCATTTTTAGAGACTAAATTTAATGCTGTTGCTAAGGTTGTTATTATAGATGTAGTTGCAGTTACTCCTGAAAGCCCAGTTATTGCAAACCCGTTGATCTTAATAGTTACCACCAATGTTCCATTATCAACCTGCAATGAAAGTGAATCTATGGTATATCCAGCATATGCCTTTAGGTTCAGAGGGTGACTATCAGCTGTGCCAGCAACAACATCACGATATTCAGCAGTGATCCAATCTTCATTTATTGGTGTGTCAAACTCCATTTCTGTGATCTCATCACCAAGATCAATCTCAATTTCAAGTCCGGCAGGTGTTCCTGTTCCAATAAACTCACGGACGTTACCAATGTTCCACACTTCGGGGTCTGTCTGAATAAATATTGATCCTGCAGTTGTTGTTGATAGGAAGTAATTGGCACCGTCAATAAATTCGCCGGGAAATAACCCTGCGGTAATGTATCGGAAATGATCAGCATCAATAACCTCTGAGACTATGCCAACAGTTCCGGCATTGGAGGCTGTATCAGCTCTGGATTTTACCCAAACTGAACCCGATAATTTAATCGTAGTTCCAACAACAAAACCATGACCAATTTGTGTAATAGTATTTACTTCTTTAAACGCGAATTCATGCCAGGCTTCATCAAAATACCCCTGAAACCTATTTTGTGCAAACTGAATTTCTCCACCTTCTGGATCTTTCTCACCATGCCAAAACTCTCCGAATTTAACCGCATTTAAAAACTTGGTTAATCCCGATTTAAAGATTTCAAATACAATCGAACGATGCTCCTTATCTTTTCCGTTGCCCAACGTAAGCAAGCGGTCTGTAAGAATCCATTTTAACGGGTCTTGATCTTCCGGAATAGTTGCATAAGCACCTAAAACAGTTTCCAGAAACGATTTGGTTACCGCTCCCTGACCAATGGCAATACTTCGATTTCCCTCGATCAAATGATCCTGACCGATGGCTTGACCATATTCAATCTCTTTTGAAATTTTATTGTGTAGCCACTCATCAACCGGGTCACCGAATTCATCAAACTCGGGTATTGCTTTATATTTTTCATTATAAAGGCCGTAATATTCTCTCCAAAGGCTATCAATAGTTTCTTTCATTCGTGGATCGCTCCACATCTTTTTTAATTCGCGCCTTGCCTTCATCGGTGTGCTTCCAATATTTGTAGTTCAAGATTTTGTAGATCTTCCATACTGTCGTAAAGTGAAAATTCACCACTTTCGATCATTACAGGAAGAAGGCAATCAGTATTGTCAGGATCGACCATCCAGCGTTCACGTGACTCTATAAAATCACGCATCGCCAAAAGTTCCTGACGAGTTTTAAAGCCTGTATTTATCTCCCATGAGCGTTGGCCAATTACTGAAACTGTTTTTATGCTTGCCACTTTACTGCCCGAGCCGATTGGTACTGGCCGAAATGCTGTTTCAGACTCAGATTTTAATCCCTGTGTATATTCACCCGTTAGCCATAACATATCGATACCTGAGAGTGGATTGGTATAGAAAAATGTAAATGACTGTTCATAGTTTTTATGATCGACTATGTAAGTACGATGCTCCGAAATATCGCCACCGGAATCCGATACCCAAAATTCATAACTGGCAATATTGGAATCCATTCCAACATAATAGTCCCAATGGCGCGGTGAAAACACAAAACCAACAAGGGCTGTAATATCCCAAATAGTATGATCCTGATTAAGTGTTACCGGTTCTCCGTCTATGAAAGCAATTTTCAGGTGGATTGATATGGAATGGGAACCAAACCATCGGCCATGATACCATAACATCGGAATATGCGAAGGTGACACCCGCTGCATATTGGGTTGATGTGTAAGAAACTTTCCACCTTGAACGAATTCTGAATCGAAAGTTTTGTTTTGATCATTAAGCAAAGCCAATTCATGAGCCCGTAATCTGCCTTTAATTACTTTGAATGTATTTTCTGCCGGTGTTGTCCATTCTTCCTGACGTTCGCCTTGATCATCTGTCCAAACTTCACCAATGTCGAATGATATTTTATGAGTTACATCGTTTTCTGTTACTGCTCCAACAGGGGGATAACTGAATTTGTATTCGGCTGGAAAATCAAGCAGACCTGAAATTTCGAAAACAGATACCAGGTTATTAGGTGCAATTTCTTCGATATACGGTGAACCTTGCAATTCAATATTTCCCATTGATTTGCAAGTCACTTTCAGCGCCAGCTTATGGCTTGTACGAGTATCTGAAGCTGTAATTGTTATTTGAATCGGGTTACCTGTTAAAAAATTTGAGCCTGTGATAGTATGGGTAACACTCATTTGAGTTTGATATTTAAATTATGAACCAAACATATGGTTTATGTAGGGGCGACTAAAGGACAAAAAATGTCACTTTAATCCACCCTTTGTAATTTTGTTGTAAAGGTTTTGTTTTCGTTCAAGCAGCTCGATACTGATTGAAGGATCCCAATTCAATAGTCTGTCAACTGCGTTGGTGAATTTTTGTGCTGTTGCATCAGAAATGGAACCTGAATTTGATTGTAATTGGAATTTTGCCGTTTCCTTGTATTGTTTAGATGCAGCGTTATTGCCAGTTGAGAAGTTTTTTCTTGTGGTTGTTTTGTAGGCTTCCTGAGAAATACTGTAACGTCCATTTCGCATTTGTTCCAAACCGGCCACCATCATCGCGATTTGCGGATTGCGTAGCATAGCGGCAGGGATGACATATTCCCCTTTATGGACGACCCCCGCAGGTTCATCCTTCTTTCCAGGTCCGGTATATCCACCCTTAAGAAAACCTTTAGGCTGTGAGAAATTGGCGATTGACTGAGCTACAATGGAAGCAATGCTTCCAACAGCACTAGCCGTATTGATGGCTACCCATGGCATACCCAGAGTTAATGGGAATTGGGCTACCGCTTTGGCATTGGCAATGGCGGTATTAAAGACCACCTGACCAATGGCGGCGGCTTGCTGAAAAAGAAACAAGGCTTTTCCCAGTGCCGTTTCTTTTCCAGCTAGTTCAGCCAGACCTCCAAACACCGAATTAGCAGCAGAGAACACAGCATCACCTATTTCCTGCCGTTTTGAAAGTTCATCGAGTTTGATCTGAATGAGTTTATCGGATAGACTACGCTCAGCGGTTGCTATTTTGGCTGCGTTACCTTGCGCATCGATCAGCTCCTGCTCATAGTTTGCCCTTGCCAGGTCTTGCTGCGCTGCAAAATATTCCTGGTCTGTTGCAGATTTGGCCTCACCAATAAGTGCTGCATCCATCAATTTCTGCATTTCCGCTGCAGAAGAAAGATCCTTCATCGCCTTTTGATGGGCAGCCTCTTTCTCTTCGATGGTTTTATTGATCGTGTCATTCAGGGCAAGTTCCTGATCAGAAAGGTCTTTTTTATCCAGTAATTGTTTCTTTAATCCGGCCAACTCGTCTGCCCAGCGGTTTTCCTCAATCGCTTTTTGTTTATCGATTCCTTCCTGAAGGTTATCAATTTTTGCATTAGCCAACTCTTTTTGAGCCTTTTCCAACAGATCTTTGACCGTTTTTTCGGCTTCCACTTGTTTACCTAAGGATTCAGCATAAGCCTGTTCATACTCTTTACTTCCCTTTTTGTAGATCTTCATCTTATCATCAAGGAATTTGATTTCCTCAGTAAGCAGTTCTCCCTTATACTGATCATCGGAACTTAATCCTTCGAGATTACGTTTTTTGATGGCGGCCATTTCCGCATTGTGTGCAGCTTCAGCAGCAGCAATGCGCTTTTTGACTGCATCACTATTTGCTCCACCCGCACCGTCAGAACTTCCTTCTTTGGCCGTTCCAAGCTGATTGAGCCGGTCAATTTCCTTCTGGATGGACTCGATATTCTTATTTCGGGCGGTAATTTCTGCTTCAGTGTTTCGGGGCATCTTATTGGCCTGTTCAAGTAAAAGTTCCTGTTCCCGGACCAGATCGCGGGTCACATCGGTTCCATCAACGGCCCCCGGATTTTTAGCATCCTCAATCAGCTGCTTTTGGGTAATTTTTAAAAGTTTCTCTTTCTGCGCGTTGAGTTCGTTTTGTTTCTCTGTCATGTTGGAAACGGCAGTAACAGCATTGCGGCCAGCCAAAACAGCCGCAATTCCAAAGGAAAGAATGGCGTTTCCTGCTCCTTGCCAGAATGAAACGTCAGCGCCATTGCCGGCAGTCAGATCCAATAACTCTTTTTCGATTTCGATCAGTTTTTCACCAGCTGCCTGAACTTTGGCTTTTTGAAGAAGGGTATCAATATATTCTTTCACGGCACTGGTGGCGCCTTCTGTATTGATTGTTTCAAGGGTTAGACTTCCAAGATATTTGGGGGAAATGGCAATCAACTGATTCAAGGCATTCAGGCGATCTTCTTTGGATAATTTTTCATTTCGGGCAATGTCAAGCAATGAGCCTAATCTGATCTTTTCTTCCACGATATTTTTCAGAGCCTCCAGATTCACATCATTCAGTACCTTCTGTGCTTTTTGTGCTGCTGTCATTTGTCCTGAATAGTAATACAAGGCGGTACCGGCGGCAACGATCAGACCAACAATCAATCCGATTGGATTGGCTGCCATGGCAGCTGAGAAGGCACGGAACTGGATGGTGGCAACGGCAAGGTTTCCGGAGAGAAGTGCCACCCCTGCATTATAAAGGGCAATAGCAGCAAACTGCGCATTATAAGCCAATACCTGTAATTTGCCGATCACAATGTTGATCAGTTTTTCCTTATTGAGTCGGGCTTCCCACATCGCGGCCAGTTTGGTTGCCATGGTATAAGCTGTAAGCGAATAAATCAGGGTTAGAATTACGGTCTTATTCTGACTGAAAAAGTCAATCATAACGCTCATGCCTTTCACGAAATAAGACAAACCACTTGTGCTTATTTGCAATGCAGGAGCCAGTTTTTCACCCAGTTCGATGCTCATTACATTGAGTCGGTTTCTGGCCTGAGCCAGTTTGGAGTTGTTGTTATCGGTATTGATCGCTGCCTGCTGGATGGCTACGTTGGTACCGGTTACTGCTTTTTCGTAGTTCTTCAATTCCTGAACGTTGGTGATCAGGGTTTGGGCTACGGCAATATTTTCCAGGCCAAAGGTTTCGAGCATTTCTTTTGGTGAAAGCATTTTTTTGCCCAGGTTTTCCAGTGCAGTACCCATACCAACGATGGCAGGGTTGGTATCATCAGCTCCAACCTGAAGACGGAGTAACATTCCACGAAGTCCGCGACCGGCAATTTCAGGTTGTGAGAAGCGGGGTGCAAGGGTTTCGAGCGTAGCGGTAAGGGTTTCGATGGATAATCCGGCAAGTTTGGCGGTGGTACCGGCTTTTTCAAAGCCAACGGTCAGGTAAGGTATTTCTCCGGCACCAGCTTTTGATCCTGCACCCAGGACATTAATGATCCGGCGGGCTTCGCTGGCCGAAACATTGTACTGGTTCATGACCATGGTCAACCCTTCGATGGCCGGTTGAAGTTTGATTTTTGCAGCATTGGAAAGTATGATGGCTTCCTCTGTCACGGCCACCAATGCCTCTTTATTCTTGAGAAGTTCAGGGCGGGCCGATCCGGTTTTGGTGAAAGCATCCACAATTTCCTGAGCGCTTTGGGTTACCCGGATCCCACTTGCCAGAGTTGATGTAGAAAGGTCTTTTGCTTTTTCTCCCAACCACTGCAGATCATCACCGGCCAAACCGGTCAAGGCGGAAAGGTTATCCAGACGCTCCTCAAAATCGTTGAACGTACCCACGATCTGCCGGAAAGCCAATACCAAGCCGGTAACCGTGGCAATGACCCCCATCGCTAGTGCCTGGTAGCGGTTGAACGTATCACCCAGCTTTTGCATGGTCCAGCCTTTTTCGACGTTGGAAATATCCTGCCGGTGCTGATCCAGAATTGCCTTTAGCGATTTGATTTTTTGCATCTGGGCGATGTATTCCCGGGAACCGATTTCCATGCGTGACTGGGCATTGACCAGCCGGTTCATCTCTGCACGGATGCTGGCAATGTCGTTAGTGACTTCCTTGCCATTGATATAAAGGTTGATGCGTCGGGTGTAAGATGATGCCATGATTCATTTTTTGAAGATATGAATCAAAGCTAAAGTATGGAAATGCGTGGTGAAAGGACAATGATAAAGCAGGTTGTTACCACTATTTTAAGTACAAACAAGGCGGGAGATTTCCCGATGAACTTCCAACGAAGAATTGCATTTCAAAATTTCAATTTTCTGCCAACGAAGCAGCGAAACCCCCGATTTGGCGTGTAGATTGCTGTTATGCGCAGAAATTAGTTTATCATTTTATCTATATTGTCTTTAATTTCTGTGTCCGTTGTCCCTTTACCATATCCATTTATTACTTTTCTGATAATTAAATCTTTGTCTAAAATGAAAAATACGGGAAATGATTTTATTTTATATTCCTCCAAGACAGATTTAGTCGACTTCAGGAATTTATAATTAATTCCACATTTTGTCAGATAAAATTTCTCCGCATTCATGCTGTTGGCGGTACATTCAATAGCAACAAAATCAAAATCTTTCTTTTTGTAGGTCGAGGTCAGCCCGTTTAAAAATGGGATAGAGACACGGCACGGTCCGCAGCTTACACTGGTAAATTGAATCATCACTACTTTGCTTTGCAAATCAATTAACGACAGTTTTTTATCGTTCGTGTCAGTTAATGTCCAAACGGGCGCTTTTTTGCCTAAAAGATTACTTTCTTTTTGGTTTGGGTTACGTTCTCCCGGGTTGATTAACGGGTAATTCTTAGGAAAATAATTAACGGCCTTGAAATCCTTGATGTTTGTTTTATTAAGTTCAACATTTCTTACTGTTTCAATAGTAGTATCGTGAGACATTTCCCTGCGGACTTTAAATGGCAAATCTGTTTTTTTATCTATCCAGATTTCGTATTTTGACGTTGGATCTCCATAAATTAGAGGATTGTCATTGTCTTCCATATAGAAAGCTTTACCAAGGAACTCCACTTGTTTGTCTTCAAAAATGGTAAGACTAAAATGAAACGATTTTTCAAGCTCCTCCAACTTTATTGAAATGCTGTCTCTGGTTTCCAACGCATATTTGATGATGCTTTTAGTATAGTTAAAAAATGGTGGAGCAATGGGTCTGTATGGTAGTTTCCGAACTTTAAAACTGTCAATTCCAGTGAATTTTTCCTCTTCGAAAACTACTGCATTAATTTTCCCGTCATAGCAAAAAGCCATTTGAGTAGTATCTGACTGTAACAGGCTGACAAAACTTGCACCAATTGTAGTGTCAAGTGGATTATTATACTCTTTACGGTAATGATCCATATGAGTTGAAGCAGCCGTATCTCCAGGAGCCCATCCTTCTCTTGTTGAAAGATAAGTTGCCGACTCCACTTTCACCAGATTATTTAAAACAGTTCTCAGATAAGCTTTATTGTCTTTGGGCTTTGAACAAGCACTGAGCATTATTAGTGCAAAAAATACAAAAATTAGTCTTTTAGTCATTCTGTTAATTTTATGCTGTGTGTCTATGTCATTTTTGCGCATAACGTTTGAGTGTAGCGGCAGTATGGGTTTGCGGGCTTTGTCACTGTCAAGCTACGCCAAAATTTAAGCGTGGCAGAATGCTCGAATACCACGGAACCCTTATTGCCCGCTACACTTTGTTGTACACTGGCTTTTATTCATTTATTAATTTTATCAAAAAAAATATTACTATATAATTCACTTATTGGAATCAATTTTTCTTTAATGGTTATCCTATTTCTTTCAATTTTTTCGACTTTATCAACCGCTACAATGAATGATTTATGCACACGACAAAATAATTTCATGGGCAATAGGTTAGCCAACTCAGCGAACGACTGTAAGGTCATAATTTTATTCTGGGTTGTTACAATTCTACGGTAATCACCCATTCCCTCAATATAAAGTATATTAGATGTTTCAATACCTTCAAGCCGATATTCTGTTTTAACGAAAATTCTTTTGTGATTAGGGGTTCCATTTATTTGATTTAATTCTTCAACAACTTTATCGTATGCTTTTACGAATCTTTCAAAAGTTATGGGCTTTAATAAATAATCACTTACTTTTAATTCAAATCCTTTGATTGCATATTCTTTATATGCTGATGTGATAACAACTTTAGAATTTATACTGACAGATTCAAGTAACTGAATACCTGTCAATTCTTTCATTTCAATATCTAAGAAAAGAAGGTCAACAGAATTCGTTTTAAAAAAACTAATTGCTGAAATCCCAGAGTTAAATGTTTTTAATAGAGTCAGTTCAGGCAATTTTGAAATGTAATTCTCCAATTTTTCTATTGCCAACGGCTCATCATCTATTATAATGCAGTTAATCATAAATTTAAATCGATTTTAAGCGATACATGAAATTCATTATTTTCTTTTTTTATTGATAGTTTGTGGCGATTTGGATAAAGTAAATCTAATCTCTTCTTTGCTAGTTCCATACCTACTCCTTTGAAATTCGAGTCCTGCGTTTTTTCATTAATAGTATTAAGGCATTCAAAAATAAGTGAGTTATTATCTTCCCTTATAGATATTTGCAGCTTTTGATTTGCAGCATTTAAATTACTATGCTTAAAACTATTCTCAACAAATGGAAAAAAAATTAATGGAGGTACAGCAAAATCACGTTTTATTGTACTTGCAAATGAAACAGAACCTGGGTTTATTAGCCTCAATTTTTCTAAGTCAATATATTTCTCAAGATTTTCAATTTCGGTATAAATCGAAATTAGTTCATTTTCCGTTTCATAAACCATATATCTGAGTATATCAGACAATTTAGATAATGCTGCTGAAGCAATTGTTGGTCTTGATTGTATTAAGGTATCGATATTGTTTATCGTGTTGAAAAGAAAATGTGGATTTAGTTTTGCTTTCATCACCCTGATTTCATTCAAATGATTTCTGATTTGTAATTCTTTTTTTAATTGTTCATTTTTAAATGAAATAAAGGCAAGTTTGAATATAAATCCTAAAAACCCACATATAAAAGTAAGAACTAGCCAATAAAGCCAATGTAAGAGAAATTCTCTAAGATTAATCATTTCGAAATTGAAAGGAAATATCACTGCAATACCTAAAAATAATCCGGCTATGTATTGTATAAAGGAAATTAATGTTGGGCCCAAAATAAGAACATGGAATATTGTCAAAATCCAAAAATGTGGCTTCCTATTATTAAAAAAATATTGAGGTACTAGATATGAATAAAAGAGGTAAAAATTTGCTAATAGCCAACTAATAATTACGAAAGAATTTGTTATGCCGAACTTAATAGCCAAAGGGGTCAAGGGGTCAAGGTTTCTATTATAATACCGATAAAAGCCAATTGAAAAAGTATACAATACAATTGCTATCCAAATCGGCCCATTAATTAAAAAAAACAAATTTCTACTTTTCATGATTTCAATTTTTAGTGATTTATTAATCAAAAATCATGATGATTTTTTTCTTTAAAAATTGTAATCAATAAGTCTTGGATTTTCATCTGTGAATCATTCTATTTTGACATTAAGGTCTTTTTCTAAGCTTGTATACAACTTATACATACCCTTACTAAAAGTAAGGGTAGCACGCTATTTCTTATGACTATTCTTACCATTTGGCAATATATATTTATATTTTTTTAAAGGTAAGTTATTCCTATGATAAAGAAAATATACAAGTTGAATTATTATGATTTAGCTAAAAATTTTGAAAGAAAAAATAATGGAACAATTCATTCTAAAAAAGCCACCTATAAAATCTTCATTCTAGTAGCATTCACCGCTGCATCGGCGTTGATTTCGGCAATCTGATCTGCTAGTTCGGGAAGATACTTCTCCAAAACAGGGTTGAACCATTCGACAGCAATTCGTTCATGATTTTTTGGAGGATTTTTCGCTGTCCGGATGACAAAACCTTTTCCATTGGACTGATAGCCACGGCCAACTCCTTTATGTACGAAAACACCATGTCGTTCAAAGGAGAATCCAACGTAGTTTGCCAGACCAAATTCTTTACCCACTTTGCTGCTGATACTGGCTGCCAGTTTTTTTTCGACTTGTTTTCCACCATCCCTTATAACCATTGATTCAAATTTCCCATCAGAAAACCAGCGAGCACTGCTTCGCAAAGCTGTGCGGACTTTGGGTGTCCATCTCAGAACCAGGTCGTTTTGTTGCCAGATCAGTTGTGAATCAGGTTGAGCTGATAATATTCCAGAGGAGTATATACTGTCGCGGCCAGACCGTTTTCCGCTCAGGCGGTTGATTCCGTCGTTTTCATGATTTGGATCGTATCCCATTTTTTAAACATTTAGTGTATTCCACTTTTCAGGATTTACCTCGTTGGTGCGCGGTGAAGTCAGGGTGTAGGTGTAACGAATGCCATAATTGCCATCGAGTTCGTTGGCAATCAGCATGGCTTCGACACTCGAAAAGTCAAAATCACGGACTGCTGGTGCCAACGGATTGCGTTTGTCGGCTTTCATCTTAACCAACAGTTCATCGCCAATTTCTTCCATGTTTTCCCAAATATGCTGAATGGTTTCATAGTCGGATGTATCCGACACATGGTCCATCAGGATAAAGGCGCCACGGCGATTTTTGAGCAAGTTGTCGCTCTTGCTATCGGCAAAATCATAGCTGTAGCCTTCCAAAATAAGGAAAGGATATTTGACATCTGTCCGGTTGATGCCACCCAACACTTCATCGACTTCCATCCGGAAGAAATGTTTTTCGCTGTCGGTATGACCGATATCCTTGTGCAACCGTGCCAGGTTTTCGAAATAGGAAACCAGTTGAGAAAATTTTGCTGACATAGAGTGTTGCGAGTTATGGGTCTTGGTCAGGACATGTCATGACCTTACTATTTTTTTCTTGCATTTTCCTTGTATTTCCGGGTCATGTAGGCAAAGATGGTATTAACCGGTTTGCTGGCCCAAACATCGTCGTGTAGGATATCATCACCAACAAAGTTTTGAAAGACTTTGATCCATTGATTGGGGTCATGGTGAGATCCCGAAACAAGTTCGGGATGACGGGCCGTTTGATTTAAAAGTTCTTCCCGCTTCTGAAAGATCAACGGATAGGCCAAAGCGAGCCATTCGTGTATCAATTGGAAGTTCAGGACAATTGCCTGACGGATGTTCAGATCCAATTTTCCAATAGATTCAAATTGTTCCTGAATTAAGCGTTCTTCAAATTTTTCATTCCTCCCTAAATATAGAGAAGCGATGAATTTATTCAGATCAGTTTCTTTCTTCGACTCCTGGTAATTGGCAAAGTAAGTATCGGCAAAGATAAACTGACCAAAGGTGACTCCTTTAAGCTTTGGTTGTGGAGCACAGAGGATTGTTCCCTTCAACTGCTTCGCGCTCAGGGACCGAACCGGTAATTTCTTGATTATAAATTCAGGATAAGGTTTTATTTCTCCAACAAATTCAACTATTTCCATGAGTTTGTGCCTTTCGAAATCCGATAATTTATACAGGATTTTCTTCTTCAGCCCCGACATGGATTGCAGGAAAGCCATATCAGTGCTGCCTGAATTGAAAAGGCAAGCCACAGCGATCAATTGATTTTGATTCAGTTCTCCCCAATTCTGAGGCACCTTACTTTCCAGCTTTCCGGAGAATGGCAGCCAACGAACATTTCTGTATTTTACTTCAATTGTGATCATGCCCAGAATGATTTTTTGTCGGTATTATTCCGGCGAAGTACAGAGCCAACCGGTGCTAAAACATTCGGCCAATCAGCTTGATTGAGTAGCAGGTAGGATTTAAGGTTTTCCAGAAAGTTATCGCCCAGGGCTTTGTATTTTTTGACCAACAGATTGATTCGTTCGCTATTGGCTGGTAGCCGGTTTGCGATCAGGTTATTGGTGGCTTCCCTGGATTCGAAATATAAACCGCTTTCGGTCAGATCGGCTGCCGTTTCCTCCATCAGCATGGAAGCTGCAAGGTATGCGAGCGGCTTCTGGATGTATGTTAAAATCTTTTGCACTTTCTCCGGAATGGTTTCTGCAATTAATCCGGACTTGATTTCCTGATAAGTTAATTCGCCCAGAATTGGCCGGATGTAAAGGTCTTCGACTAGTTGAAGCATGGGTTTGAGACGAAGGAAAGTCAGGCGACTGCCGTTGATGAAAACAATGGAGTTAAAGGTTTTGGTATCACGGATAAACAAACCTTTATGGATTAACCAATCTGCTGAGCCCATTTCAGGGGAAAAGTCTGCTTTATGAAGTTCAAGAAATTCGAGCACTTCATCCAGTGCATTGAACCCTGTTGTTTTGAAGTACTGCTTGAGTTCATCCTCCTGATATTTGAACAGGCTTTTTACCTTTTCGTTTTCGGTACGTTTAAATCCTCCGTCGGAAATGGTGGCGTTCAGTACCTGAAACCCGGACCAATACGTCAGGTGGATTTCCCCGCGTTGCACCAATGCAAGCAGTTCAGCGCAAAGGTTGCGTTTCGCTTCATCGTTTACTGAATCCGGACTGGCGTAATACGCAGCCAGACAAGCGAACAGGTCCGGACCAAGCAGTGGCCGGATGTAAGCAGCTTCGGCGTTTTGAATATGAGGTTTTAACCTCATGAAATCGGTTCCGGCTCCAACTGCCAGAAATTGTTTGATTTCGTCGATGGTTTTAAAGAGCATTACGATAGGGTTTTTGTTGTTCCGGCACCAGTATCAAGGGTAGTTAGAACGGTGTTTCTGAAACGCCATTCAATATTTTCGTCGCCACCATTGTAGCGATGATAGACTTCAATCGGATCAAGGATGGTCTGGCGGTCGAGCCAGGCATTTGCCACGTTGATCAGATAGGCTTCACGGATGTTACTTCCTCCTGAATTTCCGGCATAAGCACCTCCGGGCATCCCGGCACCCATGACATTGGGATTTACCATGATGGCAAACATGATCTCAGAATTCGCTGCAGCGGAAGTCACCAGGTTCTGTTCGTTGTTGAGCTTGTTGTTCAATGGTTCGATCACCCACTTTTCTTCTGCCTTGCCGTTCATCGGATTAATCTCGAAAAACGTAAAGATTGGCTTATCGGCATTATCTACTCCGCAGAGGTTATTTTCCACATCGTCCATGTATTGTTCGATGGCTGCTTTCCGGAGATCAATGGTTGCAAACTGATTGGCAGGGAACTGACGATCCCAAAAAGCATACGGAATCTGGATGTGCCATTTCCAGGTAATCTGATTGGTATAGGCTTTTTTTAGAAATGCCGGTACCATGCCTGCAATATCGATCCATCCGGCCAGATAGGAAGCGTACCAAAGTGGAGAAGAGTAATACTCGTTGTTGCTCCATGAATCACGGATGCACATGACAAGCGATTTCCCTTTGGTTTGATTGGCCCAACGACGGCGCTGAAGGTCGGCGAAAGGATCATATTCATCCAGAACATCATAAACGGTGTATTCGCCTTCTCCGGGATTATCGGGCCACCTTCCGGAAACAATACATTTTTCAATGATCCCATCTTTATTGGCAACGGTCAGTCTACAGTATTTTGAATTGATGGTGTTTACCCCAACAATCTGGCTTCCATCTTCATTGAACAGGAACTGGACAAAGCCGATACCCAGTTTCAGGTAATCGCGGATTGCCTTTTCCATGAAACGGCGCACCATCCGGCTATTGGCAAAGATGGCCAATGATTGATCTTTGGGAGCAGTCATGATTTCATTTCCGGAGTTATCGTAGCCGGTAATGGTGCAGGGGAAAATGCCCTGACCCAGGGTGAAATTCCGGGTAAAACGTAAGCCCGTATTGAGCGTTCCAACCTTACTGATGATGTCATCCGCTTTCTTTGGCCAATCGTTGTTTGGTCCCCAACTGGCAATTTCGTAGTTGCCGACAGTAGTTTTATCCAGATCGGATTTAGCAGGTTTTGGCGAAGCGGTTGATTTTGGTCTGTCAGCCGGAACACCGGTTGTAGCGCCCAGGTAACTTCTTCCGGAAGCAAGCAAGGGAACGCCCTGTTTATTGAATAGGATATCTGCCATTACATTCTGACTTTAGAACCATTCCACATGATAATACCATCAATATGTACCGGGGTGACATGGCCGCTTGCTGTTCCGGTTGAATCCACAGGAAGGATGCCTCGCATACGGTTTTCCTTCATGTTCATTTTCAATCCTGCTGCTACTGCCATGGGTACAAAAATAAGTTCACCGTCCTTTTTGACAAACTTGATGGAAAAGACGGTTTGTTTTCCTTCCGGTGTTTCCTTCGCCTCGTACTGTTTAAGTACCAGGTTTCGCCGGATGTATTCGATTTTCATTGGTGTCATGGATTTGTTTTAAACAAATCTATGTGATGGGGATTAGAGGCGAAAGGACAAAAAAACCAGTTGCCCGATCCATTCGGACAACTGGTTTTCTATCTTACATCAATCCTTCATCGGCAAGGGAGAAGTAAGATTCTGAAGTCAAGATCAGATGATCTAATACTGCAATGTCAAGAACTTTACCACCTTCCTTGATCTTTTTCGTCAAATCTTTGTCGGCTTCACTGGGTGTCAGGTTTCCTGATGGGTGGTTGTGCGCAAGAATTATTGAGGTCGAGGAGCTTTTAAGTGCAGTCTGCATAATCATTCTAACGTCTGCAATCGTGCCACATAATCCTCCGGCTGAAATCTGGCAGTAACCCAGTACTTTGTTATTGCGGTTCAGACAAAGGATGTAGAAATATTCCCGATAATCCAGGCTGGGGAAAACATCCTTTAAGCAACCATATGCATCGGCTGATGTTACCACCTTTGGCAATTCGGATGCTTTGTACTTTGGTTTGTAACTGATTTCGATTTCACACAAGGTTGAATTAAACTGATCACGCGGAGTAAATAAATTTGTTTGCATTGTTTGTACCACTGCCCTGTGGATTTTTGTAGGCTGGCTCTCCAATTAATTTTGAGCCAATTACAAATTGAGCAGGCCGGATTCTTGTCAAGGGCGAATGTCAGGTTTAACGAAGACAGGAGATGGAAGACCGAAGTCAGAAGTTAAAAGTGACCGAGCGCGAAGCAAGCTTTTCATTTCCATATCGGAAGGAGAAAAGCTCCCTGGACTTTTCCGGGATGCATAAATAAATTCGGGGCAAAATTGAGTGAGAGTAGTACCTTCCAGGATTATCGGTTTGGGCAACTCATCGATATTTGTTCTAAAGGAAGAATTAAAGAAGAGTTGCTTGATTTTGATAAATAAAAAAGGAGAGACTTAACGACTCTCCTTTAAATATCTTTTTATTATTGATTGATTTAATTAAACCGCGGCTTGCAATATATATGGGTTCGTTATGGTACGATGTCCATATTTCCTCAATAGATTGACCTCATTACGATCTGACAATTCACTTAAAGTGATTTTCGCTTTTCGTTCTAACTGAGCAACACTTGGAATCCTACTGGCAAAAAACGGCCATAATTCTTCCGATGAATATACTAATTCTTTATTGGGGAAATTTGAAAGTGGTAAAATTTCTCCTTGTTTTTTAAAATCTTCAGAATATTCAAAAGTCCATTTCCCCTGATTCACAAACAAGTTACCTATTACTAATTTGCTGTATGATAAAACAAACTGTACTTGCATGTCATCAGGAGTCACCCGGTTTTCCATACCTTCGGTGTGCCACAATGCTTTTGCTATTTTCTTTAACATTTCCCTAACCTCCTATCAACTTAGATATTTCGTTATACCTAAAATTTAAACACTCCAAAATGAGTTTTGTTCTTTCAATGCCCAAAATGTCTGAAAGATTAAACTCAATACTATCAATCATCTTCTCAAAACGGGAGCGCGAAAATAGATTATTTATTTCGGATTTGGAAATTCCAAATTCATATTTATAGATTTTTGACACTAACTTAAAGTGATTTATATTCGTTGCACCCTCCCAGCCAATCTTTGGACGTGAATTTTTACAATAATTTGACAGATATATTTGCAACCGGTTTTTATCTTTCCATAAAGCTAATACTTTTTTTTCAGATTCATTCCAAAATAAACCTCTTGCAGTATCATAAACAGGAGAAAAATACGGTTCATGTTTTGATTCGATATGACGAACAACGCCCCAGTTATAGAAATGGCGATCGTTGTTGCCAACCAAAGCATCAAAAAGAAGCATTCTAACAAATTGGTTAAGAATTACTTCCCAATGATAGGGGAACGTAAATTCGAGCGCTTCTTTTGTGAACTGCAAAGTAAATAAATCACGCGCTAACTGCTGTTCTTCAACCTCTTCAACAAATTCACGGTCATTAACAAACCCGGCAAAAATATCTGCTCCGTGTATTAACTCCTGTTTTTGCGAGGTTAAAAAGTATCGACTTAAAAACCTTAGCTGTCCACCGATCCATGCAATCTTAGATTCGGCCATTTCT
>Ga0302288_1000657_pt1 | contig 26322 bp, 24 predicted proteins | sample III_Fen_N1_1_FD_194549 | JGI IMG/M metagenome (GOLD analysis project Ga0302288, IMG submission 194549) | Peat permafrost microbial communities from Stordalen Mire near Abisko, Sweden - III_Fen_N1_1 | ecosystem: Environmental > Terrestrial > Soil > Wetlands > Permafrost | place: Sweden: Abisko...
CTATTGGGGTTCAAATGATATGTAACGGTATTGGCAATTTTATCCATACAATACATTTGTCTTAGTTATACAATTAAATCATAACAAATAGTTTATTTATATATAATGTCAAGTCAAGTTAAAAAAGGTGTATTTTTAGAGAATTCTAAACCCTCATTTCTACAAAAAACCGATTCATTTTTCGTTATAAAAGAAAAACTATTTCTATTCTTAATAGCTTTTCTATCTATTCTTTTTTCAATATTATTATTCGATTTAAAGGTAAGTATTGCTGGCGATGATTCTGGTTATATTCTAGCAGCTAAATTGTTTTTAGATGGGAAAGAGTTTCCTACCTGGCATGGATCGTTTTATCCAATGTTTTTGAGCTTTTTTATGTTTCTGTTTGGGGCGAAACTTCTTTTATTTAAGGTAATCTCAATGGTACTTATTACAGCTCATCTTATCGTTTTTTATTATGCATTAAAAAAGATTGTTTCTCCCACCGTTTTGTTTTTGACATTGTTTGTTTTTTCAACCAATTCATTGTTATTATATCATGCAAGTCAAACGTTTTCAGAACCAATATTTTTGTTTATTCAATCGTGTGCTTTATGGTTGTTTTTTAGTTTAGAAAATAAGGTTGACAAAAAAGATTGGATACGATGGCTTTTGTTTGGATTGTGTATGTTTTTACTTGTAATAACAAGAAATATTGGAATAGCTATTTTAGTTAGTTCAGTGTTCTATTTAATTCTAAATAAAAAGTTTAAACAGGTACTTTATTCTATTTACTCTTTTTTGATTTTTTACATTCCCTTTCTTATTTATAAACAGTTTTGCTGGAATCAACATAGTGCAGGATTCGAAGGTCAATTACTAAAAGGATTATACAAAGATCCATACAACAACTCACTTGGATTTGAAACATTTGGTGGACTGATTAAAAGATTTTGGATAAACTCCGATTTGTATTTATCAAAGAATCTATTTATAATTCTTGGTTTTAAAAATGAATATTCTACCACACATTCGATTGTAACGATTTTGCTTTATAGCATTTTTATAGCTCTATCGGTATTCCTTTATCTAAAACATAAAAAAGTATTCTTTCTCCTTTTGTACGTTGGTATTTCGCTGGCTGCAACATTTATAACCCAACAAGTTTGTTGGGATCAATTGCGTTTAGTTTTAGTGTTTTGTCCACTTATTATTGTAATCGTAGGCTTTTCGTTAAATGAGCTTTTGAATTACGAAAAATTGCAAAAATATCAATTTACTCTGGTCTTATTTTTAATGCTTTTAGTTGTATTATCGTTATATAATACTATTGCAAAGAGTATCGAAAATAAAGAAACATTAAGTCAAAATATACAAGGAAATAATTTGTATGGATATTCTCCCGATTGGGTTCATTACATTGAAATGTGTAAATGGACTGCCGATTCTGTTGAAAAAAACAAAACGATAGGATTACGAAAACCTGAGATTGCGTATATCTATACAAACAGAAATTATGTGGGAATAATTCAGCCTTTTGAAGTACCTGTAGATACTGTTATTCAGTCATGTTTACGGAATTCAAACAGACAATTTGCCATCATTCAAATGAGTGATTTGCAATCGGATAATGCTTTAGATTCGTTGTTTCGATGGAGATTGTATCTTGATGCTATTATATTTCGTAAGGATGGAAACTTGCAATTCGTTTATGGATGTGAAAACAATCAGAAACTTGCATTTATGAACATGCTTCGAAATACCAATATTCCTTATTCCGAAAACATGCACATCATTCAAAATAATAATAAAGACGATTATGGATTCTTTCCCGATAGTGCATTAAACTTTATTAAAAGGAATAAATTAGATTATATTGTTGATGCTAATTTACGATCGATAACGAATGAAAAAACAAATTCAATAATCGGTAATATTCGAAAAATGCGATTAATGATACTGTATAAATATCCAGGTTTATTTATAAAAGTTCACCAATGTGGTGCCGATGACGATGAACCTGCTGAGTTATATAAACTTCAGTATTAGCATAGGATTTTGATTAAATTTTTAATACAATAATGATTATTTATTGTGCAAACAGAAGTAAAAAAACTGTATTTTTATCGGACGTAAAAAATGTAATTATGGATACTACAGAAAAGAAGAAGATGAGTATTTTAGTTCCGACAGATTTTTCGGAAACTTGCGAAAATGCAATTAGACATGCAGTAATATATTCAAAATCGTTTGATGGTTCGATATATGTCCTTCATGTTGTTGCAAATGATGAAAAGGCTTCAAAAGATACCAATGTTGAGAATGAAATAGGTTCTTTTTTTAGTGATATTGAATCACAAGCTATTGACTTGATAAATGATTTATCGAATAAATATCCCGATGTAAATATTATACCCGTTGTACGTAAAGGTGATATTTTTACTGAAATAAATGCTGTAGCCGAAGAATTCGATGCAGACTTAATAATACTTGGAACGCACGGAAAAAAAGGATTTCAAAAAATAGTTGGTAGCTATGCTTTGAAGGTTATCGACAGTACAAAAGTTTCGGTTATTGTTGTTCAAGATGATGCCGTTATGGATGGATTTAACAATATTGTGTTTCCCGTAAATATTAATACAGAAGATCGTCAAAAAGCTGAATCGGCAATTCTTTTAGCTCGCGAAACCGGAGCGACAATCCATCTTTTTCCAAAGATTGAATCTATAGCAGCTAACAAAACAAAAGTAACAAATGTACTTCGTCAGTTAAAAGCGTTTTTCGATAAATATTCTGTTGCTAGTATTATTGTCGAAAATAAAGAGACATCTGGAAGTTTCGAGGATCAAATTATAAAATATAGTTTAAAGGTGAATGCCGATTTAATATTAATCTTATCAGATCCTTCGTCGCATTTTCCATTATTAGGGAACAAAGAAGAAAATTTGATGTTCAATAGTTCACTCATTCCTGTAATGTGTATTAATGAACGTAAATTTAAATCATCTAAATTTTCTGTTGTAGGGTAGAGTAAAACCATTGTGTAAATGTATCGTACTAAATTTATTGAAGTATCTTAAGTTTATATACTTTTAAAACAAAGTATATTTATCTATTACTTTGTAGGATTGTCGTTTCTGAAATATTATCTTTTTACAAAATAGCATATTAAAGAATTAAGAAAATTGAGTGAAGTATTCCCAAATATACATTCAATACTTTAATTTAAAATTTTTAACACACAAAACAGTAAAACTGATCTCGAACAATAATCGAGTTTATACAATTTATAACAAAAAAATGTGGAATTATATAACTAGAAACATTCTTAGATATCGTTTAGCGATTCTAATAACATTGCTTTTTACAACTTGTTTTATGGCGTATGAAGCATCGAAGGTAAAAATGTCGTACGAGATGGCACGAATGTTACCAACAAACGATAAAAACTTTACAACATACGAAAACTTTAAAACTGTTTTTGGCGAAGATGGAAATGTTATTTTTGTTGGTTTTCAGGACTCTTCGTTATTTGAATTATCTCGATTTAATAGCTTTAGAACATTATGCGATAGTATTCAAAAAATTGATGGTATTGCAAATGTACTTTCGGTTGCAAATATCTATTCGTTAGTGAAAAACGATTCATTGCAAAAATTTGATTTTCTTCCATTAATAAAACAAAATCCACAAACGCAATCAGAATTAGATAGCCTAAAAAAGAAGGTTTATTCAATACGATTTTACGACCGATTGCTCTTTAATAAAGAAACGAATTGTTTTATGACAGGAATAACACTTGCCAAAAATAAACTTAATGATAAAGGTCGTATTGCAATTGTAAAGCATATAAAAGCTCTTGTTGAAGAATATTCTAAAAAACAAAAAGTTGAAATTCACTGTTCTGGTTTGCCTTACATTCGAACTGTAATGACCAAAATGATTCAAGATGAATTATTCCTTTTTATAGCTATTTCATTGGCTATATCGTTTTTAATTATGGTTGGTTTTTATAAATCGTTTCCAGTTGTTTTTACATCAATGATTGTAGTTGTTGTAAGTGTAGTTTGGGCTCTTGGAACGGTTTCGCTCTTTGGTTATAAAATTAGTATTTTAATTGGTGTTTTTCCTTCGTTGGTAATTATTATCGCCATTGAAAATTGCATTTATAAGGTCAATAAATATCATTTAGAATTTAAGAATCATGGAAACAAAATTAAAGCCATTTCGAGGGTTGTTTCGGGTATTGGTTTTGCAACCTTTATAACTAACGCTACTACTGCAATGGGTTTTGCAACCTTTATTTTCACATCGAATACAATGCTCAAAGAATTTGGAATTGTATCGTCTATTAATATAATGATTGAATATGTGCTGTCATTAATTATTATGGTAATTGTTTTTAGTTATTTACCTGCTCCTAAAGAAAAACATTTAAACCATATCGACCGGAAATCGCTTAATTTTATGCTAAATGGTATAAAACATTTGATTATTCACTATCGCAAAGCTATATATATAATAAGTGCGATTATTATAGCAGCGTGTATTTATGGTGTAACAAAAATGAGTGTTTCGGGAAAACTCCTCGATGATATTTCTCCAAATAATAGCATTTACAAAGACATGAAGTTTTTTGAACGAAATGCTGGTGGAGTTATGCCGTTTGAAATTTCAATTGATACAAAAGAAAAGAACGGTATTTTTAAAGATGGAGCAAAAACTGTTTATAAAATAAAACAGCTTCAAAAGGAAATTAAAAACGATAGTTCTATTTCGAAGTTCTTTTCTCGTCCCGTTTCTATAGTCGAAGCTATTAGTTTTGCCAATCAGATGTATAAAAATGGTGAACCTCGATTCTATATGGTTCCTCCTCCGTTTGAATTAAATGAACTTGGAAAATTCGTAAAAGGTTCTGGTTCAAAGAAAAATGCCTTTCATGGATTTATCGATTCTAATATGCAAAAAACTCGTATTAGCATTCAAATGGCCGATGTTGGTTCGAAAGAAATGAATAGAATCTTACAAATTATAAAACCCAAGGTAGATTCTATTTTTTCCGCAAAAGAATATGATGTTGCCATCACAGGAAATAGTATTGTTTTTACTAAAGGAACTGAATTCCTTATTAGTAATTTATGGGAAAGTATAATTATTGGTATTGTATTAATTTCAATTTTAATGGCTATTATTTTTACATCACTTCGAATGATTGGAATAGCCATGCTTGTAAATCTTATTCCCCTTTTTGTTACTGCCGCAATTATGGGATTCTTTAAAATACCAATAAAACCATCGACAATAATTGTTTTTAGCGTAGCATTGGGTATTTCAGTTGATAATGCCATTCTCTTTCTATCTCGTTATAGATATGAGCTTAAGAAAAAGAAATTATCGATAAAAGAATCTGTTTTAAATGCTATTGATGAGGTTGGAATAAGCATGATTTATACTTCGATTATTTTGGTTATTGGTTTTGCAATTTATATGTTATCGGCTTTTGGAGGTACTAAAGCTTTAGGATTTTTAATTTCAGTAACACTCTTTGTTGCTTTATTCTTTAATATTATTGTATTACCAGCTCTGTTATTAAGTCTCGATAAATACATCACAACCAAAGCATTTAAAGAGCCAATTCTCGAAGTTTTAGAAGACGACACTGACGAGGAATAATCAACATTGTAATTATAAACCCATCATGATATTGATGGTCGATTTATATTATTAAGTATTTATTAAACTCATAGTATAAATCGACCAATAATCGTTTTCAAACTTAGTGGTGTCTTTTAGTTTTCCTTCTATTTCGAATCCACACGATTGGTAACAATGTATTGCTTGTTGATTGAAATCAAAAACCGCCAAATCTAATCGATGAAGATCTAATTCGGTAAAGCCAATATGAATCAGTTCTTTTATAATTGCTTTGCCAAATCCTTTGTTTCTGTTCGAATTATTGCCAATTAATATGCGACTAATTCTTGCATTTTTATTTTTCAAGTCTATGTTGTTAAGTTCAGCATGACCAATGGTTTCGTTTGATGTCGAATCAATTACTTTGTAAATTAACCGAGTTTCGCAATGTATATAATTTTCGAGTTGTTCCTTTGTTAGAGGGAAATTGAAAATAGGACCACTGAATAGAATCATTTCTTCCTCATTCGTAATCCATGCTATTAATCTGCCAAAGTCATCAGTTTCAAATTTCTCAAATCGTATCATTTTTATCTTTATTTATTAATTCAACATATTGTGCCAGTTTCTCAAGGGTAGAAATTGTTCCGACTTCGTTATCTTTAATACTAATACCAATAGGAATATCTTTAAAAAAGAATGTAACTCTTGTACCTATGTTTAATGGTTCAAAGCTTACTTCCATAATCATTTCTTCCATAAAGTCTTTAATCGAAGATTCAAATTTGATAGACTGAACTATTTTTTTATTTGGTATTATTCCAATAAATGTTGCAGAAAATCTATCTTCGTTTTCCGATGTCTTCCCTCTTAATTCCTTTTCAGTGCCAGGGTAGTATAACGACATGAAATAGCTACCACCGATTTTAAAATCAAAGTAATGTATTTTACCTTTCATATTGCTAGGGGCAAGCCATTGTTCAATTGCTGTTGGAGTTGTGAATGCTTGATATATTGTTTCAACATTCGCAAGTATAACTCTTGAGTTTTTCGTTGTACGTTTCATAACATAATTATTCTGATACTTTGAACTGATATGTCAATTATCTTTTGTCGTTATCTATTTGAATCATGTACTTACATTTTATTCTTATTTGGATCTTTTTTGTAGTTTTTAAGCATCTTTCCAAAGTCTTTATCTTTTTTCCGTCTTTCAACAATTGTCGATTCAAAATGGTTTTTCTCTTTCTCCATTTTTAGAAAATTATCTAATGAGCGTTTATCTATTTCTCCATTTTCAACTGCTTCAAGAACTGAACATCCTATTTCGTTGGTATGTGTACAATCTTTGAACTTACAATTTCGAGAAATATTATGTATTACATCAAAAGTATTTTCCAATCCATCGGTATTATCTACAATCCCAACTTCTCTCATTCCCGGGTTATCAACGAGTATTCCTCCATTCTCTAAAACTATTAATTCCCTGTGGCTAGTAATATGTCGACCTTTACTGTTACTTTGGCTAATTGTACCAGTTTTCATTATTTTCTTTTCTGATAGATTATTCAATAATGTTGACTTTCCAACTCCTGAAGAACCCAGCATACAATAAGTTTTACCCTTTTGAATTATCTGTTTTAAGACTTCATATCCATCGTGTGTTTCATTGCTAATTGCAATAATTGTTGTGTTTTTTATTCGATGATTTATACTTTCAATAATTTCGGCTTTTATATGTTCATTTATCAAGTCTGTTTTAGTTAGAACGATTATAGGAATTACCTTCGATGAATAACAAATAGTTAGGTATCTTTCGAGACGGTTGATATTAAAATCTCTATCAACAGCTTGTACTAACAAAGCATAATCGATATTTGTTGCAATTATTTGTATTTCTCCAAATTGACCAACGGCTTGTCTTGAAATAATTGAAAATCGTGGTAATACTTTATGAATAATCGAAAAATCGGGATCATACGTTTTCAACGCAACCCAATCTCCCACAGCAGGAAAGTCTTCTCGTCCTTTTGCAGAAAATCGCAAATTACCCGTTATTTCCGATTCATATTCACCTTTTTCTGTTTTAACAATATACCTTTCTTTATGTTCTAAAACGACACGTCCAATCTCAAAATCATTGAGATTATTCTCAATCCTAAACTTTTCAAGTTTGTCGTTATATCCTAAGTTTTCAAGTTTCATAACAGTATTTAATTATGAGTTGCGTTTATTTATTAATGAGAGACTACGTTCAATTTCTAATTTCAGTTCATCATTGCTTAATTGTAATTGTTCATTCAAGAATGATTCACTTTCGGGAAATGCACTCATGGCTCTGAATAATTTCCATTTAATCAAATCATTATCAATATTATTGTCAAAGCATTTTTTTAGTAATTCGAATACATTATTCTGAGGTTCATAAAAGCAAATAAAACCTATTGTATCGATAGCTTCGCTTAAGCTAATCACATTGTTACTATGTAAAACATTTAGCAAATCGGGCAAAGCAATTGTCCCAATTCTAATAAGTGTTCTGCTTGCTATATCCCTTGGTAAGGGATAATTATCTTTTTTGAAATGTGTTTTAGGTACTTCATTATGTTGATTATTTCCAATCGTACCAAGTATTCCAATCAATGGAGAAACGGCTTCTATTCCAAAAGAAACAAGTGAATTACATATTTCTATTTTTGAATAAAGTTTTTTTTCGTTTATTAAAGCTTCAATTAAACTAACAATTGTAGATCTATCACCATTATTCGCTAATAACCTTGCGGCGATTGTTCTATCAGTAGGCAATTTGCTTTTTAATAAAGCTATTCGTAGCTCAAAGTTTGTATCTTGATATTTATTCTCAAATCCAGCATCAACAAATCCACGGTTTTTTAATTGTTCTTTGGTGCTTTTCATGAGTTTGTTTTTTTTATTTTCGATAAATCGTAATCAACAACTATAAAGCGAATAGGGGAAAATATTTGCTTTTATAATGTTTTCAATTTGTCATAAAAATATTTCCGTGCAAGAATCTCTTTCCCATCGGAATAAACGATTTTATAATCCTGTCCAGTCATCGACGATTTCGAAGCTATTTGATCTATAAAATCTTGTGCCGTCTTAATATCATCGCCAGCTTTGTTTAATTTCATTCGAAGATGTTTTGCTGCAGTCGTAGCATCATATAGAGTTCCATTACGATTAAATTTAGCATTTTTTAAGTGTTCAATTGAAGATATTAACGATTCAATTTTCTGCTTTTCGGTTAATGTTGTTTTTTTAGTTTGTGCCACAAAAATATTCGAGAAACAACTTACTATTATTAAGATTAAAACTTTAAGTTTCATGTAATTTATTTTTTTAAATGAGTTAATACACATATTAATATTTACGAAAGTAGATTGTCCGCTTGCTTCATATTATCGCCAACGAGGTTCATTAACATCGTTGTTAATTGGATAATTAATTTCAATAGAAATAAAACCCTTTTCCATTGGAGAATGTATGTTTTTTACAAAATATATTGTTTGAGAATAAGAAATAGAAACGGGTCCAAAAGCTATTCCTATACCTGGTCGATAATAATAATTTGATTGTTTTGTTGTATGATCTACAATCGCACCGAAAGTCGTTGTACTTAATTTAATTGGCGAATATAAATCAACTAAACTAAATGAAAAATCACTGTAATTAGCTTGTAAACAATGTGAGTATTTAAAAGATATTGCCGTTAATGCTGTAATAACTTGGTTGGGTTTGTATTTCCAGATATTCCCATTACAATGGCTCGTAAAATTTACAATAGGATAATAACCACTAAATAAAGAAACTCCCAGTCCAATCCATTGTTTTAATCCGATATGATAATCAATGGTTATTCCTTGTCCAAATTTTTCGGGATGTAAACCTTTTGAAATTAAATGCGCTTTCAGTGCAAAATATTCTTCTAAGAATTCCATAGGAAGATCTTTCTTAAAAGTAGATACTAAATTTGCCATAAATATATATTTACAATATTCATATTCAGTAAGACTTATACAATCCGATTTTTGAATTGCTAAATCGAAATACTTCATTACTTCCTTAATTTTGGAGTTAAATCCATCCTCTTTTATTGCGTTTAAATTATCAAGACGATATAATGTATCTAATAACGATGCTTTATAGAAATATAGCCGTGCTAAATGTTTATCGAGTGAAATTGTTGATGAATTGATCAATGAATCTACAGATATTGATGAAGCTTTTCTTGATTTTGAAATGCATTTATTAATCTTGCTATATTGAACGCTGTCTATACTATCATCAAATTCACGAATTTGGGCAAAAGAGCCATAAAATAACAAACATGTTATTAGAACTAGACTTTGTTTTAATAGCATTTTTTTTAGCATATTTTGAAATAATAAAATGTGTAATTTATATCAATGAATTAATTACAAGTATTCCCATTTAAATCAGTTTTAATAAAATAACTACTTACGAAAGAATAATTCTGCCATTTTTCACTACAACGTTCTGTTTCACCTTCTAATATACTTGATACTCCAGTATAATTTTCTGACGTACCTAATATATAATACCCTTTTAACGGGATGTAAAATACAGAAAATAAAGTTTCTTGACCAGTTCCCCCAAATGATTTTTTCCATACATTTTGACCTTCAGTATTATATTTTTCAAGATAAATATTATCATTGTGGTTCTTATATTCAGTATAACATATTATAAAATCACCATCATCTGAATTTTGTAATCTTATATCATTATTATTCGGAATGCTCTTTTCCCACAAAATAACTCCATCATTATTAATCTTAAAAAATTTATAATTTGATATCAAAAACGTATTCGAAGGTAATTCAATCATTGAGTTACATTTATAATTTTTTGTCCATAGTTGTTTACCATTTTTATCGTATTTTAACAAAGAAGATCCAAAGACAAAAATATCTTTTGAACTTGATTCAATTATACCTTGTGGTGTACAACCAGAATAATCGTGTTGCCATACAATTTTTCCATATGCATCAAAACGCAATATTGCGTTTTTGTATGTATGATTCGATATATTATTAATACTATCCTTATCAATACTATTTATAAGTATAACAATACAGCCATTATCCGAAGTAGCTCCAATATGAGCAGAAGAAATATATTTCTGAATATTGCTTGTTAATTGAACATTGCCCATTGTATCTATTAAAACTAATGAAAATGTATTGGAATAACGTGTAAGTATCCACATATTTTTATTTGGTAATACAGCTAATTTGTATATATCGTGACTTAATGAAATATTCGTATATTCAAAGATGCAACTTGAATTGGAACTATTAATTTTTACGAGTTGGTTTTCATAATATGAACGTATTGAATAAATAGAAGAACCATTTAACCAATAACTGAGATAAGATTTGACTTGGGAACCATAACCCAACTTCATAAAATTGGTACCATTACATGTATCTGGAAGAACACTTTTAGGTTTTTTTTCTCCTAAAGGTTCACCACATCCGCATGATATGCATGCTCCCAATATTAGTACAATAGCTATACTTTGAAATATTTTACCATTAAGCTTTTTCATAATTAGTTTATCTTATAATGTTTTACAACTTTTTTCTCGATTTTACAAAGTAAACGTTTTCGATATACTATCGATTATAATGTTACTTGTAAAAAAAATGCACATCAATTATATAAAATAAATGATGTGCAAATATACATAAAAACGAAATAGTTCAAAATGCTAATTATTTCTACAAATGTGGTATTATCTATTGATTAAAGGTATTATTGATTCTAAAAATTGAAATTATCAGGATCTGCGCCAAAGCGATAATTCTTGTCGAGTGCATCGATTGCTTTCATATCATCATCGGAAATAACAAAATCGAATATTTGAGCATTCGAAACTATTCTGTCTTTTTTAACCGATTTAGGAATTACAACTATATTGTTTTGAAGGTTCCAGCGAATAACTATTTGTGCTTCGGTTTTTTGATATTTCTTAGCTAAAGCATTTAATACAGGAACTTCGGTAATATGTCCTTGCATTAACGGACTCCACGATTCGTACTGAATGTTGTATTTTGCACAAAAATCGGTTAATGGTTTTTGTAATAAATAGGGGTGATATTCAACTTGATTTACCATTGGAACAATTTCGGCAGTGGTCAATAAATCTTCGAGATGATGTACATGAAAGTTACTTACTCCAATTGATTTTACAAGTCCATCGCGATATAACTTCTCGAGTGCTCGCCATGTTTCTTTGTACTTCCCTTTGGTTGGCCAATGAATAAGATATAAGTCAATATAATCGAGTCCAAGGGCTTGCAAACTTTCATCGAAAGCTTTTAGTGAACTTTCGTATCCTTGTTTACTATTCCAAACTTTGGTTGTAATAAATAAATCGCTGCGTGCAATTGTACTGTCTTTAATTGCTTTTCCAACGCCTTTTTCGTTTCCATATATTGCAGCTGTGTCGATGTGTCTGTAACCAGTTTTAAGAGCTATTAAGGTTGCATCGATAACGTCGTTTCCTTCTTTGGTTAAATAGGTGCCTAATCCTAAATAAGGCATTTTTACGCCGTTTGAGAGTTCTGCGTATCCGTTTATATCTGTAATATTCATTGCGTTTTTAATATTTAATTTCAATATATTTATTATATGTTCTTTGGTTTAAAAAGCTATTAATTTTCCAATGATAGGTCGACCAAATAAGATTATCATTCCCTTTATTTTCAGTATAAGTAATGATGTATTTATTGGCTAAAAATTCTTTGCCTTTAACAATTTTATATATTGTTTCTTCAAGGACATTGCCATGATCGTCGTAAACAAATTCATCTTTCCATTCTTTAACACCTAAACGTGAATGTTCTATTGTTTTAATTTTTGAACCATTCCATATAATTGCAAAAACTTCTACATTCTGATTCCATTCTATTTTTATAAGCTTATCTTTTTTATAAGTAAAAACATAATTGGTTGTAATTTTGGGTTGTGTTTTAGCATAGGTTTTAACTGTATTTATGCCATTCCCATTATATTCAAAAATATTTCCTTCGCTATATTTTTCACATTTATTGAAACGATCAACACTTTTTATTTTGTTGTTTGCAGTTGTAAAAGTGAACTTGTTACAAGCATCATTCATATATTCTTTCACAACTTTCGACTCATTTAAAATATACGAACGTTCCATTCTACCATATTGATTTGTTACTGTAATGGTATCGTTTTTATAGACGTAGTTAAGTGTATCGATGGGTTTGTTGTTTCTTAAAAAAAGAACTTGAGTCAATTCTCCATTTATATAATTGAAGTTTTGGACAATCGTATCGGTTGTATTATTCGACGTATTTGCTTTTACTTCAACAATCTGATCAACTCGGAACTTTGCATTTTGAGCTGTAACTGCAATGCTTGCAAATGTTACAATAGCTAGGGTTAGATTAATTCTTTTCATATGCCATCGTATTAGTTTGTAAATGTAAAATTGAATTTATATTCCTATACCAATTTAAACATTTATGCTTGACTTTAAGTTACAAGTTATCAAAAATAAACTTGGTCACATTTTCAAATAGATTTAAACGCGTAGGACGTCCCGATAATGAATGATGTTTATTGGGATAGGGTATGAATTGATATTTGATGTTATAATTGTTTAAAATGTTGCAAAGTGCGTATGTGTTTTGAATATGTACATTATCGTCGTTATCGCCATGAACAAGCAATAAGCTACCATGAAGTTTTGCTGCAGATTCAAGTACCGAGGTGTTTTTATAACCATCGGGGTTCAATTCTGGTGTTTGCATATAACGTTCGGTATAAATATTATCGTAAAAACGCCAGTCGGTAACAGGAGCAATGGCTACTCCACATTTAAATAGATTTGAGTGAGTCATACACATCAATGTTTGATAACCACCAAAACTCCAGCCTTGCATTCCTATTCGTGTTGAGTCGATATATGGCTGATTGCGAAGATATTTTACCGACTCAATCAAATCGTTAGTTTCGGGAATACCCAATTGTTTGTAACAAGCATTTCGGAATGCCAAACCTCGAGCATCGGTTCCTCGAGGATCGATACTTACAACAATATATCCATTCATAGCCAAATACTGATGCCAATAGTATGTATAATCATATTCGTTGGTAACTTCCTGATGTCCTGGACCTGCATAAACCGTTACTAGAACAGGATATTTTTTACCTTCTTCAAATGCTTTGGGTTTAATTATCCAAGCATCAAGTTTTAAGGTATCTATAGGTATTTTGAAAAATGTTTTTGGTGCAAAATCATATTTGTTTTGTCGCTCTTCGTTTTCGGCAACATTCGATTGTAAAATGTTTTTCATTCCTTTCAGTTCATCGAAACTGTAGGTTGTAATTTCTTGTTTTGCATTTGTATTGGTGTAAATGCAGTGGAAATAATCTTTCGAGAAAATTGCATCGCTATTGGTCCCATTTTCGGGACTTATGTAGCCTAGAAAACTACCATCGGGACGAACTCTATAAATTCGTCTTTGCATTTCATCTGGTTCTGCAGCTTCAAAAAACACATAATCGAGTAGGGAGTCGTACGCTAAAACCTTTGTTACATCATATTTCCAATTGGTAATGTTTCGTTCAATCTTTCCATCCATTGTATATGTACACAATTGATTATAGCCATCTTTCTCTGTAATCAATGCAAAATGTTTTCCGTGACGTAACCATGTAAAACCCATTGGAAATGAGAAATATGTATTACACTTTTCATTAAAAATGCTTGTGACTTTTTTCGCTAGGCAATCGTACGAATATATAATTGTATGATTTTGTAATCGGTTAAATGTTTGAATAGCTAAGTTCCTACCATCAATCGACCACTTAATCATTGGGATATATTCATACAAATCGGGAATAGTAACTGTCGATATTACTTTTGTAAGTGTATTATAAATATGAACGCTAACTTTCGAATTTGGATAACCAGCTTTGGGATATTTGTAGGTAAATGTTGTAGGATAAACCGAATCGTATTGTGTTAATGTATAAGAAGGAACCTTGCTTTCATCAAATTTAATCCAAGCTAATTGCGTTCCATCAGCATTCCATTCATAAGCTTTAATTACCTCAAATTCTTCTTCATATACCCAGTCAGTTCTACCATTCGATATTGAATCTTTTTTACCATCATTAGTTATTTGAACTGTATTTCCGTTTTCTGAAATGTATAAATTATTGCCTTTTACAAATGCAATTGCATTCGATTTTGTACTAAATGCAGGAATATCAATATCTGCATTTTCTTTAGTTATTGGTTCAAGCTTTTTTGTTTTAAATGAATAGATATAATACGATGCAAGGCTTGAATAACGGTATACCTTTTTCGAGTCAAATGAAAGTAAAATGTTTGAATCGTTTTCCGAAAGCACAAAATCGTTTATTGTTTTGCCTTTACATTCTTTATGTTTGCTAGCATCGAAAAATATTCCTGTTGAATCGCCTGTAATGGCATTATAGCTAACAATTCTGTTGTTTTGTAAACGAACTATTGAAGCATTATCATTTAGAAAAACAGCATCATTATAATAGTTTGGAGCAAAGCTGTAATTGTACCAAATATCTTTAAGTGTTATTTTTTTTTGAGAATATGAATGTAAGAACGAGCTTAAAATAAGGAGAGTTAGTGTTTTTATTTTAAGATGTTTAGGCATAATGATGTAATGTAATTGTAAATGTTGAACCTTTTCCTTCAATTGAATCGACCGATATAGTTCCACAGTGAATTTCAATTATGTTTTTAACCAGTGATAGACCAATTCCATGACCTTTAAAGTCTTTCGAATTGTTTGCACGCTGGAAAGGTAAGAAAATATTCTCAAAGTCGGATTTGGGAATACCAATTCCATTATCGGTAAATGATATCTCAATTGTTTTGCCAACAGATTTTAGTCCAATTATTACAGAATTATTTGGAGAATATTTACAAGCATTATCAATGAGGTTAAGAAATACAACAGATAATAATTGTTCATTGCCAGCAACCGTAAGTTGGTTTTCTTCTTCGGGTAATTCGGTGAAATTAAAGTCAATTGTATAATCTTTATGTTTCTTTACTTCAAGTATCTTTGCTAAGAATAAAAGTTCATCAACTCGAATATTTGTCATTGGAATATTCGATTTGTCGAGTTTTGTTTCGGTCAAATACAATAAATTATTCACCAATTGATTGAGAATTTTAATGTCATATAGAATTGAAGTAATCGTTTCTTTATGCTCATCAACAGTTCTTGTATTCATTAAGTTAACCTCAAGTTGTCCTGTAATAGAAGTTAAAGGTGTTCGTAGTTCATGCGATACATTTGCAACAAAATGTTTTTGTAATTCAAAGGCATTTTCAAGACGATTAAGCATTTCATTAAATGTTATTGCAAGATGAAATATTTCATCGTTTTCAGTACCTACAGCTATACGTTGAGAGAGGTTTTCGGCAGAAATTGATTTAGCTTGTTGAACTATCTTTTGAATTGGATGAAGTGCTTTATATGCAAAGAAATAGCCTAAAATACTTGTAATTGCAATTAATATACAAAAGCCAATTATTAGAATAAACTTTAAATGTTTTAATGTCAAATTTCCATCAATATCATTGGCCGAAGCAATAATAAAATATTTTTGGTTTTGATGTACTAGACTAAATGCAATTGTATGTTTTGTCTTAGTTGTTTTTGAATAGCTTCCCGACGTTTTAACAGTCTTAATTATTTCTTTAGTATTCAATGGAATTGAATCGGTAATAGGAAATGAAAAAATAGGTTTTTCGTTACTATCAAATAAATAGGTTTGTTTATCTTGAAATGTAGTTTGAGTATATTCGTTAATTTCTAGTTCGCTAAATCTGTCAATTTTATTAAAATCGAAATAAAGTTTAGCAGTATTTATTGCAGTACTTTTTATTCTGTAAAAAAACTCTTCATTTCTATAATTAAGCGAAAAACTATAGATAGTAATAGCAAAGATCGAGATTATGCTACTAACAATTAAGGTAAATTGTAAGGTTAAACGTTTACGAATGTTCATCAGTTTTATCTTGCAAAATATAGCCTACACCTAAAACTGTTTGAATTAACTTAGGCTCATAATTTTTATCAATTTTTTTTCGAAGAAAATTGACGTAAACATCTATAACATTTGTTCCTGTGTCAAAAGTAATATCCCAGATTTTCTCGGCTATTTCGGCTCTAGTAATAGCTCTATCTTTATTTAAAACAAAATACTCTAATAGATTGAATTCCTTTTGTGTAAGCGAAATAAATTCATGATTTCGCTTAACCGTTCTAGCATTCTGGTCTAGTTCTAAATCGGAAACTTTTAATACCGATGATTTTATTGTTTTTAAATTTACACGCTTCGAAATGGCTTGCATTCGTGCTAATAATTCATTGAAGTCAAAAGGTTTTACAATATAATCATCGGCACCCGATTGGAATCCTTCAATTTTATGATTCATTGCTCCCGAAGCGGTTAAGAATATAATAGGAGTTTCAATTCCTTTTTCTCGAATCTGTTTACAAGCTTCTATGCCGTTAATTTTGGGTAGGTTAATATCTAGAATTATAAAATCGAAATTGTTTACTAAGGCTAGTTTTAATCCTAAAAATCCATCGTTTGCAATGGTAGCCGAATAGTTATTTTCTTCTAATCCTCTTTTAATAAAATTAGCAACTTTCGATTCGTCTTCAACTATTAATACTTGTAACATCTCCACTTGTTTTTTGTGCAAATTACTCGTTATATAATTGCTATTATCCAAATGTGGATTAAAATGGAATTAAAAAGGGTAGGTGTTTTATTATGGAATTATTTGAAAACCTAATTATTTATTTTCCCAAAACCATTTAACCGTTTTCCCTAATCCCTCATTAACTAGAACTTTGGGATTATAGTCTAATAGTTCTTTTGCTTTTTCAATCGATGCATGTGAATGTTTGATATCGCCTTTACGTTCACTTCCATGAATAACAGAAATAGTCGCAATTTTTTTATCAAAAAATGCAAGTTCTCTGATTAAAATATTAGTCAATTCATCAAGAGTAGTACGCTCAGAACAAGCAACATTGAATACTGTATTTAAAGCTTCAGAATTTGTTGTAAGAGCAGCTAATTGATTTATTTGAACAACATTGTCAACATACGTAAAATCGCGCGATGTATCACCAAGTCCATTAATTACAGGAGCTTCGTATTGAATAAGTTGGTTAATGAATTTAGGAATAACAGCAGCATATGCACCATCTGGATCTTGTTTCGGGCCAAATACATTAAAGTAACGTAAGCCAATAGTTTCAATTCCGTATGTATCCGAAAAAACTTTAGCATATAATTCGTTTACATATTTTGTGATAGCATATGGCGATAATGGTTTACCAATATGATCTTCAAACTTCGGTAATCCAGGATGATCACCATAAACCGATGAACTTGCCGCATAAACAAAACGTTTTACTTTTGCATCACGAGCTGCTGTAAGCATATTTAAAAATCCAGTGACATTATGTGCATTTGTTGTAATAGGGTCAATAATTGACCTAGGTACAGAACCTAATGCAGCTTGATGAAGAACATATTGAACTCCGTCAACTGCTTTAACACAGTCATCGAAATTACGAATATCACCTTCAATTAAGGTAAAGTGTTTGTTTGTTTTAAATTCGGCAATATTTGAGTGTTTGCCTGTTATGAAATTATCGAGACAGATTACTTCATTGTCTTGTTCTAGTAAAGCTTTAACAAGGTTAGAGCCGATAAATCCGGCTCCACCTGTTACTAGTACTCTTGAATTTTTAATATGTCTTGACATTGTGTTTTATTTTGCAAAGTTAACAGCACGAATTTCTCTGATAACAGTAATTTTAATTTGACCTGGATAAGTCATTTCTTCTTGAATTTTCTTAGCAATATCAAATGATAATGTTTCAGCGTCTTTATCGGTTACTTTATCGCTTCCTACGATAACTCGTAATTCACGTCCAGCTTGAATAGCATATGTTTTTAATACACCAGGATAGCTTAATGCTAAGTTCTCAAGATCTTTTAAACGTTTGATATACGATTCAACAACTTCGCGACGAGCACCAGGACGAGCACCAGAAATCGCGTCACAAACTTGTACAATTGGAGCAATTAACGACATCATTTCAATTTCGTCATGATGTGCACCTATAGCATTGCAAATTTCAGGATTTTCTTTGTAACGCTCAGCTAACTTCATACCTAAAATAGCATGTGGAAGTTCTGTTTCTTCTTCAGCTACTTTTCCTATATCATGAAGTAAACCAGCACGTTTAGCAAGTTTAGTATTTAAACCTAATTCAGTTGCCATTATAGCACATAAATTAGCAGTTTCTTTCGAGTGTTGTAAAAGGTTTTGACCGTACGATGAACGATATTTCATTTTACCAACCATACGAATTAATTCTGGATGTAATCCATGTAATCCAAGGTCAATAGTAACACGTTTACCTGTTTCAATGATTTCTTCTTCAACTTGTTTCTTTGTTTTCTCAACAACTTCTTCGATACGAGCAGGATGAATACGTCCATCAGTAACCAAATGGTGAAGAGCTAAACGAGCAATTTCTCTACGAATAGGATCGAAACCAGAAAGGATGATAGCTTCTGGAGTATCATCAACAATAATTTCAATACCAGTAGCAGCTTCTAAAGCACGAATATTACGACCTTCACGACCAATAATACGACCTTTAACTTCATCATTATCAATATTGAAAACCGAAACTGAATTTTCAACAACATGTTCAGTTGCTGTTCTTTGAATAGTTTGAACAACTATTTTTTTAGCTTCTTTATTAGCTGTCATTTTAGCTTCGTCCATAATTTCGTTTATGTACGACATAGCTTCTGTTTTAGCAACAGCTTTTAATGATTCAATAAGTTGATCTTTTGCATCTTGTGCCGATAAACCTGATATAGCTTCTAATTGTTCGATTTGTTGTTTGTGAGCTCTTTCAAGTTCTTCTGTTTTACGTTCAATATTCGATAATTGGCTATCAGCTTGTTCTTTCAATCTTTCAGCATCTTTACGAGCACGTTGATTGTCTTCTGTTTCTTTTCTTAGTTCTTGTTCGCGTTGTTTTATGCGAGCTTCAGCTTGCATATTGCGGTTGTTTTTTTCGTTAAATAATTTTTCGTTTTCCGATTTTAATTGTAAAAATTTCTCTTTTGCTTGAAGCATTTTTTCTTTTTTGATAACTTCAGCTTCTTGTTCAGCTTCAGCAATCAGTTTTTTGCTCTTACTTTGTAATAGGAATGTATAGGCGAAATATGATATTACCGTGCCTCCTAGAAGTGAGCAGATTACTAAAATGATAGTTATTCCATTCATATTGTTCTAATTGTTATTTTTATTATTGTTACTATTTATATATAAAAAACCCGTATCAATTGCCTTATGCTTTTAGAAAACCCCGGTTGAACATGGGCGGAGGCCTCGAATTATTTTTGACGTCCACTGTTTCCTAAGAAATCCACCGAAGTGGTGAGGCCTGTCATACGTACTCTGAGGGTATCTCCTTTAGTTTCTAAATGTTGAGTTTCAAAACCATTAAGGAATTAATACGGGCATATCTTAAATCTCTTTTTCTATTTCTTCAATAATTATAGATTAGATTTTAATTAACTATTATTACTTATGAATTGGTCAAGTTCTCCACACAAATCTTGTATTTCTTGATTTACAAGCTCTGTAGTATTGTTGGTTTCAAATTCCAATAGCCTTGTTACAAACTGTAATGTTGCCATCGCCAAAAAGTCTTGATTATCTTTGTCGTTGTAACGTTGTCTGTATTTATCAACTACTTCATTTATGCGACGCGAAGCTTCACGAAGTTTTTCTTCGTCTTGCCAATCGATTCGCAATGGGTAGTAGCGGTCTATTATTTTAAGCTTAATAGCTAATTTTTCGTCCATCTGCCTTTTATTTATTTAAAAGAGCAATACATTTATCAATATCCTTAACAATTGCATCGATTCTTTTCTTTGCATATTCGGTTTCACCAGCATCTTTTGCAGCTACTGCTTTAGCCATTTGCAAATTGTTGTAATTCGATTCAATTTCAGCAATCTTAATGTTTTGTTCTTCTATTACTTTTAGTAGTTGTATCTTTTCGTCTACTAATGCCGCTTTTTCGTTTTTTAAACTGGAATACAAAGAGATTACATGTTGAACCTTCTGTTTCAATTCATCCGTTTTAAAGGTGTTAGTTTCAGCCATATTCACACGTTATCTAAAAGAACAAATTTAAGATACTCAATCGGAATTTCCAACATGCTTTGTTGCATTTTTATTTTTATTTCGATATTGTCTTTTGTTTTGTCGTTAATATGATATGTAAATCCATTAGCATCAAGTATTTTTGCGGTGAATAAATATTTTAGATTTGAACGAAAATAATATAAATCTTGATGATTTCAAGAAAACGGTTTGGGACTATTATCACAGTCATTTCCGTGCTATGCCTTGGCGTAGCGACACAAATCCATATTATGTGATGGTTTCGGAATTGATGTTACAACAAACACAAGTACAACGAGTTTTAGTAAAATTCGACGAGTTTATTACATGTTTTCCAACAATTGAAACATTGTCAAATGCGACACTTTCGCAAGTTCTAGAAACTTGGATTGGATTAGGGTATAATAGACGAGCAAAGTTCCTTAAACAGTCTGCAGATGTCATTGTAAATGATTTTAAGTGTCAGTTTCCAAAGACAATTGAGGAGTGGATAAAACTTCCAGGATTCGGTAAAAATACAGCTTCGGCAGTTTTGGCTTATTCACAAAACGAACCATTAATTTTTATTGAAACAAACATAAGAACTGTGTTTATTTATCATTTTTTTCAAAATAAAGATATTGTTTCAGATAAAGAAATAGAATTCTTAGTTAAGGAAACTATTGATAACAATAATCCTCGAGAATGGTATTGGGCATTAATGGATTATGGAACTTATTTAAAGAAAGAATATGGTAATCATTCCCGCAAAAGTAGTTCATATGCCATACAATCGAAGTTTGAAGGTTCATTTAGACAAAAGCGAGCTAAAGTTTTAAAAGAAATTGTTAATCGAAAGGTTATATCATTTGAAGAGTTACTGTCTATAACAAAATATGAAACAGAAATACTTTTATCTGCTCTTTCAAAACTTATTGAAGAAAAATTTATAGCAGGTGATAATGGTCAATATTGGGTACTATAAAATATCTAATATTTCAATCTTATTATTTTGAAATAGAACGATATCTCCCTTTTTTTTATTGAGTAATATTGTTCCGATAGGTGATACCTTAGAAATGACAAATATCATTTTATCATTAATTATTATTTTCCCAATCCCAATAGATATGAAATACATCCCTTGTGAAGTAACTAGTAAACTTCCAAAATCGGTTTTATCATAGTTTTTTTTACAATCAATTTTCGATATTTCGTCTTTTAGCTGTTTTGCATTTGAAAGTTGAACCGTGTTTTTATCAATTTCAATTTGCATCATTTCACGTCCGGTTTCATATTTATCTCCAGCACTACTTTTAGTGTCTGAATCTCTCGATTCTTTTGCTGATTCTATAGCAAGAGATGCTATTTTGATCTTTTGATCAATGATTTTATGTAATTCTGATAAAATATCTTCCTTCGAAATAGTATTATTCATATTAAATTTTACTTTGTTTTTACTAATAAAAAAAGGGGAAAATCTTACGAAATTCCCCTTTTCGGTTATTTTAAGACTATTATAAGTTCAACGACTTGATAATATTATTTAATTTATCGTCTAGTTTTTGGTTTACTTCAGCATATTTTTCTTTGCAACAAAGTGTTTCTTTTATACCAAAATAGAATTTAATTTTTGGTTCAGTTCCAGAAGGACGAATTGAAATTTTAGATCCATCTTCGGTAAAGAATTGAAGAACATCTGATTTTTGCATTTCAAGTTTTGATGTTGTTCCTGTTGCAAAATCTTTGATAATTTGTTCTTTGTAATCTTTTATCATAAGTACTTTAGAACCATTTATTACCATTGGAGGATTTTGACGGTAACCAGCCATCATTGCTTGAATTTCTTCTGCTCCCGATTTTCCTTTTTTCGTAATGTTTAATAAAGATTCTTTGTAGAATCCAAATTCAACATAGATGTCTAGTAGAATGTCATATAACATTTTACCTTGATCTTTTGCCCATGCAGCAGCTTCAGCAATTAATGAGCAAGCCATAATTGCATCTTTGTCGCGAACAAATTCTCCAGCTAAATAACCATAGCTTTCTTCACCACCACCGATGTATTTTTTCTTGCCTTCAAGTTGTTTAATGATCTCAGCAATATATTTAAATCCTGTAAGTACATCGAAATATTCTACTTCGAATTTTTTAGCCATTTCAACTAATAATTCAGTAGTTACAATTGTTTTAACGATATATTCTTTGCCTTGAATTTTGCCTTTAGCTTTCCATTGACTTAATAAATAGTAAAGTAAAATTGCAGCTGTTTGGTTACCATTCATTAAAATGATTTCACCTTTATCGTTTTTGATTGCAATACCAACACGATCAGCATCTGGATCTGTAGCTAAAACTAATTCAGCACCAACTTCTTTAGCTTTATCTGTAGCCATTTGCAATGTTGATGATTCTTCAGGATTTGGCGATTTTACTGTAGGAAAATTACCATCAACTATTTGTTGTTCTGCAACAGTAATGATGTTTGTAAATCCAAATTTTTTCAATGCCATTGGAACAAGTTCAACACCTGAACCATGAATAGGAGTATATACAATTTTCATGTCCTTGTGTTTTGCAATACACTCAGGATTTAATGAAAGTCCTTTAATTAAATCAGTATAAACTTCATCAACTTCTTTTCCAACTAATTGAATATTAGTTTCATTACCCGACCATTTAACATCATCAATTGATGTGATATTTTCAACTTCGGTAATGATGTTTTTGTCGTGTGGAGGAACTACTTGACCACCATCATCCCAATATGCTTTGTATCCATTGTATTCTTTAGGATTGTGAGATGCAGTAATTACAACACCACTTTTACATCCAAAATGACGAATTGCAAACGAAAGTTCTGGAGTAGGACGAAGTGCATCAAAAAGATATACTGTAAATCCATTAGCAGCAAATATTTTAGCTGTTGTTTCAGCAAATAATTTACTGTTGTTGCGACTATCATAAGCTACAGCAACTTTAATTTCTTCTCCTTTGAAGTTTTTTATAATGTAGTTTGATAAACCTTGAGTCGCCATACCAACAGTATAGATATTCATACGGTTTGTTCCGGCTCCCATTATTCCACGCAATCCACCTGTTCCGAACTCAAGCGCACGATAAAATGAATCGACGATTTCTGTACCGTCTTCTTCAATTAAACGTTTTACTTCTTGTTTTGTGGCTTCATCAAAGTTTCCTTTAAGCCATTCTTCTGCTTTTATTTTAATTGTTGTATCCATTTATGATTGATATTCAACTATTTGGTTTAATAAATAATAATTTCAAAAATAAGCTTTTTATAAAAACGATTTATAAAAGTTTTAAACAATCTTCTAAGCTATCTTTCCAGTAGGGAATTGCTATTTCAAAAGTTGTTTTTATTTTTTTCTTGTTAAGTACACTATAATGTGGTCGACGAACTGGAGTAGGATAGTCCTTTGATTCTATTGGTTTTACATTACAGCTAGTAATACCCTTTAATTCATGAATTGTCTTTGTGAAATCGTACCAAGAACATACTCCTTCGTTTGAAAAATGATAAATTCCATTTGTCCATGTTTTTGTTCCAGATTCAATTTTTGAAATAATTTGCATGATACTTTCAGCTAAATCTCTAGCATAAGTAGGTGAACCAATTTGGTCGAATACGATTCCTAATTCGGGGCGTTCATTGCCAAATTTAATCATCGATTTTACAAAATTATTTCCAAATGATGAATATAACCATGATGTACGAATGATTATACTATCTTTATTTTCAACCATTAATTGCGTTTCTCCCATAGCTTTTGATGTACCATAAACCGACATTGGTTTAATTGGTGTTTCTTCGGTATAAGGCGTATGAGCAGTTCCATCAAACACATAGTCTGTTGAAATATGAATGTATTTACAATCTGTTTTTTTAGTAGCTATTGCTAATATTCTTGGAGCTTCAGCATTTAATAAATATGCTTTGTCTTGTTCTGATTCAGCTTTATCAACAGCAGTATAAGCAGCACAATTGATAAGATATTGAGGCTTTTCTTTAGCTAAAAATGAATCTACTGTATCAGAATTTGTAATATCAAGTTCATCGTAATCAGTAAAAATAAATTTACAATTAGGGTATGAGTTCTCAAGTGTTCTTAGTTCATTTCCTAATTGTCCATTGGCTCCGGTAACAAGTATTTTTGTCATGTATTAAAATGGTGTTACAAATGATTTCATTTCTAAATTCTTTTTGTCTTTATCAGAAATAATGACTTTCGATAAATCTACTTTCCAGTCTATTTGCAAAGTTTCATCATAGAACATTATTCCTTGTTCGCATTCAGGATGATAAAAATCGTCGCATTTGTAAAATACAACAGCAGTTTCACTTAAAACCGAAAATCCATGAGCAAAACCTTTAGGAACTAGTAGTTGTCGTTTATTCTCTTCAGATAACTCGCAGCCAAACCATTTACCATATGTTTCTGAATCTTTACGTAAATCAACAGCAACATCATAAATGGTTCCTTGTAAAGCTCTCACTAATTTTGTTTGAGCATGAGGTGGTTTTTGAAAGTGTAAACCACGAATAACGCCATAAGTCGATTTTGATTGATTATCTTGAACGAAATTAGTTTTTATTCCAGCTTTTTCAAGATTAAGTTGACTAAAACTTTCAAAGAAGTATCCTCTAGCATCTGGAAAAACTCTAGGCTCAATAATTACTAAATCTTTAATTCCAGTTTCAATTATATTCATAATTATTCGAAACGTTTAATGTTTACAATATTAATTAAATATTGACCATACTGATTCTTTTTCAAAGGTTCAGCAAGTGCAAGTAATTGTTCTTTTGTTATATAGCCTTTTTTATATGCAATTTCTTCAAGACAAGCAACTTTTAACCCCTGACGGTTTTCAATTGTTGCAACATAGTTGCTGGCTTCTAATAAATTTTCATGAGTTCCAGTATCTAACCAAGCAAAACCACGACCTAATAATTGAACATTAAGTTTTTTCTCTTCAAGATACAATTTATTTAAATCGGTAATTTCTAATTCACCACGAGCAGAAGGTTTTAGCGATTTAGCTTTTGCCACGACTGTATTATCGTAAAAATATAGACCTGTTACAGCATAATTCGATTTAGGCTCTTTAGGTTTTTCAACTAAACTAATAACATTTCTGTTATCATCAAATTCAACAACACCGTAACTGGTAGGGTCATTTACATAATAACCAAAAACTATAGCACCATCATTAAGTTTTGACGATTCTGCTAATACTTTACCAAAATTATGACCGTAGAAAATATTATCACCTAAGATTAAACAACATGAATCGTTTCCAATAAACTTGTCACCAATAATAAATGCCTGCGCTAGTCCATCAGGAGATGGTTGTTCAGCATATTCCAATGAAATACCCAATTG
>Ga0302288_1000659_pt1 | contig 26315 bp, 16 predicted proteins | sample III_Fen_N1_1_FD_194549 | JGI IMG/M metagenome (GOLD analysis project Ga0302288, IMG submission 194549) | Peat permafrost microbial communities from Stordalen Mire near Abisko, Sweden - III_Fen_N1_1 | ecosystem: Environmental > Terrestrial > Soil > Wetlands > Permafrost | place: Sweden: Abisko...
CCCATATGATGGAAGCTGAGTGTTTGCCTTATGAGAAACAATCACCCGATGCACAATTGCTTTTAGGACATTACGAAGATTGCAAAAAGCAATTGTTTGAGTTCGATGTAAAACCTTCGTCATCGGAACCAGCATTGCCTGTTGCGTGGAATGGAACGGTGCCAGGTATTGGTATTCGTTCGTCGGCACAATTATCGCAAATTCCTTATAGCTTCGATAATTCATTGGTTGCCGAAGAAGTATTCCCAACAGGAAAACTTGATGCCGATTTACAACAAGTTGATCTTAGAACAACAAACAGCTGGCGACTTAAGCTTGGAGAAATTCAAACTCCCGAAATGTTAGAAGTTCAATTGGTAAATTCAGTTGCTCCGTTTGTACTTTGTAATCGTTTGGTAAATGTTATGAAACGCGATAATACGGGACAAAAACACATTGTAAATGTATCGGCAATGGAAGGTAAATTCCATCGTTTTAATAAAATAGATAGACATCCGCATACCAATATGGCAAAGGCTGCACTCAATATGATGACTCATACTGCAGCTGGCGATTTAGCTAAATATGGCATTTATATTAATGCTGTTGATACTGGTTGGGTAACCGATGAAGATCCAGTTCAACTGTCAACCTTAAAACAAGAAGTTCACGATTTCCAACCACCGCTCGATATTGTTGACGGAGCAGCTCGTGTTTGCGATCCTTTTATCGATGGAATAAATACTGGCAAACATTGGAATGGACAATTCTTGAAAGATTATATGCCTATTGATTGGTAGGATTATTTTTTTTAAAGTCGTTCAAATAATGTAATGATTAGTATCTCCTCGAAGCATGTTCGGCTGATGGCTCCAGCCTCAGCCGAATATATTTTTTAAAGGCTCAGCCTTATATTAAAATTTCTATACAAATTTAAGGTAAAACACTACAAATAATACGACAACGGCAGAGCCGATCGCCGAACGTGCTCCGTTTGGAATTCTTTTACTATTATCGACTACAACAAGCCTTTTTCAATCAAGTCTAAAATCGTATATCTTTTATTTGCTAGTTTGTGCTTTAAAATCGCTTCGATGATTGTTTTAACTCCTTTAGCATACGATTCGTGTCCCAATACTTTTGTTTCAATCGTAACTTCATCGTTGCCATCTTTTATAACTATTTTATGATAGGCATGCTTGTTAAGGTATTCTTTGGGTATTCCTATTTCATTTTGTTGAATCTCAGGATCTCTTACCGAAACTATTTTATTGAGTGGCAATTTTAGTGAATTTGCAAAAGCAAAAGCAGTTCCTGGTTCGGTTGTTTTTGTCGATTGATGCGACTCGGTTAATGAAACAGAATAATTTTCAAAATGCTTGCCACATGCTTTTAACATGAAGAGTGTTTTTAATATTAGAATTGATGTATTGGGGCAAATAATTAAAGGGAAATCTGATATCATTTTTTCAGTTTCCAAACCTGTTGAAAGCTCAATAAAAAGAGATTTTGTTCTCGCACAAAAATCAATACACTCTTTTAATTGTCGACCCGAACCAGCATGAACTATAATAGCTTTTTGGGTATTATTTTTGAATTGCGTGTCCCATTTTAAAAGTTCAACAGATTGAAATGAAATTTGTGACTTTATTATTGCATTAGCTAATTTACCCGAACCGACTACAAATATTTTCATACGTACATTTAATTTTTATATTCTCTTTTAGGACCATCAAATATAAATTTCTTTCTTGTTTTTTTTAGATGACTTTTTTCACAAATTTTAAAAAATGTTTCAATGAGTTTTTCTAAATTTCCATAAGGTTCTTCAGTATAAACTCTTTTCTGTTTATTATTAAAATATACAATAATTTTAATTTTTTGATTTCCAAACGTTATGCTTGTCTTGTCAAAATTTTCAGTATAAATATTTGATGATTTTAATCCATTTAATAAAGATGTGTAAATAGAATCGCTCAATGTTCCAATGTAATAACCCAATTTTCTTTTGTCCATTATTGGAAAAATTTCATTTTGTTTATAAACCATATTTGCTAGTAAATGTATAGTTTTCGAATTATCTATCTGTAATTCGTATGCAGAACATATTCCATCGCAAGGTGATGATTCAAAATATATTTTTTCAAAATGAATTGTATCGTTTTTTTGAGCAAATACATTTTGCATAAATAGGATAAAAAATATATGCAAAAGTCTTTTTCCTAAATTTGACTTTCTACTATTTGTAATCATTTTTTCTGTTTGTTATTATTTTGGTTTGTAAATATAGTTCAGTAAATGAAAATTTGAATAAATACAGACTCAAATATATTTCAATTTCTGACTGTAAAAAATGGAATTGTTATTTTGTAGAGATGTAGCATTTCTAAGTCTCCATTTAGTTTAAGACTTTGCAGGCAACGTCTCAACAAGAAATTATCCATTTAACGAAAGGATAAATATTCTCTTTAAATTAATGAAAAAGATAGTTGATTTACTTTGCAACCTAACATTTATTAAAAGAAATGAATCTTTGCTATTCTTTTGTTGAATCGGTAAAAGGTAGTACATTTGACTACTGTTGCAAATAATTTTACTATCTATATAATAAACAGTACAAAAATCAGTTTAAAGAACGTTTAAAAAAAGTATATAAATGAATAGTTTTCGTCTAAGTCTGCATTTTTTTGTTGTTGCAGTTTGTTTTAGTTTTTTCTTTAGCTCATGTAACGATAAATCTAATGTTGCTCCAATCATAACATTAACTACAAATAGTATAAATGATTCTTCAAAAATTATTGCTGGTGATTTAGCAAAAATTGAATTTAAAATTATTGCAGATAACGATTTAACAAAATTGTCTATCACAAATTTAAATAATGAGACATTACTAACATTTGATAGTATTACAAAGAAAACAACATTTGCATATACCTTTAAATCGAATGCTGGTACTGAAACCTATAATATTATTGCGGTAGATAAAGTTGGATTTACTTCTAAATATACATTTACTGTAACTACAAAATCAAATATTGCGACTCTTAAAACTGGAACACTTGTAGCACAAGATTCAAACAGCTATAAAACTGTAACAATAGGAAACCAAACTTGGATGGCTGAGAATCTTCGTACAACCGTTTATCGAAATGGGAATAGTATTCCAAATGTTACTGACGATACTTTGTGGTTGAATCAAACAAGTGGAGCATACTGTTCTTACAAAAATACAACTGATCAAGCAACTATCAAGCAAAATGGATTATTATATAATTGGTATGCAGTAAATAATGATTCGTTAAAACTTTGTCCTACAGGATGGCATGTTGCTACAACTGCGGATTGGGATACTTTGTCAACTTATCTTATAAATTATGGTTACGGTTATGGTGGAAGTGGAAAAGATATTGCAAAATCACTTGCAAATATTTCAGGATGGAATTTGTCGACAGAATCTGGTGAGATTGGTAATAAATTAACCGAAAATAATTCGAGTGGTTTTTCAGCATATGCTGCTGGTAATAGAAATGAATATTCAGAATTTAAAGATCAAGGTAATAATAGCTATTGGTGGACTGCTACAGAATTTAGAACTGCGTATTCATATAACAGAAATGTAAGTGCTTATACTAAAACGTTAAATTCAAATATGGGTTTTAAAACTAACGGATATTCTGTTCGTTGTGTGAAAGATTAGTTTATACTCAATTTATAAATCATATCAAGAACAAAAAAGACGCCTATAAGCGTCTTTTTTGTTCTTATACAATATTCTATTATTTGATTAAACGACTAATCCCATCTGTAAGTGTTGACCAGCTAAATCTTTTCTTTTCGATCTTAATGTTTGCAATAAATTCAGCTTCACGGTTATTGTTGTAAAAATCAGCAATTTGTGTCGCTATTTCATCGGGATTACGTTCAGTAACATAACCAACTTTTCCATGAGGAACAATTTCTGCTAGTCCACCAACATTGGTAACCAACATTGGAATATCAAAATGATACGCAATTTGCGAAACACCGCTTTGCGTTGCTGTGTGGTAAGTTTGAGTTACGATATCGCTTGCACAGAAGTAGTATTTTACATCGCTCGATGCAATAAATTCGTTCTTTAAAATAACACGATCTTTAAGGTCGTAAACGTTAATTAGTTCCTCGTATATTTTAGGATCTTCATAAAATTCACCAGCAATAATAAGTTTAACATCTTTAGGCATTTTAGCTTCACCCATTGCTTTTAGCATAAGGTCTAGACCTTTATATTTTCTAACAACACCAAAGAAAAGAAGGTATCGACCATCGAGTTGAAGTCCTAATTGTGCACGAGCTTCTGCTTTTGACACAACAGTTCCAAAAGTATCGTAAATAGGATGGGGGATAAAAACTTTATTTGTATTGTTTGTGTAAAGAGATAAATCGTCGAGTGTACTTTGAGCCAATGTAACAAAACCATGACATTTTTTTAAGAAATACTTCGCTAATAGCGAGTCTCCAAATCTTGATTCATGCGGTTTTACATTGTGACAAAGAACTATGATTTTGGTCTTTTTATTTTTTCGAACTATTCGGCAAATAGTACCAAGTGCAGGAGCAAAAAAGGGCATCCAATAATGAATAATCAATGCATCGGGAGCAGCTTTTTTTATTTCTCGTCCAACAGCAATCCATGAAAACGGATTTACTGAATTTAACTTTGTTTCAATGTTAAAAGTATCTGATGGAGCATCGGTAGCAAACTGTGTTTTTCCTGGGAAAAGAAAGTTTGGATATTGCAGTGAGTAGGAAATGATTTTTGTATCATCGCCTTGACGCAAATATTGTAAATGTAATGCTTCGTTAAAATTTGCTATACCTCCACGTAATGGATACGCAGGTCCAATTAAAATATTCTTCATCTGTTAAAAGAGTAAAAGGCTTAATGTATAAGAGACAATAAACTTAGGGTTCACCCTATAGCAAAAAGCTATAAATTGATTGTTTCGTCAACTAAATAGGTATTTCTTTCTTGCGAATTACGAGAAATGAGTTCTCCTAAGAATCCAGCAAGGAATAATTGAGAACCTATAATCATACATGTTAATGCCAAATAAAAATATGGGCTTTGGGTTATTAATCGAATTTTGATGTGATTAAAAACATAATACAATTTTTCGACACCTAAATAGCCTGCTGCCATGAAACCAAGCATGAAAATAATTATACCCATTGAACCAAAAAAGTGCATTGGGCGTTTTCCAAATTTCGAAATAAATAGGATTGAAAGTAAATCGAGAGGTCCGTTTATAAAGCGTTCTAAGCCAAATTTAGTAACACCGAATTTGCGTTTTTGATGTTCAACAACTTTTTCACCTATTTTTCTGAATCCACTTCTAGAAGCAATCACTGGAATATAACGGTGCATTTCGCCATAAACTTCTATGCTTTTAACTAAAGCACGTTTGTATGCTTTAAGTCCGCAGTTCATGTCGTGCAATTTTATGCCAGTCATCCAACGAACGGTTCCATTATATAATTTTGTGGGTATCGTTTTTGAAATTGGGTCGTAGCGTTTCTTTTTCCAACCCGATACAAGATCAAAACCTTGTTTTGTAATCATTTCGAATAATTCGGGAATCTCATCTGGACTATCTTGTAAGTCAGCATCCATGGTAATTACAACATTTCCTTTGCATGCCTCAAAACCTTTTTGAAGAGCTGCCGATTTGCCATAATTGCGTTGAAATTGTATTCCTTTTATCGTAGAATCTTTACTACTGAGTTCTTTTACTACATTCCACGAATTGTCGGTACTTCCATCGTTTACCAAAATTACTTCATAACTGAAGTTGTTGGCATCCATTACTCTTTTTATCCAAGATGTTAATTCTGGAAGTGATTCTTCCTCGTTGTATAAAGGTACAATTACCGAAATATCCATTTTTGTGTTTTATAATATTGATTGACAAAGTTATTTATTTTCGCAAATAAATGTAGCTTACAATTATAAAAATGATGCAATATTTCTACATTTGTTCGTTATTGAACTATTATAAATATAAAACACTAGAGTGAATCGCATTACTTTTAAATATTATATAGCTTCAAGCTTTCTTTTTAAGCGAATATTTGCTCTTAAAAATAGAGGTTTTATTGGCTTATATAAAGAGTCTTTGAAACGAACAATTTTGGTTTTTATTTCTCTATTCTTTATTGCAAATACTTCATTTTCTCAAGCATTAAATCCTCGAACAGCAAACTATGCAAAAGCAGATAGTATAGCACTTCATTTGCCCAAAGAAAATACGCTTGATGTAGCTGTTTTAACTAGAGAATTAACCAAAGATTTACATTCGGAACATGAAAAATGCAGAGTTATTTTTCGTTGGATTACCGATAATATAGCCTATAGTTTTTCGAATCAAACACGCGATGTAACTCTCGTTTTGAAACGTCGCAAAGCTGTATGTATGGGATATGCATCTTTATTTGAAACGATGTGTAAAAAGGCTGGACTTGAGTGCGAAACTGTTTCGGGTTATGCAAAAACTCTCACTACTGATATCGGTGTAAAACCGCAAAAAACAAATCATGATTGGAATGTTGTAAAACTCTACGATAAATGGTATTTTATTGATGCAACTTGGGCTGCAGGAAACTATAACAACAAGTTTGTAAAAGAATTTGATGATTCGTACTTTTTAACAGATCCTAAAAATCTTATTCTATCTCATTTCCCACAAGATGAAAAATATCAATATCTCGATACTGCTGTGACGATGGAAAGCTTTCTTCGTTTTCCAATCGTTTATTCTGGCTATATGAAAAATAAATTATCGTTTAAAACAATTCCCGATGGTCGTTTGAAACGTGAAATGAATATTCAATTTTCAACAAGCTTACCTATTAATTCCGTTTATGGAATGTACGATAATGAGAAACATAGTACTTCTATCGATTATAAATCGTTAAACGATACAACATACAGTATTAAATATAAAATACCTTCGGGTAATGGCGATTATACTATTTTCCTAAATGGAAAAGCTGTGTTTGGGTTTAAAAAGTAAGCAAAAAACAAAATGTTAAAACAGACTTTTTGATTTAAGTTTTAAATCATTTTTAAGGTCAATTGTATTTTTAATTCTTGATTTTGTAACTTTGTATTATGTATTTATCATCATAATAATATTAATATGCCAGAAATATCTAGATTTTATGGTTTGATCATTTTGATGAATTTTAAAGATCATGCACCTCCACATTTTCATGTTTGGTATGGAGAATATAAAGCAATTGTTACTATTCAAGATGGAATAGTTAATGGAGAAATGCCTCAACGTGCCTTAAAAATGATATTTGAATGGCTTGAAAATCATCGCCAAGAATTATTAATTGATTGGGAGCTTGCTCAAAAAGGCGATGCGTTAATGAAAATAGAACCTTTAAAATAGTATGTTATGTTTTTAGAAGTCATTAAAGCAGAATATGTTACTGAATTCAAGGTTTTGATATTCTTTAATAATGGAGTTTCTAAAATAGTTGATTTTAAAAATGAACTAAATGGAAGTATTTTTGAACCATTGAAGAATGTAACATTTTTTAAATCATTTTTTATAAAATTTAATACAATTGAATGGGAAAATGGAGCTGATTTTGCTCCAGAATATTTGTATGAAATAGGTTATTCTAATGAAAATAATGGCTAATAATTATTAACCATTATTCACGTTTCTAAACACAATACAATCTCCAAAAGAATCGACCAAAATAGAATGATCTTTAGTGACTTTGCCGCTTAGTATTTCTTTTGATAGTTGATTAAGTAATTCCTTTTGTAAGGCACGTTTTACAGGTCTTGCACCAAACTGAGGATCATAACTTTTTTCGGTTAAATAATCAATTGCATCATTACTGATTTCCATTGTGATGCCATTAGCTTCCATCTTGGTTTTTAAAGCTTTGAATTGCAGTTTTACAATTTGCTCTATGTCTTTCTTTTCGAGCGGTGTAAACATTATTATTTCATCAATTCGGTTCAAAAACTCTGGACGCATCGAACGTTTTAGTAGTTCAAAAACTTCAACTTTTGCTTTCTCCATCGAATCTTCTTTATTTTCTTCATTCATTCTGTCAAAGTATTCTTGAATGATGTGCGAACCTAAATTCGATGTCATTATTATAATTGTGTTTTTGAAATTTGCTGTACGTCCTTTATTATCAGTCAATTTGCCATCGTCGAGCACTTGTAGCAGAATGTTAAAAACATCGGGATGTGCCTTTTCTATTTCATCAAGCAAAATCACGCTATATGGTTTACGACGGACAGATTCGGTTAATTGTCCACCTTCGTCGTAACCAACATATCCTGGAGGTGCACCTATCAATCGCGAAACCGAATGACGTTCCTGATATTCACTCATGTCGATGCGTGTCATTAGGTTTTCGTCATTGAAAAGATATTCGGCCAATGCTTTTGCTAACTCGGTTTTACCAACTCCCGTTGTTCCTAAAAAGATGAATGAACCAATTGGGCGTTTATTATCTTGTAAACCTGCACGACTACGTCTCACGGCATCAGAAATTGCTACTATAGCTTCGTCTTGACCAACAACACGGTTGTGTAATTCATCTTCAAGATTTAAAAGCTTATCGCGTTCGGTTTGTAGCATTTTGTTTATTGGAATACCTGTCCAACGTGAAACAATTTCTGCAATTTCATCTGCTCCAACTTCTTGATTAACCAATCCACCTTTTACATGTTTTTCTTCCAATTGAGCACTAAGGTTTTCGAGTTCTTTTTCGGCCGATTTAATTTTACCATAGCGAAGTTCTGCTACCTTTCCATAATCGCCATCTCGTTCGGCTTGTTCTGCCTCAAACTTATAGCTTTCTATATTTGTTTTATTGGCTTGAATGGCGTTAATAATATCGCGTTCTTCGTTCCATTTCGACATAAAACCATTTCGCTCGTCATTTAGGTCGGCAAGTAGTTTCGAAATGTCGTTTTCTTTGTCCTTCAAACCTTCGCGCTTCATTGCTTCACGCTCAATTTCCAATTGTTGAATTTTGCGGTTTAATTCATCAATTTCTTGCGGAACAGAATTCATTTCCAATCGCAGTTTCGATGCTGCTTCGTCCATTAAGTCAATAGCTTTATCGGGCAAAAAACGTTCGGTAATGTATCGATGCGATAGTTCAACAGAAGCAATTATTGCCTCATCTTTGATACGCACTTTATGGTGGTTTTCATACCTTTCTTTCAAGCCACGTAGAATCGAAATTGATTCAATAACATCTGGCTCGTCCACCAAAATAGTTTGAAAACGACGTTCGAGTGCTTTATCTTTTTCAATATATTTTTGATATTCATCGAGTGTCGTAGCACCAATGGCTCTTAACTCACCTCGCGAAAGTGCCGGTTTTAAAATATTGGCAGCATCCATTGCTCCTTCGCCTTTCCCAGCACCAACAAGGGTGTGAATTTCATCAATAAATAAAATGATTTCACCATTCGATTGTAAAACCTCGTTGATAACCGATTTTAATCGTTCCTCGAATTCACCCTTATATTTTGCACCAGCAATTAAAGCTCCCATGTCGAGCGAGAAAATAAGTTTTGTTTTCAAGTTTTCGGGAACATCGCCTTTCATAATTCTATTTGCAATACCTTCGGCAATGGCTGTTTTTCCAACACCTGGTTCGCCTATGAGAATAGGGTTGTTTTTGGTTCGGCGTGAAAGAATTTGCAAAACACGACGAATTTCTTCATCGCGACCAATAACCGGATCGAGTTTTCCTTTTCGAGCTTGTTCGTTGAGGTTAATGGCATAACGGTTTAGGGAATTGTAGGTATCTTCGGCCGTTTGGCTGGTTACTTTCGAACCTTTGCGAAGTTCAGTGATTCCCAGTTTTAAATCCTTTTCGTTTACACCTTGGTCTTTTAATAATTGAGAAACTGGGTCGCCACATTTTAAAATACCTAGTAAAATATGTTCAGCCGATACAAATTCATCGCCAAATTCTTTCAAAAAGTTTGAGGCTTCAAGTAATGCTTTGTTTGCATTGGGCGATAAATAGGGTTGTGCACCTATAACTTTTGGATAGGAATCGATTTGTTTATCGAGGATGGTTTGTAAAACTGATATATTAACATTCAATTTCTTAAATAGAAATGAAATGACATCTTCGGCTTCGGTAAACAAACCTTTTAATATATGTGCAGGTTCTATTGATTGTTGATTCTTAGAACTAGCAATCTCTACAGCTTTGTTTATAGCTTCCTGCGATTTGATGGTGAAATTATTCAAGTTCATGGCTTTATCTTTTACAATGAATTATTCAATATCTTTTGTTAGGTAAACCCCTGAGCTTTATTATCTCAGGGGTTTGTATCTTGTAAATACTCAATTATTACAAGAATTAACGTATGTACAAATCCATTTACAATGTCTTTGCCAACTCAATTCTTGAGACAATTTGTCTTTTATCTTTCTGATTTTATGTCGTTTTGGCTCTTAGCTACTATAAAGGTATGACAAAAAAACAGGAATAGCATTTTATATTTTAGAAAAAATAAATATCTTGCGTTCGCTTTTAGAAAACAGAACTCACAAATGAGGTTTTATTTTATTGTTCGTATAGTATTCATTGTAATGCTGTGTGCATGCTGTAATAATGTCTTTTCGCAAGATGTTGACAGTGTGTGCAAGATGCAGTTGAATATTCTTCAAACCGATGAACAAACTGATGTTACAACTATTGAAGAATTAAACGAAGTTATTGCAGAACTTAGTCGTCACCCAATAGATATCAATAATGCCACTCATTCCGATATTGAAAAATTAGCAATGTTGACCGATTTTCAAATAATGAGTTTATGGCAATATTTGGAAAAACATCGACCAATGTTATCTGTTTATGAACTACGAACAGTTCTTGGTTTCGATAACAAAGATGTTGATGCTGTTAAGTCTTATATAGTTTGCAAACCGATTGTCGATAAACGAGCATTTGTAAAAACACGAGCACAGTTTGTTGAACAATTTGGCGAAACAATGCTTGACGATTCATTGATTTCAAATCCCAAATATGCTGGGAAAATGACAAAAACTTTGTTGCGTGTTCAAACCGATATTGGTAAGCATTTGCATGTTTCAACAACTGCAGAAAAAGATCCTGGAGAACATTTCAACTCCAAAGGATTTGATTTTTATAGTTGCAATATTTTTATAGAGAAGAAACGTTTGCTGAAAAAACTGATTCTCGGAGATTTCAGCATGCATTTTGGGCAAGGTTTAGTTGCTTGGAATGGTTACTCTTTTCGTAATCTAACTGATATAAGGAAACGAGGCGAGGGGCTTATTCCATACAAAAGTGTGGATGAAAATATGTTTTATCGTGGTCTTGGATTTACACTTGGTTGTAGACATTTGGAAACAAGTTTTTTTGCTTCAAAACACAGAATTGACGCAACAATCGATACGGTTGACAATTGTATCACAACAATACAAAAGACTGGTTATCATAGAACTAATTCGGAATTGTTTAATAAACATTCGGTTTGTTTACAATCTGTTGGTGCTAATGTAAATTATAAATTTACAAAGGGAAATATTGGATTTACACATGTAACTCATTGCTTTGAAAAAGAGCTTATTTCATCTGAAATGGCATATAATTATTACTCATTTTCGGGTAAACGAATGTCGATGTCGGGCATTGACTTTTTCCTCAATTTTAAGCGTTCCGATTTGTTTGGAGAGGCTGCAATTAATGAGAAAAATAGGACTGCAATGCTTATTGGAGGCGAATTTCAATTAAATGGAATGTTTCAGTTTTCAGCGTTGTTTCGGAAATATGAACCAGGATATTATAGTTTTATGAATTCAGGATTTTCTTCAGGTTCTGCATGTTCCAACGAAACGGGATTTTATATGGCTTTACGCACAAAAATTGATACCATAAGTAGTCTTTCAAGCTCGATAGATTTTTACAAACATCCTTGGTTGAAATATGGATTATATGATGCAACATTTGGTTCAGTTACAACTGTAACGTATGAACGAAATTTCTCAAATTCGGGTAAATGTTTATTTCAATATAAGCATTTGAGTAAAGCAATGAACGATACTTCTGCAAATTTGCAAATAAAAGGTGTGAAACAAATTCAAGATAATAGACTAAAGCTCGCAATCTATTCTCAACTGAATGAGAATTGGCGTTTTGTAACGCAAGCTACTGGTGCTTTTGCGAGTGTGAAAAGTTCACCATCTGTTTTCTTATCACAAGATATTGATTATACTTTTAGCAAAAGTCTTAAATTATCAATGCGTTATGCTGTTTTTGATGCATCGTACGAATCACGAATAAGTGTATACGAGTCGGATGTTCGGGTTGGAAGTAATGCTTCGTTTTTTGGCGAAGGCGATAAATTCTACATTAAAGCACAGTACGCTATTGGGAAACAAATAATGATTTCGGCAAAATATGCGTATCTCAATAAGTTATCGAATAAGCAAAATACAAGAAGGAACGAATTTTCCTTCTTGTTGAAATATGAGTTTTAGATTGATAATTATCTATGTACAAATACTTGTTGACCAGCTTCTATCGATTGAACTTCTTTCATATTATTGAGTTTTAATACTCGTCGAAGTTTCACACCATAGGTTTGAGAAATTGATTGGAGAGTTTCGCCTTTTTGAGCGATATGGACTATGTATTTTTTCTCCGAATTTCGGCGTTTGTGTTGAATATAAACCACCTGATTTGGTTTAAGAGAACTGTCTTTAGGTATATCATTGAAACGATATACTTGCCATGGCATCATGTCAAATTCTTTGGCAATAGACTCGTAAGTATCGCCGTTTTTCGAAATGATAAATTTGCTTCTATTATTCCTTTTAATTTTTCGTTCGGGAAGCGATATGGTGAAACTATCGATGTCAACTAAAACTGGAGGAGGAGCTATTTTACTTAAATCGACTGTGCGATGACGTTTGTTTTTGGCCAAAGCACCTTCATTATCATATTCATATAATTTATTGTCTTCGATAAGTTTAATTAAAAGCTGTGGATATTGTGGATTGGTAGCATAACCAGCATCTTTTAAACCTTGTGCCCAAGCTTTGTAATCGTATTGATTGAGTTTAAAGAGTCCTGCATAGCGTTGGCGTGTCATTAAAAAATCGCTATGATCGTCATATGAATCTTCGGCTTTTTTGTATACACGAAAACATTCGCCTTTTTCATCGTCGTCCATGTACATTTTTTCGCCTTCCCAATCTTTATGGCATTTTATTCCAAAATGATTGTTGCCTTTTGTCGCTAATACGCTATTCCCGTTGTTTGATTCCAAACTTCCTTGAGCCAATGTGATACTAGCTGGAATGCCTGTTCGCTTCATTTCCTTAACTGCAAGCGGAGCAAATTTTTCGAAATATTCTTGCTTTGTGGCTTTTTTATTTTGCGAGTAACAAGTAAATGCTACAATAATGAATGTCGAAAATAGTATCGTATGTTTAATCATAAATGCGAAATCTCCTTTTTTGCAAACATAGATAGTTTTCTTGTGACCATTGTTTCTGATTGTCAAGATGTTTTTAACAATGTTTCGTGATTTATTCACAGAAAATAATTGTGGATTGGTTTATTCAATTAATGAATTAATATTGAATTTTAAGCTAGGCTCGAGCGGACTTGTAGTCCGTTCGTTAATTTAAATAAGCACGGACTACAAGTCCGCGCTAGCTCCGCACTTGCTATCAGTTTATAATTCGATATTCAATTATTCCCAATACATAAATCACATTCCATTATATAATCTTCCATCAAAAAGCCATTTCCAATGTCAATATCTTCTTTATCTGCAATTTCAAAACCGAGCTTTTTGTAGAAGTCAATAGCAGGATTTTCTCTATTCACATTTAATGATAAAGCAGTGTTATTATTTTCGATTGCAATTCTTTTAACATCTGAAAGTAAAAGCTTTCCAATACCGTTTCCTTGTGTTTGAGGCAGAACGTAAATCTTGTGGATTTTTGTTTTAGCTTGCTTTTTATAATCGAGTTCATACGATATAAAACCAACACATTTCTCATCATTATATGCAAGAAGAAACAGATGCTTTTTTGCAATCATCTGACTCGTTAATGATTCGATACTATACATCATATCAAGCATATAGTCAATTTGATCTTGCGATAATATAATTCCAAAGGTCGATGGCCAAGTATCGAATGCTACTTGACGAATCGTTTCAATATCATTTTTCGAAGCTTCAACAATGCGAATCATTTTGTTGCTTTATATTTCAGTACTTGGTTTTGGAGTAGGCATGTACGGTTTTACAAAACTATCCCAAAGAACATCTTTTGGAGTTGGAGCAATAATGGTTATTATTTCTTTTTTTACAGGATGTTCGAAAACCATTTGGCGTGAATGTAGACTAATTCCAGCATCGGGATTACTGCGTGCAAAACCATATTTTAAATCGCCTTTTATTGGGCAACCAATTTTTGCCAATTGACAACGAATTTGGTGGTGACGACCCGTTTTTAAATCAATTTCTAAAAGATGATAATTCTCTGACGATGAAACAAGTGAGTAGGATAGAATCGCCTTTTTTGAATTTGGTATTTCCTTTTCGCTTGCTCGTGAAACATTGCGTTTTGTATCGCGGAAAATGTAATGTTCCAAGGTCGCTTTGGGCTCTGCTGGACGATTTTTAACGATTGCCCAATAGGTCTTTTTTATCTTGTTAATCTTAAACATTTCGTTGATTCGTGTGAGTGCTTTTGTCGTTTTTGCAAACAAAACAATTCCACTTACTGGACGGTCAATTCTGTGTGTAACTCCTAGAAAAACATCACCTGGTTTGTCGTATTTTACTCTGATGTATTCTTTCACAATATCTTCGAGTGCTTTATCACCAGTATTGTCTATTTGTACCAGCATGCCTGCAGGTTTATTAATTGCTATTAGATGATTATCTTCGAAAAGTATATCTAATTGTGATGAATCCATAGTTTCTAATTTGTTACGTTTATATTTTGCTACTAGCTACTGCTAGTTGATTTTTTATTAATATGAGAATTATAGAGCTTTAGCCCATTAAAATTATTCTATTTCTATAATTGTAATTCCAGCTCCACCCATTTCAATAGGAGCATCGCTGAATGATGTAATAACATTTACTGTTTTTAAATAGGTGCGAATTTGACTTCGTAAAATACCATCGCCTTTGCCATGTAAAATTTGTATTTGTGTAATTCCCAAAACAATGGCTTGTTCCACAAATTCCATCACTTCGGCAATAGCTTCGTTTGTTCGTTTGCCTCGAACATCAATTTCGGAACGGAAGTTTAAGCGTTTTTCCATCACATCGAAGTTCGATTTTGGTGCCGAAGACTTCATCGGTTGTGTAGCCTTTTTATAGGTGGCATTGCTTATTTTTTGTAATTTGTCGATATTCGTTTTCGAGAAAATTGAACCAAAAGCTACGGTTACATTTTTGCCATCTATTTCGGTTACTTCACCAAAAGCTTGCTGACCTTTCATTTGAACTTTGTCGCCAATAGTTATAGGCGAATCAAGAATTTCGGCTTTTTGAGAAACTGGTTTTGAAATAGATGGATTTGCACGTTCCGTTTTGTTGTGACGGCGTTCTTGTCTTTGTTTTATTTGTTCTATTTTACGGTTAATGCGTTCTTCTTCCGATATACGAACTTCCTCGGTATGAATCTTAAATTGTTCAAGTTCTTGACGAGCAACGCGAGTCGATTCTTTTTCCGCATTCGATACTTTGATTTGTCGAATGGTATTTTCAATGACCTTGTTTGTATTGTTCAATAGCATTTTTGCTTCGGAATGTGCTTGATCCAAGATTTCTTTTTTCTTGCGATTAACATCTTCCATTTTAGTGTTATAGCGGTTTAAAACATCACGAAGGTGAGCTTCTTTTTCGTCAATTTCTTGTTTTTTTCGAGCTATAAATTGTTTGTCGCGTTCAACGTCTTTCAACGATTTATCGAAATCGATGTGTTGATGACCAATTTTCTCCGAAGCACTTTGGATTATAGATTTGGGCAATCCCATGTTTTCAGCAATTTCAAACGCAAACGAACTTCCCGGAGCACCAACTTGCAGTTTGAACAAAGGTTTCATGTTCTCATTGTCGTAAAGCATTGCACCATTAACCAATCCATCGGCTTGCGATGCAAAATGTTTTAAATTGGTATAATGAGTATTAATAATACCAAAACAAGCTTTTGAATTAAGATTTTCGAGTATCGATTCAGCAATAGCTCCACCAAGTAAAGGTTCGGTTCCAGCACCAAACTCATCTATCAAAAACAAGGTTTTGTTGTCGGCAAAATCAAGAAAATATTTCATATTCTTGAGATGCGAACTATAAGTACTTAGGTCGTTCTCTATCGATTGTTCATCGCCGATATCAATAAATATATTACTAAAAATACCACATTCCGATTTTTCTGAAACGGGAATCAACAAACCACATTGTACCATATATTGTAACAACGCCACCATTTTAAGGCAAACCGATTTACCACCAGCATTTGGGCCAGAAATAATAAGGATTCGTTGTTTAGGTTCAAGGTCGAGATATTGTGCAACAACGGGTTTACCTTCTTTTTTATGTGCAAGATAGAGGAGTGGATGTCGTGCAAAAGCAAATCGAATAATTTGTTCATCTAATACTATAGGTGAAACAGCTTCAAGTTCTACAGCCAATTTTGACTTTGCCATTAAAAAATCGATGGTACCTAAAAAATCTTGCGATTGTAAAAGGTCTTCTCTATAAGGTCTAACAAAATCGGTAAAAGCAGTAAGTATCTTAATTATTTCACGATGTTCTTCGAATTCCAATTCGGTGATTTCGTTGTTTTTGTCGAAAGCCTCGGCTGGTTCTATAAATGACGTTTTACCAGTTGCCGATTCATCGTGTATAAATCCACGCAATTTACGTTTCGCCGATGCATTAATAGGAATAACAAGTCTTCCATCGCGTAACGACAGTTCTGTGTCCGATTCGGCCCAACCTTCGTTTTTTGCATCCTTAAGTAAACGTTGCATTATCTTACTTACTTCCGAACGCTTTATTCCAATCGATCGACGGATATTGGCTAGTTCGGGAGTGGCATTGTCTTTAATGCGTCCATTTCTATCGAGAATGGAATCGATACGATCTACTAATATTTTATGTACTGCTACATTTCCAGCCAATTCGGTTAGGCGAGGGTAGAGACCTTCTTCTCTCGATTTGAAAAAAGAAACGATGGCATTGATAACTACTATCGATTTTCGCAAACCAACCAATTCGCTTAATTGAATCCAAGTTCCTTCTATTCTTATTCTGTCGAAACAAGAAGTAAGGTCAACATAACTATTTTCGGGGAAAGTATCTTCGAATTGAAGAATGTGTTTGCATTCTTTAGTTTGTTCAAGTTGTTCTATTATTAAGGAATGAACGTTTGTAAACGACATTTCATCAACTTGATTTATCCCAAGTTGTCCAAGACAGTAGCTTCGGAGTAGATTTCTTATCTTATCGAAGCCTATTTTTTGTTCTATATGTAAAGGATACAGCAAAACGAACTATTTTTTTAATGCGGGCAAAGGTAGTAAAACTCTTGATTTGTTGATGGTTAAAAAAAGAGTAAAAAAATTATTTAAAATTAATGCGTTTTTTTTTGCCAAACCCTTGCACGGAAAGAAATATTGCCTATCTTTGCATCGCAATTACAGCTAACACGGTGCGGTAGTTCAGCTGGTTAGAATATCGGCCTGTCACGCCGGGGGTCGCGGGTTCGAATCCCGTCCGCACCGCAAAAAAAGCTCTAGAGAATTTCTCTGGAGCTTTTTTCATTTTAGGCAGTTTCAAAATGATATATTTTAAAGAAAGTTATAATTGTAATTATAACATTTGTATATTTGTGTGAAGTTGTAATTACGATATATGACACATTTTATTCTACCTAAAACAATAATTCCAAGGATTATATACTTAAATAAAGTACAAGAATTCATTGGGAAAAATGTTATTAAAGCCTTTACTGGTCAGCGTCGAGTTGGAAAGAGTTATATTCTTTTTCAAGTAATACAGCACATTTGGGAACAAGATTCTAATGCTCAAATTATTTATATAAATAAGGAAGATTTAGCATTTGATACTATTCGAACAGCAACAGACTTACATGAATATGTACTATCAAATCTAGTTGAGAATAGAATGAATTATGTCTTTATTGATGAAATTCAAGATATAACCGACTTCGAAAAAGCATTAAGGTCTTTACTTTTAATTGAAAATATAGATTTATATTGTACTGGTAGCAATGCAACAATGCTTTCGGGAGAACTAGCAACAATGTTAAGTGGACGTTTCGTCGAATTTGAAATCCATAGTTTATCATATTCCGAATTTTTACAATTCCATAATCTACAGAACAATCTAAATACAATAGAACAATACATGAAGTATGGTGGATTACCATATTTACGTAATCTTAAACTCAAAGATGATGTAATATTTGAGTATCTTAAAAATATCTATTCAACGATTGTTTATCGTGATGTAATTGATCGATATGGACTTCGAAATGGTAGAATGTTAGAACGTTTAGTACAATTTTTAGCAGACAATGTCGGGAGTTTATTTTCGGCTAAAAGGATAAGTGATTATCTTAAATCACAAAATAATTCAATTGCACCCAATCAAATCCACACATATGTTGATTATTTAGCTAATGCTTTTTTAATTCATAAAGTTGGACGTTATGATATAGTTGGAAAACGAATATTTGAAGTTGGAGAAAAGTATTATTTTGAAAATATGGGTATTCGCAATGCCATTTGGGGATATAAAATTCAAGATTTAGGGAAAATACTCGAAAATGTCGTATTTAATCACTTAATGTATCTTGGATATAAGGTAAAAGTTGGAAGTCTTAAAACCGAAGAAATTGACTTTATTTGCGAAAAGAATAATGAGAAAATATATATCCAAGTTGCATTACGAATTGAATCAGATGTAACAGCTCAACGAGAATTTGGCAATTTATTGAAAATAAAAGACGCATATCCTAAAATGGTAATAACTATGGACACGTTTAATGGAAATAGTTTTGAAGGGATTCAACACATGAATATTGCCGATTTTCTATTGAACTTTTAAATGTCAAAAAAAAACGTTAAAATAGAATAGTACAAAAGTTAGTAAAACAAATAAGAGGTTATAATATGGTTTAATATGTATTAGGTTAAAAAATAATTTTTATATTTGCCTATTCGACATGTGTTACGATATAATGTACTATAATAGAGTAATATAGTCTATCTTTCGTCCGCACAGCAAAAAAAGTTCTAGAGAAATTCTCTGGAGCTTTTCCATTTTGGTGGTTTCAAAATAATATTTATGGGAGTATTATAATTACAATGTATCTAATATCTAATTCGTAAGTTGTTTTAAGTAATTGATATTATTCAAACAATAATTCAGCACGAATTTTCTGGATTGATGTTCATTTCGATTCAGGTTTGAAAAGTGCGTATTCATTATTTGTTTTACTCAAATGAAACAAAATACCCCCAAATTAGTAATATTTAAAACCATATATATATTAATATGCACTATATTTATCAGTTATTTTTAAATTAAAGATGGTTATTTATTCTTATGAGGTATATTTTATTCTTTTTATTTATATTCCCTTCATTTTTCCTTGTTGCCTCGGAGAGTAATTATTCCTTTTCAAATTTTTCACCATCCGATGGCTTAGTTCACAAAACGATAAATTGCATGATGCAAGATCGTGACGGTTTTTTGTGGATAGGTACCTCGAATGGAGTTAGCCGTTTTGATGGATATAGTTTTCGAAATTTTAAACATAATAGTAAAAATCCACGTTCTCTCAATGGAATAAGTGTTTTTGGGATAGTGGAGGGGAAAGATGGTCGTTTATGGCTATCAACAGATGTTGGTATAGAGTATTTCGATAAACATACCGAAGAATTCAGATTATCAAGTATTCCTGAAATTAAAAATAATAAATTCGACAAGAATATTCATTTTGATGAGAATGGATTATTATGGATAAATAATTCAAATACAAACTTCATAGCTTTTGATCCACAAACCCAAAAGATAAAACATCATATTACTAAAATTCCTGGAATAACGATCAATAGTGTTTATCAGTTTATAATACAAAATGGAACACTTTGGATCGCATGTATGGAGGGAATCGTTGCTTTCGATTTAAAAAAACAAAAATTAACATTTATCGAGAAACAAAACTTTAATTATTGTTCTACAATTCATAAAGTCAACGATTCAATTATAGTTATGACTTTTATGCACGCTGGAGTTTATGTGCTGAATACCATAAAACAAAGTGGTTATTGGGTGAAAACAAGTACCATAGAAAAAAATATTGGAATAAAAACGATACCCTATGATGCATATCTTGGAGCCGATAATTCTTTGTGGATTGGTTTGGCATCGGGGATAGTAAATATTAAAAACAACACATATAATTACTACAATAATTATTCTTTAGATAAATATTTTGATGGCGATTTGGTCTATAATTTATTGAGAGATTGTGACAATAACATATTCCTTGGAACTATAGAAAATGGTATATACTTAAAAAGACAAAACACTGAATATTTCAAACTAGCTACACGATTGTTTAAGAATGAAGTAAAGAAAACCGAAATCTCAAACTTTGATGTGTTTGATAATGGTTCACTGCTATATAGTAATTTCAATGGTTTATTTATTTGCAAAGATTATAAGAATCTAAAGGATGGTTGTGCTCAAAAGATTAATAGCATGGTTTCTGTTGGTATATACCCATTAGATGGTAATTCCTGTTTAGTTAATACTGCAGACTCTATTTATGTATTTGATTCACATACAAATAAACTTACTTGGGTTGAAAATTCCACAGCAACATCAATAGGCTGTCGTGATAAAAATGGGATTATATGGTTAGGTTCCTGGATTGGTGTATTAAATGGTTACGATCCGAAATCGCATAAATCATATAATTTATATGTAGATGTTAATAATAAAAAGAATATCCCTGTTTTATCTCTTTATGCTGATAGTGATGGTTCGTTATGGGTTGGAACAGTAAGTGCTGGTTTGATACACATAAAAAATCCAACAGATAAACATCCAATTTACGAGCAATATAATGTAAAACCTAATGGCCAAAATTCAATTGCCTCAAGTATTATATTATGTATTTACCCCGATAAATATAACAATCTTTGGATTGGAACTAATGGTGGAGGTATTTCAAAACTGAATAAACAAACAAAGATTTTCGAGAATTTAACAGAACAAAATGGACTTAAATCAAATAATATTGAATCGTTAGATATTGATAATGATGGAAATATATGGATTGCATCAAATGTTTTGACAAAATATGATATACGAAAGAAAACATTTACACATTATTCGGAATTTGATGGTATTGATGCCAGTTTTATATGGAAAGGAGCAAAATGCTCCAAAGATGGATTACTGTTATTTGCCAATAAAAAAGGAATTATTGTTTTTGATCCAAACAAGTTGCCAATTAGAAAAGGCGTTGCAAAGCCGATATTAACAGGTTTACGCATTCGAGGTATTTCGATGATGGTTGGTGATTCATTAAATGGTGAAGTCCCATATACGAGAAACATTACCTATTCTAAAGAGCTCATTTTACCATACTCATATAACTCATTTGCGATTGAATTTGCAAGTATTGGGTTTCAAGAGTCTAGGAATATTTTGTATGAATATATGTTAAATGGAATTGATCAAACATGGATTTCTGCAGATACTCGAAGTCGTTTGGCATCATATTCCGGACTTCAACCTGGTAAATATATTTTTAAGGTTAGAGCTAGTAATGGTGCCGGTGGATGGAGCGAACCTCGGATTTTATATGTCGAAATTATTCCACCATGGTGGTTAACTTGGTGGTTTAAAATAGGAATCATTTTGTTCATGGTAATTATTGTTTTTGCTGTAATTCTATCTCGTTTCAAATTAATTAAAAAGCAGAATAAAGAGCTTGAAGCTAAGGTTTTAGAACGTACCGAAGAATTAACTGCTGCAAGTGAACATCTTCATTTGCAAAACGATCAATTAAAAGAAAATCAAATTGTTATCGAGATGAAGAATCTTGAATTGATTGAAAACGTACAAGCTAAAGATGAGTTAATGAAGGTTGTAAGTCATGATTTCAAAAGTCCTCTTACTGGTATTTTGGAAATGGCTGAAATTCTAGTGACAGACAATTTGAATACAAAAACCGATAAATCGAAGAAAATTGCCGAATCAATTCTTTCAAGTGCTAAATCGCTTGTCGATCAGATGTTTACTGTTCTGGATTGGGCACAAAATCATAATGAAGAATTAGTATCTAATCCAATTGAAATAAATTTGGAAATGCTTTTAGACGATGCAATTTCATTAGTTAAAGAAAGTGCATTGCAAAAAAACATATCAATAACAAAACAGATTGAAGTTACAACATATGCATTTATTGATCCAAGAATGATAAGTATTGTCTTTAGAAATTTACTTAAAAATGCAATTACATTTACAAATCAAGGTGGTTCAATACTTGTTCTGATTCAAGAACATGATAATGGAATAGATTCCGTTTTTATTGATACTGGAATAGGAATAGTAAGTGAAAAATTGGAGACTATTTTTAATAAAACAACATCATATAGTGAGAATATTGGTACTGATGAAGAAATTGTAGTAGGTGTTGGACTAGATTTATGCAAGTCGTTTGTTGAAAAAAATATGGGACAAATAAAAGCATCAAGTCAAAAAGAAAATGGTTCTATTTTTACGGTGAGTTTACCTAAAGGAGAAAATCAAGTAAGCAATATAACAAAAATTCAATCACTAGAATTACAAAAAAACACAAATCAAGTTGACTCAAATGATCCATTTACAATTTTGATTATTGATGATACTATTGAAGTATTAGAAATTATTGAGAACCTTTTTGACGAAAATGTTACGGTAGTTAAGGCTGAAGAAGGCAATAGAGGATTATATATTGCCCAAAATATTTTACCCGATATCATTATTTGTGACATAATATTACCAGGTAAAACCGGACTGGAAATATGTAAGGTTCTTAAAAGTAATGACTTAACAAGCTTTATTCCGGTATTGTTAATATCATCTAAAAATGGTGATGAGATAGCTGTCAAGAGTTTTGAAAGTGGAGCAAATGATTTTATTGAAAAGCCATTTAATCCCTATACTTTAAAACAAAAAGTGCTATCGTTACTTGAGTTTCGGAAACACATTAGAGAAGAAATATTAAAAAGCTTCGAAAGTAATCAACAGACAAACATGCCGATAGATTACGATAATAAAATCATCAAAAAAGTGATAGATTTTATTAATAGTAACATCTCGGATCCCGATTTAAATGTTGAAGCAATTGTAGATAATATTGGAATTAGTAGAGCTCACTTATGGCGTGTTTTCAAAAAAACGACCGACAAATCTCTTGGCGATTATATTCGCGAAATAAAAATGCAGAAAGCTGCAGAAATGCTCAAAACAGGAAAATATAGAGTATCAGAAGTTGCTGCTGAAGTTGGATTTTTTGATGCTAAGAACTTTTCAAAGAATTTCTCTAAAGAATACGGAATGACCCCTTCTCAATATATTGAATCTTCAAAAAAATAATTAAGCCTTTTTTTAGTTTCCCTTTTTTATACTTTCAAATAAGTATCGATTTATTGTTTCCTATTTTTAATGTTAATTTCGTTGTGTAAATCGCACAATTTCAATGTGATAATTGTTTTGTGTTACGTTTTTTTACTCTTCTAATTGAAATGTAAGGAGACGTTTTTCCCATTCATATGTATCAATTTACCCTAAGAAAGGGGAATGTTACATATATATTTGTTTAGTATTTAATGGTGCAAAATTGAACTTTTAAGAGTGTAAAATTGGACTATACCATTAAACAAAAAAAATATTGAATACCTAAAAAAAAGAAATAAACATATTTTATTAATGTTAATTTAAAACGCAGAATTATGAAAAAAGTATTATCAACTTTATTATGTTTGAGCATTTTCTGTTTGTCATTACAAGCCCAATTAGGGAAATGTAAGGGAAAATATTTGGGCAATATCATTGCTTATAGTGTTCCTAGCAATTACACTACATTATGGAATCAAACAACTTCTGAGAATGGCTCGAAATGGGGATCGTGCGATAAAGGTAATGGTGTGTATGATTTTAGTAATTCCGATCTTTCTTATAACACTGCGAAAAACTCGGGTGGTGCCTTCAAATTTCATACCCTTACTTGGGGTGGACAAGCTCCTGGCTATTTAAAAACTGCGTCGGCAGCTGATATTGTTATAGCAATTCGAAAGTGGTATCAAGCAGTGTATGACCATTATACACCAATGGGCGGTTTGAAAATAATTGATGTATTGAACGAACCAGTAAATACACCGCTGACTGCGGAATTGCCCAATTTGAAAGCTGCCCTTACATTGGGGTATCAATCGGAAGCAGCCAATGCTAACGACCTTAACAATCCATACGGATATGCAATTTGGCCATACCAGTTAGCAAGGAAACTTTTTCCTAATACGGTACTTTTAATCAACGAGTATAACGTAGAATTTAACTGGAATAACTGCCGTGCTACTTATATTACCATGATTAACGCAATTAAAAATGCACCAAATCTTACCGATGGCAAGAAAAATTTAATTGATGGTATTGGTCTCCAGGCTCACGGTATGAACGGAGCATCGAACAACCTTTCGGCAGCAAACTTCAAAGCATGTTTGGACGAGTTATGGACTAAAACAGGCTTACCAATTCATATGACAGAATTGGATATTGTAGCTGACCCCAATGAAGCTGCACAAAAAACTAAATTACAAGAATTTTTCACTATCGCATGGGAACATCCACATGTAGCAGGAATAACTTTGTGGGGATATATTCAAGGTAGCACATGGATTCCTGGAAACGGTGTAAAGGGTTCAGGCGGAACTGACACAGGACTTGAATATGCAGATCTTACCGATCGTCCTGCTATGACGTGGTTGAAATCATACATGGCATCTCAAACAAGTCTTGCTTGTTGTCCAGCACCAGGTCCATTTGCAAGTTGTATTAATGGAGCATTGCCAACAGTATCGATAACTGCTCCTACAAGTCCTGCAAGTTATACCGCACCAGCAGCAATCACACTTACTGCTACCGCTGCCGATGCTGATGGAACGATTACAAAAGTTGATTTTTACAATGGAACAACATTATTAGGTTCAAAAACAGCATCTCCATACACTTATTCTTGGGCAAATGTTGCCGCAGGTAAATATTCAATAGTTGCAAAAGCTACCGATAATTCTGGAAATATAACAGTATCAGATACCGTTTCAATAAAGGTTAATGTTGCACAAAAACCTTATGGTGGAACAGCATGGGCTATTCCAGGTACAATTCAATTTGAGAGTTATGATGACGGTGGTAATGGCTATGCGTATTACGATGCTTCGGCAGGAAATACTGGAGGAGCAACAATAAGAACAGATGAAGATGTTGACATTGAAAACTGTACTGATGCTGGTGCTGGTTACAATATTGGTTTTGGAACCGCTGGCGAATGGTTAGAATATACCGTTAACGCTGCAACAGCTGGAAAATACAATCTTGTTTTACGTGTAGCTTGTAGTGGTGATGGACGTACCGTTAGTCTTTCTTCAAACGGAACAGCAATAGCTACCGACATAGCAATACCAAATACCGCAGGTTGGCAAACATGGGTCGATGTAAAAACAACAGTAACTTTAAGTGCTGGCGTTCAAGTTATTCGATTAACTCTTGGAGCAACAGACTATGTAAATCTTAATTATATGACATTTAGTGCTGTTGGTCCAACGGTAAAACTAACTGCACCAACTACTGGAAGTTCATTCACAACATCACAAACCGTTTCATTGGCTGCAACTGCAACTGCTGGTGGTAGTAGTGCAATAGCAAGCGTAAAGTTTTATGCTGTACCAAATTTACTTTCAACCGATAACACGGCACCATATATTTTCGATTGGACAGGTATGACAGCTGGCACATATAAAATTGTGGCTGAAGCTACCGATGCTAATGGGCTTAAAGGTACCGATACCATTTCGGTAACAATAACGCAAGCTTTAATGGTTGTTAAACTCAAAGCAGGTTGGAATCTTATTGGTTGCCCAATAGATGGAAGTACCGATATAAGCAAAGCTCTTTCAAGTATTTGGACTAATGTTATAACATTAAA